>ERZ1034901.88-NODE-88-length-72255-cov-34.411551_pt1 | contig 72255 bp, 52 predicted proteins | sample MGYA00520628_ERZ1034901 | MGnify/ENA primary metagenome ERZ1034901 (study PRJEB33766, sample SAMN09781783) | gut metagenome | biome: gut microbiome | host: Homo sapiens | place: Madagascar | study: EMG produced TPA metagenomics assembly of the PRJNA485056 data set...
CCGCCCCTGCTGAGAACGCACCCCAGACCCAGCCGGAGACCGCCGAAGAGCGCCCGGTGTACGACCCCGAGGCCCCGAACGCTAACCCCGTGGAGGCCGGCCCCGCCGTTGCTCCCAGGGACGAGAACGGCATGATCGACGCCACCAAAATCGCTGATGCCAAGGATTTCGGCGACTGGGAAGAGCAGGGCTGCAAGGGCTGAGCCCCGGACAGAACCAAAGCATAAAAAAAGCCGCTCCGGGTGCGCCCGGAGCGGCTTTTTCCGTAAGGCTTGCGCTTCCATCACAAAAAGACAGTTTCCTGTCACAAAACCACTTTGGGAAAAGCGGCTGTCCATGATAGAATGAAGAAAATACCATAATAAGGAGTTTTCTTTATGGCAGCTACTTCTCAAAAGCGCTCCGGCACCACCGACCTTACCGTGGGCAAGCCGCTGTTCCAGATCCTGCGGTTCGCCTTGCCGCTGGTGCTGGGCACCTTATTCCAGCAGCTGTACAGCTTTGCGGATACCGTCATCGTAGGGCGGTGTCTGGGCACCGATGCGCTGGGCGCGGTGGGCACCACCTACTCCCTCAACTTTCTTATTCTGGGCTTTGTGCAGGGCGCCTGCGTGGGCTTTGGCATCCCGGCGGCAGAGACCTTTGGCGCAAAGGATAAGGACGGGCTGCAAAAATACCTGCTGAACGGCGCACTGCTCTGTCTGGTGCTGAGTGTGGTGTTCACCGTGTTTACCACCCTGATGGCAGGGCCGTTGCTCCGGCTCATCCATACGCCGGAGGAGCTGTACGCCGATGCGGTGCTCTACATCCGGCTCATCTTTCTGGGCATCCCGGCTACGGTGCTGTACAACTACGCTTCCAGCGTGCTGCGGGCACTGGGGGACTCCCGGCACCCGTTTTATTTCCTGCTGGTCGCCAGCGTGGTGAACATTCTGCTGGACTACCTCTTCATCGTGCCGCTGGGCATGGGGGTGGACGGCGCCGCCATTGCCACCGTGCTCAGCCAGCTGCTCAGCGGCGGGCTGTGCGCTTACTGGTTCTTTGCCCGCACGGCAAAGCTGGAGGGGCTTGCCTTCCGGCAGCCGCGCACCCTGCTTTCGGCAGGGCACTGCAAGCGGCTGGCCTATATCGGCCTTCCCATGGGGTTTGAGTATTCCGTCTCGGCCATCGGCGCAGTCATCATGCAGGATGCCATTAACCTGCTGGGCAGCACCGCCGTGGCAGCCCAGACTGCAGGCGAAAAGATCCGCCAGATGTTCACCCTGCCCATGGAGAGCGTAGGCATGGCCATGGCCACCTATGTGGGGCAGAACCACGGCGCACACCGCACCGACCGCATCCGGCAGGGCATCAAGGACGGCTGCATGGTGCAGCTGCTCTACTGCGCTGTGGCATGGGGCGTGATCTTTTTCATCAAGCCCTACGCGGTGGGGCTGGTGCTGGGCGATGCCGACCCCGCCGTGACGGCAGGTGCTATCCAGTACCTCAGCGTCATGAGTATGCTGTTCTGTTTCCACGGCCTGCTGATGATCTTCCGCAACACTTTGCAGGGGCTTGGCTACAGCGTGCTGGCCGTTGTTTCCGGCGTGGGTGAGCTCATCGGCCGCAGCCTTGGCGGCGTGCTGGCGGTAAAGACCGGCCTTGGGTATCTGGGCATCTGCCTTTCCAACCCCTTTGCTTGGGGTCTGGCGATGTTCTACTGCCTGTTCATGGTCTGCCGCATCCTCCGGCGGGAGACGCAGACCGAAGCCTGAAGCTTATAAAAACACGAAGCCCCGTGGGGAGTTCCCCACGGGGCTTTGTGTTTCTGAAGAAGAATTAAAGAAGATTGGAAATGACTTTTTAGTCCTCTGCCATACCGATCAGGTCAAACTTTTCGGTGGAGACAGTCACCGTGAAGTCCTTCTTGGCAGGCTTTGCGAACTTGACCCAGATGGTGCGGTCAGGCAGGTTGTAGTACCAGCCGGACTCTGCGGCCTCCCAGCCATCGCGGACGATGTACTGAGGAAGCTGCTGCCCATCCACGCTGGCCCAGAGCGCACCCTTTTTCTTGCTGACCAGCTTCAGGGTCATGCGCTCCACGGGAGATTCGTAGCTGCCCTCGGTGGCAAAGCGGATGTCGGTGCGGTCGCCGGCCTTGACGGTGATGGTGGTCTTGGCGTAAACGCCGTTTTTGTAGTCCTCGGTGTGGCCGTCGTCATCGTACAGCACAAAGCTGGTGTCTGTCTCGGCAGCGACCAGCAGGTCGATCTGGCGCATGGTGTCCTTGAGGATGTGCTTGACGTCCTCGGTGGTCACCACAACGGCAGAGCCGCGCAGGAACATGGGGATGCTTGCCAGCGTGACCGGGACCTCGATGGTCTGGCCGCCCTCGTAGGCGCGCAGATTATCGTTCATATCGTACCAGGTGCAGCCTGCGGGCAGGTAGACGGTGCGGGTAGTGGCACCCTTTTCCACCACGTTCGCCACCAGAATGCTCTTGCCGAACATAAAGGTCAGGTTCTTATCAGTGTAGCACTTGGGGTCGTCCGGGAACTCCAGGAACAGCGGACGCCATGCCGGCATACCGTTCTGGTTGGACTCGTACATCAGGGAGTACAGGGTGGGCATCAGACGGTAGCGCAGCTGGTAGGCTGCACGGATGTAGGGCAGGTTCTCTTCGTACATCCACGGCTGGGTAACGGTGTTATCGTTGTTGGCGGAGTTCAGGCAGAAGCGCGGCTGGAAGATGCCGTTCTGCAGCCAGCGGAGCAGCAGTTCTGCCTCGGGTGCGGGGCCAGCAAAGCCGCCGATATCGCAGCCCATGTTGGAGCAGCCGGACAGGCCCATGCCCAGAATGGTGGCGATGTTGAACTTGACGGTGCGCCAGTCGGTCAGGTTATCGCCGCCCCACACCTGTGCGTAGCGCTGGATACCTGCGTAGCCTGCACGGTTGATAATGTAGGGGCGCTCGCCGGGGTACACATCTGCCAGCGCCTGCTTGGCGGTGTAGGCCATCAGGTTGGAGTGCAGGATCTTCAGCTCTGCCATGGTGCCCTTTTTGCCCTCAAAGTCGCACTGGGCATCGCGGTCCTCCACGCCGTCCATCTCGCAGTTGTCGTTCCAGACAGTCTTGGTGCCCTTTTTGAGGATGTTTTCCTCCAGCAGCTGCTTCCATGTGTTGCGGCCGCGCGGGCCGGTGAAGTCGAAGAAGCGTCCCTCGCCGCCCCACCAGCGGCCGTAGTACGGAGCCTTGCCGTCCGGGGTCTTGATAAAGACATCGTTCTTTTCAAACAGGTCGATGTAGGGGTGGTGCTTCAGGATGCCGGGCTTCAGGTTGGGGATGACGTTGATGCCCCGGGCGTTCATGTTCTCAAAGAACTTTTCCGGATCCGGGAAGCGCTTGTGGTTCCAGTTGAACACATAGCGCAGGTTGTCCTTTTCGCCGCTGGAATAGCCGGAGGCCAGCCAGAAGTTGTCGATGAGGATGCCCTCTTTTTCGTGCTTGTCGATGACCTTGTAGATCTCCTCGTCGCAGTTCTTTTCCAGCTCGGCGTAGTACATGGTGGAGGCGCAGTAGCCCAGAGACTGCTTGGTGGGCAGGGCGCTGCGGCCGGTCAGCAGGGTGTACTCGTTCAGGATCTCGGGCAGGGTCTCACCGGCCAGCAGGAACAGGTCGATGTCGCCGCCGTCGGTCTGGTAGTAGCAGTAGCGCTCCCAGTAGCCGGACAGCTCCTCGCCAAGGTCGAACACGCAGTCGTAGGAGTTGTGGTAGAACAGGCCGACAGGGCGCAGGTCGTGCTCATTTACCCGGATGTAGAAGGGGATGTGCTTGTACATCGGGTCGCCGGTCTCGGGGTCGTGGCCGATGGCATCCTTGGGGGACATCCGCAGGCGGCGGCCCTTTTTGTCCAGATGGCCGGTCTTTTCGCCAAAGCCGTAGAAGTGGTCAAATTCCCGGTCCACCTTGGAGAAGTGGCTCAGACGGCCGATCTGATCCTTCTCAAAGGCGCGTTCCCGCAGATCCTGATAGATCAGCTTGCCGGACTTGTCGTACAGCTCAAAGTGGAAGGGCTTTTTGAACAGCTTCAGGGTGACGTGCGCGGTCTCAAAGGTCAGGGTCTTATCGTCCTCTGTGCAGGGAACATCCAGCGCGGTGATGCGGGTGCGCTCGTCCTTGAGCAGGGTGTCCATCCGGTCCTCCCACGCAGTGGTCACCAGCGTGTAGGACTCTTCCTCCATGGGGGTGCCCTTGTCGAAGTGCACCCGGATGCGGATGATATCGTCTGTCATGAAAATCAGCTTCACATCGGCGGCATCGCCGTGGATGAGGTAGCCGTTTTCGGTCTTTTCAAAGGATTCAAAACTACGCAGCAGCATAAGAGGTTCCTCCGTGTAGTGTTACATGCCGATCAGGTCGAACTGCTCAAACGAAACGGTCAACTCGTGATCCTTGGCGGGGTTTGCGTACTTGACCTCGACAGCCTTTTTGCTCTGGCTGTAATACCAGCCCTCGGCAGCGGCGTCGAACTTGCGGCGGTTGAGGAAGTGCTCGATCTTGCGGCCATCCAGCGTGACCCAGAAGGGGCTCTTCTCCTTGGCGATCATCTCCACCTTGATGGTCTCCACGGTGTCCTTGTAGCTGCCCTCGGAGGCAAAGTTCATGGTCACCCGCTCGCCTGCGGTGGTGGTGATGGTGGTCTTGCGGTACACGCCGCTCTTGAAATCATTGGTGATGCCGTCGTCATCGTACAGGGTCGTGGTAGTGGTGCCCTTGGGTGCCACGATGAGGTGCAGGGCGGTGGTGTGGTCGCCCTCCATGGTCATCAGCTGGTTGTCTGCCATGGCGATGACTGCGCCCTCGCGGACGAACATGGGGATGGTAGCCATGGTGACCGGTACCTCGATGGTCTGGCCGCCCTCGTAGCAGCGGAGCTTATCGTTCCAGTCGTACCACTTGCAGCCTGCGGGCAGGTAGACGGTGCGGGTCTTGGCACCCTCTTCCAGAACATTGGCCACCAGAATATCCCGGCCGAACAGGAACTCGAAGCTTTCCTCCCATGCCTTGGGGTCGTTCTGGAAGTCGTAGACCAGAGCGCGCATGATGGGCGCACCGGTCTGGCTGGCCTCGTACTCGGCGCTGTAAAGATAGGGGGTAAAGCGGTAACGCAGCAGGATGGCGTCCCGGATGGTATCCGCAGACTCCCGGAACATCCACGGCTCGGTAACGGTGTTATCGTTGGAGGCGGAGTGGATGGAGAAGCGGGCCTGGAAGATGCCGTTCTGCACCCAGCGCACGAACAGCTCCTCGGTGGGTGCGGGGCCTGCAAAGCCGCCGATGTCCGCGCCCTCGTTGGGCTGGCCGGACAGACCCATGCCGGTGATGATGGGGATATTGTACTTCAGACTCTTCCAGCTGGTGTAGTTGTCGCCGCACCAGGTCTGGGCGTAGCGCTGGATGCCGGCGCTGCCGCTGCGGCAGACCATGTAGGGGCGTGCCTTGGCGTTGTGCTCCACCACGGCATCGGCACCCACCTTGCACATCAGGGTGCTCATGAGGGGCTTCAGCTGGCCGATGGTGCCGCCCTTGCCGTCAAAATCGCAGGTGCAGTCCTTGTCCATCAGGCTGTCGTACTCGCAGTTGTCGTTCCAGACGGAATCGGTGCCCACGGCGATGATGGACTCGGTGAGGTACTTTTTCCATGCTGCACGGCCTTCGGGCTTGGTGAAGTCCCAGAATGCGCCGTCGCCGCCCCACCATTTGCCGACACCGTAGGTCTCGGGGTTCTTGCTGTCCTTCACGAATACGTCATCTGCGTTGAACTCGTCAAAGCGGGGGTTGCACAGCAGGACACCCGGCTTGACGTTGGGCACGTTCTGGGCGTGCTTTTCGTTCATGGCGTGGAAGTAGGCGCTGGGGTCCTTGAAGCGGTCGGTGTTCCATGTAAAGACACAGCGCTTGTTGTTCTGGCTGGTATAGCCGCTGGACAGGTGGAAGCCATCGATGGGGAAGCCCTCTTCCTTGATGGTGTCGATAAAGCCCAGCACGGCGTCATCGCTGTCCTTCTCCAGCTCGGGGTAGTACATACTGGAGCCCTGATAGCCCAGTGCACGCTTGGGCAGCAGTGCCGGACGGCCGGTCAGCAGGGTGTAGTTGTCCACGATGCGGGCAATGGTGTCGCCGCCGATCAGGAAGCAGTCCAGATCGCCGCCGTCTGCCTGAAAATAGGTGTAGCGGGGCCAGTAGTTGCTCTTTTCGCAGCCCATGTTGAACACGGACTCGTAGAAGTTGTGGTAGAACACGCCCACAGCCTTGTGGGTGTCGCGGTCCAGACGGATGTAGAAGGGGATGTGCTTGTAGAGGGTATCCATCTTCTCGGCATCGTAGCCCATGGCGTCGGTGGCGCGCTCCCGCTGGAAGGTCTTGTTCTTATCCAGCAGGCCGGTCTTTTCGCCAAAGCCGTAGAAGCAGTCGTCCTCCTTCATCCGGCTGTAAGCCACCACGCGGTTGTTGGCGTCCTTGACGAAGGGATTGCCGGGCAGGGTGCTGTACAGCTCGGAGCCGTCAGCAGCCAGCAGCTTGAAGTTGATGGGATCCTTGTCCACCACCAGTGTCACCTTGCCGGTGGCAAAGGTGAGGGTGCTGTCATCCTCGGTGACCTGTGCGGCAAAGGGCTCCACACGGGTGCGCTCACCCTTGAACAGCTCGTCCATCCGATCCTCCCATGCGGTGGTCATCAGGACGTAGGACTCCTCTGCCAGCTCATGGTCAAAGCTTGCGCGGACGCGGACGATCTCATCGGTCACAAAGCAGACCTTGATATCGGCGTTATCAGTATGCAGCAGGAAAGCGCCGTCTTTGCGCTCCATGCCGGTAAAACGGGAGCAGATCTCCATTGTTTTTACTCCTCTCAGTTGATTTTTGATAAAAAATGCCCCCATTCCCCCTCAGATGCAGGATATCTTCAGAGAAATGGGGGCAACGTATTCGTTGCTTTACCCGGAACAGTCAGGGCTTAGAACGTCCAGCCAAGGCTGGGCACCAGACCGCACAGGTACGGGACGCACAGCGAAATGGCAGGGATGAAGGTGACAAGGAACAGTGCCACGACCATGGCGGCGAACAGCGGCACAATGTACTTGGTAACGCCTTCGATCTTGACCTTGCCGACACCGCAGCCCACGAACAGGCAGGAACCGACCGGCGGGGTGACCGAGCCGATGCCCAGGTTCATGATGAGCATGATGCCGAACTGCACATCGCTCATGCCGATGCTGCGGGTGATGGGCAGGAAGATGGGGGTGAAGATCAGGACAGCCGGGGTCAGATCCAGGAACATACCCATGACCAGCAGGAACACGTTCATGATCAGCAGGATGACGTAGCGGTTGCTGGAAACGCTCATCAGTGCGTTGCTGATAGCGGCGGGGATGCCGGAGTAGCTCATGACGTAGGACATGATGGAGGAAGCGGCGATCAGGAACAGGATGGTGGCGCTGCTCTCCATGGTGTCTGCCAGCAGATTATAGAAGCTCTTGAAGGTCATCTCCTTGTACAGGATGGACAGCAGACCGCAGTACAGGCAAAGCACCACACCGGCCTCAGTAGCGGTGAAGAAGCCTGCCAGAATGCCGCCCATGACGATGATGACGGCCAGCAGAGAGGGCACTGCATCAATGATGATCTTGACGGCGGGGTCGGGGTCCTTGACGTCGGAGGACTTATAGCCCTTCTTGACGGCGATGAACACAGCCAGACCAGCCACGCACAGACCCATCAGGATGCCGGGCAGGTAGCCGCCCATGAACAGAGCAGCCACAGAGACGCCGCCGGCGGTGATGGAGTAAAGGATCAGCGGGCCGGACGGGGGGATCAGGATGCCGGTGGGGGCAGAGCAGATGTTGACGGCTGCGGAGTAGTTGGGGTCGTAGCCCTCATCCAGCTCCAGCGGTGCCATGATGGAGCCCATGGCAGAGGTAGCTGCCACGGAGGAACCGGAAACGGCACCGAAGAACATATTGGCCAGAACGTTGGTGGCAGCCAGATAGCCGGGCATCTTGCCCACAGCCAGACGTGCCAGACGGACAAGGCGCTTTGCAATGCCGCCCTTGTTCATGATGTTGCCGCCCAGAGAGAAGAAGGGCAGCGCCAGCAGAGAGAAGGAGTCAATGCCCGAGAAGCAGCGCTGTGCGGCGGTCAGGGCAAAAATTGCGGGGTCCATGCTGAACAGTGCCGTAAAGATGGATGCAATGCCGATGCCTGCCGAGATGGGCACACCGGCCAGCAGCATGACAAAGAAGGAACCGAACAGCAGTAACGTAGCCTGTGCAACCATTATGCGTTTTCTCCTTTCTTTTCCTTACGCTCCGTGAAGAGCTGTACATACTTCAGCGCGCGGGCCAGAATGATGAACACGCCGGAGATCGGCAGGATGGAATACAGGAACTTGAAGGGGATGCGCATGACCGAGGAAACGTTGGTGGCGTTTGCAGTCAGCTTCCAGCCGCCGTAAACAAAGACGTAGCCCACAAAGAACACGATAGCGGCCTCAATGAACACGCTGAGCACAACGTTGAACGCACCCTTTGCGCGGCCCTTGACCAGATCCAGTGCCAGATGCTTATCCTTGTAGAAGCAGTAGGCGGAACCGATCATGGAAGCCCAGATCAGGACGTAGCGCAGAAACTCGTCCGTCACAGTGGAGGGGTTGCGCAGGATCCAGCGGGTAAAGATCTGCCAGGTGCCGCCTGCCAGCAGGGCGAACATTGCCACTGCCATCAGGAAGCGCATGACATTATCCAGAATTTTATCCAGTTTTTTCACAAGATCATCTCCTTGAACTCATTCCCTCCCGCGCAGCTGCGGGCAGCACTGTGCGCCGCCCGCAGCTTGGGAGATAAGGATGGAAAGCAATGCGTTGGCGTTTAGGCCATTGCGCGGATCTCTTCCACGACCGCGTAGGTGGTGGGGTTAGAGGTCTTGAGGTTCTCGTAGATGGGCTGCACAGCGGTCTGGAATGCGGCGATGTCCACATCCTTGACCAGCTCGACGCCGTTCTGGTTCACAGCCTTGTCCAGCACCTCGTCCTCGAACTTCTTCCAAGCGTCCTTGTACTCCTCGGTAGCGGTCTTGGCGCACTCGGACACGATGGACTTCTGCTCGTCGGAGAACTTGTTCCACACGCTGGAAGCGATGACCACCATATCGGGGATGCGGGTGTGCTCGTCGAAGCAGTAGTACTTGGTCACGTCGCCGTGGTCACGCAGTGCGGTGACGTTGTTCTCGGCACCGTCGATGACGCCCTGCTGCATACCGGTGTAGATATCGCTGTAGCCCATAACGGTAGCGGAGCCGCCCAGGCAGTTCATCATGTCAATGGCCATCTGGCTGTCCATGGTGCGGATCTTCAGACCCTTCAGGTCAGCCGGGGTGCGGATGGCGGTAGCCTTGGTGTAGAAGGAGCGTGCGCCGGAATCCAGCCAAGTCAGGCCGCGGAAGCCCTGATCGTCGGTGGACTCAAAGACTGCCTTTGCAGAGTCGCTGTCCATGTAGCTGTAGTAGTGTGCCTGATCGTTGAACACATAAGGCACGGAGAAGGCGTTGTACTTCTCGCTGAAGTTGCCCAGCGTGGAAGCGGAGACCTTTGCCATATCCAGTGCGCCTGCCTGGATCTGGGAGATCATGTCAGCCTCGCTGCCCAGGGTGCCGTTGGGGATGATCTGGATGTTGATGCTGCCGCCGGTCTTTTCCTTGACCTGCTCTGCAAAGCTGGTCAGCTGGATGTGCACAGCGTGATCCTCGGCCAGATTGTGGCCCAGCTTCAGGTTGAAGCTGCCGCCGGTGGCAGCAGCTGCGCCGGAGCCGGCAGTGCTGTTAGAAGAACCGCCGCAAGCGGTGAGCAGGGCAGATGCGCCGGCAACTGCCATGACCTGTACGAACTGTCTGCGAGTGATTTTCATAGTATTTTTCCTTCCTTATCTTGTTTTATCGTGTTCCACGATCACAGCCAACCGGCTGTGAAACAACATAGTAGCGGTGCAGCGCTCAGGACGCGCTGCGCTGAAAGCGATCCTTTCCCATCTGGATCAGGTCTTTCAGGTTGAGCCCCCACAGGCTCTTGGAGCGCTGCCAGTCCTTGCCGGTCTCTTTGGCAAGCACCTTTGCAAACCGCTCCGGGTTTGCCGGCAGCAGGCTCCCCTTGGGGATCATCACTGCCATCTGACGGCTCTGGAAGATGTAGAAATACTGGTCATCCTCCACCAGCCGGTCGATCTTTGCAAAGGGGATGTGCGCACCGTTTTCCACGTCCACACCGTTATCGTTGACCCGGCAGCTCACGGTGCTCTCTGCCCCGCCCCGCTGCATGATGACGCCCTCTGCCGCCACCCGGCTCAAAAAGTCCGGCATGGCGAACATGGCACAGCCCACCAGCAGGCAGAGCACTTTGACAACGGTAGGGATGGCAGTGAACAAGGCCGCCATCACCAGCACAAAGGCCGCTGCAAGCCACAGCAGATGCCGCAGCCCCTCGTAGGTGTAGAACTCCGTGCGGAACATCCGGCGGATGGTCTCGTCGTTAAAGACCACCTTGGCTTCAAAATGATTCTTTGAGGTCTGCATGGACGGACTCCTTTCAGACGGTCACGAAATGCGACCGGCGCATTCGTCGATAAGCACAAAAGTGTTGAAACATTTTTGTGTATTTGGTCAATCTCGTCTCCTTGCACCCTTATCATACTAAAAAACACATGGATTTTCCGCAGATTTTGTGATTTAAATGTTGCAAAATGTGATATATACTGATATACTAGGGCAAAAAACGACGTAAAGGCACGATTCTGATTTTTTTAACAAGGAGCAGGAGCGGCTATGGGCATCGACCGGGTCACACATTATATCGATAATGTCCTTACGGAAGCGCAGGCGCGGATGGGGCTGAGCAACACCCGGCTTCTGGTCGCATGGTACACGAACTGGGAAAACAAGCAGTCTGTGGTGCACTCCCACCCGTACCACGAGCTGGTGCTTCCCATCGGCGGCAGCACGGTGCGCTACTCGGTGGATGGCAGCGTGTATCTGGTCCATGTGGGGGAGCTGGTCTACTTTCCCTCTCAGGTCTACCACTCCGGCAACTTCAACATTGACGATGCCCAGTCGGATCGTCTGGTCATCCAGATCGACGATGCTCTCTGGCAGGCCACCCGCCGCCGCGTGAACCTGAAAAATGCAGACTGGATGCACGAGCTCACCGTGCTGGACAGCGAGGCCTGCCGCAAGTGGGATTTCAAGGGGCTTTTTATCCGCATGGCGCAAAGTCAGGAGCTGCCGGGCTCTATCCGGGATATCGTTTTTGAGGCGCAGGTCTCTGAAATGATGCTGCTCATCACGCAGGCCACCGGCAGCGGACAGACCACTGCACCCAGCAGCACCAGTGTGCTGGTCGCGCGCGCGGTAGCTTACCTGCAAGCGCATTATCAGGATCCGGCCCTTACCACCGCGCAGCTGGCACAGGAGCTTTACGCCAGCCGGGAGCACCTTTCCCGCGCGTTCAAGGAGTGCACCATGGAGAGCATCCACAACTATCTGACCTATCTGCGGATGCAGCACTGCCGCAAGGCGCTGGAGGAGGGAGTTTCCGTTCTGAACGCCTGCACCGAAAGCGGTTTCCCGGATTACAGCAGCTTCCTCAAGACCTTCCGCCGCCTGTACGGCATCACCCCCGCCGAATACCGCGCGCAGCACCGCGGGCAGTAAAGCAGGGCACGCCGCACGCCCGCAGACAAGAAAGTCCAAACAAAAAAGCACAGGGGTGCTCCGAACACCCTTGTGCTTTTTTATTCAGTCGGCACTTTTGTCCGCCCGACCGTATCCCGATCCTGTTTTGCGCAGGGAAGTGCAAGCATTCCCTTGCGGTCACGCCCAGTTCTTCCGGCCGTAGCGGGTAGTCAGCTGGCAGATCTCTTTTTGGAGCTTCTTGGTCAGCTGGGTCTTTTTCAGCCGCCAGCGCCAGTTCTGGCCTACGGTAGAGGGCTTATTGATGCGGGCGGCATTATCCAGCCCCAGCCAGTCCTGCATGGGGATGATGCACCTTGCCGCTGCGCTGCGCAAGATCAGTGCGATCATGCTTTTATAAAGCTGCTCGTCCGGGGTGGCGTAGTCGTACAGGTAATCCCGCACCATGGCGCGCTCGGCGTCCGAGATAGTCTGGTACCAGGATACCAGCGTCTCGTTGTCGTGGGTGCCGGTATAGGCCACGCTGTTCACCGGGTAGTTGTGGGGCAGGTAGTCGCTGGCGCTGCCGGTATCGCGGGAGTCAAAGGCAAATTCCAGCACCTTCATGCCGGGGAAGCCGCTGTCCCGCACCAGCTGCCGCACGGTGTCGCTCATGTAGCCGAGATCCTCGGCGATGATCTCCCGCTTGCCCAGCGCCTGCTCCACCGCGCGGAATAGCTCAATGCCGGGGCCTTTTTCCCAGTGGCCGTCCACGGCGGTCTCGCTGCCGTAGGGGATGGAGAAATACTCATCGAAGCCGCGGAAGTGGTCGATGCGCACCACATCGTACAGCTCAAAGCAGTACCACAGCCGGGTGATCCACCACTGATAGCCGGTCGCGCGGTGGGCTTCCCAGCGGTAGAGCGGATTGCCCCACAGCTGACCGGTGGGTGAAAAACCATCCGGCGGAACGCCCGCCACTGCCGTGGGGATGTTGTCCTTGTCCAGCTGGAACAGGCCCGGGTTTGCCCATGCGTCTGCCGAATCCAGCGCCACATAGATGGGGATGTCGCCGATGATCTGGATGCCCTTGCTGTTGGCGTAGGCTTTCAGCTTGCGCCACTGCTCGTCGAACTTGAACTGAAGATACTTGTGGTACTCCACCTCAAAGTACAGCTCCCGGCGGTAGTAGTCCATGGCGGGCTGCCAGCGCAGGCGGATATCCTCCGCCCACTCGATCCACGGCTTGCCCTCAAAGCGGTCTTTTACCGCCATGAACAGGGCAAAATCGTCCAGCCACCACTTGTTTTTCTCGCAGAATGCCGTAAACGCTTCGTTGTGGCCGATGTCGCTGCGGGAGTACGCCAGCCGCAGCAGACGGCCGCGCTCGGTATACAGGCGGCTGTAATCAATGTCATCTGCCTTGCGGCCGAAGTTTGCCTTTTTGCACTCGGCGGCGGTCAGCACTCCTTCCTCCACCAGTGCATCCAGACTGATGAAATAAGGGTTGCCCGCAAAGGCGGAAAAGCTCTGATACGGGCTGTCGCCGTAGCTGGTCACACCCAGCGGTAAAATCTGCCAATAGGTCTGCCCGGCTTCCTTGAGCCAGTCCACAAAGTCGTATGCTTCCTGCGAAAAGCAGCCGATGCCGTAAGGGGACGGCAGACTGCTGATGGGCAGCAAAATGCCTGCACTTCTCTGCATCTTCTTTTACCTTCCTTTATAACTCGATCATAACACCGGCATGGTCAGACACCTGCGGCTCCTGCAGGCCGCCAAACACCACCCGGCTGCTCTTGACAGCCACCGCCTTGGAGCACCAGATCTGGTCGATGCGCTTTTTGGCCGCTGCATCCGGGGCATCCCGCCAGCCGTCAATGGCTTCCACCACCGTGTAGCCCGCGTCCCGCTGCTGCGCCAAGCAGTAGGTATCCTGCCAGCCGCTGCGCCGGACAAGGTCGTAGCCCTCGCCCCGCACGTCGGCTTCACTGTTGAAATCGCCCAGCAGAAAGGCGGTCTTTTTTGCGCCCGCCGCCTTTGAAAGCTTTTCCCATTGGGGGGCGAAGGGCTCTACCTCGTCCTTCCACCAGCCCAGATGCACCGTATAATACCAGACGTCTCCTGCACAGACGCCCAGTGTGCGGCGGGTCTTCCAGTTGTTGTAATCATTGATCTGGCTCAGCAGCAGGTTTTCGGCATCGGTGATGGGTGCACGGCTGAACACCGCCGCGCCCTCATCGTAAATGTCGTAGCCCACCTTTGCCGGAAGCCAGCTCCAATAGTAGTGCACGCCCCGCGCTTCCAGCATTTTTGCCACGGCTGCGGCGTGGTTGTCCGCTTTCAGCAGCACCATATTGCCGGGACAGGGGTAGTACCCCGCCGGAGCCTCTGCCAGCAGCGGCGCAGCGGCGGTCTGGTTCACCTCCTGCAGGGCGAACACCTCCGGCTGCTCCTTTGCGATGAAGTCTACAAATATCTCCCGCTTTGCCTCATGCTCCGGGATGATAAGGCTGTGGGTATTCAATGTCAGCAGTTTCATAGTTTTTTACAGAATATCGTTGATGTCAGATTTCAGAACGTCTGCCTTGGGGCCGTACACGGCCTGAATGCCGTCGCCCTTCACCAGCAGGCTCAGCGCGCCCTCGGCTTTCCATGCGGCGAGGTCAGCCACCTTGGCAGGGTCTTTTACGGTAACGCGCAGACGGGTCATGCAGGCGTCCACCAGCACGATGTTCTCCCGGCCGCCCAGCAGGGCGATGATGCGCTCGGCCTGACCGTTGTCAGCCTTTTTGTCGGCCTTCTTCTCGGTCTTTGCGGCGGCGGCGGAATCGTCTGCGTTGTCATCGGTGTAGTTGCCCAGACGACCCGGCGTTGCCAGCTGAAGTTTGCCGATCATGAAGTAGGCCACGAAGTAGCCAATGACAAAGAACGCCACGACACAGATCACAAAGTTGATGATATCGCCGCCCAGACCTGCCTGCAGGGACATGGGGATGCGGGTGATGAACTCCAGATTGCCGAAGGAGTGCAGACGCAGATGGATGATGCCCGCCATGGCGAAGGCACAGCCCTGCAGCAGTGCGTACACGATGTACAGCGGCATGGCGCAGAACATGAACATGAATTCCAGCGGCTCGGTGACGCCGGTCAGGAACACAGCCAGCGCGGTGGAGATGAACATGGACTTATAGTTTGCGCGCTTGTCGGCGTCCACACGGCGGAACATGGCCAGTGCAATGCCCAGCAGCAGACCGGTGGCGCCGATCATCTGACCCACCTTGAAACGGGCGGGGGTGACAGTAGCCAGCAGGTTGTTGTAAGCGGCCATGTCGCCGGCCTTTTTGAAGTTGATGAGGTCGTTTGCCCATGCCAGCCACAGCGGGTCCTGACCAAACACCTGACTGCCCGCGTTGACGCCGGTGGCGATGGTGTAGGTGCCGCCGAAGGAGGTGTAGTTCATGGGGATGGTCAGCATGTGATGCAGACCAAAGGGCAGCAGCAGACGCTCCAGCGTACCATAGATGAACGGAGCCAGAATGGGAGAAGTCTCGGAAGAGTTGGCGATCCAGATGCCGAAGTTATTGATGCCGGTCTGCACCACAGGCCAGAACAGCGACAGCACGATGGAAATGACCACCGAGTAAACAATGACCACCATGGGCACGAAGCGCTTGCCGTTGAAGAAGGCCAGTGCATCCGGCAGCTTGCGGAAGTTGTAGTACTTATTGTAGGCCACGCCGCCCACAAAACCGGCGATGATACCCACGAACACGCCCATGTTCAGCGCCGGTGCGCCCAGCACGGAGGTGAAGTAGCCGTTGACGGCGATCTCCTGCCCGAACAGGGTGTGGGTCACGGCGTTGGGGTCTGCCAGCATGGCACTGGTGACGCCGAAGATGTTGCCGGTGATGACGTTGATGAGGGCGAACGCCAGCACGGCGGCAAAGGCACCGCCCGCACGCTCCTTTGCCCAGCTGCCGCCGATGGCGACAGCGAACAGGATGTGCAGATTATTGATGACCGCCCAGCCGATGTTCTCCATGGTGGTGCCGATGGTCATGACCGCTGCGATGTCGCCGCCGCCCATCTGCACCAGCTTGCCCAGACTGATCATCAGACCGGCAGCGGGCATAACGGCGATGACCGTCATCAGTACCTTGCCCAGCTTCTGTAAGAAGTCGAAGTTGATGAGCCCCTTTTTGCCCGGAGCCGCTTTTGTTGTTGCCATGATGTTCCTCCTTATTTCTTTTTGCATTGTTTGGTGCAAGCGTTGCATTGTGTTTGCACTACTTTACGCAACAAGAATAATCCAACTCCGCAGTTTTTACAAGAGTTTTTTGGTGTGAAAATAATTTTTCTGCGTTTTGCACAAGCGGATGCAAGCTTATTTGTAGAAATTGTCGAAGGTACGCAGACACGGTGTTGCACGGTTTACGCAATTCCGTGCGCAAACATTGACATTGCGTGCAAACAGCTTTACAATAGAACCACTATATCAGGGAGGAACAGACAATGGCAGTTACCATCAAAGATGTCGCAGCGGCAGCGGGGGTCTCGCCCTCCACGGTGTCCCGCACCTGCAAGGACAGCCCTTCCATCAGCCGGGAGACCAAGGAGCGGGTGCGCCGCATCATGGCACAGCTGGGCTATGAGCCGAATTTTGAGGCCGAGCCGGTGGAGGCTTTTTCCAAGACCATCGGCATCATTCTGCCCTCCTCCCAGCGGGATGTCTACGAAAACGCCTTTCATCTGGAGATCATCCGCGGCATCGGGCAGTTCTGCAACCAGCGGCGGTATGTGAACACGGTCATCACCGGGCAGGACGATGCCGAGGTGCTGGACGCCATCCAGAGCATGGTGGCCAACGCACAGGCAGATGGCTTTATCCTGCTCTACTCCAAAAAGGACTGCCCGGTGGCGGCGTATCTGCGCAATGAAGGACTGCTCCATGTCATTGTGGGCAAGGCGGCGCAGTCCGCGAACCAGACCATCTACATCGACAACGACAACGCCCTTGCCGGGGAGGAAGCCGCCGATTACCTTTATGAAATGGGGCACCGCCGCATTGCGTATTTCGGGGTCAGCAACGCCATGCTGTTTTCCGCAGAGCGCAAGCGGGGCTATCAGATGTCCCTGCTCAAGCACGGCATCCCCCCGCGGGAAGAGGACTGTGTGGAGGTCAACACCCTGAACGATGCCTACGAGGAGGCGTTGAAAGCCCTGCTCACCGCCCCGAATCACCCCACCGCCATGCTGGTCAGTGACGATATCCTTGCCGTGGTGCTGGAACAGTTCTGCGGCAAGCTGGGACTGCGCGTCCCGAAAGATTTGTCCATCGTGTCCTTCAACAACTCGCTGTTCTCCCGCATCACCAGCCCCCAGCTGACCACCGTGGACGTGAACCCCTACCAGCTGGGCATGGAGGCTGCCAGCCAGACCATCAACCACATCGAGAACCCGAACCTTCTGGCAACAAAGATCATCGTGCCGCACAAGCTCATCCCCCGGGAGAGCTGCTGCCCGCCGGAGGAGCAGCTCTAAGCAAGTGCTTTTTCAGCAATACAGTGTCTGCTTCCGGGAGCCGCCGCGCAGTGCTTGCTATACTGCCCCCAGAGTAGACAGCGTAAAAAACGCTGCATCCTCCGGGGGTATTTTTATGCCCAAAAAGGCACAAAAGAATGCCCGCCCACCTGTGGAAAACCACGGTGGGCGGGCATTTTATGGTTTATCGTTTGCGCGCTGTAAAAGCGTTCAGAGAGCGGTGGGCTGGGGTACCAGCCGGAAGAGCATTACGGGCAGCTCGCTGTTCGCAAAATCCAGCGTATAGATGAGCTTTCCGTGCTCTGTTTCAAACGACAGCTCGGTCTGTGTGCCGTCCGGGGCAATGCGCACAAGCGTTTTGCCTTCCAGCAGTCCGGCGGGCAGTGCAAGATTTACCCGGCCGGTGGGCTGCGTCAGGCTGCCTGCGGTTTCAAAGGCCACACTCAGGTATTCCCCATTCGTCCGTGCGGTCACATCCTCCGCAGAAAGGCGGCCGCTGGCAGCCCACGCCTTTGCCGCTTCGATCTTTTCCAGCTGCGCGGCGTTTTCTGCCTGCCCGCACACGGGGCAGAAGGTCAGCGTTTCGCCTTCCGCAGTGCGGAAAGTAAACTTCCGGCAATCGGTGCTGCCAGTGTGCGCGCAGCCCTGCCGCAGACAATCGGCGCTCTGAGAGCCGGTTCCGTTCGGGGACCATGCACCGAACTGGTGTCCCAGCTGATCGGTCGGGTCTGCGGTGTAGCGGTCTTTGCAGCGGGAGCAGGTAAAAACAGTATAGCCGTCCGTTTCACAGGTAGGCTCTACGGTAACAGCCTGATAATCATGGTTCAGTGCGGGCAGCTCTTTGCGGGTGGTATAGTTGCAGCCGAAGCGGGAGCAGGTATCGTAAGCCCAGCCCTTTTCTGTGCAGGTGGGGGCTTGCGCTACGTGACGCACCAAGTCATGTTTCAGTGCGGGCTGCTCCACGTAGGTGGTATAGTTGCAGCCGGAGCGGGAGCAGGTTTCGTAAGCGTTCCAGCCGATTTCCGTACAGGTGGGGGATTTTGCTTCGTGATGCACCAAGTCATGCTGTGCGGGCAGCTCCACATAGGTGGTATAGTCGCAGCGGGAACAGGTATCGTAGGCATCCCAGCCGATTTCCTTACAGGTGGGGGCTTTTGCATCGTGATGCACCAGATCATGCTGTGCAGGCAGCTCCACATAGGTGGTATAGTCGCAGCGGGAGCAGGTTTCGTAAGCGTTCCAGCCCTTTTCCGTACAGGTGGGGGCTTTTGCTGCGTGCTGCTCCAGAGCATGGTTGTTTGAGTCTTTTTCGCCGTATTCTGCACCACACGTCACACAGACCGCTTTGGCGCTGCAGGTTGCTGTGCCACCGGTACAGCTTGCAGTATCAACCACGTCGCAGTTGCTGCGCGTGCAGCTGCGGATGTGTGTGCCGTTGCCGGCGGATGACCACTCGCCCCATGCGTGACCGAGAATGCCATATTCCGACCAGCATAAGCGACAGATTTTGCCTGTGGTGCAGGTGGGGGTTTCGGTGCCGCCGGTATGATACGAAAACTGTTTATAAATGATCTCGTTCTCCGTGCGGCAGGTCCTGCATTTTATACGGATCTTATGATAGATTGGATCAGCATTTGATTGCCATACGTATCCGAGGATATCACAGGTTTTATCAGCCTTACATTGGATGCAGTACGTGAAGGCATTAGCTACTGCTTTAGCGTTTAACACGATTCCCGGTATCAGGCACACCATTGCCAGCACCGTCAAACACCGGATCAGCCATTTTTTCATGTTACTCCCTCCTTGTCATCAAACCTTGTTATCCTTTCAGATCAAACTGCACGGACAGCGATGCAAGCACGGCATCTACCACCTTCCGCGCCTGGGCAAGCATATCGATCTCCGCCACAAAAGCGATGACCTGCTCGCGCTCCTGCGCGGGGACCTGCAGCGCACTCAGGCTCATGCTCAGATAGCGCCGTATTTTGCGCTCCAGCGTAAAGTAGGGGTCACACCGCCGTGCCATGTAGCCGCGCATCATGCCAGCCGTGCCCAGCTCCATCTCGTAGAAGTCGCACTCGGCGCACCCGGGCAGATACGCGCTGAACGCCGCCTGCAGCTCCGCCGTGGTGCTGCGGTGGATGATCTCCGCCGTGGCGGGGAAGGTGTACGCTTCCACATAGATATCCCGCAGGTTCTCGCTCAGCTCGGTCAGCGCCAGCTGCAAAGCCGTTTCCACCGCGTAGAGGTACACCGGCGAGGGGGCGTTTGCCGCCAGCGGCCTTACCGCGCCGAACTGCCTGCTGAACATCATGCCGATCAGCTCGGTCAGCACGCCGTCCTTGGTGCGGAAAATATTCTGGAACGACCCGGCAGAAACATCTGCTTCCTTTAAAATTTCTGCCACCTTGGTGTTCGTGTAGCCTTTTTCCAGAAAAAGCCGGACACAGGCGGTCAATATCCGCCGTTTTGCTTCTTTGCTGTCGTATCTGCGCGCCATTGGAAATCATCCTTTTCTATAATTGGTTTCTGACCCAATTATATATTGATTTGAAAATTGCGTCAAGTAAACTTTTAAGGGCGTGTTTTGGGCAGTTTGACGAGGGAGAGCTTTCTGCGGGTGCGCATCCAGGCAAAACAAAACTCAATGGACATTGCCGTTATCCGCTGCCGCAGCCAGACAGTTCGCGGCAGCAAAAAAGAGGCCACCGATCGTGGTGACCTCTTTTCAGCGTATTTTCAGCGTAAATCCCGGAAAGTCAGAGCCATTATCTCTTTGGCCTAAGAAGCCGTGCCCCCTTAATTGTAAAGTACTCTATGCCATCTCAACTTTTCGTATGTTTTTGCAATCATGTAGGATTATCCCTATTCTTTTTGGTATGCTCTAATGAGGTGATTTTGTCGCACTTTCAAAACTGTTTTACTTTTCTTAGTTCTGTTCATCGAAGAAAGACAGATCTGTCCTTTCCCCTTTTTGAAATGCCTGATAATGCTCGTCAAATCCTATGGCAGAGCCTGCATACAACACCGTCCCATCCGGTGCCACGATCAGTGATCCGCCGCCCCGCTGTGGGACACTCAGATAATACGCACCGCTTCCCGGGATCGTTCCGCCGTATTCCTGTACCTGCTCCATGCTCAACTTCATCAGCTTTGCAGCAAGCTGCATCTGTGCTTCCTGCGTCATAAAATCCCTCCATTCAAATCATAGCACACCATGCACTCACATTACCGTAGTCATGCGGCCATTCATAGATTTTTCCAGATTGCCCATCCACTGTATGAACTGTTGTTCCGTCATAATAAACATTGAACCAGTGCCCGACCGCCGGGCCGCCCGTAATCGGATTAAACCGGTTAATACCTACGATCAGATGGGATCCTGCACCCCGCTGCCGCAGGATCTTTTCAATATCCTCCGGCGGCATATAAGTGCATTTTTTTCCGGTTTTCTCTTCCATGGGCTTATCCCATGGAATATTTTTGTCCGTGGCGATCATCTGCAGATCCTGTCCATTGAAATGCTGCTCCAGCGCAAACGCACACGCACCGCAGTTTTCTTCATAAAGTCTTTGCTGCGAGAGCGAAAGCGCAGGATTTTTGTAATTGGGGTTGATCTCCTTTGCCCAGATCCCCACCACGGTCACATCCTCCGGATGTGCGGCAAACTGAAGTTCCTGCCACACCTGATCCTGCTGGTAGATCGCCGCATCCTTCTCCGTAAAGTGGTTCCAGTCCAGATATTCCTGCAGCTTTTCCTGTGCTGTCTGCCGGTTCAGTTGTGGCAGCTTGTAATCCGGCCAGGCTTCACGGGCCAGCGCACGCCATTCCGGGTCCTGCGAAAATTCGTTCAGGTCCAAACTGGTGTAATTGTGCCGGCTCATGTATTCCGCCATCAACCGGCCTGCGACCTCTGTGCCCACATGGGGCATCTGCTGCCCCGGATAAGCTGCCTGATACAGTTTTTTCCACATCGGGTCTCTGGTATAGACAAAAAAGTCTTTTTCGTTGTCCCAGTTGTGGTGGAGCATGTACTGCTGGAAGGTTCCCACCGGGTCCTGCGCCTGTGCGGAGGCCGGCGGCTCGTCCGGCACGGCGTCCTCGTTGTTCCGTGGCAGCTGAGCGGCCTGTTCTTCCGGCTGCTCCGGAACTTCCTGTACCGTCTCCGGCGATTTTTCGCTGCTGGGCTGGAACTTGCCGATATTCTCGTAGTTTTCGCCCAGCATTGCTGCCAGATCCTCTATGCGGCGGTAGCATTCCTCCAGCCATGCACGACGGTCTGCAAGGATCCCGTCACTCTCGGAGACATCCTCACCCAGCACCCGCAGCATATCCAGTGCGGCGTCGCTCTTGTTGGTCTCGGCGTCGATCTGCTCCAGCTGTTCTTTGATCTGTTCCAGACTTGAAACTGCGTCCATGCGCTCGTTTTCCAGCTCTGCCTGCGCCTCGGCCAGATCTTCCCGGTTGTGCTCCAGTGCTTGCTGAACGGCGGCATCCTGTTCCAGACCGGAAAGGGTCCGGTCAATCTGCTCCTGTCGCTCCTCCAACCGCTCCTGCTTTTCCTGAAAGGTTTCTACGTTTTGTTCCAGCGATTCCAGCGGATTTTCTACGCCTTCTTGCCCCAAGTTCACCGGAAAAGCCTCCTTCCATCCATCAGCCCTGGCTCTTCAGGCGGCCCTGCAGGTTCTGGATCCGGCTGGTAAGGTTCTGCAGTTCGCTGCGGCGCTGCTGGATGATGCCTTCGGCCTCGCTCACATCCTCGCCTATCTGACGCATTCCTTCCAGTGCTGCATCCGATGCTTCGTTCTGCTCGTTCATCTCCTCGACCTGTTCGTTCATCGTTTCCAGATCCTGCTCGATCTGTTCCCGTTCAATTTCAGCATTCTCCTTTTCCTGCTCCGCCTGTTCCTTGTTTTTCTCCACAGAGCTTGCTACTTCCTGATCCTCCGAGAGCTGCTGCATGGACTGTTCAATGGCATCCAGACGGTTGTTGACCGCTTCCATCTTCTGCTCGTTGTCTTCCACACGGTCTTCCAGTTCTTCGGCCTTGCTTTCCTGATCCTCCAGATTTTCCAGACTCATATTCAGCTCTTTCCTTTCTCTTCAAACAAATTCAGATACCGTTGATGATCTTCTACCGTACAGCCGCACTTTTTGTTCCGCTTTTTACACTCTGCCATTTTGCGGTCTGCCAGATGCAACAGATGCACATATACGCAGTAGCCAAAGCAATCGCTCACTGTCTTGTAGCGGTCACGAATGCGAGCAGCCTCCTGCATCGCACCCAGCGCACACAGTCCGCAGAACGAGACGCTCTGCCGCAAGACCGGATCCAGCATCGGCAGTGCCGCCGGGTCGGTCAGGATGCGCTGCACATAGCTTTCGGCCTGATTCCGCACCCGTCGATTACAGGTGGGACAATGCCCCAGACACTCGGCATAGGGGTGATACAGCCGTGGGTGAGAAAGCTCGTATCCATGCATCAGTTCCCGCAGTTCCGGGTCGCTGGGCGGCTCCTCCACATGGTACTCGTCCTTGAAGTTCCGCATCCGGATCATGCGCACATGATCCTCGCCCTCATGGTACAGATAGGCGTGACCCGTTTTAAAGTTGACCACCTGATGCATCTGTTCCTCGTTCAGATCCATGGTATTGCCGATCTCTTCGCGGTCATCCTTGGCGGTCACGCGCATAAGCACCTTCACGTTGGTCTGCTTGACCGCCTGCGGCGCAATGGCGGTAGGCAGCTGATCCGCAATCAGAATACCCTGACCCAGGGCGCGCATCTCTGCCAGCATATTTACAAACAGTTCAATGGTCTTTTCGCCGGGGTCTGCACGGGAATCGCTGCTGCTCTTATTGGCCCCGATCAGATTGTGCGCTTCTTCCACCAGCAGCATATGTTTCAGCGGCGAACCGGACTTGCGGGCAATCTTGCAATACTCATAAACATAGCTAAGCAGGAACATCATCAGCAGCGATTTCTCATCGCCGTTCAGGCTGTCCAGCTCCAGGATCACCGGGCGTCCCATCAGCTCCTCCATGGGAATGCTGTGGGGCGTGTCCAGCATACGGCCCTTGGAGCCGCGCCGCAGCGAGTTGAGGCGTTCCAGCAGAGAAGCCTTGAAGTCGCTCTTCATCTTGGCATCAAAGCCGGAATTTTCCACGATGTATTCCGCATTGCGGCACAGATCCGAAAGGGTGGGGGTCTCCAGCCCTTCGTCTCCGCCAACGCTGTCATCGTACCAGCCTTTTTCCAGATAGGTGCGGCGGATGGCCTGTTCCAGAAAGATGGGCAGGGGATCGAACAGGTTAAATGCGCCCACAAAGCAGGCCTGCAGCCGGGAGATGTGGTTTTCGATCTTGATGCCGGGCAGCACCTCCATGGGGTTGAAGCGGAAGGGGCTGACGCTCTCGTCCCCCAGCGTGAACACCAGCAGGTCGTCCTTCAGCGCCGGCAGCAGCTTGAGGGCGCGGTATTCGGTCTTGGCCGGCTCCAGCACGATGAACGGGATCTTCTGCTCCTCCGGCACATCCCACAGCTGATACAGGATGTTGAACATGGCCGTGGTCTTACCGCTGCCGGGCACGCCCACGATCAGGCCGTGCTTTGCCATCTGCTGGCTGTCGAACTCCGCCGGCGTCGGCTCTGCCGACTGGTCATCCAGATAACTGCCCAGCCGGATGACGCTGCGCGCCTTTTTGCTGTTTTTCACCTCGCCCAGACCGGTATCCAGCCGGAACCCCGGGAAGTTGTCCCGTACCGGGATGGGGATGCGGAAAAAGGTCGCGATCTCTTCCACGCTGGCCAGATGGAACAGGCGCTGTGCCCGCAGGGGCAAAAGCTCATCCGGACGGTTCCAGAACGGGGTGCGCACACCGGCCGAGATGTCCACATCGGCATAGCAGGCCGCGCCCCGCTCAAAGGCAGGCTGCCCGCGCTGACTGATACGCACAAAGCCTGTGTTGCGCACGCTGTTGCTCAGGAATGCACTTGCCAGCGCAGAGGCGTCGCTGCCGGAAAACACGCGGATGGCGGTCAGAAACACCCTGCTGGTCTCAAACTGCTTGTTCATCTTTTCGCAGTTGTCCACCGGGGTCTTCAGGATCGGCAGCTTTTCGCCCTGCCAAAGGATGCGTCCTGTGCTCTCGGAGCGGATCGTCTCGCCGTTCATGCTCTCACGCAGCCGCCGGAGGTTGCCGTTCATCCAGTTCTTTTCGTCTTCCAGATAGGTGGTCGGGCACAGGGTCACCTCCAGCACAGCCGGACCGTTGTGCTGCATCAGCGCCTGACAGATCTGCTCCATGGTGTTTTCCGCCGCAGTCCATGCATACGGCACATAAAACTCCTGTGGCTCCGCATGAAACTGCGCCGGATAGGCAGCACCGTGGTAGACCTCTTCTTTTTTAAAGATCTCTGCCGCCTGCCCGGCCCACTCTGCCGAGAACACTTCCGGCGGGCAGTCGGCCTCTGCCACGCGCCGGAAGCTGTATTCGTTCCGCGGCAGGGCATTGCGGATGGATGCATCTGCCTGTTCCAATTCCTGCTCCGTGAGCGCCCGGCTGCCGGCATGGCGGAACACAAAATACTGCTCCAGACGGTCTGCCGTTTTGAGCAGGCGCATACTGCAGGCCCATGCTGCTCCCAAGCTGTGCAGCTGGCGCAGCATCAGCAGCTGGCGGCTGCCCACCGCCGAGGAGCGCTGATCCTTTTCTTCGCACAGATAGCCAAACCGCTGGTGGGTAAAATTGGGCAGGGAAGTCAGCCGGTATACAATGCAGCTGCTGACCGCCGGCTGCCGGGTACAGGTCCAGCTGTCACGCTTTACGGTATTCCACACAGTAATATTGCTCATGATTTTTCCTCGCATAGATCCCCCGAAAAACAAAGGCGGGCTGACACACAGTTTTGCATCAGCCCGCCGTTTTTCAGATCAGCGGTAGTCGTCCTTCCGGCGGGCGATCTGCTGCTCCATTTCATTCATACTGCGGCTCTCCTGCTGTTCTGCGGGAGCCTTCTGTGCGAACATCTCTTCATTCAGCTGCTTGATGCACTCAAACACAGCATCGTAAATGCGGCTGATCTGACCATTGATGTTCTCTTGGAACGAGTGCAGGAAAATGGAGTCCTCCCAGTTGTCCCAAGCTGCTGTCCATGCTTTTTCCTGCTGTTTGCACTTTTTGTTGTGCTCCCGCAGGGCAGCGATCTGCTGCTTTGCGCTGTAGCCGTACCAGAGCAGCGCACCGCCCACTACGGTCAGGACCAGTGCGGGGAGCGAGGAATCACGGTTGCTCATGCTCATCATCAGCCACAGCACACCGATCACTGCGATCACGATGCCCCAGATCATCCAAGAGGCTCTTTTCAGCAGATCCGCATCGAGTTTGACCGGCTTTTCCGGCACCTCCGGCAGATCCGGCGGCGTAATGAAGGTCTTTTCCTCCACAAAGGTAAACTTGCCCACATGGTTGAACTGCACCAAGCAGGACAGCGGGTTCACCGCGCTGCTCTTAGGCTGCACACAGCACACCCGCTGGCGGACATTGCTGCGATCCCACTGGATGTCGCGCACCGCCACGGTAGCGGGAACGCTGTTGGCCTGCAGCTTTTCTTCCAGCTTCTGCATATATTCGGCCTGCGTCACCGTATTGAGTTCTTCCGTGTAAAAGTGCTGGCGCTTGCTGTCCTTCTGCAGCCAGCTCCACAGTTCCGTGGAGGACATATAGTCCGTCTCGGAAACATCGCTGCGGTACTTGGTGGTCGCGGCGGGTCTCTGTGCATCCTCGATCTGCTTCTTCGCTGCATCGTTGGCCTTTTTCTTCTGATCTTCCAGCGTAGTGTTCACCTTTTTGTTGATCTGGTCAGCCAGATCCTTTGCACCGCTGAACGCCTTGCCCGCAACATCCGTCACCGTGTCTTTTACCGAAGACATATCCACAGACGGTTCCAGCTTGTTTCCGCACTCCTGGCAGTACAGAAACTCATCTGGATTGTCCGCGCCGCATTTTTTACAGGTAATCATAATAATCATTCCTCCTCTGATTGGAATGATTTCATTATACGCTTTCTGTTTCGCTCCTTCAACAAATTTTTTCATCTTTTGTCATTATGACCGATATGTTGTTTTGCCTTTGTCAATTTTGCTCATTTAACGCTTTTTTCTTCCTTTAGAAACGGTTTGTGCTATAATTACTCCATACCCATTCTAAGGAGGAATTTCTATGACTTGTCCAAAATGCGGAAAAGAAGTCCATGCCGGAGCCAAATTCTGCGGACACTGCGGTGCACCCTTGACTGCATCTACGGCAGTTGTCTCACCGCGCGTCCGCTCAAAGCGAAAAAAAGGACTTTTGCTTGCGATACCACTCATTCTGGTCTTGATCGCAGGTGCAGCTTTCGTACTGAATCGAACGCATAGCGAAGGCACTGCCGTTGATGCATCTTCTGATTATGTCGTAGTTTACGCCGACAACAGCTACACGTTGATTCCCCTCAATAATAAGTATGAAAAGGTTCCGCTGGGCACGATCGTTTGTGGAGATTCTTCTGATGATTATGTGCCGGAGGTTCAATTCAGCCCGGACGGAAAATATGTTTTTTTCTACACGACCGATCCCAACGGTCAAAACATTCAGCTTTGCCGCGCGGAATGCAGCAAGCTGACGACCGACCTGAAAAAGAACCGGAAGCTTTATGCCGCCGTTTCTACAGAGCAGTTCTGTTATGACCTTACTCCTATGGAGAACGGCATTTTGCTGCTTTACAGCGAAGGCACCGGTCAGAGTTCCTATTTTGATGGCTCCAGAATCACGAAGCTGCCTGAGGACTGGTATTCAATCACATTCGATGCGGCAGGAAATTATGTTTACTGGTCTGATGATGCGATCTGGCGTGTTTCGGGAGGAGACCTTTCCGCTGCCAGACAGATCGATACCGGCATTGACCGCAGTTCCGTATATTTTCTGGATCCCGATGATCTGCTCTATCAGAAAAACAACACGGTCTATCAGATCGACTCCGATGGGACGCCTCACAGCATCGCAGAAGGCTTTTCCGTTATTTATGGATCGGATGATACGGTCTATTATCTCGGCGGACCCGAAGGCAGCTTTGAGCTATTCCGCTGGAAGGACGGAAGCGCCTCTCTTGTAGCAGATCAAATTTTGTGGCACAGCTACGATCAGGACACGCAGAACAGTAAGCTTCTGCAATACTCCACCCCGGATAGCGACATTCTCTTTGATCTTTCTTCCGGTCAGTACGCAGTTGCTACCGAAGCTGCAGAAGCATCTCTGGAACGCTGCGCATCGGAAAGCGGGATCTACGACCCTGCAGAAACCAGCTTTTTTATCACCGAGTCTTATTTTTATGTCGTTTGCGATAACTCGTTCTTTGCTTCGGCGCTGACAGATCATGTCATGGGTGACTTTGAGCAGATCTGTACCGGAGTATATCCGCTCGCACAGGCCGGAGACACGATTTACTGTACAGAATATCGCATAGATTCGGACAATGCTTACGATTTTGACACGATCGATCTGTATGCTGTAAAGGACGGCGGGATGTATCTGGTCGCACCGATGATCTTCCCGACCTCACTGAACATTTATGCCGATGGTGTGATGATCTCAGACGGCGCCGGCACACATGGACCCGTTTGGGGACGTGCAAAGGAAGGCTCCGCTAATCTGCCCAACGCCCTCTACGTCTCAAGTTATCTCGGAAATGAACGATTCGTATATGGAACGGTGGACGAGCTTTATTTTTATGATGCGCACAGTGCAGAGCCTGTAAAGCTGTTTGATGACCCTCGTTGGGTCTGGTGTTCCGCAAGCAAGGATTTCGATTTTACTCTGGGCATTTATGATTGATCTCAAGCTATTTTGATGGCATCGCAAGCAGCTTTGCTCTGTCATCGTTCTGACAGACTAAATCCGTCCGCTGTCCCGCAAAGCGGTGCTTTCTCTTTGCTGCCAGCATCGACCGCCGGCGGTATCTCAACACAAAGCAGGAGATCTGCCGCCGCAGAAAGGAACAGGCTATGCTCATTATCTTATATGGAACCGCAGGCAAGATGGGAAAATTCTCCCGCGATTACTTCCGGAGACAGGGCTTTCCGTTCATCCCGAAGCTGAGTTATTTCTCGCCCGAGGCGGCTGTGGTAGCACGGTATGAGCCGCGCAATCGGGCCACACAGGAAGAGGTGGAGGCCTGCGACTTCACCTATTGGCACAATGGCATTTTGGCGGGCCTGAACAAATCACAGCTTTTGGACGCAGTCCATGGAAAGGCCAACGCCCTGCTCACCTTATCTACCGACAATGTTGATTTTGTCCGGGAATTGAAAACGGCATATGGCGGCTATGTCACCGTGATCGGCGTATACATTGACGACACCACCCTGAAGCAGATCTTTCTGGAGCTGGATGAGCTCAAGCCGATGACGGCGCGGGAGCTGGAGTCACGGCTCAAGACCGGGCAGGATATCAAACGCCATCTCTCCCGGGACCGCAGCTTATTTGATGAGCTGGCGATCTACGGCGGAGAGAATTCACTCTTTGATCAAAACGCGCTTCAGGAGCAGTATGCGGCCATTATTCAAAAGGCCAGCCGCCGCGAAAAAGAATTGAATGATAAAAATTATATCAAGCTGCCCTACATCGGCACGGAGGACTATGTTTTTGTCAGCTATGCTCACGACGATAAAAAGCAGGTCTACCCGATTTTGAAAAAGCTCCAGCAGATGACCTGCCGCGTCTGGTACGACGACGGCATTCAGGGCGGAGAAAACTGGCGCAGGATCGTTGCCGGAAAGCTGCAGGAGCCAAACTGCAGTACTGTTTTGTGGTTTCATTCCCACGCCTCTTCTCAGAGCGGTCCCGTGGCAGGAGAGCTGGAGCTTGCGCAGAGTATCCACAAAAAGATCGTTCCCGTTCTGATTGATGATGTGCCGCTCAAAGGAGAGGAGATCCTGATGTTCCCCGGTGCAAACCGGTTGGACCTCCGGTCTGATGGATTTTACGCAAGGCTGAGAGCCTCCATCCCTGCTTCCTCCTTTGCGGCAGACCATGCGAGAGATACGAAAATATAAGCATTTTGTTGTGGACAGAGGAGCATCCCCTGACGGCATCCATCCTGAAGTGAAGTCAGATGCTTTGCACAGCACGCGCTGTCAGATCCACGAGAAATCCGGAGTCGGTCTGGTAGAAGAACATCCGGTAGATCATCCTGAGCGTCTGCAGATGCTCTGCGCGAAGCTGATGCACCGCCCACAGGCTTGGCAGCAGAAGCAGCAGTGCTCCTGTCAGCACACAGAACCGGATGTGCGCCTTGCGGTTCCGCTCGCGGACGACCCAGTAGCGGCATTGATCCGGGTCATCGATGGCCCGCAGCTCCCAGTCCAGACAGCAGTGGCGGAACCAGTCGCTCAGCAGCAGCCACACCAAAAGCAGCCCGGCTCCCAGCATAGGTGTCCGGGAAACAGTCTCTAAGCCGAACAGCCATTCCAGCGGGGCCAGATTTACGGCCACAGCAAACAGGCCGCCCGGTTCCCGGCAGATATCCCCCGCGGGGCTCAGCCAGACGGCAAGCACAAGCCCCGAATACAAGATCGGGATCAGCTCCGGGGAAACCATGCCCCCGTATAGTTCCGGCTTCTGATAGAAGAGGATGCCGATTGCCGCAGAGCTTATACCGCCAGCCAGCCAACCCGGCAGGTGTTTTTTGATTTTTTTCCATTTCATGATCCTGACCATCCTGTTCGTATGTATGCTCTCTGATTTTGTTTCTCTCTGCTGTATCAACAGCATATAACGTCCCGATGCAAAGTTCCTTACGGGGAACGCGATTTTTGCCCGGGGAGAACGTTCGTACGATCCATCTGTTCAAAAAAACGGAGCTGCTGCACAAGTCATTTTCTGTGCAGCAGCTCCGTTTTGCAGTGGATCACGGTTTTTCCATGATCTCTGCAAGGATCTGCCCGATGTTCAGGATATCGCTGCGGTCGCTGATCGTAATGATCCCCAGTTCGTCGCCGCGCTTTTTCTGAAGCAGATTGGCCTCCTTTTTGGAAAGATCGTCGTCATAAGTATTGCCCACGATGACCTGTGAAGCGCCGATCCCGAACCGGTTCACCAGACTGTCCAGCTTGTAGTAATAATCGGCCTTCAGCGTCGCGACAGCCTTGCACTCCACGATCATACTCCGGAAACCTTTCGTCAGCACGAGATCCAGTTCATTCCTGAGGTCTGCCCAGCAGAAGGTGTAGCCGGTCACCACATCGTCAAAACAGCCGCTTTTCAGAGCGCTGTAATAGATATAGATCTCCAGGATCCCGCCGGCGCAGGTCATGAGTTTCCGAATGCGCGGAGAGGTATAGACGAAGCTTGCACCGGTACCGTCTTCCCGCAGCTTCAGGGCGCGGATAAAGCCTTTTTCCTGCAGCATTCTCAGCACCGGAAGCCCGCAGTCCGACAGATAGGAAATATCGGCATCGTCTACCTTCAGATCGTTGCAGCAAAACTGGAAATACTGATAAGTTCCCACCGTCCGCCGCTCCATGCGGGGCGCGTAATAGGGGAGCAGGATCTGCGGTTCGCAGAAGATCTTCTCGATGTCCGCATAATAAGGCTGCGGTGTATGGAGCGTCAGTTTGCAGGTATCGCTGGTGTAGCGCACCACAGAGGAATCCTCCCGGGCCAGTCCGAGAGTCATCATTTGCCGCAGCAGCTTCCGGACACTGTGGAACGTGTAGTCCGGCAGAAAGAGATCCAGTACCGCATCTTCTGCATAACGCACTGCACGCTTTGGAATGGATACCTTTACAACGGCACTCTTGTCATAGCGCTCGAGATCTGCGCAAAGCCGGTTCCAGCTTTTGACACTTGCATCAAAGCTTCCGCAGCTGGTCGTATAGATCTCCCACAGTGTTTCGTAATCTTCGGCCAGTTCCGGCGCATTGAACGTACAGTCGGAAGCATTGGCCAGTGCAAACATATCCTGCACCCGGATAAAGGCATCGGTTTTTACATACTGCAAAGAATCACAGCCGCTGGTATCTGTGAACCGCTTGTGCTTCCAGTCAAACTGGAAATGGGGTTGCCCCAGTTTTTCCAGTCGGATGAAAAAGTCTGCATTTTTACGGGTAAGGCTCGGTGCAAAGGGCGCGTTCCCGTAATCATAAAGATCCACAGGCGTTTCTTTCAGTGCCTGCAGGAATTTCTCGCCGGCTTCGTCCGGGTCTGCCACATCCACAAGCCGAACCGCTTCCAGTTCTTCCTTCAGACCTTCCAGCACCTGCCCCAGTGCTTCCCGGTGTTCATCCGGGACGCAGCTCAGGCAGCAGACCAGAAGCCGAATGCTGCAGTGCGTCTTGCTGCCGTGGAAATAGTTCAGCACCGCGCGCAGCTTTTTGCCCAGAAGGTCCGCTCTTGAATCCTCGTCGAAACAGTAGAAATAGCAGAGCCGCTCCGGGTTCAGCACGGTAGCGGCTGCCACACTGGAAAAGACCGCCTCGCTCCGGCCGCCCTCACGGCGGCCATCCTCCAGCACAGCGGCCATGGAATGCGCATACCGGTAGGTCAGAATAAAGGGGATGGCTTCCACCAGGATCTTGTCGTTGGCCTTGTAATCCCGATACAGATTGCTTTCGATCACAGGGAAGAACAGCTTTTGAAGAACTGCCAGACGCTCCATAAACCGGGCACTGCGCTCTCCGGGCAGCCGGGCTGCGGCCTTTTTCAGCTGATCCTGATAGCGGCCGTACTGGCGGGAGTAGCTTTCGCTGCCGCGCAGGATATTCTTCAGCGCAAGTTCATACTGCCCCAGTGCCCGGATTGCCTCGTTTTCGTCCGGTGGAAGCTGGTCGCGGAGAAACGCCAGTTCTGTCTGGTAAGAGGAGCTGCGGCAGAATTCCTCCGCGCTCTGTTTGAAGCAGCGGTGCAGTTCGACGGACATTCGATCCAGTTCGTCCAGCGAAGCATCCACCGGCCCATTGTCCCACTTGGCATGGTGATCGGCCCGGTACGCATCGGTTTCCAGCGGGGCGCCGACCCGACTGCGCACCATGCAGGGATGCGTCAGGTTTGCCTCATCTTTGACGGAACCGCGGGCCACGCAGCTTTGCAGATCCAGCGTTCCATCCGGAGTCCGCGGAGCTTTCCAGCCGCACACAGCACGGTCAATGACCCAGCGGCGGTGCTCCATGGCGACCAGCTGGTCAAATTGTTTCCGGGCGGCCGGGTCAGTCTGACGGCGCTCCAGAAGCTCTGCGAAACGCCGCGCCCCTTCTTCCATGCTGTCATAGCGCAGATGGATGCTGCGCAGCTTGTACCGGATCGAGAGGACGAAAGAGATCGACGAGGCAAAATTGTAGCGTTCTCGCGCAGTCTTGCCGGAAAAAAGAGCGCTGCGCTCTGCGGCGACATCGGTGTTCCGCATACTCATCCATGAGATGTGGGTATTAAAAGCCATTTCTGCCAGATCCCTGTCAATGGAGGAGATCTCCAGCGGCTTATTGATCCAGACCGGGTACAGCATTCCCGTCTCGTCGGTTTCAGTTCCTTTTCCGGAGAGCGTATAGGCCACCGGGCATTTTCCGCAGAATGCTTCCCGCATGGCCCGGGCAATGTTCTGGCTCAGTGCATCATCATCCAGTGCCACAAAGATATAGCTGTATTCTTTCCGGCTGCTCCGGGCGGCATCTGCCATCTGTTCTGCCAGACTGCCGTTGATGCTGCACAGGTGAAGGGCGCTGTCTTGTTCCAGCAGCAGTTGGGTCGGCGACAGAAAATCCAGCGTTGCAAATGCAGTTTCTTCTTTTCCGTCCAGAGAGCCGTCCACATTGACAAATTCCGGCAGGGCAGGGCGGAAGTCCAGATAGGCTTTTTTGCTGGCAGCCGGGTCGTCCGAGACAGCCAGAAGGTTCAGGCTGGTGCCGATCATCTGCCCGGCCTGCAGGCAGCAGTCTATAAAAGTCTGTCCATAAGAAGAGCCGGCTCCCAGTAGCAGGACGTTCAGTTCCTGTGACGTTTCATCAACACCCTGATAGAGCGGATGCTCATACAAAAGCTTCTGGATGGCGATGCGGGGATCGGCCAGACCTGTATTTCGGTGCTCCCGCTGCCGGTCAAGCAGCATCTCCAGCTGACGGACAGCCGCTTCCAGATCTGCCTTCAGGTCATCGCAGCACGGGTAACGTTTATAGGGGGAGGGCGCAAGGCATTTCTGCAGGATGCCGCAGATGCGTGAGAGCAGGGCAGCGTCCGAGTTCACGACGGACTCAAACAGTGCAGACCCCTTGACCAGCATGGGAATGCGGGAATAAAAGCGATCCTGATACAACCCGTCCGGGATGTTTTTGGAAAAAACAATGGCGTGGAAGAGCGTTGCGCCGATGGAATAAATATCGGACAGATCATTTTTAACGCTCTCCGGGGCGTGATAGCCCTTTGTGCCGACGACCGTCAGCTCTTCTCTTTTTGCATCGTAACGGCGCAGCGTATTGATGTCATACAGGGAGATGCTGTTCGGCCGGACCCGGAGATCACTGTCATACAGCAGCATAAAATTAGAGGGCTTGATGTCCAGATGCAGCAGCCCGGCGGTGTGCAGCGCCTTGATGCAGTCGGTCAGAGAAACCATCACAGACAGGATCTCGTGCAGCTTTTTCTCCGGCCGCTGCGCAGGTGCTGCCCGCAGCTCGTCCAGATAGGTCTCAAAGCTCTTGCCGGAAAAGCCCGGCGACCAGAAATAGACGGTTGGACGAACCGGTGCTCCGGCAGTCCGCAGCTCCGTCATGGAGTTGAAGAGCCTTTCCAGAAGCCTGGTATGCTCGGCATCGGCAGCCGGGCGAACGACCGGGCAGCCGTAAAGGAACTCTCCCTGCTGGATATAGCTTTTCAAAACCTCGTTCCGGGGGTCCTCTTTCATTGCTTCCAATAAATGATCGTAGGCTCTCCGGTAGTTCCTGCACAGCTCCTCAAACGTCCGCACCGTGCCGCAGCCGGGGATAAGCTGGCCATCGGGCAGCCGCTCCAGCGCATAGTACTCGCCCTCTGTCTCGCAGGGATAAAACTCCTTTAATTTTCCGGTTTCGATCCTGCCGTCCGGACAAATACGGGTGGCTTCGTAGCAGATACTGGAGCTTCCGGCCCCTACCACCGAGTGCACGGTATATCGATCCGGTGAACGTCCGTCCGGGCTTCGGGACAGCAGGATGCTGCCTGTCAGGTATGCACGATGATCCTCTCCCATAAAAACTTCCTTTCTCTTGAGACCGGCGCTCATCGGCGGTCTCGTATCAGGGCGATATAGCTGCAATCGTCTGCCGGGGTGCTCCTCCGCAGCGTCCGATCCAGCTGCTCCCAATTCCGGGCTCTCCATGCTTCTGAAACGTTTTTTCGGTGCAGCACCTGCAGAAAGCCGTCTGAGCAGAGCAGAATGCCTTCCCCCAGTCCGATCTGGGTCTCCTGCACCTCCACCGCCCGGGCGGCTCCGATCGTTGTGGTCAGGCAGGGCCGGCCGCCATAAGCGCCGGGAGACAGCAGGGAGACCGTTTTTTCCGTGCCAAGGCGCAGAATGCCGCCGTCGCCTAAATTGACCAGAACCGCGTACCCGGTCGCCTTTTCCAGAAACGCCAGAGCAAGCGTGCTGCCGTAATCCTGCAGCGGCTCCTCCGGGGCTTTGTTTTGTTCGATCTGATATAAGATCTGTTCGGTCAGAAGGTAAGCCAGCTTCCGGGGTGGGGAGCGGAAAAAATCGGCGCCTTCCCATGCCAGAATTTGTCCGGCGGCTTCGCAGGCCAGCCGCGCCCCCTCTCTGCTTTTCCGGCAGCCGGAAGCTCCGTCGGCAAGTACAAGAACTGCCTCCGCGGCTGTCTCCCAGCTGTAAAGCTGATCCTGATTTTTCTGTCCGCGGGACAGATGATACGCTCCGCATTGACTGAATGAATGGATCTGCATCGTGTGTGCCTCCTTTTGTTTTTCCTGACAAAAGCTTACCCTCTGCCCGGAGGAAAACGCGATGGGGGAAGCACCGCTCAAAGGTACGGCGACAAATACTGGGTGGTGTCCAGCAGATAAAGATAGAGCTCGCACACCAGATACATATCCAGAATGATCTTGCTGCTCAGGGGCTGGAAGCGGGCCTGCTCCAGCAGCGGGCTGATCGCTCCGGCGTAATCCTCATATACCTTTGCAAAGGTATCCATGGTGTCCGGATCAATGGTGGCAATGTAATAATTGAAGTGCAGGATCATCAGCTCACTGCGGGTGATCCGCTTCATCAGGCGGCGGGACAGGATGCCGGAAAGGCCGGTGACCAGTGCATCTGCATCGGCAATATACTGCTTGCTGACCTTTTGGAGGAAATATGTCAGCTGCGGATCCCGATATTCCCGACTGCCCAGATAGAAGGCAGATGTGATCTGCACCGGGCAGTCCAGCTTTGCCAGAAGCGCGTCCTCGGCTTCCCGGCTCCCGGCTGCATTTTTCTTATAAGGGGAGAGGCCCTGCAGCTCCTTGCCCCGGCTTGTCCGGAGCAGCCGGACGGTGTAGCCCATTTTTTCCAGCTGACAGCTCAGCCTTTTGATCTCGGCCTCCTGCTGCTCCTCCGTCTTTTCTCCGAGTTTTTCGGAAAGCGAGCAGCGCAGCACCTTCAGCCGGGGAATGTCATACCCGATCTCTGCCAGCCGTTTCCACGCATTGAGCACGGTAACCGCCTCCGTTCCGGTATCTGCCGCGTCCTCGCTGTCGCTGCCGTTTTTCTGCTGCTCAAATTTCAGGATCTGCCTGACTGCGCCAGAGAAATGCTTTTCGAGCTCGCGCTGGAGCAGGATCCGGTCCGGAGCCGTCTCGCGTGCCAGTACATGGAGCAGCTCGACCATAAGCTGCCGCATATGGATATTGTACCGACCCGTTTTGGAGCGGACGCGGTCGTCCAGCGCTGCGACCACGCGCAGAAAGTCCTTGTCGGCAGAAAAGGTGTGCTCCAGCTGGCTGCGCAGATTCCAGCGGAAGGGTGTACTGTTGATGTTCAGCTCCTCTGCAATGCAGCTGTTCACGTCCTGATTGGGGCCTTCCGTATTTCCGTCAAAGAAGCTGGGCCGCTCGTGATCCTGCCCGGCCAGATATTCCTCGGCCAGATCCTGCGCCGTGTTTTCGTCGGAGGCGATCATAATGCGGTACTGCCCCACCGCCTCCGGCGACAGGACCAGATAATTTCTCGCGATGAAGGTCGGCAGCTGATCCGGTGTTTTTTCCAGAAGCTCCCGGAACAGCTCCTGCTTATAGACCAGCGTTCTTTCCTCCGCCGCAGACGGCAGCCGGAGGGGGCGCTTTTTTTCTTTTTTCAGCGAGGTGGCTTTGCGGATACAGGCCGAGATCAGGCGTTCTGCCGCATCGATCCGTTCACCGGGCGTCAGAGCCAGCTCGGTATGGGACAGGTAGTAGAGATAAATGCACTCCACAAAGCTTTTATAATTGATGCCTTCTCCGGTGGGTTCCCGTTCGATGGTCTTTGCGTGGCTGAATGCGGGGTCCAACGCCTGCAGAAGATCGTTGCTGTAAAAATCATGAAAGAGATTGCTCTCCACGTCCCGGTCCCGCTCCCGGCTGCCGTCCAGAGAAAACGTCATGCCGAACATCAGCGCAAAATGATACAGTGCCACACGGGTCTTTCCGTTTCCCCGGAAGCTGGCCGAGGCGAGGTCGTTGCACAGGCTCAGCAGCTCCGAATCCGCAGCCTTTGCCGACTCGGCATCCTTTTTGTCCTGCACATAAATGGTGTCCATATTGTCCGCCGCGCCCGTTCGGCTTACCCGAGGGATCGTTCGCAGCTGCCTGCGAAGGTCAATCTCCACGCTGTCCGCAAGCTGCTTCGCAGCTTCTGTATCTGCAGCTCCGCTCTGCTCTGCCGCCTCGGCACACTGCTGCACGCGCTCCAGTACGGAGGGCTTTGCCTTTACACGCCGGCACATCAGAAAATCGTCGATCTGCCGCAAGGTTTGTGCAGAAAGCTCCAGCTGCTCCAAAGCCAGCCGGGTCCGGTAATTCGTCACGCGGCGGACAATGAACTGCAGTGTCTCTGCCGGACTCAGTTTTTTGGCATCGGCTGCCGCCAGATGCTGCACAAAAATCGCATCGGTGATCCTGTCTGTCAAAAAGGCACGCTTCTTTTCCTCCGGCAGGCTGCGCAGCTCCTTCTGATCCGCCGGGGTCAGATGCTTCTGTGCCCATTCCAGCGGCATTGCCGTGCGGTAGCGCTTGAAGGAAGGGCTGCTGCCCAAGAGAAACTTCTTCAGGATCACGACCCGAACGGGCTCCTGCTTATACTCCGGTGCAAGCCGCCGGACCAAACGCTCCATGAAGTCAGAGCCTCTGGGAAACTGCAGATACATATTGTAAAACGCATTCAGCAGCTCGGTTTTGATCTCGTCCCGGTCCGGAATGCTTTTCAGCAGTGTGCGGTCCTCCACCAGCTTCTGCGCGTTGATGCCCTGTTGAGCAAGGCCGCGTGCCTCGCACAGACGCTCCAGATCGTTCATGCGGAACTTTTGGACAGTTTTCGGAACACGATCCAGCTGCGCCAGCACACGTTCAAAGTCCTCCCGGCTGTAATAGCTGCTCAGATCCTCCTTTAGCTGTTCAAACAGACGGTCCATGTTTTCGGTGATATCAGGGGAGCCGGCCATAACGCATCCTCCTTTTTCTGCGCGGTTTCAAAATAGAATTTTCAATGCAGTCATTATACCATTTCCGTCAGGATGTTCCAATGACAGGATTGGCCAAAATTTTGCCGTGTTTTTTTGGAAGAAAGGCATCTCCCCCTCCGGAAAGCATCAAAAGGCGGTGGGATAGTATTCTCAGAATCCAAAAAGAGAGGAAGGATCCCAAATGGCACTGACCACGGATTACAGCGGCCGCATCCTGCACGGCCAGAAACGGGACTATCATCTGGACGCTCCACTGAACGGCGGTTCCGGCGGCGAGGGACGCATCTATACCCTGCAAGGGGACAGTTCCCTTGTTGCAAAGCTCTACCACGAGGACCGCTACGTCAAGGCACCCCATGACCGTGCTTACCAGAAGCGCAAGCTGGAGGCTATGCTGAAGCTGAAATTCGATCCGCGCTATCAGGGCAGCTGGTGCTTTGCATGGCCGCAGGATATCCTGCTTGAGCAGGGCCGGATGGTGGGTTACGTTATGCCCCGGATCAACACCCGGTATATGCTGAACAGCGTCTACAACGACACCCGTGCACAGATGTTCCCTCACTGGACCTGGCGCACCATGACACAGGTGGCCTACAACCTGTCGGTCAACATTGCTTCGCTGCACCGCAGCGGCATCGTTGCGGGCGATCTGAACCCGGCCAACATGATGGTAGACCCCAGAAACCATCTGGTCGTGATGATCGACTGCGACTCCTATGATGTGTACGATCCGGATACGCAGGAGCATTTTCCCTGTATGGTAGGTACTGCCGAGGTACTGGCCCCCGAGCTGCAGATGGTGGGCGACCTGAGCAGCCCCAAGGCCAGATTCACAAAAGAATCCGACTGCTTCTCGCTGGCGGTGCTGATCTTCAAGCTGCTGATGAACGGCTATGACCCCTTTGCCAAGCGCAGCCTGAGCTCCAACCGCTCCTCTGCTGTTCTGGCCGGTGCGAACATGGACATCCTCACGGGAGCCAGCATCTATGTGAAGCCGATCCCCGGCAAGGCCCGCCCCGTGGGTGCACCGGATTTTTCCATCCTGCCGCAGGAAATACAGGATCTGTTCCGAAAGGTATTTCTCTACGGTCCTTACCCGGATTTCATGCAGAAGCTCGCGCTGCGTCCCGGTGCTGCACAGTGGTGTGCGGCGCTGGATCGGATGTATCTTTCCATGGATGAGGCCAAGGGGCAGATGGTGAAGTGCCGGGCAAATGAGCACCACCTGTATCCCAAGGGCCTTTCCGACTGCCCGTGGTGCCGTGCGCAGAAAGAGCTGGACGACGTTATGAAGCAGATGTTTCCGAGCGCCCCAGCCGCACCGTCGCCTCCGGCAGGCTCCCCCGGTGGCACACCTGCGGCTGCCGGTACCGCGTCCGGGGTACAGCGGTCGCCATGGCTCTTTCTGTTCCTGATGGCCGGGTGCAGCAGCCTTGGCGCCGGGCTCTTCGGCCCGGCTCTGGCGGGTTCTTTTGGACTTGGCGCATCGGATATGCAGCTGATCACAGGGATTGTGGGCTGCGTTATCAGCGTCCTGATCGCTGCGCGTTACTGGAAGCGTTACTCCGGCGCAGCCTCTGTCTGGCCCTACTGGCTGTTCGGCCTGAGCATGATCCTGCTGGCACCGCTGGCTGTGTTCGTACTGGCGGGTCTCCTTGCTCTGGTGCTGGAGATTCTGAAGCTCATCTTTCTGTGCATCTTTGCGCTGGGGATTCTGAGCTCTCTGTGCGGCGGCTGATGCAGGAGGGAGGAGGAAATGCACACGATGAAAACAAAAGGCTCTTTCTCTCTGCGCCGTCTGCTGCGTATGGCCCTGCCCCTTCTGGCTGCGCTGGGGATCTCTGCCCTGTATCTGATATTCCGGCAGCAGCTACAGCAGCTGGCTCTGCTTGGCTACGGCGGGCTGTTTGCAGCCTGTCTGGCTGCAAATTCCACCGTTTTGCTGCCAGCCAGCAGCACGCTGTTCACTGCCAGCGCATCCATGGCTCTGAATCCGGTTTTGTGCTGCCTGATCGGTGCTGCCGGGGCGGCAGCCGGAGAGCAGGTGAGCTACTGGTGCGGCCGCTCCGGCGCACAGACCGCACCAGAGCCTGCCCGGGCAGACCGCTTTGCGGCACTGGTGGCAAGCTACGGCGCCTGGGCCGTGCTGCTCTTTGCCTTTCTGCCGCTGCCGCTGTTCGACCTTGTCGGTCTGGCCTGCGGCGCAGCGAAAATGCCGCTGCACCGTTATATCCCCGCGTGCTTTGTTGGCAAGCTGCTGAAACTGAGCTGCTTTGTGCTGACAGCACACGGTATGCTGCCGCTATTTTTTTCCCTGCTGGCAAAATAAAATGCCCATTTTTTGCTTCCCCCTTTTCAAAACGTGAAAAAGAGGGAGTTTACTTGGATCACAGCAGAGGGGAACCGCTCCTCTGCACAGGAAAACAAAAATAAAGGAGAAACTATTATGGCTACCGAACGTTTTGCAAGTCTGCCCCCGATCGACATCACCGAAAAGCACTGTCCCACCGTTATTCTCAGCGATGGCTCCGGTTCCATGGCTGGAATCGGTATCCAGTCGGTCAACACCGGTCTGGCCGAATTTGGCAACGTGCTCAAAAAGGATGAGAAGGCTGCGGGCACGGTCGATGTAGAGGTCATCTCCTTCAGCGATACCGTCAACCGCGAGACCGCCTTTACTCCCGCTGCGGAGTATCAGGCTCCCACGCTGCGGGCTGAAGGCTGCACCGCCTTCAATCAGGCACTGATCACCGCGCTGCAGGATCTGCGCGCCCGCAAGGATCAGTACAAGACCATGGGCGTTTCCTACTTCCGCCCCATTATCTTTGCCATGACGGACGGTCTGGCCACGGACAGTGAGTACGAGGCTGAGGCAAAGCGCCTGCTGAACGAGGCCTATGCCGCCAAGGGCGTCACCCTGTATATGATGGCTGTCGGCAGTGCGGATGTGGAAAAGCTGCGCAGCTACCTGCCTGGCGGAAAGGGCACGGTGCTGAAGGCAGACTACTCTTGCTTCAAGGAGGCGCTCATCTGGTTCTCTAGCTCCATGGCAAATCTTGCCAAAAGCGACCCTTCTCTCGAGAACGTAAAGACCCTGCCGACGCCTGCGTGCATCGAGCACTGCTGATTATAAGAAAAAAGGAGAGAGCATTATGGATACCTTGAATACCTTTGCATCGCCGGTTTCTGCCCCTTTGAACGGGGGGGACCGGATCTTCCCCCCGCAGGAACCGGAGATGAAGCCCGGCTTTATGCCGCCCATGAACATTTCCGAGTCGCATCTGCCCATCGTTTTCGTGTTTGACCGTTCCCTGAGCAACAAGCTGAATGGCGGTGATGAGGAGATGCAGAACAGCGCGGCAGCCATTGAAGCCTCGCTGCAGAGCAGCGCCAAGGCTGCAGGCTGCATGGATATTCAGATCATCACCTTCGGACGTGAAGTCCGTGTTCTGCAGGACTGGGTCTCCGGCACCGACTATCGTGCTCCTCAGCTGCCCGAGGCCGACGGCGAGACCCCTCTGTACGAAGCGCTGGAGCTGGCGCTGGACAACCTTCAGCAGCGCCGTACCATGTATCGTCAGTTCGGCATGAGCAGCTACGTTGGCACCATTATTCTGGTGACCGACGGCGCCGCCACGGACTCCGAGCGGAAGGACGCCGTCCTTGCCCGTCTCCATGACATGATGCACCGCAACAAGGTCTGCATTGTGCCGCTGGGTGTGGGAAAGCAGGCCGATTTCGGCGACCTGAAGGAGATCGCCGACAACGGCCCCATCCTCAAGGCTGCCGATGCCTCCAATTTCAGCGAGGCCATCAACTACCTGACGGACAGTATGTCTGACCTGCTGGTGCACAGCGGCCCGAGCAACCAGACTACGGTCGTGGATGTTCTGAAGGGTCAGACGGCACAGGATGCCCCTGCGTCCGAGGACGATAACTGTCTGGATATGTGATGCTCAGGCGGCCGCCCGAAGTGTACATGACCGGAAGGGGAGAAGATTCCATGAACGTTATTACGGAGAGTCGGCAGCTTTATCAGCTGTCGGAGGATTCCTTCGGGGAAGGAGGTGAATCCCGGGTCTATGGCGTGGAGGGGCAGCCCTCCCTTTGCGCCAAGATCTATAAAAAGGTAAAGCCTGAGCAGGAGGCCAAGATCCGTGCCATGGTGAACGAACGGTTCGACGGCATGGTGGAGGGCCGCCGCCTGTATGCGTGGCCTCTCCACCTGCTGTACGACTTATCCGGAAGGTTCGCAGGCTACCTGATGCACCGCGAGGAGGGGCAGCCGCTCTTCAACGTGATGCGCCCGGACAAGCGTGACAAGGTGTTCAGCACGCCGTATAACTGGACGCACTCCATTGCGGTAGCCTATCATCTGGCGTGGCTTTTCGAATACGCCCATAACCACGGATACATCATTGGTGATGCCAACAGTGCAAACTTTCTGGTTCGCAGGGACGGCTCTGTGGTCGTTATCGACGTAGACTCCTTTGAATTCACCGACAACATCACAGGGCGGCACTACCGCACCGGCGTGGGTGTGCCCTCCTATGTGCCGCCCGAGCTGCAGGGCAGGAATATGTCCCGCAACAACTACACCGAGGCCAGCGACGATTTTGCCTTGGCGATCCACCTGTTTGAGCTTCTGGTGGGTGCGCATCCGTTCTCGGCGGCGATCCAGACCACCGACCAGAGGTCGCTTCCTTACAGCGATGCAACGTACAATATCGTGCACGGCATCTGCCCCTGGTTCCGCCAGATACCCAATGTGAAGGTCCCGCCTTATGCACTGGAGCTGACTGCGCTCCCGGCAAAGTTCCGCACGGCATTCGGATATACCTTCACATACGATGAGAACACGGTAAGAGCTGCCATTCCCAACCGCGTAAAGGCCGGCATTTACAAGATGCTGCTGCTGGATCTCTACCGCCGCCGCTCGTTTGTGACCTGCAGCGCCAACCCTGCCCACCGCTACCTCAAGGATCACAACCGCAGCTGTCCTTTCTGCGCAGCGGAGCAGCGTGTCCGGTCTGCATGGGAGCAGCTCAGCGGCGAACCGCCGCAGCCCGCTGTTCAGCCGGCTCCCTCCCGGCCTGCCGTATCGGTTGGTTACCCTGCCGGAAATCCGGTGCCCCGTCTTACGCCATCGGCTTCCGGCGGTGCATCGGCCAATGCCTCCTCCGGCTCGAAGAGCAAAACGCTGCTGCGCTCCTTCAAGAGCCTGTTCAGCAAGTCCTGAGGAAGGAGAGTGCTCATGAAGCGGATCCCATGGCGCAGCATCTGGCAGCGGATTTTGCAGCGTCCGGCGTGGGCAAGGGTGCCCACGGGTACGCCCATTCGCAGAGATGCCAATATGCTGTACCTCTTCATGTGTTCGGCGGGTGCAGCCTCCGGCGTGATCCTGACGAACCCGATGCCTGGGCTTCTGCCACAGCTTGCCGGTTCGGGGGAAGCGATGCTGCTCATCGGCAGCACCGGACTTTTTACCGGGTGGCTGACAGCACACTGGCTTGAGGAACGCTACACCACCGCTGCGAATGCGTGGCCCTGGCTGGCGCTCTCTGCACTCCAGCTTGTGCTGGCTCCGCTGGTTTTACTGGCCGGCGTACTCCTCATCGGCGGAGTGCTCGGCGTCATCGCGGCTGTTCTCAGCGTGATTTTTCTGTTCGTATTCCTGATCTTCCTGATTCTGGGAAGCTTCGGCGGCTGAGCCCGCCCAACAAAAGGAGAATTAGCATGGATAAATTGGAAAAAAACATCCCCGATGCAGAGCCTGCGGCTGCAGATAAGGAACCGATGGAAAAGCCGGAACGCAGCCTCTGCATCGGTTCCATGGTCTGTGCGGCACAATCCGATCAGGGGGTGTACCATATCCGGAACAAGATCCCCTGTCAGGACAGCAGCGGCTGTATGGCGGTTCCGGAGAAGGGCCTGCTGCTGATGGCATCGGCAGATGGCGTCAGTGCCTGCCGCAGGTCCGATATCGGCAGCAAGGCGGCCGTAACGGCTGCCCTGAATTACCTCAAGGGGCAGCTGACGGCGCTGCCTGACGATGCCGAAGCGCGGGACTGCAAGCTCGTTACCGAGCTGCTGCCCGCCGCCTTTCAAGCGGCTCGTGACTGTGTGGAGGAGCTTTCGGAGAAGCTGAACTGCCTGACCTTTGATCTGATGTCCACACTGGATGTGGCAGTCTACGATGGTGCCTCTCTCTGGTATGCCCACTGTGGTGATGGCGGCATCGTGGTGCTGGATCAGGCGGGCACCTACCGCATGGTAACAAAACGGCATAAGGGCAAGGACGGCGACGATACGAGCAGCCATGTGGTCCCGCTGCAGGGCGACGCGAACGAATACGAGTTTGGCAAGATCGAGAATGTGCTGGCAGCTGCTCTGTGCACGGATGGTGTGCTGGACTCCTACGTTGCCAAAGCGAATCTGCATAACCGCGTTTACAGTCCGTTCATCGCACAGCTGCTGGAGCCGGCGCAGAAGGGTCATGAGGCGCTGCTGGAGCGGATCGGCGGCATCCTTGCCGCTCCGGAGTACGCCAACCGTTATGACGATGATCTGACCCTTGTGTTGGCCGCCAACACCGACGCACTCAAAACCGCCATCCTGCCGGCCTTTGACCGGGAGGCATGGGACCGCGAAACGATGAAATTCAAGGAACAGCTGGAGAAAGCGCTGTACAGTCAGCCCTCCGCTCCGGTCGGGCCGGTCGTCAGCCATCCCGCCCGGCCTGCCGCTGTCAGGACTCGCCCGGCCCCCAAGGCCGTACCGCAGTACCGCTGTACGGCAGCTCAGGCAGGCGCTGCGCGCGGGCAGCGCATGCAGGATGACCGCACCTGGCAGGTCGTGCAGGCTGCCGGTCTCCGTGTTCGGGGCGCACTCCGGGATCTGTCCGCCCTGATGGTCGATCTGATGGAGGACAGTCTTTACAGCGTTGAAATGGAGTATGAACAGGTGTGTCCCTACTGTGGCGCACGCACCCGCGTCTCTGTTGAGCGGGTACCCTGCTATTGTGCCTACTGCGCCCACCGACTGCGTTGATCTACCGAAAGGACGGAGTTCTCATGCCGGAAAATCCTCTGTTGGCGTTCCCCCCTCAGTTTGCTTACTATCGCAAGCTTCTCACCTCGGATGAGCAGCGGGCGTATGACCAGCTGGCAGACGCACTGGCACGCCTGCAGTTCACCGTCAAGCTCCCGCTCCTTGCCCCGGATGCTCTGAGCCGGGTATTCACGGCCTTGCGCTATGACCACCCGGAGCGGACGTTCTACATCGATTTCAACACAGCCGTCGGCTTTACCTGCCGCAGTCTCTTTGGCGGCTCTACCACTGTGAAGGTCGAGCCGCTGTTTTCCCTGCCGGAGCTCCGGCAGAAGCTGGAGCTGGTCGCTGCCTACACACGCCACATCCAGCACCGCGGACAGGCCTTGGGGCTATGCAGCGAGCGGGAGCTCGCGCACTGGCTGCACGATGTGCTGGCCTCTGGCATCCACTATGGCGGCATGGAGCGCCCGGAGGCCTTTACACTGCTGGGCGCGGTGGAGGGAGAGGCCGTGTGCGAGGGCATTGCCGTGCTTTACAAGTACCTGTGCAGCATTTTCGGTGTTCACAGCTTTGTTGTGATCGGGCATCTCGAAGGCAATGGCTCTGTTTCGGAGCCTGAGAACAACCACGCCTGGAACATCGTCCACATGGGCAGCCAGAATCTGTTCGTGGATGTGACCTGCGACCTTACGGACACGGGAGCACCCCGGCAGGACTGCTTTGCCAGAACAAGAGCCGAGCTCCGCGCCACCCACCGACCCGGCGATCTTCGCGCCATTCCCGACATTACCCGTTGGCAGGCCGCATCCGTCTGATCTGCGGCCAAAGGAAAGGAAAATGTCATGGTTCCTGTTGTTCAGATCATGGAGGACCGCTTCACAACCTATGCCGTTGTGCGCATCGATGGGCAGAGCGTTGCTGCACTCAGCCCCCTGTCGGCCTGTGCCGGACAGGGGTTTCTGGAATATGCCGAAAAGCTTCCGGACTGGCTCCGGAGTGAATGCAACGGCCCGTTCACCGTGCAATTCTGCGGCGGGGCGATCGAGACCTGTATTCTGCGGGCGCTGTTCCGCCGGGAGACAACCTGCAAGGGCTTTTCCTGCATTCCGCAGGAAAAAGAGCTGATCCCGCTGGAAGAGCGCCTGAAGGCTGCACAGCGTGTATCAAAGGCGTCCGCCCTGCAGCAGCTCTCGCCGCAGCCGATGCGCCTCCTGCAGCTGGGCGGCATCGACCAGTCCCAAGCCCTCCTGCCGCAGCAGAACGCCTGCCGCTGGAAACCCTGCCGGGGCGGCTGGTGCCTTTTCCCCAATACGCCGGACTGGAGCCCCGGCCTGCGTCCGGCTTCGGGCAGCGGCACCCTGTTTGTGGCCGAGGCTACCCGGTTCCGCCCGGATCAGCCGATGGCTTCCGGGGCTGCTCTGCGAACCGGCGATGCGGTCTACTGCATTGATCCCGCAAGGGGGAGCGCACCTCGCTTTACCGGATTTTTGCCCGTGGCACAAAACACCGCCCTGCCCCGGTTCGTGGGCAGCGCAGCGTCCTTTGCTGCGTTTGCAGCCATGTGGGTGGAGACCTTTGTGACCCGCCCGGCGCTGGCCCGACTGCAGGCCGCAGCAAAGGGGCAGAGCCATCATCCGCAGCAGCTCCGGGACGCCTTTGAGGAGGACGCCTTGCGGACGATCCTTACCAGCCCAGTCCCGGCGGCGCGCATCGACCTGCCCGGAGAGCTTGAACTGGGCAGTGTGTTCAATCTGTCCGATGCGCTGCGGCATATTCCGGTTTCCGTTCCGGTGGAGCTCAAGGTCAGCCCCGGCGACCTGCTGCAGGGCTCCGGGCAGCGCTGCTTGGCCGCGAGAGAAGGCATCCTGACGCTGCAGGTCTGTACCCGCGGCTTTTCCAGCCCGGAACGCGTGCTGGCCGCCCACAGCCTTCGCATTCGCCGCGTGGAGCGTGTGCAAAGGATCACGCTGGCTCTGCCCGGAGCAGCGCCGGTTCCCCGGCAGGAGTTCCGTGTGGCAGCCTCCTGGACACCGCAGAATGCCGAGAACCTGAATCAGGCCGTCTGGAGCGTTGAGCCGGCCGGTCTGGCACAGTCTCTGGGCGGCGGACGGTTCCGTGCCTGCCGCCCCGGCAGCGGCGTCATCCGTCTGACCATCGGACAGGTGCAGGGCGCGGTGCCGCTGACCGTAAAGGCTGAACCCACTGCCATCCGGCTGCCTGCGCAGATCGATCTGCGGATGCAGCAGGAGATGCCGGTAGCGTTTTCTCTGCTGCCGGCCGGTGTGACGGCGCAGGTGCAGGGGCGCACCCTTGATCCGGACATTGCCGTTTACGATGCCGCCCGTGGTGTCCTTCTCCCGCGCAGGGAAGGCTCTACCACACTGGAGCTGTCTACCGCTTCGCCTGTCGGGGGCGCCTGCATCGGGCGCTGTACGGTCGTGGTGGGCCCGGAGCATGAGATCATCACCCCGGACTGGCCCACCGCCCTCATGGCACTGACCGGTGCGCTGGCACTTCTGAGCTTCGGTACAGCGCTCTCGCTGCTGTCCGCGCTGTTCTGTCTGTGCTGCGGCGGCTATCAGGGCGTTCAGGCCGTGCGGCAGCGCAGCAGCCGCACCCACTGGAAGCAGGAGCTGAGCCTTGGTGCGTCGGCCGGTGCCGCCAGCCTGCTCCTGCTGCTCGTCCAGCTGTTATGAAGCCCCAAAACGCCCGCCGTCGTCACGGAACGACTGCGGGCGTTTTGCTTTCCCCCTTCCGAAGCTGCCGATTCCGGGTGATAGTCTTTAGACAGAGCAAAAAACAAGGCGGGAGCACCACCCGTTCCCGCCGGGATCAGACAATGGAGGTTTTCCTTATGGCAAAAGAAAAAGCTTTGACGGCAGAGCAGTTCCCGGATTATGCGGAACAGCTTGCGGTGTCCGGTACATTTTCCGCTGTGGCGGCATCGGCACAGGGCCGCAGCCACAAGCGGAGCGGCATCCCCTGTCAGGATGCAAACGCCCTGCGCATTCTCCCGGAGGGCATTGTGCTGGCCGCCATTGCCGACGGTGTGGGTGCCTGTCCGCTGTCGCATTTCGGCGCACAGTGCGCCGTTGCGGCCGCTCTGGACGCGCTGGAGGCTGCAGTGACAGAGCTGCCGGACAAAGAAGCTGCCCTGCGTGATGCCACCCGGCTGCAGGAGCTGCTGCGCAGCAGTATGCTTGCAGCCAAGGCTGCGGTATCCGCTCTGGCAAAGGAGAAGGCTGCGTCAGAGCTCGATTTTGCTTCTACCCTGACCGTTACGGTTTTTGACGGCAGTCACCTCCACTGCGGACATATCGGCGACGACGGTGCTGTGGTTCAGTATGCGGACGGCAGCTATGAAGCCGTCACGCAGCGTTGTAAGGGCGGACCCGATGCTGCGGCCAACAGTGTGGAGCCCCTGCAGACCGCCCCCGAGCGCTGGACCTTCGTCTCTGCCGAAAAGCCGGTGGCCGGTTTTCTGCTCTGTACGGATGGCATCCTGAACAGCTTCGTCCCGGAAAAAGGCGGGTTGTTTTATCCGTTCCTGCAGAGCTTTCTCTATGGCACGCTGTCTGAGGGAGAGCAGACCCCGGAAAAAGCTGCCCGGACGCTGGCAGAGAATACCAGGGAATTGTTTGATTCCGAGATGCTGGCCGGTCGCACCGAGGATGACCTTACCGCAGTAGTGGTGGTCCAGCGTGACGCACTGCAGAATTCCCCCGTGCCGGAATTTGATCCTGCTCAGTGGATGGCTGAGCAGGAGGCTCTGCGCAGGGAATGCTATGCAGCATTGTACCCGGAGGCGGCGGGTCGGGAGCTGCCTGCGCCGCAGGAGACCGCTGCGGAACAGCAGTCCGACGCTCCGCAGCCTCCGGCAGACGCGCCCGAAGCCGCAGAAGCTCCGAAACCGGAAAAGGAGGTATGAGAAATGCCCAACACCTTCCTGCAGTCTGCCGACGGGACTCTGACCCTGCAGGAGGCCCTGCTGCAGACCCGGCAGCGGCTGGAACACGGCTACCTGTCGCAAGCGCAAGCCCCGGGCTGCGTGCTGCCGCCCAGCCAGCCGCGCACGTTTTATTCTCTGCGGCTGCTGCAGATCCAGCAGCTGGCATACAGCGATGAAAGTCTCCACGAGCGTCTTGTAAGTGTGTATGATGCCATCAGCGACCTTGTGCAGAGCTGTTTTCTGATGGTAGAAGGCACCGAGACCGGCATCACGCTTTCGCTGGGCGTCCGGTCGCAGGCGCCACAGGTCGCCGTCGGCCTTCTGCGGGCCGGGCTGGAAGCCAATTTTCCCGGCATCTTTCTGCGCGAGCTGGACAGCGCGGCTGTGGAACAGACGATGTGTCGTCTGGAAGGCTCTGCTGCCGCCCGGCAGACCGTTTCGGCGGTAACGATCATTCCTTCTGAGCGCAAGCCGGGTGCCGAGACCGAGGCGCTGACGGTTCAGGGGCTGGAAAAGCTGATCGAGAGCATGATGGGGAAGCGCTACACGGCCCTTCTGCTGGCAGTGCCCTATGCGAAGCAGGCTGTCGAACAGCGCATCGCGGCGCTGCAGAATATCAGCACCCTGCTTTCTCCCTACGCAGAGATCACGGTGCAGGCCGGCAGCTCGCAGGCCATAGGCCGCAGCGATGCCGTCAACCACTCGGTGGCAGACAGCATTGTAAAAAATCTCTCTCTGGGGTACTCGGCCACGCAGACCCAAAGCACCTTTCAGCAGCAGGGTCGCGGCAAGGGCTGGGGCATCTCTCCGCTGGGGCTGGGCATCAACTGGAGCGACCAGACCGGAAGCGGCTCCGGCACCTCCGGCACCACCGGCTCCACCACTACGCAGGGCCGCAGCACCGGCCGGACGGCCACCTATGGCACCACGCAGACCGACACCCTTACACAGACACAAACCACAGGCTACAGCTCCCGCTGGAAAAGCAAGGAGGTGCAGGATCTTCTGCAGCAGCTCGACCGGCAGCTTCAGCGGCTTTACAGCGGCGGCAGCTTCTGGGACTGCTGTGCCTACTTCATTGCACAAGATCCGGCAGACAGCGTTATGGCGGCGCGATCCTTTCAGTCCCTTGTCTCCGGGCAGAATACCCGCAGCCACTCCCTGTACACAGTCTGGCAGACGCTGCCGGGGCAGGATCAGAGCAGCAATCTCCGGAATCTTCTGGCCTGTCTGCGGTATGCCGAAGCCCCCCGCTTTCGGCTGGCAGACGGAAGCATCTGCTGCACCGACAGCCTGCTGCCGGTCACAGAGCTGCCGCGCATCCTGAGCCTGCCCCGCCGTTCCGTCCCGGGCCTGACTGTGGTGCAGATGGCCGGTTTTGGGCGCAGTATCCATTATGCACCCAATCGGCTGCCGACACCCGCCCACCGTCAGGCTTTGCTGGGTCACATCGTTCATATGGGCCGGGTGACCTCTCTGCCCGTGCAGCTCGATCTCGACATCCTTTGCGCACACGGACTGGTCGTCGGTGCTTCCGGCTCCGGCAAAACAACGATCACCTGTGAGCTGCTCCGGCATCTGGTGGAGCAGGGCGTCGGCTTTACGGTCATTGAGCCGGCCAAGGGCGAATACAAAAAGCTGTTCGGCCTCCTGCCCGGGCTGCGCGTATTCACCGTTGACCGCTCCTACCGGATGCTGCGGTTCAACCCGTTTGCCTTTCCCCCCGAGGTGCAGGTGCTGGATCACATTGATCGGCTCATCGATTCGTTTTCGGTATGCTGGCCGCTCTACGCGGCACAGCCCGCGCTGCTCCGGCAGTGCGTCTGCCGCGCGTACATTTCACGCGGATGGGATCTGGCGAACAGCGTTTTCCGCCCGACCGTCAAGGATCCTTTTCCCACCTTCAAAGATCTTCTGACCGAGCTGCCGTATGTCATTGAGGAGAACCGCCTTCAGGGCGAAGTGCGCGGCAATTACGAGGGCACCCTGCACAGCCGGCTTTCCATGCTGGTCTCCGGTGTTTTCGGACAGGTTTTCTGCTCCGGGCAGAACGTCTCGGACGCCGAGCTGTTCGAAGGCTATACGATCCTGGATCTCAGCACCGTGGGCTCCTCCGAGACCCGTTCTCTGTTGATGGCGCTTCTCATCAATCGGCTGTATGAGTACCGCATTACCCGCCCGGACAATGGCCATGGGCTCCATCATCTGACCCTGCTGGAGGAAGCCCACAATGTCCTGCGCGCTGCACCGGCAGCTGCAAAAGAGGAAAGCGGTACCACCGCCAAGGCAGTGGAAAGCATCGCAAAATGTATTGCTGAGCTTCGCTTTACCCACGAGGGCTTTTTGATCGTTGACCAGTCTCCCGGCTGTCTGGATCCCGTTGCGCTGAAAAACACCTCCAGCAAAATTGCCCTGCGGCTGACCTATGCCGACGATCAGGAGGCTGTTGCAAGGTCGATGGGACTTACCAAGGAGCAGTCGGCACAGCTTGCGCAGTTGCCCGACGGCACTGCCGTCATCCTGCAGGAGGGCTGGACCGAGCCAGTGCTGTTTCAGGGCGAAAAGCGGCCCCGCCCGTGGGAAGAGAAGGGTCAAAGCCACACCATCCCTTACCGGAAGCTCTGTCAGCTCAGGGCTTTCCTGCTGCGCGGCGTGCTGGAGCAGTACAGCACACAGCGGTTCGACGCCGCTTCCCTGCAGGATCTTCTGCATCACCGCGTCCGGGGGCTTGACCGGTACCAGACCGAGAATTTTCAGGCTCTGTTTGATTACTACCAAAGCCGTTTTCTGCGGGTGCAAAGGTATTTTGCGGACCCGGTATATGCACTGCCCTTTTACGGAGAGCTTATGGAGGCGCTTCTCTCCTGCGAGGGACTGCTTTCCCTGTGCCCGCTGCCGCGTCCCGCCAAGACCATGAGGGTACCGTACAGCCGTGATGCGGCCTACCGCAGCGCCTGTGAAAACTGGCGGCAGCAGGCCCGGGAGACGCTGGAGCTCTATGCCGGGGAATTGACCCTGCCGGAGCGGGACACTGTACTGCGCTGCCTGCTGCTTTATCATGGTCAGACCGATCCCATCGGTCTGCTGGTGAGCAGTGTGCTGTTTTCTGCCGCGCAGAAAAGCAAAAATCAGAAAGGAGACTGAATATGCTGGATGATCTCAATGACGATGCTCAGGAAGCGGGCACCGAGACCCGTGAGGAAAACGACCTCGAGCTTACCCCGGAGGAAGTAAATGCCGCCTACGGACTTGAAGAAAAGGGCGCGGAGTCCGGTGCGCCGCCCGGTGACACCCGGGAGGAGTGCGAAAAGACCGGGAGCACTTTCCTTGAAACGGAGACGGACAAGGGAGCGGACGGCGGCGGCATGGAGCACATTGATACCCGGAACCAGGAGCTGGCCGGGCAGGAGCATCCCGAGACCGGTGTGCCCTACGAGCATTGCAGCGTCACGCTGGAGGACGGCAAGGCTTACGATGTTGTAGCGCCCAGATTTGAAAGCCGGTTCGATGTTGTTCTGAACCGGGAGGACTACGAAAGATCAGACTATCTGCAAAGCAGAGCCTGCAACGAAAAATTACAGGAAGCCGTGCAGACGGATCCGGAATTGGCTTCCCGGTTCAGCGGGGATCAGCTGGAGCAGATCCGGAACGGCGACACCCCGAAGGGGTATACATGGCATCACGATGTGTACCCGGGTCAGCTGCAGCTGGTGGACAGCAGCGTGCACGCCATTACCCGCCACACCGGAGGCCGTGTCCTCTGGGGCGGCGGCAAAGAAAACCGTTGATGAAAAAGGAGTGTAAGACTTATGAAATGGCATTATACGGAGCCCCTTGCTTCGGAGCTTCCCATCCGTGAATTCGAGGCGGACAACGCCATCACGCTGCCGGCGGATTACCGTGCTTTCGTCCGGGAAAACGGCGGCGGCAAGCCGGAGCGCTGCAGCTACAAAACAGCCGACGGCCGGGAGCATATCGTGAGCTACCTGCTCTCCTTTGCTCCGGGCAGCGCAGTTTCGATCCACAGCTTTAATCCCGACACCAGCCGCTACATTGCCATCGCCATCGACCCCTTTGGGAACCTGTGGTGTCTGGAACGGGAAACCGGGCACATCGTATTCCGGAACCACGAGACGGGCAGCGTAACGGATGCCGCCGAAAGCTTTTCGGCATTTCTGGACAAGCTGGCAGCTCCCGGTGGTGCCCAAGCAAAAGAGACTGTCGAAAAGCGCCCCTGACCTATGTGCCTCTGCGTGGTATTTTCCTTGACGGGGGTTACAAGCTTTCGCCGTGCTTTTTTGCAGCCTCGCCCAGCGGCTCCCCGGAGGCGGTGCAAAGGGTATAGCTGTCCGCAAAATCCTGCTCTGATATCAGATTGAAATCAACGTCGAGCACCGTCCCCTCCGGGCTGCGGAGCACACGGTAAAAAACCGCAGCACCCTTGTCGGAGGTGCTGAGGCGCGTACCGAAGAGCTCTGCCTGAAAATAGTGCTCCGGGTCTGCCGGGCAGAGCTGCAGCCGCTCGGCGTGAAGCAGAAAGGCGATCTCAGGACACATTTTGTCCTCCTTTTGCCATACCTGCAGGGGCTTTGGCTGCTGTTCGTACAGCTGCTGCGCTGCGTCCACAAGGGTATGGTTGGCCTCAAAGAATTCTCTTGTGTTGGGGTAGGGGTAATAGCGGCCGTCTGTGATATCCACCTTAAAATAATCCCCGTACAGGGCACGCTCTCCCTTGCCCTGTACGGCTTCCTTTGAAAACAACTCGTAGCTGCCATCGGGCAGACGGCGGATGACCCCCTCCTGAAGCAGCAGCTGCTCCATGGCACTGCCGTATCCAAGACGGTAGGCGTGGACGAATTTCTTTTTATTTTTTATTGCGTAACGCATCATGGGGTCCTCCTTTTTCCTTGCGGCCATTGCCGTATCATGAGCTTCCCGTGTAGTGTATCATAAAAGCCGGATGGTTTCAGCTGGGGGAAAACACAGTATGCGCCCTCCGAAGCCCGATTGGGAGAAACGGCAGCGCGTCCGGCTTCGCAATTGACAAAAAAGAGGAGGTTTTATAGAATAATATAAAAAAGCTTTTTACTGGGGGACTTTGTTATGAGACATCATTTTTACACACCCCCGTCCGAGGAACGCCTGATGGATCTGAACAACTGTCCCCGCCGCATTCTGGGCGAGCCGCTGGCAGAGACTCCGGGCGGACGGCTTTATCCCGCTGCAGCTCTGAACAGCAGCAGAGCCCGCGACGGCTTTGACGCCCTGTTCAGCTGCTCGGTCCTTCTGGAGGTCCTGCGCCTTGTGCAGAAGGAGCGCGATTCCGGGCGCCCTCTGCCCATGCCGACCGCTTCGGACATTCTGCTGCAGAGCGTCGGCCCGGAGCAGGATGCCCGGGTCCTGCTGCTGGCTCCGGAGGCTGCGGCTGCTGCCGGTGATGAAGCGGCTGCCGCGGCAGAGATTCTGTGCAGACTTTTGTTCGGCCGGGCGGCCAAGCGGAAGCCGCCAAGGCTGCTGGCCGGGAAATATTACGACCGCAAGCTGAAAAGGCTGCCGGATACAGCGCAGAGCCGGGTGCAGCTGCGCCGGTTTCTGCTGTGTGCCGCCTACCCCGGCCCGGAGCATTTTGCCGATCTGGCTGCAATGCAGACGGCACTGGAAGCGCTTTTGTCTGCCCTGCAGGCAGAAGAGCATCCGGGCTATGATGCCTTTATCAGCTACCGCCACACCCCCGAAAGCATTGCCTTTGCACGGAAGCTTCAGGCAAAGCTGGAAAGCTACCGCCCGCCCCGCAGCCTGAAGCAGACAAAAAAACCCTTCGCACGGGTCTTTCTGGACAAAAACGAACTGGCCTGCGTTCCCAGCCTGAAGCAGGAGCTGGAGAGGCGGCTGCATCAGGCCGACTTTCTGATCGTGCTCTGCACAAAGGAAACGCCCGCTTCGCCGTGGGTCGATTGGGAGATCAAGACCTTTTTGCACTGCCACGCGCCGGACAGGATCGTGCCGGTGCTGCTGGACGGCGACGAGAAGACCGCGTTTCCCCGGGCACTGTCTGCCACCGGGCAGGATTATCTGGCCGCCAGCTTTTCGCCGGAGGGGCTCAGGAGCGGCAAAAACCGCGCCGAGGAAGAGTTTGGCAAGATCGTTGCCGCAAAGCTGCGGCTCTCTCCGGAAGAGGTCATGCAGCGGCACAAGGCCGCACGCTATCACAAAATTCTGGGCGGCATGGCTGCTGCGACCGCGCTGCTGCTGGCTTTTTCGGCCTACGCGCTGACCCAGAACAGGCGCATCTCGGAACAATATGAGCAGACCCTGATCGCGCAGTCCCGGTATCTGGCGCGGATCTCGGGCGAGCTGATGGAGCAGGGCGACAGGGTACGGGCGGTGCAGACGGCACTTGCCGCCCTGCCCGCCGGAGAAAGCAGCAAGGATCGTCCTCTTGTTACCGAGGCCTACTACGCCCTTTCCAATGCCATGTATGCCTACCGTGACAGCGGCCAGGCAGCCTACGCCATCGAGGACACCCTGGACTGCGAGGAAGGCTCCTCCATTGTATCGCAGGCGCTTTCGCCGGACGGCACGCAGCTGCTTACGATCAATGATCTGGGGCTTTTGTACCAGACAGACCTGACCACTATGACCCAGACCGGCCCCCTCCGCCCGGCAGATATCGACCCGGAAGCCACGGAGACGCAATTCCTGAACGCGGCCTTTGCCCCCGATGGCCGGTGTCTGCTGGCGACCAGAAGCCGGGTGCTGTGCCTTAAGCCCGGCGGCAGAGAGCTCGTATGGCAATGCAATATGGGCCAGAATCTTTCCTATTCCCCTTCAAAGCGTCTGGTACGTTTTATTTTCTGTGAAGAGCTGGAGCGTGTTCTGGTTTCCTTTGCCGGTGACGGCTTCGCCATTGATCTGGAGACCGGTGCGGCTTGTTCTCGGTTCCGTGGCGATTTTACAGCGGCCTCTCTTTCTCCGGATGGAGCCTTTGCTGCCTGTACGCGCTATTCCAGTGATTCGGAATTGATGCTGTACGATATTGCGGGCGGCGGATATATCGATCGGTCCTACACAGGCGACGGAACGGGGATCCAGAAAACGACATATCTGTCTGATGGCAGCATCGTTCTGCTGCGGACGGAGGACTACGGCGGGACCGGGTATGTGTCCCAGAATACCGGCACGCTGGAATGCTGGGATCCGGCATTGGATACGGTGCGCTGGACGCTGCCCTTGACCGTGCAGATCGAGGGTAACTGGAGGGATGCACAGCTTTTTCAGACGACCTGCCGCCTGACCGATGAGATCGAGCTTGAGCTTTTGGTCTGCGCAGTCGGGCAAAATGTATTTTTTGTACAGCCCGACAGCGGCAGGCAGCTGGCAAGCTATACCCTTAACGCCGACATCGAAGCGGTGTTCCCAGCAGAAAACGAGTTTTATATCGTTCTGGAAAACGGGACCATTGAGCGGGTATTCCTCGACTCGGATTTTTACACAGAGCTGACCGCACTGGATAGCGCGGTGTCCTGCGTTTCTTACGATGCAGCTGCCGGGAGGCTCGTTCTGGGGCTTGCGGAGCAGGCACAGACCGTGATCCTGAAGCGGCAGCTTTCCGATACCGGCATCATCCGGCTGGACTGCCCGCAGATGACTGCCGCCTACTACGTTGGCGCTCCGGCCAACCTGCGCGTGACCATCCACAAAAATGAAAACGGCGAATATGCCGTCTGGGTGTGGGAGCTTCTCTCTACGGAGCCCAAGGCCCGGATGGAATGGGGCAAGGAGAAAATACCCATCGACATTACGCAGCAGGACGGCAGAACGATCCTGTGGTATAAGCAGCTGGATACGGACGGCTACACTGCCGAGAATGTTCTGTACGGCTGGGACATCGACCGCAACGCGTGCTGTGCCGCTTACCCGCTGACAGACCCGGACTGGAGCACTGCCGGAATAACGGATGACCGCTGGTTTTTGTACAAAACAGAGGAGCTCGGTATTTCGGAGTTCCATCAGCTGGACCTTTTGACCGGGGAAGAGACGGTCCATTCGCTGAAGCAGTTTGAGGGCATGGAGGCCGTTCTCTGTTTTCGCGCATTTTCCAGCGCCCCGACCCATTTGATGGTGCTGCACCGCCCGCAAAACACAAGCTGGAGCAGTGAAGTGCCCTGTCAGGTGGATTTCTTTGACCTTGAGACCGGCGAATGGGTTGCCTCGCAAACGCCGCTGTGCATAACCGCTAAACAGTGGGATCAGACCCTGTGCTCCGGTGCACCCATCTGTGACAGCCCGGATGGCAGCAGGCTGGCTGTATGGGCTGACGGCCGGGTACAGCTGCTGGACTGCGCCACCGGGGAAGTGCTTGAGACCCTGCCCATTGATTGCGGATCGGAATGCGAGTTCAACTTCCTCAGTGACGACCTGCTGGTGGTCTGGGGGGACAACCACCACCTGACCCTCTGGAGCATCTCTCAGCAGCAGATCGTGCAGGAGGACCGGTACACGATTGATTCCATCAACTATCTTACGGTAGACCGCAGCGCCGGCACGGTCCGGGTCATGAGCGGTAATTTCTTTGAATCCACCACCTATCTGTACCAGTACGATGCCGCGCGCAACACCTTTGAGCGGTATCTGGCAGCGCTCAACTGCATGATCTCGCAGGATGGCACCGAAGCCTTTGGCTTCAAAAGCTGCGGCTTCTTCCCGGTGTATTCGCTGGACGAGCTGATCGCAAAGGCCAACACCTTCCTCCATGGCCGTACCCTCAGCCAGACCGACCGGGTGCGCTTTTATTTGCAGAACGGCCTGACCTGACAATGGGGGAACGCCTGTTTCTCTTGTGATGCCCCCTTCAAAACAGCCGCTCCGGGTGAGCTAGTGCTCCGTAAAGCAGTATTTGCAAAAGCTCCCACAATGGGGAAGATTTGGCGTGACTTCGGTCACGCCTTTTCTTTTGCTTCCAGTTCATCCAGAGGGATGCTGCTGCGGCTCCCCCAACGGTCTGGCGGTGGAGCCGGTGCTCATCCGTAAGAAGTTCCTGAAATGGCAGGACGCACACCCGGAGTTCCCGCGCATCGTGTTCCACGGTCTGCGGCATTCCAGTGCCACCTACCAGTTGATGATCTCCGGCGGCGACATCAAGGCGGTGCAGGGGACCACAGGACACGCCAGTGCGGATATGCTGGTGAACACCTACGCCCATATCCAGCAGTCCTCCCGTGTGGAGCTGGGCAAGAAGTTTGAAAGCGGCTTCTATGCCAAGCCCGACACCCCCAGCCCGCAGGCTGTACCCGCCGCAGGCGAACCCACCATCTCCATGACGGCTCTTTTGGAATTGCTCAAGGATGCCGACCCGGAAATGAAGGCAAAGCTGCGCCTGGCACTGCTCACCTGATGCAAAAAAGGGCACTGATTGCAATGCAATACAGCGCCCTACATAATCGGACATGGATAACACCGACCGTGCAAAAACCGTGCAGAAACCGTGCAGAAAATGTGCAAAAGTGTGCAGAGCCAAAATCAGCCAGAAAAACCGCCCTCAAAATGAGCGGTTTTCCTGCCGCTGCTGAGAAAAAGCGATCTCCACAGCCGCAAGAACTGAGTCAAACGGACTGTGGGGATCGCTTTTATGATAAAGGAGAAAATGAAGATAGCAAATTAGCCCTTGTCTGCGCCGGAGGTGATGCCCTCAACGTAGAACTTCTGCATGATGACAAACAGGATGGAGATGGGAATGGACACCAGTACACCGCCTGCACAGAACAGTGCAAAGTAGTTGTTGATCAGCGTCTTTTGCAGCATGTTGTACAGACCGATAGCCACGGTCCAGTCGGCAGAGACGCCGGAGTTCAGGATCATTTTTGCCATCACGAAGTCCGTCCACGGAACCATAAAGGAGCTGATGATGGTGTAGACCAGAATCGGCTTGGACATGGGCAGAACGACCTGGAAGAACACACGGGCGTCGGATGCGCCGTCCAGCTTGGCGGCTTCCCGCAGGGAGATGGGGATGGTATCAAAGAAGCCCTTGCAGATCAGATAGCCCAGACCGGACGAACCGGCATAGACCATGATAAGACCGGCATAGGAGTTGGTCAGATTCAGATACTTCAGGACGAAATAGACGGCGATCATTGCCAGCACGCCGGGGAACAGGTTGACGCTGACAGAAAGGTTCTGGATCAGCTTGCGCCCCTTGAAGCGGCAGCAGCTCAGCGCGTAGGCTACCATCAGTACAAAGCAGGTGGAGATAACGCAGTTGAAGCAGGCCACCACAAGGGTGTTGGTAAACCAGCGCGGGAACTGCGCCACAGAGTCCGGGTGGAACAGAATGTTGACATAGTTGCGCAGTGTGTAACTGGCCGGGAAGAATTGTCGCACATTGATGCCCCGGTCTGTGGAGAAGGAAGTGACCAGAAGCCACAGAATGGGTACCAGCCAGATAGCTGACAGCAGGGCCAGCAGCAGATGCCGCAGAACGCTGCGCACAGCCCGGAGGATACGCCCGCGGCGCAGCTGCGCTGCGGTCTCTGCCCGGCGTGCCGGAGAAACAGTTGTCTGTGTCAAGAGAACGTCGCCTCCTTTTTATTAAGGAACCGGAAGCATACCAGCGTGAACACGGCACAGATGATGAACACCATAATGCCGATGACCGCGGCCATCTTGTAGTTGTACTGCTCCTGCGTCAGGCGGAACAGCCATGTGACCAGCAGATCCACCTCTTTTGCACTGGAGGAAGCCAGTGCCTGATCCTTGGTGATATAAACGTCCTGTGTGAGCAGGTAGATGACGTTGAAGTTGTTGACGTTCCGCACAAAATCCGTTACCAGCGCCGGCCCCTGCACACTGAGCAGGTAGGGCAGCTTGATGTGGATGAAGCTCTGCCACGGCGAAGCGCCGTCGATGGTGGAGGCTTCCAGCATATCGGTGGGAATATTCATCAGCACACCGGTGGCAATGAGCATCTGGTAGGGCACGCCCACCCAGATGTTGATGAGGATGATCATGAACTTAGCCCAGTGCTGATCGGTCAGGAAGGGGATGTGGTTCATGTTCTGTCCCAGCAGGCCGATGGTCTTTAAAAAATCGGTCACGCCCGCATTGGACATCATGGTGTTGAAGATGCCGGCGTCCGAGAAGAAGTTGCGCACCAGCAACAGGGTGACGAACTGCGGCACCGCAATGGTGATGATGAACAGGGTGCGCCAGAGCTTCTGGCACTTTGTCTTTTTGTTGTTGATGAGCATGGCCAGAAATACGCCGCCGAAGAAGTTGGTGAAGGTGGCAAAAAAGGCCCACACCAGCGTCCAGCTGAGCACCCGGCCAAAGGCGTAGCTGAAGGTCAGGCTCAGCGACTGCCCGCCGAACAGAGAAGCAAAGTTCGCCAGCCCCACCCATGTGAACAGGGCGGCGGGAGGCATGTGCTGCTGATCGTAGTTGGTAAAGGCAACAGCGATCAAAATGAACAGCGGGATGATGGTGAACACCACCACACCCAGCACCGGAAGGGTGAGCAGGGTAACGTAGAACCTTTCGTTCAGGTACAAAGTGATATCCTGCCGGAAATTGTTGGGCTTTTTGCCAGCGGCCTTCTGCGCCTGTAACGCGTAATTGCTCTGCACCACCAGCATGGCAGCAGCGATCAGCGTTACAATGACCACCAGTGCGATCACGCTGAGCAGCAGGATGGCAAACGAGTTGTCGTAGTTGTTGACCTCGTTCTTTAAGGTAAGGGGGTTGAACTGCATCTCCATCTGCACTGTGCCCAGCGTGCCGAACTTTTTCAGCGCAGGAATGCCGGAAGTGCCCAGAAAATACAGTCCCAGCCCCTGCACCAGCGTTACCAGCAGCGCCTTGATAAGCTGGCCGTGGCCGATGTAGCCCAGACCCCAGACAAAGAGGGACAGCTTTGTAAAAATATCTCCGTGAACAAATGCGTGACCGAACTTCTGAAGGAAATTCGGTTCCCGGCCATCTGCCCGCAAGGGCGGTGTAAGGACCATTTCTGCCACAGAAGTCAACTCCTTTCTTCTTGCAGCGGGTTTACGGCAAACAGAATGCTGCTTTTTGTCCTGCGATAAAAAGCGGGCACACTGCATTCTGCTGCGTGCCCGCCGGAAAAACCGGAACTTACTGTGCCACAGGTGCGGTGATGCCGGCCACAGCGTCATCCATCAGCTGCTGGGTGGTCTTGCCCTGCGTGTCACCGGAGGCAAGGATCTCGCCCAGACTTGCGGCGGAGCTCCAGTAGTTTGCGCCTACCCGCTGCAGGGTAGCGTAAGAGCTCTGCTCGGCCAGTGCGGCAATGGCGGGTGCAGACTGCACAGCCTCGGAAGCATTGGCATTGATGTTGGAGGGGCCCAGCTTGCGGTCGTTGAAGCGCTTGATCTGGTTGTCCTCGTTGGTGATGAAGTCAGCCAGCATCATGGCCACGCCCACGTTCGTGCTGTGGGGGTTGACGCCCACCAGCTTGTAGCCGGAGAAGGAGCCCATCTGGACCTGCTCGCCGTTCAGGGTGTAGGTTGGCAGCTTGGTGGCGGCGTAGCCCTCGCCCCAAGCCTCCTCGGCGGTGCTGGCGTTCCAGGTACCGGAGATGGCGGCGCAGCAGCTGCCGTCCTTGATGGCGGAAACGATATCAGCATCTGCGCCGGACTTGAAGCCGGGGTTTGCGGCGATATCCAGAATGGCCTGCGTTACGTCTGCGCCGGGAGCCTCGTTCCAGTTGCAGACGGTGTTGATGCCGTCATCTGCCAGCGTTGCCACCAGACCGGCACCGGCGTAGAAGCTGTAAATGTACCATGCGTCGTTCACGCTCATCATGAACTTTTTGCCGGCAGCTGCAGCCTTTTCCAGCATGGTGTCCATGCTCTGCACGTCCTCGGCGCTCAGAACGCTTGCATCATAGTACAGGAAGTAGCCGTTGTCAGCGGTCATGGGGTAGGCGTAAAGCTTGTCGTTCATGGTGGCAGCGCCCACAGAGCCGGGCAGGTTGCGGCTCTTCACGTCGTCCGGGTTCAGCAGCACTTCCTGCAGCGCACCGGCGTTCACCAGCTCGTTCAGCTGGTCATCGGCAAAGGCGAAAACGTCTGCGGCAGACTCCGGGTCAGCCAGAACGGTATCCTTTGCGCTGGACTCAGACTGCACGCCGATCTCGATGGTCACGTTGCCCTTGTCTGCATTCTGCTCGATGAAAGCATCTGCCATCTCGCGCAGCATGGTCTGATCCTCTTCTGCACCCCACATAGTCAGCTTGACGTCGCCCCAGCTCTCTGCGGCAGAGGCAGCGCTGCTGGAAGCGGCAGCGGAGGAAGCGGTGCTGTTGGAAGAACCGCCGCAGGCGGTCAGCACACCGGCAGCAGCCACGGTACCCATGGCTGCAAGGAAGTTACGACGAGAAATCAGCTTTTTCATGATTCAGTTCTCCTTCATTCCAAATCAGAGATCATCGAATGCTTTTTGTTGCGCTGTTTCGTTGCGCACGTTCGAGCATTTTTTCTTGCAATAATAGAATACTGCATTCTTCAGCTCACGTCAATGGACAGGATTCACGGGAATGTTGAATGAAAACTGGAAAATATGCCGATGGAATCGGGATACATGGCAAAACTAGCGCAATTTCTGCGCAACTTCATTTGATGCTGCGGTTGCGTTGCATCCACTTGGTAGATTCGCGAAGGATGACCTGGTATCCTTCCAGCTGCCGCATGACCGTTTCCTTTCCGGCCAGACGATCCAGCAGCATCCGGCAGGCGGTCTTGCCCAGCTGCTCCGCATCGTACTGCACAGCAGAAACAGAGGGCGTGATGCTGGCGAGCATGGAGCTGTCGTACAGGCTGGCAACTCTCAGATCATTCGGGACAAGGATATGCCGCATCCGCAGCTCCCGCATGACCTCAAACGCAATATCGTCGTCGCCGCAAAGCAGGCAGTCGGCTTTCTGCTCCAACGCAGCTTCCAGCGCATCAATGGTCTGCCCTGCGGATTCGATGCCGGAGTGTATAAGCCGCTGATCCACCGGGATGCCATATTCGGCGAATCCACGCAAATATCCACGAGTTCGGTCGGTGTTGACCGCATAGATGGTGCTGCCGACAAAAAGCGCGATACGTTTTGCGCCGAGCTGAAGCAGGATGCGGGTCATTTCGCAGGCAGCGGCGACCTGATCGTTGTCGACCTGCGGAATCGTTTTGTCCTCGCTCCGCCCAATGAGTACGAAGGGCGTTTCATACTGCCGCAAAAGGTCGATGCAGGGATCGTCCGCCATTGCATAGGTGAGGATCGCACCGTCCATTTTATGGCTGGCAAGCTGTCGCTGCAGCTGGAGATATTCCGTATTGGAAGAATAGCACAGCAGCAGGTCGTAGCCGCGCTGGTCTGCCATGGTGCAGATGCCGCCCATGCACTTGCGCAAAAACGGAAGGTCCAGCGCAATGAAACGTTTGGGAATAATCATTGCGATGTTATTGGTGCGCATCGTTTCGCCGCTTTGAACAGAAGTGAGTTCCGGACGGGTGCGCCCCATATACGCATAGACTTTGGCACGGGTCTCTTCGCTGATACGACCTTTTCCGGAAAGAGCGCGTGAAACTGTCGTTTTTGACACGCCAAGAGCCTCGGCCACCTGTTCGATCGTCATTTTTTCAGATTCCTTTGCAGCCACGGATGATCCTCCTCTTTTTTGTAAATCTGCGCAACAAAATATCCCATTCAGCATAGCGGTACGTTGCGGCCTTGTCAAGACAGAAAACAAGCAAAAAGCGTCCTGCTTTTTCGGCAGAACGCTCAAAGGGGAAACTTTACTTCTTACAGAACCTGTTTGCCGTCTTTCCATACAGCCGTTCTGTAACGTCCTAATACCGTGCCGTTGATGGTGACAGACTGCTCCGTGCAGTTCTGTACAAATACAAATCCGCCACGGCGGACAGCCAGAACGCCCTCCGGAAGCGGCTCCGGCCATGCGGATGCCAATGCGGCTTCGCTGGCTGCACGATGATAAAACGCACGGTAGAACGCTTCATCGAAGCGGCTTGCCAGATAGTAGGCACGGCCTTTTCCGTAAGGATGGACGGCTGCCGCAGGACTGCCCTCGTAGTAATCTTCCGCATAGAAGCTCAGCGGAGCCGCAGGGTCAGTGCCGTTCAGAACAGCTACCTCGCAGAGTGCGGAAGCCTGTGCCTCCGGCAGACCGCTTCCATCTGCCGGGGTGCAGCGGCGTACCTCTCCATCGTACATTCCGTCGATCTCGGTGCGGCGCAGACCCAGCAGGTCGGTCAAGCCGTAGGGCGTATCTCCCAGACGGCACAAATCGCTTTCGTCCACTACGCCCGTCCAATAGGTGACGACGACTGTACCGCCGTTCTGCGCAAAATCGCAGAGCTTTTTTGCAAAGGCATCGGTCAGCAGATAAACCATCGGCACCACGACCAGACCGTACCCCGTCAGGTCGGAGCTCTGATTTACGAACTCCACCGAGATGCCCTCCCGTGCAAGAGCATTGTAGTGCAGCTTCAGCTCATCCCAGTAACCCATGCCTGCATTTCGCGGGCCGCAGGAGCCTTCCAGTGCCCACTTGTTTTCCCAGTCGTGGACGATCGCCGCCTGTTTTGCGCGGCAGACTGTTGCAATTTCCGAGAGCACTTCCAGCTTTTGGCCCACACCGACGGTTTCCCGGAAGGGACGGGCATCTTCCCGTCCATCGTGGCCGACGACTGCACCGTGAAGCTTTTCCTCCGCACCGCGGCTGGCGCGCCACTGGAAGTAAAGCACACTGTCCGAACCATGTGCAACCGTCTGCAGAGCAGAAAGCTCTGCAATTCCGGGCTTTTTCTGCTTGGAGACAGGCTGCCAGTTGGTAAAGCTGGGGCTGGATTCCATCAGCAGGAAGGGCTTGCCCTTCATGGAGTAATACAAATCATGCATCATGGCGGTGTCCAGAGCCGTCTCTTCCACGGTCTCGGTGGGCTTGTGCCATGTGGGATAGTTGTCCCAGCTTGCCACGTCGATCTCTTTGGACATTTTGAAATAGTCGATCCCATCGAACCGGTACATCATATTCACCGTGAATTTTGCATCCGGTGCAAATTCTTTCACGGTATCGCGCTCAAATTTCAAAAAATCAATATGCTGATCGCTGACAAATCGCTTCCAGTCCAATGCCAGACCTTGCACGGCATTTTCCCCCTGCGGGGCGGGACTTTCGATCTGTGCCCAATCGGTGTAATCGTGGCTCCAGAATCGGGCGTTCCACGCTTTGTTGACCGCTTCCAGCGAGCCGTACCGTGCCTTGAGCCAGCGGCGGAACGCAGCCTGACACAGCTCGCAATGGCAGTCGCCGCTCATCTCGTTGGAGATATGCCAGAGCAGAACAGCCGGGTCGCTGCCGAACCGTTGCGCCAGCTTCTGGTCGATGATGCGGACTTTTTCTCGGTAAACCGGCGATGTATAGCAGTAATTCTGCCGCCGGTTGTACAGCTCACGGAAACGATCTGACCGGACACGACGTACTTCGGGGTATTTGTATGCCATCCATGCAGGCCTTGCCGCACTGGGCGTTGCAAGGATCGTATAGATCCCGTTGGCATACAGATCACGAATGATATCTGCCAGCCAGTCCAGCTCAAATACACCTTCTCGTGGTTCCAATGTTGACCAGGAGAATACGCCCAGCGTCACGGTATTGACGTGCGCCTTTTTCATCAGTGCAATGTCCTGTACCAGTATATCGGGCCGATCCAGCCACTGTTCCGGGTTATAGTCACCACCATGAAGTAATTTGAGCTGCTGCATCATAGCTTCTCCTCTGCTTGCGCAAAATGCGCAACATATTTGCGAAATAAAGTTGCGTTCGATACAGAGTATAGCAAGAACATCTGTAAGATGCAATGCAGCTTTATGGAATTTCGTTGTAATAAGCTGAACGTTTGATGCGGCACAAGAAACCGTCCATGGATGCTTTGGAAGATTTCACAACGTTCATGGGGGATTTATAGGCAGGTTGTCAAAATGCAGAAATACATTGATTGAACGGGAAAGTGCTTGAACGCTGTGTTATAAGTCCTACTATCACCGCGCTTGAAAAATTGCTGTCCACTCAGTCATCCTTGTTGGGGCAAGCGCTTGTCGGGGCAAAGCCCCTCCATCTGCTGTCGCAGACCGTTCTTCTTTCACACACCCATTAAATAATTTTCCTGAATCCGCTTGACGAATATTACGGTTAGTGATATATTTATTACAGTAACCGTAATAAGGAGGTCAAACCATGCGAGATAATACAAAAGGTGGTGCGCTTACAGAAGTCACCTTTTATATTCTGCTCTCTCTCTATACGCCAAAACACGGATACGCTGTTATGCAGTTTATTGAAGAAAAAACAGACGGACGGCTTTCCCTAGGCGCAGGCACTTTATATGGAGCATTAAACTCTTTGCAGGACAAGAAGTGGATTGAACCTTATGGAGATAGTGAGGGAAGAAAAAAAGAATACCACATTACAGCACAGGGAAAAGAAATTGCAGAAAAAGAGCTTGCAAGACTAAATGAACTTGTAAGCATCGCAAGTGAAATTATTGGAGGTGCAGTATGAGTAAAAAATGTTATCGCTTCTTTGGTGGATTGCTAAATGCACAGGCAAAATGGTTAAACAAAATGTCCGAAAAAGGCTATCAACTTGTTCGGACGGGAACACTTTTATACGAATTTGAGAAATGCAAGCCCGATGAAGTGACCTATTGCGTAGAGTTTATCGGAGAAAAATCAAAAGAGAACGCAACGGACTACGCTGATTTTTTGGAGGATATGGGCTACAAGGTATTTTTCAAAAACATCAATCTAAACTATTCTGTTGGAAAAGTTCGTTGGCGCCCATGGGCAGAAAGGGGCGGTCGTATTGCGACAAACACAACAACTTTTAATCGAGAAATATTGATTGTAGAAAAAACAAATGATGGAAAGCCTTTTGAACTCCATACCTCTTATGACGATAAAGAAAAATACTACCGCAATTTGCGTAACCCATGGCTATTCCTGCTGCTCCTATTTGCACTGTTTGCCATTATCAAGCATTCTATCATCTTGGGTATTTTTTCATTGGTTTCTGCAATTCCCAGCATTCTATACCAGCTCCAAATTATAGATGTCCGACAAAAAGCCAAAACGTGGGAAAAATAAATAACAGTCAAGAGGGTGACAGCTTTTGTTGTCACCCTCTTGATTGTTATTTATAGAAATACAAAAAAGATTGCTCTGCAGCCTTTGAGGAGCAGCACCGTGCAGAGCTTGCTGTGTACGAGGCCGCTTGCGCCTATTTCAAGGCCAACGGGCTCCGGACGCTGCCGGACCTCAAAAAGCTGGATGTCGAATACGCAGCCCTTTCCTCGGAGAAAAACGGGTTCTATACCCGCTACAAGAAAGCGCAGATCGAACTGCGTGAACTCCGCACCGCACAACAGAACGTGGAAGCCTTCTTCCGCAAGGAAGAGCGCAGCCACGCCGTACCGCAGCAGGAGGTCAAATGAACAACACTCTGACGGATCGATGTGTGAATAAACCCAACCTCACCCACGCCCCTCACCGGGCTTCGTCCTTTCGCCTGTACCCCACCCAGCGTGCCGACAAGGTCGCCTTGTCCAAGATCGATCCTACCCAGATCTACCACACCTTCCCGGACAGACGGGAAGGGAGCAAGTCCTCGCTGATCCTCAAGCGGACTAAGACCAAAAAGTCCAACCGCATCCTGTACATGACCAAGCCCTTGAAAGAGGAGCTTCTGGCATGGCTGGAAAAGATGAAGCAGGACGAACAGAATGCCCCGGAAAAGTATAGCAACTGCGGTCAGCTGTTCCGCTTACCAGACGGCTTACCCATTGCCCCGGACGTTCTGACTAAGTGCAATGCTGATTCCTTGCGTAATCAGCCAGCCCAGAAGTGCGTGCTTACGCACGAATATAGAGTGGTCTGCCCTAGCAGACCTTGGCATCGTATGTGGCGGGCAGAGCACCCGGAGTTTGAGAAGATCGTGTTCCACGGTCTGCGCCACTCCAGTGCCACCTACCAGCTGCTGCAATCTGGCGGTGACTTCAAATCGGTGCAGGGCAACACCGGCCATGCAACCGCCACCGTCCTGATGGACACCTACGCTCACACGCAGGACAAGCCCCGGTTGGAGTTGACCGAGAAGATCGAAGCCGACTTCTACTCGCAGGATGTGGCAGGTGCGAAGCCGCAGGAACCCCCGGAAAACAAAACGCCGGTGGCAACAAAAATCACAGGTAAAATGATCCTTGAAGCCATCCGGCAGATGGACGCAGAGGAGCGCCGCGAGCTGACGCGGGTGCTCTTCGCGTAAAAATTTGCGTTTGCGAAGCAATGAAAGCCCCAGTGGGGCTTTTAAGCAACAAAGCGGTCTTGCGTAAGCAAGATGGAGGGGCCTCGCCCCGACAAGCTTAATTTTTGTGCAGCGAAATACACGCTGTGCAAGCGATGCAAAGAGTTCACGGCATTTTCTGGTGCAGTAAAGCAATCCAAATCCGAACCATTTCCCTTTGATGCGGCTTGGGCCGCTTCCTCAAATGTGATGGTCTGTGTACCTTCTTTATAATTGAAGGTTATCAAAACCTTATCATCATACAGGTAAATCGCATTGATGAAGGTATCCACCAGTGCCTGCCGCTGGTCTTTCAGGCTCATGTCCAGCTTACGGAACCGCAGCAGCCAGAACCGAATGAACTCCTCTGTGATCTTGGGCTTCGCCAGCTTTTCTTCCGCAATGCGGGCTTCAAGCTCACGCTTGGTTTCTTCCAGCTGCTCCAACCGCTCCTTGGTGGAACTGGTCAGGATACCGGCCTGAATCGCATTGAGCATATTCTGGATACCCGATTCCGCATCCCGGAGCTGCTTCTCATAGAGGGGAAGGTTGGTGTTCTCCCGGTCTTGCAGTTCCATGACCTTGGCGATAATGGATTCCATGGCGGCATCATCCCGGACAAGCTGCATGGTCTGGTTGACCACAAGATCTTCCAGCCACTGTTTGCGGACGGTCTTTTTCTTGCAGCCCTTGTGCTTTTTGGCAGTAGCACATTTATAATAGCGGTGGACTTCACCCGTCCGGCTTGTGCCGCTTTCGCCAAACATCAGTGCACCACAGTAGCCGCAGAACAGCTTGGTGGTGAGCAGGTAGTCATCCTCTGCCTTTCTCCGGGCAGGGGCTTTCTTGTTTTTCAACATCTTTTCCTGCACATCGTTGAAAAGCTCCGTGGTCACAATGGAGGGAATCGCATCGGGAATCAAAACCTCACGATATTTTAGCTCCCCAATATAGCGGCGATTGTTCAACATATGCTGGATGGTGTTGAAGGTCATCGGCCCACCCCGCTGGTTCTTGATGCCCTTTTCATTCAGCCAGTCCCGGATTTCCCGCATAGTCTGTCCATCGTTATACCGTTGAAAAGTTTCAGCTACAAACGGTGCTGTCAGCGGGTCAATCTCAAAACGGCGGTCTGCGTTGATCGTGTATCCAAAGGGGATAGCACCGCCAGTGAATTTGCCCTTGAGGGCGTTTTCTGTCATGCCGCGAATCACTTTCTCCGACAGGTCAGCAGAGTAGTACTCGGCATAACCTTCCAGCACCGATTCCAGAATGATGCCTTCCGGCCCCTCGGAGATAATCTCGGTGGCAGACATGAGCTTGACACCGTTCTTCTTCAGCTGGGTCTTATACCGGGCACTGTCGTAGCGGTTTCGGGCAAAACGGTCGAGTTTCCAGACCAGCACAATGTCAAACAGTTTCTTGTCGCTGTCTTTTATCATCTGCTGGAACTGCGGGCGGTTATCGGTCTTGGCGGAGATGGCACGGTCGATGTAGTGCTTGACGATGGTGATGCCGTTCTTTTCGGCATAGGCGGTGCATTCCCGGATCTGACCTTCAATGGATTCTTCTCGCTGGCTGTCACTGGAATAGCGGGCGTAGATCACAGCGGTCATGGCAGGCACCTCCATTTATACATCATTGAACGGTGGAGCGTTCATCTTAAACAATGTTTCGTATAATGGATATACCACATCTTTGGGCGGATTACAAGGCTTTTTCCAAATAAATCTGCACGCTTTCTCAGATCGTCCAGTTCTGGCTTGCCGACTGCAGATCCACCATGTGGGCATACAGTCCCTTCCGGGCGTACAGCTCTGCCGGGCTGCCCTGCTCGGCCACGATGCCGCCCGACAGCACCACCACCTGATCCGCACCGGCTACGGTGCGCATCCGGTGGGCGATGATGAGGACGGTCTTGTTTTTTATGAGCCGGGATAGTGCCTCCTGAATGGCAGTTTCGTTTTCCACATCCAAGCTGGCGGTGGCCTCGTCCAGCAGGATGATAGGCGCATCCTTCAGAAAAGCACGGGCGATGGAAATGCGCTGACGCTCGCCGCCGGAAAGGGCGCAGCCGTTCTCGCCGATGTTGGTGTTCCACTTGTCCGGCAGCTTTTCGGCAAATTCCTCGCAGTTTGCCAGCTTTGCCGCCGCCAGAACCTCCTCGTCGGTGGCACCTTTGCGCCCCAGACGGATATTTTCCAGGATCGTGTTGTCAAACAGGGTCACATCCTGGAACACGATGGAATACAGGCTCATGAGCTTTTCCGGGTCGATTTGAGAAACCTCCATGCCGCCCACGGTGATGCTGCCCTTCTGGTAGTCCCAAAACCGTGCCGCCAGCCGGGAAACGGTAGTTTTGCCGCCGCCGGAGGGACCCACCAGTGCCGTGACCTCCCCCTGCTTTGCGGTAAAGGAAACATCCCGCAGCACCGTTTCGCCGGAGTTATAGGCAAAGCCCACATGGTCGAACACGATATCGCAGCCCTGATTGGTCAGCTGCTCGCTGCCGGTCTGCAGGGGAGCATCCAGAATCTCATTCATCCGCTCCACATTGGTACGCATGGCAATGACCGCCGCCAGATTCTGCAACGCGCCCTGCATGGGGTCGTACATCCGGGAAGCCGCCATCAGGAACAAAAACAGAGTCAGCACGTCGATCCTGCCCTGCACCAGCAGCACCGAGCCGGTGAGCGCCACCGAGGCAATGCCCAGCTTGAGCACCATGCCGGCGGAGGACACAAACAGCGCTGTTTCCAGTTCTGCCGCAATGGACTGCTTTTCCACTGCCCGAATTTTTCCGGAAAGGCCGGACAGATACCGCTGCTCCGCATTGCTGGCTTTCAGGTCCCGGAGGGTCTCGATGTACTCCTGAATGCCGTCCGCACAGGCCATTTTCGCCGCCATGGTCCTGGCCTGCACCTTGTCCTGCACCCGGTAGCTGCCCACCACGATGGCAACAGATACCGGGATGACCCACAGTGCCGCCAGTGCCATCCGCCACTCAAAGGCAAACAGGCTCAGGGCAATGAGCACCGTGGAAATGAGGGAACCGAACAGACCGGGGATGAAGTGGGAGCAGTCCTTTTCCAACACCTCGCAGTCTGCCATGATGGTGCTGGTCAGGTCGGCAAGGTCGCGCTTGCCGAAAAAGGACAAGGGCAGCTTGCGCAGCCGCTCCGCAAGGGTCAGGCGGCGGGTGCCGCTCTCTTTATAGGTGGTAAAATAGGTGCCGTTGTACTGGAACCATGTGGTCAGTAAAATCAGTGCAAAGCAGGCAACGCACCCCAGCAGATAGAAGGTGCTTCTCCCGCTCGTGGAGCCTGCCAGCAGGTCTTTTACCAGAAGATACAGCAGCCCGGTGGGCAGCATGAACGCCATGTTCTGGAACGCACAGGCCAGAACGCCCTTTACAAGCCCCTTTGCGCCCTCCGGGGAGCTGGCCGTGGCGTGTTGAATTTTTCCGATCATTCCTTACCCCTCCTTTGCGACCTTCCACTGCACCGAAGCCTGATACTCCTGCCACATCCGGGCAAACAGGCCGTTCTGCGCGCACAGTTCGTCCTTTGTGCCGGATTCTGCAATTTGCCCATCCTGCACCACATAGATGCAGTCGGCGTTGGCGACGGTGGACAGGCGGTGTGCGATCATCAGCACGGTTTTGCCCTTGGCAAGCTGGGCAAAAGCGGCCTGTACTTTTGCTTCATTGTCCGGGTCGGCAAAGGCGGTGGCCTCGTCCAGGATCAGGATGGGGGCATTTTTCAGCATGGCACGGGCAATGGCGATGCGCTGCTGCTCGCCGCCGGAAAGATACACACCCCTGGTGCCAATAACGGTATGGATGCCCGCCGGGAATTTTTCCACGATATCCATGCACTGTGCAGCCTTCAGCGCTGCCAGCACCTCGGCTTCGGTGGCCTGCGGTCTGCCCAGACGGACGTTGTCC
>ERZ1034901.89-NODE-89-length-71429-cov-11.242427_pt1 | contig 71429 bp, 52 predicted proteins | sample MGYA00520628_ERZ1034901 | MGnify/ENA primary metagenome ERZ1034901 (study PRJEB33766, sample SAMN09781783) | gut metagenome | biome: gut microbiome | host: Homo sapiens | place: Madagascar | study: EMG produced TPA metagenomics assembly of the PRJNA485056 data set...
GGCGGCCGAGCGTCAGGTGAAGCTTGTGAAGGTCACGGCCGGGTACTCCTCGCAAACATGCTGCAGGTGTCTCTTCGCCTGTCGCGAGAACCGGAAGGGCGACAAGTTCAAGTGCATGCACTGTGGCGCTGACTACCAATCGGACCATGTGGGAGCGCTTAATCTGCTTTTCCGCGTGGGAAGAGGAACCTGGCCGAGGAAGATGACGAAGGAGAAGGCCTGGGAGCTTTCCCGACGGGAGTATGAGGAGTGCTGCCGTCTGAGAGGCGTGGAGCCGCTTGAAGACCCTCATAAATCCAGAAAGAAAGTGAAGGAGACCGCCGCAGCGAAGCGAGGCGCCTGACTCTAAGTTTTTAAGCAGAACCCGAAAACTAAAATGAATGAAGAAACAATACTGAAGACCGGGAAACCGCCGGATATGCAGTAAGAAACCGTCAATCCCGGCGGTCATGCGATCCGAAGCAGGCATGAAGAACTGAGAGTGCGTCAGGATCAGAGCAGCGCACGTAATGATCGCTTCTTCAGCTCGCCAGGAAGCACGCCGGGAAATAAATGCGCTTTTAGAGCGGCAGCCCGAGCCATTTCAGACATTGTTCCCTCAGCGGGGCAGAGGAAGAAATTGAGCAAGAGCTGCTGACCGTTGCGGCGCTGACAGCCATGATCCATTCGCTCATTCCTAGGATCAGAGAGCTGAACAAAGGAACCACCCCGGTAAAATTGGTGGATTCCAGCTAACGGGACTTCGACTACACCTGGACGCAGCACACGGCCTTCCGCATCGACGAGAAGTCCGACAAGCACATCATCTACATCACGGCGTTCGACAACGGCGACGCGCGCGGCATGGATCAGCCGCCGCTCGCTGAAATGAAGTATTCGCGCGCCGTCATCTACAGGATCGACCAAGACAAGAAGACCATCGAGCAGGTCTGGGAGTACGGCAAGGGCCGCGGCTTCAAGTGGTACAGCCCCGTCACCTCGCTCACGAAGTACTTTGCCGACAAGGACTCGATCATGGTTTATTCGGCAACGGCGGGCATGGGCCGTCGTCCCTCCGAGCTGAAGCCCGGCGAAAAGGCGGGCCAGGCATCGCCCTTCATTGAGGAATTCAAGTGGGGCGAAAAGGATCCGTCAGTCGAAATCCAGATCATCGACTCCATGGGCTATCAGGCCATGCCGATCAGTCTTGACAAGGCCTTCGCTCAGTAATCCAAGCGCCTTTCTGAGAGAAAACCGGACGATTCCGCTCGCGGACGTCCGGTTTTAACTTTTGGGGAGCAGAGCGCTGCCAGCAGGGTCTGCTGCTTCAAAACACTTTTATATTCACCCCTGCCCGAGCTCAATCTTGGTTCTGAGCGGGAGCTCCCAGCGGAGAATCTTCCACGAGCGCCGGCGGGCTTCAGAAAGAAGCACCGGGTCGGGATTGACGCAGCAGGTAAAGCCCGCAGCTTCGGCGAGCGGCAGGTCGTTTCTGCTGTCGGTAAAGAAAAGCACGTCGGAAATGTCGATCCCCCGGGCGCTGAGGATGGTTTTGAGCCTAACCACCTTCCCTTCCTGGAAGGACGGCGTGCCGAGGATTTCCCCTGTATAGAAGCCCTTTTCCTCCACGAGGTTGACGCCGATGGCTTCATCAATGCCGAAAACCGTCCTCGCAATCGGCGCAACGATGAAGGTAGTCGTCGCCGAGAGAACGAGCATCGGGATCTTCGCCTGAAGGGCGTTCTTCACCCACTTCTTCGCATCCGGGTATGCAAGGGGAGCGATTCTCTTCTTCGCAAACTCCAGAGCGAGTTTGCCGAGCATCTCAACGGGAATATTCCTGAATGCGCCCGAGTGCTTGCGCATGAAGGCATGCATGTCGAGACGCCCCTGATCGTACTCGCGGATCATCTCGCGGTCGATCTGTCTCCAGATCGGATCCTTCACGAGACCCTTCTCGTAAAGCCATTCCGTCCAGAGAATCGTGCTGTCGCCAGCAATCAGCGTTTTGTCGAGATCAAAAACCACCAGCTTCGGAGGAAGCTTTGAAGCGGGAAGAAGAAGCGGAAATTGAGCTGCCATTGCCTTCAAGCGGCCCTAAGGAATGTGAAGAATTAAGGGGTCTCTTTAAAACGGGTTCCATCTGCGGATCCCGTTTTCGTCAGCCGCATACTTTAGCGCGCAGTGATGACAATTTCATAACGATTCGCCGGTCCGATACGGGCCGTGATGCGCAACGCGGCAGCCCATGATAGAAATGAGACGCAGAACCCGGGAGGCGCTGCGTCTCATCACTCAAGATTGGCGTTTAAAGACAGCCTTTCGTCCGGTTACTTGTCGCCCCAGACTTCGTCGGCGATTTCACGAACGAGCCTCACCTTGGCCCATTCCTCATCCTCGGTCATGATGTTGCCTTCCTCGGTCGAGGAGAAGCCGCACTGGGGCGAGAGGCAGAGCTGTTCGAGGGGAACGTACTTCGAAGCCTCCTCGATGCGGGCCTTCACCTCTTCCTTCTTTTCGAGCTCAGGGAACTTCGACGTGATGAGCCCGAGCACGACGGTCTGATCCTTGATGAAGCGCAGGGGCTCGAAGCCGCCCGCACGATCGGTGTCGTATTCGAGGAAGAAGCCGTCGACCTTCGCGTGGGCAAAGAGAATTTCAGCCACCGGTTCGTAGCCGCCCGACGAGAACCAGGTCGAGCGGAAGTTGCCGCGGCAGATGTGCATCGTCACCGTCATGTCGGCGGGCTTCTTTTCGAGAATGCGGTTCAGAACCTCAACATAGCGGCGGGCCGTCCAGTCGACGTCGATGCCGCGTGCGGCATAAGCCGCGCGCTTTTCGAGCGAGCAGAATTCGCCCCAGCTCGTGTCGTCGAACTGCAGGTACCGGCAGCCGCGTTCGTAGTGCGCGAGCATCGCGTCGACCCACGTGTCGGCGAGGTCTTCAAAGAGCTTCTCCGGGTGGGCTTCATAGAAGGCCGTGGGCTTGTAGTTCGCTTCGCGCACAGCGCAGATCAGATGCAGCATCGAGGGCGACGGGATCGTGTACTTGATCGGATAGTCGCCCGCGATCGCCTTCAGGCGGTCATAGGCCTCGAGGAACGGATGATTCTTCGGGAAGTGAATGCGGTCCTCGATGACGATCGTTTCAGCCTTCGGCTGATGACCTTCGAAATGAACCGACCAGTGCTCGGCCTTCACATGGCGGATGCCGCCTAGAGCCGCGAGGAAGTCGAGGTGCCAGAAAGCGCGGCGGAATTCGCCGTCCGTCACGGCGCGAAGGCCGTTCTTCTTTTCCTTTTCGACGAGGTCGGCAATGCATTCGTCCTCGAGCTTCGTGAGATCCTCACGGGAAAGCTTGCCCGAATGGAAGGCCTCGCGGGCTTCAAGAAGGCGCTTGGGACGAAGGAAGCTGCCGACGACGTCGGCACGGTACGGGGGATTCACGCGGGCCATGGAAAGTTCTCTCTAATAAAGCGAGGGCGCGGCGATCCTCCCGCCCCCTGAAGTAAACATATGGATAGAGATTATTGCCGCTTCGGGACTCTCCCGAGTACCTCTCAATGAAAAAATCGCGCAGCTCTAAGGTAATACTTCAAGCATCCGTCTGACGAACGCATCTTAAAAGCGGTGCCAGGAGCGGATCAGGGTTCTGAGCGAACCCCCGAGAATCACCGGAAAGAGCGCCCAGAGCCCGAACGGAAGATCTGCGGGGTACGCGAGAAGGAGCACGGTTGCGAAGCCGCCAAAGGTCATCAGGAGGCCGATGCTCCCGAAAACGCTCGGTCGCATCGCGCCGAAGACGTGCGTTCTAACCTGAAGCGCGTGCCAGCCGTCGACGGCAAGCGCTGCCATGGGGAGAGCGCCGAAGAGAAGAACAGTCATGAGAACTGCAAGGCGCTTCAGGAAAAGAAGGCCGATCAGCCGCATGTTCTCAACCCACGGGGCGGAGAGGATTCCGGAGAGAGCACGACCGAACGCCGCTTCCTCAGGAAGCGCCGGTCGAAGCATCCCGGGCTGGCGTTCGCTCGAGTGCGCGAAGCGCCCCGGGAGAACGACTTCACCGAAAGCCTCGGAAAGCGCGCCTTCAAAATACTGAGCCGTCCTGAGAGAAGCCCCCGGAAGAAGCACCTGCCGTTCGATCGATTCTCTATAGAGAATGCCGCGGAGCGCTTCCGTCGACACGTAGGCCGCGCCGAAGGCGACTTCAAAGAGAAGGACAGCGGTGAATAGCGAAGTAAGAGTCCTGATCATCGGCGTTCTCCCGTGTTCTTAAAGAGCCTTCTCCCGGGAGCTTCTGGGAGCAGAATCGGCACGCGCCCCTTCCAGAGCTTCCCGCCCGAGAGAGACGCAAAGAATTCAAGATTGGGGAGCATCCCGAGAGCGTCCGTCGGAACCACGCTTTCCCGACGCCCGGAGAGTCCGCGCGAGACGCTCGCCCGGAATCGAGGGATCGGGCTCGAATCAGCCGTGGACGCAAAGGAGGCAGACGTTTCCCAGACAGTCGTGCGCCCGAAAGCTTCGGCCACGAATTTCTGCGTTTCCTGATCCTTGGTTCTGAGGGCAATCAGGTTGTTGAGGTTCCCGAGCGCCATTCGCGCCGCCGCCCTGCTCCCCAGCCGCGCCTCAAGGTCGGCGATCGTCTGCATGGCGCACGTCGTCTGAATTCCGGCTTCCATGCCTTTGTTGAGGATCTCGATGAGCGGACGGTTGATCACGTTTGCGGTCTCATCCACAAAGAGGCTGATCCTCGCCGCTTCATCCCCCGAACGATCAAGGTTGTAGCGCCGGCCCGCCGATGCGGCCATGTCGGAGAGAATCAACGCGCCGAGCGACCCCGCGACCTGCGGGTCAGGGAGCGCGTCGAGCCCCAGATAAAGCACGCCCCCGGCATCGAGAACGCGGTCGACCGTCACGATCGGGCGGTCGTCCTCAATATCGTCGGGGTCCGGAGAGAGGCTCTTTCCCAGCGGCCCCGACGTGAGCATGGAAAGCGCGGGAACGAGCGACGCCGTGATCTTGGCGTAGTGCTCCCTCGAGTGGCGGAATACCGAAAAGAGGCCGGCCACTTCCGGTTCCTTTTGATTCTCAGGCACGGCCCGCTCCCAGAGCGCCGCCCGGGCGAGAAGCGACAGGCCAGCGCGGGACCCGGGCGGAGCCGAAAGCGTCCCCGCTTCAATTTCCATGATCGCGCTCACGCGGTCCCGCCAATAGGGAACGTGTTTTTGAAGGGAAATGTCGAGGCACCTTGCAAAGAGGGGCTCAATCCCCTCGGCGAGAATCCGCCTGAATTTCCCGAGGGAGGGCTTTTCCCCGGCATAAAGGAGCCCCATCGTCATCACGTGTACGGCTTCCCACGCAAAGGACGTGAAGACCCCGTCCGATTCAGGCGGAAGGATCGCCGTCACGCGGGACGCGATCTCCGTCGCGCGCGTCCAGCTCCCGAGGGGATCCAGACGAACGCCCCGTGCAGGGAAGGCCGGATGAAATTCATAAGGAGGCTCCCGCCCGGCAGCGGCGCAGGCGGCATGGATCGCGCCTCTCAGGCGCTTGCTCGATTTGGGGTCGATCACGATCACCGCATCCCCGCGCAGAATCGCCTGAGCAATGAGAGACGTGAGCATGACGCCCTTCCCTGCCTGGGTGGTTCCGACGAGAAGCGTGCCGCCCCCGAGGCTTCGGATCGGCCGCTCGATCGGCGCTTCCCCGGGGCCCACGCCGTGAAGAACGGGGCTCCCGATTTCCTTTTCGGACAACCCCCGGTCTTTCGTCACAAGGGGTCGGATGGAGGGCGGCACCGTCATTACGTCGCGAGGGACGCGCGAAAGTTCCTCGAGCTTCTGCGCCTCAACCGGCGTCCAGGGGAAGCCCATACCGAACCAGACGTTTTCCACGCGGGATTCCGCATGAGAGAGAAAAAGCGCGCGCTCTTCCCTCATTCCGGCTGAAGCCTCCTCCTGCCCAGTCCTCACGAAGCTTCCGGACCGCAGGAGATGAGGAAACCGCGCACCTCCCCTGGCGGCTTCCGGGAGGGTTCTCTCCGTCATCTCCCGCATGTGGAAGACGAGATCCTCCATCGTCATGAAAAGCGGCTCAAACCCCGACAACGGCGCACGACGCTTCCAGACGTCAAGCGCCTCCTTCCATCGCCAGGCGGCAAGGACGAGCGCACCGGTTCCCCAGAGAATCCCCCAGGAGGCAGGAAGACTCCCGGCGAGGGTCGCAGCCGACGCAAAGGCAGCCGCCCCCAGATTCCAGACCGCAGGACGGACTTCCCAGGCGGGCCGGTAGAGCGCGAGCGCATTCCCCGTGACGCCGCTCGTCTCCCGCGCGCGGTCCTGAAATCCCTTCCCCGGGAAGCTTTTCATCTTCATCTGCACGTTTCCTTCATTCGTTAAGGTTCCTCAATCGTTTCTTCATCCGCGAGCTCCCAGGCCGCGTCCGGCCAGTCCGCTTCCGTCACCGTCCCGTCGCTCCAAAGAGAGCACGGTGCGGCAATGCTTGTTTTGAGAAGGATCCCGACTTCGCTTTTTCCCGCATTGGGACCGATCCCCCGCATGCGGCGGAGCGCCCCGCCGTGGAGCGCGCTTTTCCTTTCAACGGCAAGCCCGAGGTTGGAAAGGATGTCTGCCGCCGCCTCGAGGTCGCCGGGCGCGAAAAAGGACTCTCCGAGAAAGAGCCCGGCTTCGGCTCCCCGCGCTTCGCTTCTCCTCAATCTTGAGAGGTGCTTTTCGGCGTTTTCAAGCGCTTCGCGGATCTGAAGCGGCACGTGGTCAGGAATCGCAATCGACCAGAAGAAGACTGGGCTCTTCCGGCCTTCCGCGCCGACGAAGGCGCTTCCCCGGCCGTCGCCCGTCTGCGGTTCGCGCGGGAAAAGCCGCCAGTCAAGACGCGAGAGCTTCGGGGACTCTCCTGCGCTTCCATCTCCCCGGCGAGCAAAGAGCGCGGCAAGAAGCGCCGGCGTCTCTCGAAGCCCCATCACCAGCGCGTCCTCCTGAGGGAGCGCCGCCTCCCGCGGGCCTCCTTTCCAATCAGGCTCAACCATTCCCGCAGCGATGAGGCCTTTAATTAACCCTTCGATCAGCCCCTGTCGGTTCTCTTCCTGGGGCATTCTGAAGCGGCCGCAGAGGATGGCTTCAAGAGCCGCCGCGCCTTTGGGCCACTCGAGGAAGATGCCGTCAGCTGCAATCCAGAGACGAGGCGGGAGATCAGTCTTTGCCTTTTCTTCAACGATGTCCGCGCCGTCGTTTTCCCGCGTGAGAACAAGAAAACGTTCCTCGCGGACTGCGAGAAGAAGCGCGCGGGAAATGAGTTCCGCACTTCCCCGGGAGAGGAAGGCGTCTGAAGCATCCGGCAACTGGCCTCGCGGCATAAGCGCCGGAATCGAAGCCTTCCGGCATTCCTCGGACAAAGCCTTCATCAGGATGCGCTCAAAGCGCACCGCTTCCTCGTCGGCTCCCGGAGAGCCGCCCGCGGCTTGGCGCAGTGCCGGTTCAAGGCCGCCCTCCCGGGCTTCCCGGAGAAGCGCGGCGATATTGCGGTCGATAAGCCTTCGAAGCAGAAATTCGCGAAGTCCCGCGCGCTCTTTCTCGACTCGCCTTGAAGCCAGCATGGCGGGAAGCGCTTCGGCGACGAGCTTCCGTCCTTTTGCCGCACAAGCAATCTGAAACTCAAGAAGGAGCTCCCCCGACGGGTCGAATGCCGGGGACGTGTCTGAAGTTCTCCCGTTATCGAGAGGTCGGAATTCAAACCGGAGAATGTCGTCCGCCGCGGAGAGGAGTCCAAGGAGCATTCCTCCCGCGAGCCGCCCGAGCCGGAGCCTTTCGCGCGCCTTCGGGTCGAGGCCCTCGGGAAGGGCTTCCTCGAGCATAAATTCCATCATGCGCCTCGCGCGCCGGATGCCCGCTTCAAAGGCGTCCTCCGGGATGCCGGCAGAAAAAGCGCTCCAGACCTGAAGCGCCGGAAGAAGCCCCGCGGCAAAGACGCTGCTTCCGATAGCGAGTTCCATGCGAAGAAGGTCGTTGCGCACCCGGTGATGCGCCTGCAACGGCGTTTCCATCTCAAGGATCTCGAGAGTCATGTTCTTCCTGAAGTGCATTGGGCGCTTTTCCTCCCCGAAGTCCCTGTTGGTCCCTGTTGGTCGATGTGTTCTATAGCGTTGCCGCATCCTTTGCGGCCCGCACAAAAACGAAGGGGCCTCTTCCCTCTCCCTTCAGGGCGGCCCATTGAGTTCATCAATGGGAAACCCTGAAGGAGAAAGGAAGCAGACCCCGTTCGCTAAAGAAGTTGCAAGAGAAATACGCTTTCGGGAAGATCCCCGCTCAGAAGGCGTCCCGGGTTTTGAGTCCCAGAAGGAGCGCGTGAATCGCCTCCGGGATTTCGTCGATCGATCGGACGAACCTCGTTTCGCTTCCGATCGTGTTCCGCGGACCGATTTCGGCTTCCGGCAGATCCGGATCGCAGAGCACGAGCGTCGCGAGCTCAATTCCCGCCATCGCGAGCGCCTCAACTTCTCCCCGGTATTCGCCGGCATCAAAGACGCCGTCGGTGAGGAGAAAAAGAAGCTTCGCGGGTTCTGAGCGGGAAGCGAGCGTCTGAAGCGCCCAGAGAAGGCTCTGACCCACCGGAGTGGGTCCCTTTGAAGGCAGGACCCGGAGGATTTCGCGCGTTTCGACGGAAGAAGACTTCCAGTCGGATGCGAGAAACGGGCCCGTGCCGCGCTCGTTCGGGAAGACGGCCGTTCGGGCCGCAGTCCCGGGCAGGCGCTTCATTCCTCCTTCGAGCCTCGCGGCAGCAGCGCGAAGCACTGCGCCGCCCCGCTCTCCGAGAGACCCTGAGAGGTCGAGGAGAATTTCGCAGGCGATTTTTCTCGCCTTTCTTTTCCCCTCCCGCACGAAGATGCGGTCGTCGCCGCCCGCCGCACGGTCGAGCTCCCGGTCGTCGATCTCAAACCCCGTCCGGGCTCCTCCCTCATCGGCAGGAATCCGGCGCTTGAAGAGGTCCGCGAGACGCATCGCGAAGGACGAGGTTTCGTCCCAGGCTGCGTCGAAGGCCTTCCGGGCGGCCCGGATTTCCGAGAGCTTTGAGAGCCTCGGAAGAAGCCCGCCCGAAGCATTGCCGCTCCCTTCAGGCACATTGTCGTGCCGGCGAAGGGTTTCAACGAACGATGCCTCAATCGCCTCAATATCGGGCATGGCGCTCTCCGGAAGGCTGATCACCTTCTGAAGACGCGCCATGGCGTTCCCCGATTCAAGGGCCGGAGTGCTTCCGCGCCAGTTTCTCTCGTCGGCGAGACGAAGAACTGCCGGGAACACTCCCCCCGAGGGTGAAGACCGGACGGGTGCGGTCTGAGAAGTCAGGGACCCGTCATCAAAAAGGGAGAGCGCGATGCCCTCCCCGTTCTGAATGTTCCTTGACTTCTCTCTCTGCCGGCCCCGATTGGCCGAAGCCCTCTTTTTCCGTTCTCTCTCCGCCTCTCTTTCGACGCGCTCTTCTACGAGCGCCGCGTCCGAGAGAAATTCCTCGAACTCGATCGCAAGAGCGGCGGCATCGAAGGTGCTTTCCAGAGGAAAGCGCCTCAGGGCAAGCCCTAGGGCATCCCTGAGGAATGCCTCTCCGAAGCGGCGTCCCGCCTCACGCCTCACGGCTTCGAGAATCCCCTCGGGAAGCCTCATTTGAAGCTCCTCATTAAGAAGCTCGGCATGAAGCCACGCGAGGAAGACGTCGGCAGCAGGCCGCATCGGGTCGTCCGACAGAAAGACTGATTCCCCTGTCCTGCAGAGGAGCGCGAGGAGCGCTTCCCGCCAGAACCGGTATCCGCGGCATTCGGACTCCCCGATGGCATCAATCCGCACGTCCTCAAAGAGGTTCGTGAGAGCGAATGCCCGAGGAGAGAGTCCTTCAGCCGCCCGGAAGTTCGTATGAAGCACGTGCGTGCGTTCATGGATCCCGTGTCCGAAAACGTACACGGGCGCAGCCGGGTGCGAGAGATCAACGCTTCCGAGCCAGATCGTTTGGCCGTCCGTGCGCGGAGTGCCTGAAAACCGGATCCTGATCCCGTCCCGGCGGCAGAGCGCCGGGAGCGCGAGAAGCGCTTCAAGGCGCGAAGACTTTCGCGCTTCCTCAGGCGTGAGGCCCATCGCTTCCGCACGGTGGTTGAGCAGCGGCTCAGCCGCTCCCCAGAGGCGGTTGCGGTCCCTCAGCCGCCGGTAATCGTTCGCGAGCGCTCTGATGCGCCGGTCGATTTCATTGGCTTTTCTCCGCTCAAGCCCCGTATGAATCCCCGCCCGAATCGCAAGAAGCTCGCCGATCCCGGCATAGAGCTTTGCTTCTTCGGGCGTGGAGGGTTCTCCGATGGTTTCAAGAAGCGGAAGGGTTCCGGCATCATTACGCATGATTCGCCTCCCTGCGGAGGTTCCGAAGCTCGGCAAGTCGGGTGCCGAGAACGGTCTTCATGTACGTAATGAGCGCGTTTCTCACGGGCCGGTCGAGCGCATGACCCGCCGCACGGTCAAGAGACCATTCGACGGGATCATGGAGCTCCGGCACTCTTCCTCCAATGTAGGAGAGCATCAGAGTTCCCGTGCGCCTCAGAACCCGGTGCGAAAGCGCAATCGTTTTCGACCGGAGTCCCAGGGCGTCCGCGCCTGAGGATGCCCGCGTTTCCGCGCCCGCCCGGGCGAGGATGCGGGCGACTTCCACTGCGGACTCGGCCCCGGCCTCATGAACGAGCTCGGGCGGGAATTCCTCCATGAGGACTTCCGCCTCCTCGTCTTCCGCGAGCCCTTCGAAGCGAATGTGCCAGAGCCGGTCGATGACCGACCGGTCCTGCATTTCGCGCCCGAAGTAGCCGGCGTCGGCTTCGCTCGAATGCCCGCGCGTATTGTCCGTGAAGACGATGCGCGCATCGGGGTGGCGTTCGATCCTTTCCCCCGTCTGATCGTTCTCAAGAGGAAGTCCCTCGAGAAGGTCATTGGCGGAAACCCAGGTTTCAGCGGGAGCCGCTGAAAACTCATTGACGAGAAGAAGCCATCCGTGCTTCCAGGCAAGCGCTGCCGGACCGTCGATCCAGCGCATGCCGCCTTCGGGTGCAAGCACCCAGCGGCCGACGAGCTCCCTGCGGTCCATCCGGGGACGGGCGGTATAGGAAACGACCGGTACCGAAAGGCGCGCAGCAAACTCGAGCACTGCGCTCGTCTTTCCCGAACCCGCAGGTCCGGTAATGAGGAGCGGCTCGGCTTCCCCCATATTCCACCAGGTGATGAAATCGAGGTAGAGCGGTGCCGTAAAGCGATAAGCGGGATTTTCCCGCGGGATGCGGCTTACCGCATCCCTTGAGAGCGTATTTCTCAGATAGCCCCTCCCGGCAGGAAGATGCGCCAGATGGCTGCCGAATTGGCCGGCGGGGAGAAATCGGGATTCGTGAGCGGGATTCATCATGATGAAGGTTCCTTTCTAAAGAAGGAGCCGTCCATGAGGGAGACGCACGTCCCCCGATGAATCCTGGGCAGCAAAGCCGGATTCTCCTGAGGGCGAACGCCCTCAGGGGCTCGAATTGTGAATGTGCAGATGTTTGACCGGAGTCCTGGCGCTGCAGATCGTCAGGCTGAATGCCTACGCATAATGCCAAAAAATGGTTTTTTGTGCAAAGGCAGCAAGCCGCACTGTGCGCAGTCGGTAGAATGGCCGCAAACAACAAGACTCCATTCCCGACCCGACACGCTCTCATGCATTTCCCTGTCTCGAGAAAGAAGACGCTCCTCGCTAAAGCGCTACTTTTGAATGCGCTTCTTCTGACGTCGCTTTCTGCTCACGCGCTGAAGCTCTTCGACTTTCAAAAGGAGGACGCTGCCGCGCTTCCGCCCGGCGTCTCCTCAAAAGTCGTCACGGCAGCGGTTGGGGCGGGCTTTACGACGCTTGACCCCTACAACGCGACGGACAAGCTTTCGCGCCAGGTCATGAAGGCCTTCTATGAGGGCTTCTTCCGGCTCAACGACAAAATGGAAATTGAGCCCGCGCTCGCGCTCGATGCAGTCCCGAGCAAGAACGGTCTTACCTGGGTCATTAAGCTCCGAGAGGGCGTGAGGTTCTCAAACGGCGAAATCTTCGACGCGCATGCGGCGAAAGCCAACATCGACCACCTCATTCACGATCCCACGCGCCTGGGCCGCTCGGCCATGTTCGGCGAAATCGTGCGCGCGGATGCGACGGATCTCTATGAACTCACGATTCACCTCAAGAAGCCCCTGGCTCCCATGAAGCGCCGCATGGCGGGCGGCATCCTCTCGATGGTCTGCCCTTCGGCCCTCATGAACCCCGGCTGGAATCTCGCGCTGAAGCCCTGCGGCACGGGTCCCTATCAGCTCAAAAGCTACAACCCGGCGGAACTCCTCGAGGTTGAGCGGCGAAAGGACTACTGGGATGCCGGGTGGCCGAAGCTTTCCGGGATCCGCTTCGTGCCGGTTCCTGAAAACCACACGCGCGCGGCCATGCTGAGAACGGGCGAAGCCGACTTCATCTTCCCCATGCCCTATGAGTCGGCAGACGAAATCAACCGCCAGAAGAACCTCTTCATCTCGAGAAAGCCCTCGACCGTCATGCGCTTCATCGCGATGAACACGATGAAGAAGCCCTTGAGCGACCTGCGCGTGCGCGAGGCCCTCAACTATGCCGTCAGCCGTGATGCGATCGTGAAGGCTGCCTATCGCGGGTACGCGAGGCCTGCGGGCGGCGTGATCCCCCCATCCATTCCCAATGCGCTTCTGATCGGCTCCTGGCCCTATGATCCGGAGAAGGCAAAAGCGCTTCTGAAGGAAGCCGGCTACCCCGACGGCTTCGACGTGAATCTCTGGTGCGCCTACAACGACTCGGCCTCCGTCAAGGCCGTGCAGGTCATCCAGCAGCAGCTTGCCCTCGTCGGCGTGCGCGCCAGAATCACCGTTCTGGAGGCGGGCGAGCGCGTCGCGCGCATTCACAACGTGAAGCGCCCGGAAGATTCCACGCTCGAGCTCTACTACTCGGGCTGGGCCGCCTCTTCCGACGCCGACTGGTCGCTCCGGCCTCTCTACTACGGCCCGAGCATGCCCCCGGTCCTCTTCAACACCGCCTACTACAGGAATCCTCAGGTCGACAAACTGATCGACGAGGCGCTCTCCGTGAGCGATGAGGTCGAATCGCGAAAGATCTATGCCGACATTCAGGAGCGGATCCGCCGGGATGCGCCCTACGTCTGGCTGATTCTTGAGGACACCGCTTCAGCCTGGCGCGGGGAACTCTCGGGCTTCACGGCAACCTCTGACGGCGGGCTGGATTTTCTTCGCGCTCAATGGCTTGAATCGAAATAAGCGCCCTTTTATTTTTGAATAACATTTTCAAATATCCCATTAATCTGGAATGATTATCAGGTCATCCCGACGGATTATTCAGCATAACAATCCGGCTGATTAAATAAGGTTTATTCAAAGACCGGGCCAAAGCGATACTATTTGTTCTATTTGGTTTTTAAACAATTCGTAAAGGCAGATCCTTGCTAAACTTTGATTTAGGGAGAGTGAATTGATTCACCTTCCCTAAACCCAGAAGCAAAACCTCCCTGTGGAGATTCCTCAGTCATGCCTGCGAATAAAACGAACCCAAAAGCTCGTCCCGGGAGAGGCGGCTACCGCATGGGAGCAGGAAGAAAGCCCGGCTGGGGCGAAGGGCTAACGAAAACGATTCAGGTCTGCGTGACGCCCGCCCAGGCTGAGGCCTTCAGGACTGCCGGCGGTCCGAAGTGGCTCCGAGCCGAACTTGAACTGAGAAAACTGAGCGATCGGCGCGAAAGCTTCATTGATGCCGCTCGAGGGGCGGGAATTGAACTCGGCGGCCTCGCGCTCCAATCCTTCCCCGTGCGCTCCGGCCCTCCCGCTCCCGCCTTTGAGGACTGCGCAAAATCGGGAACGCTGCGGCTGAGCGACCTCATTGAAAAGAATGCCGGCCACACGCTCTTTCTCTTCGCGCCCGACGAGGCGCTCAGCGACTCGGGCATTGATGCGGGCGACCTTCTTGTCGTCAATGCTCAGCCCGATCTGGTCGAGGGACTTGATCACCTCGAAGAGCGCCTCATGCTGATTGAGACCGAAGCGGGAGACGCCATTGCGAGACGGTCGCGTTCCTCTCTCGCAGAGGACGAGCGCATCCTCGGACTTCTGCAGTACATCGTGAAGCCCGCGAAATAATGCTTTCGGGCGTCTGCATGCCTGAAGGTCAGAGCCTCTTTCAGCAGCAAACGCCCGAATCCATATATCCCGCCGGGAGTTGAGGAGCGGGTCCCGGCATCACCCGAGAAGGCGCTTTCCGTCCTTCCAAACGCCCGTGACGCGCAGGTCCCTCAGCTTGGAGGGCGCAATCATGAAGGGATTCGCCGAGAGCGTGATGAAATTGGCGCGGGCTCCCGGCTCAATTGCCCCGACGATGCCGCGCTCAGGCATCACGAGCGCCGCACGGCTCGTGTAGAGCGAAAGCGCCGTGCCGATCGACACCGCCTCGGCCGGATTGAAGTAGCCGCCGTCGGAGTCGCGCCGGGTCACGGCCGCCTCAAGGCTCACGAAGATGTCGTCCGTATCGCTCCACGTCGTGCAGGGCGCATCGGACGAGAGCGCCATCGCCTCAACCTTGTCGGAAAGCGTCTTCACGGCGTAGCAGACGTTGAAATCCTTTTGCGTCAGCGCTGCGTGATAGCTTCTCCACTCGGCAAAGGGGAAGATGATCTGAGTCGTGAGCGCGGGACGGATGGGGAGCGCCAGCATTTTTTCAAGCTGGTCGGGCCGCATCATGCTCACGTGCTCGAGCCTCACCGAAGGCACATCCGTAAGCCACGGGGACTCGGTTGAAAGCCAGTCGAGCACCGCATCAATCGAACGGTCGCCCATGATGTGAATCGAGCACTGCACGGCATTTCTTCTCGCGAAGGCCATCGCGGCTCTGAAGACCGGTTCCGTGAGGGTCATCATCCCCGAGGGGAATTCGGGTTCGGGAGCGCCCTCGGGGAGCACATAGGGGTTGCGCACGGCTGCCGTGCGGCCGGAAATGGAGCCGTCCGCAAAGAGCTTCACGCCCGCGTAGCGGATCGCGCCCGTCTTTTCGTCCCCGGAAAAGTCTTCCATGCCGTCGGGATTCTCTCCTCCTGTCCAGACGGCATATAGATTCATTTCGACGGGAAGCCCCCGGCGCTCCGCTGCGCGGTAGAGCTCAAGCGGCTCCGTCTGACCGGGCGCTCTTCTGTGGGCCATCATGTCGGCCGTCACGAGAATGCCGTGGCTGAGGTAATGGTCGCCGAGCTTAAGAATGGACTCGACATCCTTCTCGAAGGTTTTGAGCGGCCGGGCCTTCGCTTCCACGTAGTTGACGGCTCCGAGCTCAATCAGGCGTCCGTCGGGATTCCCTTCGGCATCGCGTCCGAAAGCGCCGCCCTCGGGATCAGGCGTATTGCGGTCGATCCCGGCGAGCTCGAGCGCCTTCGTGTTGACGACGGCCGAATGGTAGTCCGAGCGCCGGATCCAGACGGGCTGCGTCGTGCTTACACGATCGAGGTCGGTCCGGGTGGGAGAGCGCTTCTCCGCGAGGAGGCTCTCGTCGTATCCCCAGCCGTCGATCCAGCCTTCGCCCGAAAGCGCATTGGGAGATTTTTTAAGGGCCGCGACGAGGTCATCGATCGAGCGCACATCGGGCGGCGTGCAGGGAACGGCGGAAAGCGTCATCGCAAGCCCTTCCGGGTGCGCATGCACGTCGAGAAATGCCGGCATCACGAATGCGCCCCGCATGTCGACCGTACGGATTTCGTCGCCGTCGGCAATCGGCTTATCCGCATCAATGAAAAGGCCGTCCTCGACCGTAAAGTCCGTGAGGAACGGGCGGCCGGTGCGGCCGCAGAAGGCGCAGACGTTGGCGTAATGAATGCGTGGCATGGATGAAGTCTCTCCTCTTTTTTCCGGGTTCCTGCGCCCGAAGCGTCCTTCGGGCACGGAAATCGCCGCGTAATTGTAGGTTTCGTGCGGCTCGTGCGCATCGGCAGAATATCCGAGAAATTCCAGAGCACAAGGGAAAGTCCGCGCGGCAGCGGAGAAGTGCTCCGGAAAGCTTCTTCACTTCATCCTTTCCGGCAGAAGATGCCTTGTTTGAAGCTTCAAACAAGGACGAGCCCGAAGCGGCAAATTTCCGCTAGGGAAAACACCCCATCCCTTATGTCTCATGAGCTCAGGGCCTGAAGAAGAATCGGGCGGATTTGACGTTACGCAAGAAAAAATATTCCTTGTAAACGTTAGCCGCTCCATTTTTAGGCAGAATGAATCCCGGCGCAGAAAGGGACGGAAGTTCGTCTTGAACGGACTAATCGGGGCCGTTCTTTTCTGCGCCGTTTTTGTCTCTGCTATCCGTGAGAATGGACCGTTCCGTCGGCATGCCGATGAACGTGCCCATGCTCATGACGGGCATGTTCCGGGTTCTCGGCCGGAATGATGTTGACGTGGCCGTGCCGGACGCCCGGTTCGGCAACGAGCGCATCGGCAAAGCCCCTGACGGCTTCAACGGGGCCCCTCAGGAACACCGTCTCGAGACAATCGTCGCCGTTCACATGCGCATGCATCTGGGAGATCACGAGATCCCCGTGCTCGTGCTGAAGTTCAGTAAGCCGCATCGCGAGCTGCCGCTCATGATGGTCGTAGATGTAGCTCGCAACGCCCACGCAGAGCGTTCCCGGCGCTGGGTCTTCGAGTTCCTTCCTTGAAGCGAGACTGCGCAAAATGTCGCGCATCGCTTCGGAGCGGTTGCGGTAGCCCCGTTCCTCTGCATAGCGGACGAAAAAGTCCGCGAGATCGTCATCAATCGAAAGCGTAATGCGCTGCATGGCTCATCTCCTTCATGCACCAAGCATAGCGGAAGCCGTTCGTCTGAGGAGCCTCCCTGCAGAACTTGAAAACGCCGCTCCGGCGGGAAGAGCGGTGATGCGCGAGGCGTGCCTCAGATGGCTCGAAACTTGTCGACAATTCGGACGCTTTTCTCAAAAGTTTTCCGTCAACTAAGCCGCGGGCCCTAGTTCAGTCGGGAAGCGCTCAAAAGAATGCGCATTTCTCTTTTCAGTCGAGTCCGCTCAAGCCCCGCAGAGCGCGGTTTGAACCCTATATTGATCGAACCGCGCCGCAGGTTTGCGAAACCCCGGCCGGGCAATCCAGGTTTCCCGGGCCTCAAGCCCTTCTGCTTTTTTGTTGGAGCAGTCCCAATGAAATTCTCTACCTTCACCCGCACCGCTCTTGCCGGCGTCGCCGCGCTCATGATCTGCGGATCCGCAGCTGCCGACACCTGGCGCGTCGCCACTGAAGGCACCTTCCCGCCCTTTGAGTTCTACAACTCTCAGACCGGTGAAGTCCAGGGTTTTGAGGTTGACCTCGTGAAGGCCATGGCTCAGAAGATGGGCAAGGACCTCAAGCTCGAAACGCTCGGCTTCGACGCGATCATTCCGGGCATTCTTTCGGGCACGCTCGATACGGGTGCGGCGGGCTTCTCGATCACTCCGGAACGCGGCAAGCGCGTCCTCTTCTCGATCCCCTTCTATAAGTCGGGCCTTACGATCGTGGTCCCGAAGGGGTCGACCGGCATTGCGGACTTCAAGGACCTTGAAGGAAAGCGCATCTCCGTTCAGCTCGGCACGACCTCGATGAGCTATGCCAAGCAGATCAAGGGAGCCAAGGTCTCGACCTTCAATTCCGCGGGCGACGCCATCCTCAACATGCTCGCGGGGAACGCTGATGCCGTCATCAACGACAAGCCCGTGACGGACTACATCCTTGCCCAGAACAAGAACCTCGCCGCTCAGACGACGCATCTGAAGCCCATTGCCACGGCAGATCTCTTCGCCATGGTCATGGCCAAAGACAACACAAAGCTCAAGGGCGAAATCGACAAGGCGCTCAAGGACCTCAAGGCCGACGGCACCTTCAATAAGCTCCACGAGAAGTGGTTCGGCGTTCCGGCTGATCCGGAACTGCCCTGATTCAGCTTTACCCAGGCTTGAATGCATGCGCCCGTTGGGAATTCCCATTGGGCGCATTTCTTTATGCCTCTCTGCTCTGTCTCAGCGAAAAAGTGCCGGTCCGGCTCTTGAGTTCCAGCCTTCTCCTCTAAACTCATACCTGCCGCATCACTCTTCTTTCATTCAACTGCCTCCGGGATATCCGCCATGAAAATCAAGAACTTTGTGCTCTGCGCCGCAGCTTTTGCAACCGCCCTGTCGATTGCGGGTTCGATCTCCGCAGCAACCCTTAATGTCGCCACCTCCGCGACCTTTCCGCCCTTTGAATTCCAGGATTCGAAAACGGGTGCCGTTCAGGGCTTTGAAATCGATCTCGTCAGGGCCATGGGTGAAAAAATGGGCCGCGACGTCAAAATCGAAAACCTCGGCTTCGACGCCATCATCCCGGGCATCCTTGCGGGCACCATCGATATGGGCGCTGCGGGCTTCTCGATAACGCCGGAACGCGGCAAGCGCGTCCTCTTCTCGCTCCCCTTCTATAAGTCGGGCCTCACCATCCTGGTTCCGAAAGCGAACAAAGCCGGCATCGCCGACTTCAAGGACCTGGAAGGCAAGCGCATTTCCGTACAGATCGGCACTACCTCGCAGACTTTTGCGAAGAAGATTCCCGGGGCGAAGGTGACGACATTTGCGAGCGCGGGCGAAGCCGTTCTCAACATGATTGCCGGCAATGCCGATGCCGTCATCAACGACAAGCCCGTCACGGACTACATGCTCGTGCAGTCGAAATCGATCGCAGAGCAAACGACGCATCTGAAGCCCATCGCCACTGCGGACCTCTTTGCGATGGTATTCGCGAAGAAGAATTCCGAACTCAAGGCGGAAGCCGACAAGGCCCTGAAGGCGCTGAAGGCCGACGGAACCTTCAACAAGCTCCATGAGAAGTGGTTCGGCGTTCCTGCTGATCCTGAGTTCCCGTAACTCTGACAACCACAAACTCCCCGCTATGGCCCTGACCTGGCGGGGAGTTTTCTCTTTCGATCCCGGTCTTTCTCTATCGGCGCTTCCCAGCGTCAATGGCTGCGGAGATGCTTCAGCCGGCGTCATTGAGCTGACCAAATTAGATTTTCTTTCCGAGCTTCCCGGACAACCGGATCGCTCTTCAATCTCGCGATCCTTTGCGCCGCGAGGAGGTCCTGCAGGTACTATGCCTGATATTGCATAAAGCCCGCGCACGGCACGGCAGTGCAGAATTGAACGATCTTCATCTCTCAAGAAGGATTACCCAAGATGACGCGTTTCGTCCGCACTGAGCTTTGCGCAGCTCTTTCCGCGATTTCCCTCGCCTTCGCCGCCGGCGGCGCTGCCGCTGCGGACTTCAGCTGGTCGAGCGCGGGCGACATTCTCACGTTCGATATTCACGCTCAGAACGAAAACCTCAACATCACGGCGATCTCCGCCGTCTATGAGGGGCTTCTGCGCTGGTCGCCCGAGAGGAAGCTCGAACCTGCGCTTGCCACCCGCTATGAGCGCGTCCCCGAAGGGTTCCTCTTCACGATCCGCGAGGGCGTCAAATTCCATGAAGGCGAAACGCTCACGCCCGAAGACGTCGTCTTCTCCATCAACCGTGCCTTGAATCCGAGAAGCCAGTTCAAGAGCTTCTGCGAAGGGATCATCAAGGCTGAAAAGGCCGGTCCCAACCAGGTGCTCATCCGCACGACGAACGGCTCTCCCGTCATCCTCAATCAGTTGGTCGACCTCAAGATCATGAGCGAATCCTGGGCGAAGGCGCACGGCGCGCTCGAACCCCAGAACTACATCGCGAAGGAAGAGTCCTATGCCGCCCGCCACGCGAACGGAACGGGCCCCTTCAGGCTCGTCACCCGTGAAGAGGACGTGAAGACGGTCTTTGCCGCCAATCACAACTGGTGGGATGAAAAGAACCGTTCGGGCAATGTGGAAACCGCCACCTTCCGCCCGATCGCATCGGCCTCAACCCGCACGGCGGCGCTCCTTTCGGGCGAAGTCGACTTCGTCATCGACCCGGCTGCTCAGGATCTGCAGCGCCTGAAGCGCTCCCCGGGCGTCAAGGTTACTGAAGGCCCTGAAAACCGCACGCTCATGGTGGCGCTTGACGAGTACCGAGACAATTCGCCCTACGTCCGCGATGCGTCCGGAAAGCCCCTCGCTCAGAATCCCTTCAAGGACAAGCGCGTCCGTGAAGCGCTCTTCCTTTCCGTCAACCGCGACGGCATTAAGCGCGGCGTCATGCGCGGCCTTTCCGTTCCGACCGGAACGATCGTCACCTCGATCGTGAACGGCTGGGACAAAACCGCGGCCGAACCTCCGAAGACCGACATTGCCGGCGCGAAGAAGCTGCTTACTGAAGCGGGCTACCCGCAGGGCTTCGGCTTCACGCTCGACTGCCCGAACAACCGGTGGACCAACGACGAGGCGACCTGCAAGGCGCTTGCTTCCCAGTGGGGCCGCATCGGCGTCAAGGTCGAGGTCAACACCATGCCGCGCGCGAAGTACTTCCCGAAGGTCCTGAGCTTTGATACCTCAGCGGGCCTTGTCGGCTGGGGTGCGCCCACCTTCGACGCGCTCTATGCGCTCCAGTCGCTTTCGGCCACCTTCAATCCGAAGACGGGCGACGGCATTGCGAACATCGGCCGCGTGTCGCTTCCCGCCATGGATGAGGCGCTCAACAAGATCCGCGCTGAAGAGAATCCTGAGAAGCGCAATGCGCTCCTTGGCGAAGCGCTCCGCATTGAGCGCGAAAACTACCTTCACATCCCGGTTCATGAACTCATGATCGCCTGGGCCATGCGCGACAAGGTCGCGGTCGTTCACCGCCCCGACAACCGTCTCACGATGGAATGGGTGAACGTCAAGTGACCTGAAATAATCGGGTGATTGACAAGAGGCGCAGAGAGGATCCGTTCCGCTGCGCCTCTTCCTTTCTCTTCCCGGTGCTTCTTCGGGTTATTCGCCCGCGAGGAAGTCCGGGCTTCTAACGGCCGAAAGGATCATTCCGCGAAGCCACTGCATTGCCGGGTCGTTGTGGCTTCTGTCGTGCCAGATGAGCTTCGGCGTAAAGCGACCGCCTGTTGAGAGGACTTCGGCGACGGGAAGTTCGTTGAGGATCTCCTTTTTGACGCACCAGTCGGCAAGAAGCGTCGAAGCAAACATGATGAGGTCGCTCGAGGCGACGACCCGCGTCGCACCGATGAAGTAAGGGGTCCGGAAGACGACCCGGCGCTTCGCGTATTCCGAATCCTCGCGGCTCTTCAGCACGCGGAAGAAGTTGGTCGGCCGCCAGGTGACCTCAACGAAGCCGTAACGCAGGATGTCCTCTACCGAAAGAATCCCTTTTTCGGCCGCAAGTTCTTCAAGCGGATGCCCCGGCCGGCAGACGAGCTTCTGCACGCAGTTTTCTAGGAGCGGCAGATAGTGAAAGCCTTCCGGCACGCTCTCCATGGGGCTGATCACGGCATCGAGCTCGCCGGTGCGAAGCTCCACGGGCCAGTCGTTCGTGATTTCACTCATCTCAACGGAGACCCCCGGCGCAATCGTCGTGATCCGGGTGATGGCGGGCGCGAGGAAGAGAACGCCGTGGTCGACCCCGCCGATATGAAAGTTCCTCGAGAGCGCCTTCGGATCAAAGTCGTTCTCTTCGAGGAGCCGCTCGTAGTCCTCAAGGAGCCTCCTCACCTGGGGCATCAGTTCGGTCGCGCGCCAGGTGGCGGCGAGTCCCCCTGCGCATCGCGTGAAAAGCTCATCCTTAAAGGTTTCCCGGAGCTTCGCGAGGAGTCTCGAGGCCGTTGCCGGCGGAATCCCCAGCTGATAGGCCGCATTCACCAGGTTCTGCGTCTCATAGAGGGTCTTGAAGAAGATGAGTCCGTCGCGGTCCAGTGCTTTTTTCATTTTCAGAAAATTGAGTATTCCAAATCAGATCGTTCGCCGTAGGAAGCCGCCAATACCCAAAAAAGAGGAAGCGCTTTACTCTTTTCGAACGAATTGAAAAGATTAGTTGCATGAGTTTAGCGACTATTCCACATTGAGTTGAAAGGAGAATTCTCTGATGTCCTTCTCGTCCAAGCTTACGCCGGTTGCCATTTCGCTCGCCCTCGTCGCGGGCTTCAGCCTTCCGACTGCCGTCATGGCGGGCGGCGGCGGCTCCGGCCCTGCCGTGCAGTACGTTGCTCCTGGCAAGATCGGCGAAATCGTCGTCAACCCCTACAAGATCGCACCGCTTACGGCCATCATCAAGAACGGCGGTTATGAGCTCAAGGACGCTTCCGTGCGCATCGTCCCGAAGGCGGGCGGCCAGGAAATCGCCTACAAGGTGAGCAACAAGGCTCTTCGCACCTATGCCGGCATTCCGGTGTTCGGCCTCTACCCCGACTACAACAACAAGGTCGAGGTGAGCTACACCTACATCTACAACGGCAAGGAAACGCGCGTTGAGAAAGAGGTCTACACGATGTACGCCCCGGCGGTCTACACCCCGGTGAACGGCTCGATGGCTCAGCACCACAACATGTTCGAGACCGAGGTCGTGAAGGTCGATCCTGAATTCAAGGACCGCCTCTATCTCATCAACAACTTCCTCTCGACCGCTCCGAAGCAGGGCCGCGTGGTCTGGAACAACCCCACCGGCGGCGCACTGGAATGGAACTACTACCCGCAGAACGCCATTCTCGACACGAAGGGCGAAGTCCGCTGGTACATGCATGTCGAACCCATCTATGACCCGGAAACCATCTACCGCTCCGGCATCATGATGGGCTTCCATCAGAACCCCGACGGCGCCTTCACGTTCGGCTACGGCCAGCGCTATGCGAAGTACGACCTCATGGGCCGCGAAATCTTCAACCGCCGCCTCCCCGACGGCTACGCCGACTTCTCGCACGCGCTCGACCCCGCCCAGAACGGCCACCTCTTCCTTCGCGTTTCGAATGCCGACTATCGTCGTCCTGACGGCAAGCGCGTCCACACCGTCCGCGACGTCATCGCTGAAGTCGATCAGAACGGCCAGGTGGTGGACGATTTCCGCCTCTACGACATCCTCGACCCCTATCGCGACAACGTGATCAAGGCGATGGACCAGGGCGCGGTCTGCCTCAACATCGACGCCACGAAGTCCGGCCATACCCTTTCGGCTGCTGAACTCGCCGCCATGGACAAGAACGACCAGTTCGGCGACATCGCGGGCGTTGGTCCGGGCCGCAACTGGGCGCACGTCAACTCCGTCGACTACGACCCGAGCGACGACTCGATCATCATCTCCTCGCGCCATCAGTCCGCCGTCATCAAGATCGGCCGCGACAAGCAGGTGAAGTGGATTCTTGCTTCGCCCGAAGGCTGGAGAGGCGAGCTCGCGAAGAAGGTCCTGACCCCCGTTGACGCGAACGGCAACAAGATCAAGTGCGAAGGGAGCAAGTGCGAAGGTGGCTTTGACTGGACGTGGACCCAGCACACCGGCTGGCGCATCGACTCGAAGTCCGACAAGAACGTCTTCTATCTCTCCGTCTTCGACACCGGCGACGCCCGCGGCAGGGAGCAGCCGCCGCTCCCCGACATGAAGTACTCCCGTGCCGTGATCTACAAGATCGACCAGAACAAGATGACGGTCCAGCAGATCTGGGAATACGGCAAGGAACGCGGCTTCGAGTGGTACAGCCCGATCACGTCGCTTGTTGAATACCAGACCGACAAGGACTCCGTGATGGTCTACTCCGCCACGGCAAGCCTCATCATGAAGGAATTCAACACCAAGGCCCCGAACCCGATCATCAACGAATTCAAGTGGGGTGCCAAGGAACCCTCCGTTGAAATCAAGATCAAGAGCTCGCTCGGCTACCAGGCGATGCCTGTGAGCCTCGAAAAGGCCTTTGACCTGAAGTAATCCGGGATTTTCCAATCTCTGCCGACCGGCGCTGGTTCAGACTCCGAACCAGCGCCGGTTTTCTTATGTTTCAAACGTCTGACGGCGTTTGGAAGGCAGAGCGCGACTTTGCTTCAGACTTATTTTCTGAATTCGATGGTCTTCTGACGGGTTCCCGCCGGCCTGGGCGGCTCAGACGGGATGTCCGTGGTCTCGAGCTTCATGATGACGGGCCTCAGGCCGTCATTGCAGGAGACGATCGCGACGCCGGGCTTCCGGATCCAGTCGCCGTAGTAGAAGAGGTTTTCGCCCGCGCCGTGCGCGAGCGCGAAGACGTACTGGTAGATCGCCTTCCAGGCTTCGTCGCAGAAGCCTTCCGGCCTCGCATAGTCGGCGTAGAACACCTGCCCGGCCTTCATCAGCGGACAAGGTCCGAGACCGATCATGCCGAACTCCTTCGCAAGTTCCTCGTCAAAGGTCGTTTTGAGGATCGTGATTCTGACTTTTTTCATTTTTGGGGTCTCCATGCAAGAATGGAAGCCATGCTGCTTCCAAGATTTTTCTTTTCACAGGATTTCGCGCCGTTCCGGCCTTTCCTTCTCGGGCTCGCCCCGCGCGTGAGGCGTTTTCGACGCGGAGAATTCCTCTGGCGTCCGGGCGAACCCTTCAGCGCTGTTTTCTATATTGATTCCGGGCTCGTTCGCTCCGCCGTCGAAGGGAAGCGCGACCGGCGAACCAACTCGTGGCACGGGCCCGGGACCATGTATCCGGTCGTGCATTCCGAGCAGTTCGAACTTGAAAATGCGATTACGGCGGAAGCCGTCACCGATGTCGGGGCGCTTGAATTCACGAACAACGAGATCCTCTCGGCCATCCGCCGGAACCCTGACTTCGCGGTTGCTACCATCGACTTTTACTCCAGATACGTAAATCTCCTGCTCTTTACATCGAGCAGCCTCACGTTTGCGAAAACGGTCTCAGCTTTGGCGGCCGTTCTTCTGCTCCTCTTTGAGAATGCGCCGGAGGCTCAGCTCGGGCGCGATGAAGAACTCCGCGTGACGCAGACGGAACTCGCCGAACTTCTCGGCATCGACCGCGCAAGCCTTGTGCGGGCAATGACAATCCTGCGAAGTGCGGGCGCGATTGCCACGGCGCGCGGCGTTGTGAATCTCGTTTCCATCGAACGCCTTCGCGAAGCCGCTCGCGAGGCTCAATAATCGCGGTTCGCGCACTTTTCTTCCGCCGCATTTGCGCCACAGACAGGAAGATTCTTCTTCGGTCTGATCCAGCCGGGAGCCTTCTCGGTACTTTCTCCGTCTCAGCTTCATCCGCGTCAAGGCAAAATGGGGAGCGAGAATCGGGGCACTGCATCAGGATGGTGCACTCCGCTTCTTTTCCCCAACGCGGGCGCAAAAAGACAAACAAAGCGCCCGAAAAACGGATCTCCAAATGCCAGCTTTTCTTCTGCGAAGGCTTCTCGAAGCCCTTGTGGTGCTTCTTGCCGTCGCCGCCATCGCCTTCGTGCTCTTTCAGTTCATCGGCGATCCGGTCGCTCAGATGCTCCCGATGGATGCGACCCCTGAGGACCGCGCCAGACTTGCCGCTGCGCTCGGTCTCGATCAGCCGGGCTGGATGCAGTTTCTGAAGTTCCTTCAGAATGCCGTCCACGGCGACTTCGGGCTGTCGCTCCGGCAGGCTGCGCCCGTGGCGTCCCTGTTCGCGGATCGCCTTCCCGCCACGATGGAGCTTGCCTTTGCGGCGCTCCTCATTGCCCTCATCCTCGGCATTCCCGCAGGCGTCTGGGCGGCCGTCCATCCCAAAAAGTGGTCGTCTCAGCTCATCATGGGCGCGTCCGTTCTCGGCATGTCGCTTCCGACCTTTCTGATCGGCATTCTCCTCATCCTGCTCTTCAGCGTTGAGGTCGACTGGCTCCCGTCCTTCGGGCGCGGTGAAACCGTGTCTCTCGGCTGGTGGACGACGGGGCTCCTCACGGCCGATGGCCTGAAGCACCTCATTCTTCCCGCGGCAACGCTTGCGATCTTTCAGCTCGCCCTCATTGTGAGGCTCGTGCGCGCGGAGATGCTTGAAGTGATCCGCCAGGACTTCATCAAATTCGCCCGTGCGCGCGGTCTCTCGAACCGTACGGTCTACCTCGGCCATGCGCTCAAAAATACGCTCCTGCCCGTCATCACCATCACGGGCCTGCAGCTCGGAGGCCTCATCGCCTTCTCGATCGTTACCGAAACCGTCTTCCAGTGGCCCGGCATGGGGCTTTTGTTCCTCCAGTCCGTGCAGTTTGCGGACATTCCGGTCCTTACGGCCTACCTCTGCCTCATGGCGCTCTTCTTTGTGATCATCAACCTCGCCGTTGACGGTCTCTGCGCAATGGTGGATCCGCGCCTCAAGGCTCAGGCCCGCCGCGGCTGACCGCCTTTAAGGACTTTGGGAAAAAGAAAACAAAAAGACACTTCGTCATGACTGCACAGAAAGACAAAACCTTCCTCGCGCGGCTTTCAGACTCTCCGGTCTGGTGGTCGCTCAAGAATTCGCTCACGGCTCAGATCGCGCTCGCGGCGGGAATTCTGCTCGTTGTGCTTGCCGTCGGCGCGCCGATTTTTTCGACGCAGAACCCATTCGACCTCGCGTCGATCGACATTTCCTTCGCGAACCTCCCGCCCTCCTGGACCGAATCGGGAGATCCGATGTTTCTCTTCGGGACCGACGACCAGGGGCGCGATCTCTGGTCTGCAATGCTTTACGGCATGAGGCTCTCGCTCACGATCAGCGTGATTGCGGTTGCCCTTTCGATTCTCCTGGGCGTCTCGCTCGGCCTCCTTGCTGGCTTTGCGGGCGGGTGGATTGAAAGCCTCATCATGCGCGTCTGCGACATCATGCTTTCCTTCCCGGCGATTCTCCTCGCGCTCCTCATTGACGGCATTCTTCGCGCGGCGCTTCCCGCGGGCGAACATACGCTTCTCCCCTACGTCGTTCTCATCGCCGCCATCACGCTCTCGGGCTGGGTGCCCTATGCGAGGACGGTGCGCGGCATGACCCTCGTCGAGCGCGGCCGCGAATACGTCCTTTCCGCCCGCGTGATCGGCGTGAAGCCCCGCGTCATCCTCTACCGCCACATTCTTCCCAACGTCCTCGGTCCCGTCTTTGTGCTCGGAACCCTTCACGTTGCGACGGCGATTCTGACGGAAGCGACGCTCTCCTTCCTCGGGGTCGGCGTTCCGCCGACGACGCCTTCCCTCGGAACGCTCATCCGCATCGGGAGCGACTTCCTCTTCTCAGGCGAATGGTGGATCACGATCTTCCCGGGCGCGGCGCTCGTTGCGCTCATTCTTTCCGTCAACCTCGTGGGCGACTGGCTCCGCGATGCGTTCAATCCGACGCTTCAGCAGTAATAGAGAGGCTCAGAAATGACTGAATTGAGCAGCACCTCGCGGAAGACCCCCATTCTGGAGGTCAAAAACCTCACGGTTGAAATCACCACCCGCGGCAAGACCCTCCGGGCGCTCGACGGCGTCGACTTTTCCATTGCCGAAGGCGAAATTCTCGGCATGGTTGGCGAATCGGGGGCCGGCAAATCCATGACCGGACAGGCCCTGATCGGGCTCCTCCCGACGGGCGCAAGGATCACTTCCGGCGAACTCTGGCTCGAAGGCCGGCGCATCGACAACCTCCCCGAGAGCGATCGCGAGCGTCTGCGCGGGAAGTCGATCGGAGCGATCTTCCAGGATCCGCTCACGTCGCTCGACCCCCTCATGAAGGTGGGCGACCAGCTCGTTGAAACCATCCGGGCCCATCGCCCGGAGATGACGCGCGCTCAAGCCAAAGCACGCGCAATTGAACTTCTTCGCGAAACCGGGATTCCCTCGCCCGAGGTCCGTGCGGAACAGTACCCGCACCAGTTTTCGGGCGGCATGCGCCAGCGCGTCGTAATTGCGCTCGCGCTCTCCGCGGATCCGAAACTCATCATTGCCGACGAGCCGACAACGGCGCTCGACGTGTCGATTCAGGCGCAGATCATTTCGCTCCTGAAGCGCCTCGCGCACGAACATGGCGCGAGCATCATGCTCATCACGCACGACATGGGCGTGATTGCCGAAACCGCCGACCGCGTTGCCGTGCTCTATTCGGGCGAAATCGTCGAAATCGGGAAAGTCGCCGACGTCATTTCCCGTCCGCAGCATCCTTATACCAAAGGGCTCATGGGCTCGATTCCCGACATCAATGCGCCCGGCCTCTGGCTCGAGCAGATCGAAGGCTCCATGCCCGACCTTGCCGACCGGCCGAAGGGGTGCCCCTTCCATCCGCGCTGCCGTGCGGCAATGGAGAAGTGCCGCGAATGCCGGCCGCCGCTCGCCCCCATGGGAACGTCGGACGCCGCCTGCTGGCTTGCATCCCCGACGGGGAACGCCGTTCCGGATTCGCTCGTCCGCTTCCACCCGAAGCGCCGCGACCTCGGGAAGGAGGCCGAAAAGCGCGAGGAGGATCTCAAGACCGCAAAGCCGATCCTGGGGCTGAAGGACCTCTCCTGCACGTTTGATGTTTCCGCTCCCTTCCTCACGCGCCTGATCTCAAGGCTCCCCAGGCAGGAAGTGAAGGCCGTGAGCGGCGTTTCCTTCGGCGTGAGGCGCGGAGAAACGCTCGCGCTTGTCGGCGAATCGGGCTGCGGCAAATCCACCCTCGCGCGCCTTCTCGCGGGGCTCTACAAGCCCACCGCGGGAAGCATCGATTTCGAAGGGTTCGTCGAAAAAGCTTCCGGGAGCCCCGACTTCGAGCGAGACATTGCCGGCCGCCTCAACATGATCTTCCAGGACCCGTACGCGAGCCTCAACCCGCGCATGCGGATCGCGGACATCATTGCCGAACCCCTCGAAACGCTCCACCCCGACTGGACGAAGGATGCGGTGGAAAAGCGCGTGCGGGAGTCCGCTGAACTCGTGCGCCTCCCTGAATCGGCGCTTGCGAAGTTCCCGCATCAGTTCTCGGGCGGGCAGCGCCAGAGAATTTCGATTGCGCGCGCTCTTGCCGCACGGCCCGAGTTCCTCATCTGCGACGAACCGACCTCAGCGCTTGACGTCTCGGTGCAGGCCCAGGTTTTGAACCTCATGAAGGAGCTTCAGCTCGAGTTCGGAATCACCTATCTCTTCATTTCGCACAACCTCGCCGTCGTTCATCACATGAGCGACCGCGTAGGCGTGATGTATTTAGGAAAGCTCGTTGAGCTCGCGAGCCGCGACGACCTTTTCCAGAATCCGAAGCACCCCTATTCCCGGATGCTTCTCGACGCCATTCCGCATCTCAAGGAAACCGGGAAGGCGAGAACGCCCGTCCAGGGCGAGGTTCCGAGCCCGCTCAACCCGCCGTCGGGCTGCGCCTTCCATCCGCGCTGCCCGAGGGCAACCGAAATCTGCCGGACAACGCCGCCCCAGTTCAAGGGAATTGATATTGTTCCGGGGAGTGAGGCTTCGGGAGCAGAGACGACGCGCTACTGCGCCTGCCATCATCCGCTCTGAGGCCCCGGAGGCAAACGGCCGGCAATGGCCGAAAGCCCGCGCGCCCGCTAATATACGGTTCGTTTCTGTTCTGAGAAGAAGCGGACCGTATTTTTATCCGGGGTTCTTTTCTTTCCGGACAGCAAATCTTTTTATTCACGCCTGCGCTAACGGGAGCAGCGGCTCTAAAAGCCCTTCGCCCGGCGCGCCACTCAAGGACCAAGCAAAATGGAACGACGCTGGGAGCCGATCAAGGAATACTCGGACATTCTCTTTGACTTCTTTGAGGGCATCGCCCGCATCACGATCAACCGTCCTCAGGTGCGCAATGCCTTTACGCCTGTGACGGTTGCTCAGATGTCCGAAGCCCTCACGATCTGCCGCCAGAGAAACGACATCCGCGTTGTCGTTCTCACGGGTGCCGGCGACAAGGCTTTCTGCTCGGGCGGCGACATGCACGTGAAGGGTATCGGCGGCTACATCGATCCGACGGGTGTGCCGCGCCTCAACGTGCTCGACGTGCAGAAGCAGATCCGCTCGCTTCCGAAGCCCGTGATCGCCATGGTGAACGGCTTTGCGATCGGCGGCGGCCACGTGCTTCAGGTGGTCTGCGACCTTTCGATTGCGAGCGAAAACGCAATCTTCGGCCAGACGGGTCCGCGCGTCGGCTCCTTTGACGCCGGCTTCGGCGCGAGCTACCTCGCCCGCTGCGTGGGTCAGAAGAAGGCTCGCGAAATCTGGTTCATGTGCCGCAAGTATTCCGCGCAGGAAGCCCTCGAAATGGGCCTCGTCAACAAGGTTGTCCCGTTCGACAAGCTCGAGGATGAAGTCGTCGACTGGGCCAAGACCATGATGCAGCACAGCGCCCTTGCGATCCGCATGATCAAAGCGGGCCTCAACGCCGAGCTCGACGGCCAGGCGGGCATCCAGGAGCTCGCGGGCGACTGCACGATGCTCTACTACATGACCGATGAAGCGCAGGAAGGGGGCCGCGCGTTCCTTGAGAAGCGCGCGCCGCAGTTCAAGTTCAACACGGATCCTTCAAACCCCTGATTCCCCCCACAATTGATTAGAGAGCTCCATCGTCATGCCGTCAGACACCATCCGCATTCGCGGCGAGAACATACCTTTGAGCGAATTTCAGCGCCGGGGGACCGCCCCCGGCCCGAGACTCGCGAAGGCGCTCGGGGAGAATCCTCAGGGGTTTGACGTCGACATCGCCCGCTTTCTTGAGGCGTTTCTTGATCAGAGCCAGACCGTAACGGTTCACACCTCAGGCTCGACCGGAACGCCCAAGGCTTTTCAGGCTGAGAAAGCGCGCATGCGCGCGAGCGCCCGCATGACGATCGGCTATCTTGGATTGAAGCCCGGCGACACGAACCTTCTTGCCATGCCGATGAGCTACATCGCGGGCAAGATGGTGGTCGTGCGCTCCGTCGAGTGCGGCCTTGATCTCATTCCCGTGACGCCCTCGCGGAATCCCTTCGAGTCCATCACGGATCCCATCGATCTCGTTGCCGTGACGCCCATGCAGGCGACCTCGATCCTTGCGGATCCGAAGTCCGCTGAAGTGTTTTCAAATTCCGGAAACATCCTCATCGGCGGCGGCGCGGTCGACGATCTTCTTTTCGGAAAGCTCCAGTCCGTCAGGGGCCGCGTCTATTCGACCTACGGCATGACGGAGACGCTCTCCCACATTGCGCTTCGGCGCTTGAACGGGCCCGAACGTGAAGCCGGCTACCGGCCGCTTCCCGGAGTGGCGATTTCGCTCTCGCCCAAGGGCACGCTCGTCATTCATGCGCCTGCCGTCTCTCCGCGCCCGCTCGTCACTAACGACATCGCGCGCATCAACCCTGACGGCTCCTTTACCGTCCGGGGAAGGCTCGACAACGTCATCAATTCGGGCGCAATCAAGCTCCAGATCGAAGAGATTGAAGCGAAGCTCAAAAAAGTAATCAAGGTTCCCTTCGCCATCAGCTCCTGCCCGAGCCACCTCTACGGCGACGAGGTAGTGCTAGTGGTTGAAGGGAAGCCCGATGACGTGGATCTCGAGGCGGTAAGAAACGCCCTCGATCGCTATGAGAACCCCAAGCGCCTCATTGCGACCGAGAAGCTCCCGCTCACGCACACGATGAAGCCCGATCGCCCGGCGATCCGAATGATTGCCAGGAACGCGCTGCCGCTTTGATGCTCAGCAGCTGCAGGTACAGAAGTCAGCAATAATGCCGGAAGCCTCCCGGTTGGGCACGCAGAGTTCCACAATGCCCGGGATGAGCTCCCGACGGATCGTGAGGCAGCCCGCCTGTGTGAGGAGCACGTAAGAAGAAGCGTCGTCATAGTGAAAAGGAGACGCAAGCGTCCCGGTTTCAACCGCGATTTCTCCGGTCAAATCCTCCGGCAAGCGAAGCCTCTTCGCATCCGCATACTTTTGGAGAACCAAAGGCGTCCCGGAACTCTCAAGCCAATAATTACGGAAGTCCGCTTCGGGCCTGGCGAGAAACTCAAGGATGGACGCAGGAGAGAAGACCTTAGTCTTCGCCCGTCGATCAAAGGAAAACCCGCCGTAATGGGCCTCGAGCAGACGGAAGAGTTCCCGGCGGGATAAGCCCAGCGCAGATTCCGCTCGCTTCAGTTCGGGATCAAAACAGGCTTCAAGCTCTTCGTCCGTGAAGCCGAGCAAAGCGCCGAACCGGGCATCGAGACTGATGTCGGTGACGCAGTTCAATTCCGAAAAAAGGCTGCTTCCCCGGAAGTTGGCGGTGCCTGTCATGAGGAAGAAGCGGAGCCTTCCTTCATTCGCCTTCAGTACGGAGTAGAAGCGGCTCAGGAGATTCCCCGCCGACTCAAAAAGCGCCCGGTCATCCAGGAGAGAAACGAGCGGAGCATCAAAGTCGTCCACAAGTAGAACGAGCGACCCGGGCTCGAGACCGCCGAGCCATTCTCCGAATTGGTCGAAGAACGATATGCCGGCGTCCACAGAAGAAAAGCGGAAACCCGCTGCGGCAAATTTTGCCCGGATGAGGCGGTGAAGCGCCGTCTCAAAGGCGTCTTCCGATTCCAAGCCTTGCAGTACGGAAAAGTCGAGCCGGACGACCTCATAGGTTTTGTCGCGCCAGAGCGCTTCAATGGCAAGGCCCTGAAAATCTCTCAGACCGAAGCGAAAGAGCGACTCAATCGTCGAGACGAGAAGCGACTTTCCGAAACGAGGCGGACGCGTAAAGAGAACCATGCCGCCGCAGGCGCAGAGATCAAAGATGAGCCTCGTTTTATCCACATAGATTCGAGACCCGCTCCGCAGCGCGGGGGAATCCGGAGTTCCGGCAGAGAAGAGCCGAAGAGAAGTGCCCGACATGATTCTTCTTTCTTTTCAAGTCATCCGGGATTCTACCCGTCCCGATGCCGGAGGCATTTCTCCCGTCGTACACTTTCTTCAAAAGCACTCAACTTCTCCGAGGCTCCCATGCTCTCCGCCATTCTGAGTTCGCTCTCCAATACGCTCGTCCTCCTTTTTGTCGGCGGCTTCGGCTTCTGGCTGGCCTGGCGCGGGTTCCTTGACGTGAGGCAGCGCGGCTTCGTTGCGAAGCTCGTCAATTTTTCAATTCCCTGCTTCCTCTTTTATTCCATCACGGGAAAGTTCACGCAGAGCGAGCTTCTGCGGGTTCTTGAGATGGGCTTCATTCCCTTCATCACGGTCGCGATCAACTGGGCGGTGTCGGTTCTCCTCGTGCGCATGGGATTCGTGAGAAAGGAATGGCACGGGATCTTCATTGCATGCTTCACGTCCTCGACGGTTCTCTTTGTGGGCGTTCCGATGACGATGGCGCTCTTCGGCGACGTCGGCATCCCCTATCTTCTCGTCTATTTCTTCGCGAACTGCCTCTACATCTGGACGATAGGTCTCTACAACATTCAGTTGGACGGCGTGTCGCGCGCGCATCACCAGAAGCCGAAGCTCATTTCGCTTCACTCGATCCGGATGCTCTTTTCGCCGCCGCTCCTCGCCTTCATGGCGGGCGTCCTGGTGGTGCTCCTGGCTCTCCCCATCCCGCAGTTCGTTTCGGGCACTGCCAAGGTCATCGGCCAGATCACGTCGCCGCTTGCCCTCATCTTCATCGGCATGACGATTGAGTCGCTCGGGTTCGGGAAATTGAAGCACCTCCCGCGCGAGATCTGGCTCATTCTCGCTTCCTGCTTCATTTTGCGGCCCGTCGTCATGTACATCGTGACGGGGTTCTTCGACATGGAGCCCATCATGCGGCAGGTGTTCGTTGCATCGGCCGCGCTTCCCGTTTCCTCCGTCGTGGCCGTGCTCGCGAAGAGCTACGGGGCGGACGAGGAATTTGCGTCCGAGGCCATCGGGGCATCAACCCTCGGCCTCGTGATCATCCTCCCCGTCCTCATCCTCGCCCTCATGCTTATTTGACGGTGCCGGCCTTCAAGCGGATGAGGCGTCTGCCGTCCGGCATGAAGTCGCGTTCGGGCTTCACTTCGTTGGGGCGGCCCACGCGCCTCAGGTACCTGCGGGAGCTTCCGCTCATGTTCCAGCCGACCTCGCGGCCGCGGCTCTGAATGCGGCTCTCGAGGCACGACGCGCAGTGCGTGGGTTCGTCCTCGAGACAGGGCTTGTTGTCGTAGAGCTGGTAGCCCTTTCTGAAGCGCTGGGGCGAAAGGTTCGGCATCACGACGTTGCAGCCATATTCGATGCCGAGCTCACGACCGTCGTCGCGAATGGCCTGAAGCGCCGTTGCGGCGGCAATGTTGACGGGGCCAAGGACGAGGCGCGTGACGGCAATCATGTTGAGGGCGAGCTGCATGAGGGCCTTTGGCTCCATTTGTCCCAAGGCCTCAAGGTCGTTTCCTTCGCTTCGCAGATAGGGGCCCATCCCGATCATGTCGACGTCGAGCTTCTGGAAGGTGCGGATGTCGCGGCAGAGGTCTTTAAGCGTCTGCCCCGGGATGCCGATCATGACGCCGGTGCCAACCTGGTAGCCCGCGCGCCTCAGAGCCCTCAGGCACTCGAAGCGGTGCTCGAGATTCTTCTCATTCGTCCCCGGGGTCGAATGAAGCATGTGAAAGAGCTCGGGGTTCGAGGTTTCAAAGCGCGCGAGATAGCGGATCGAATCCGGATTCCCGCAGGCTTTGGCCCAGCGGCGGTAGACCTCCTCGGTCTGGTCGCCGAGGGAGAGCGTCACGCCGACGCCGTTCGGCAGGAGCGGGCTCTTCGTCTGCTGATGGATTTCGCGCAGGCACTCGCAGATGAATTCGATGAACTTCTCATCATGCCGCTCGCCTGACTGGAGGCAGACGGAGCCGTAGCCCTGACGCGCGGCCCAGACTGCCTGCTCGACAATCTCCTCCTTCGTCATGGTGTAGCGCTTCACGGCGTGATTGGCCTTCCTGATGCCGCAGTAGCGGCAGTTGGCCGTGCAGATGTTGGAGAGCTCAATCAGGCCGCGGTAATAGACATAGGGGCCCATCAGCTCCGTCGTGCGGCGAAAGGCTTCGTCCTTCAGCATCCGGCAGTCCTCGGGGTCCGTGAGGCCGAGGAGCTGAACGATGTCTTCGTCAGAAAAAGTTGTCTGGGAAAGAATCCCGGCAAGCTGTGTTCTGTTCATTATTGTTGAGGTCTGAATTTCTGATGCCGCGATTTTGCATCATTTCGGGCCGGAGAGCGAAAGTTTCTCGAGCTCTCAGCGTTTACTCGCGGGCGCTACGTCTCATGAGCTACCTAAAATAGGATGCTGTTGATTGGGTTTGTCCCATTTCGAAGGAATCTCCAGATGCCCGTCTTCCTCATCGTCGCACTTGAGCATCCGCGCCGCCTCGGGAGGCTTATCGCCCGCGCCATTCCCGATCCGAGGAATCGCTACACGCTTCCCAACTACACCGGGTTCTACGTCTGGTTCAACGGCACGACGCTCGATCTCGCGAAGCTTCTCGACCTTCCCGGAACGGCGACGCCGGAGAACTCGCCGAGTCCTGCCGTAATTCAGATGGTCTCGGCCTACGGCGGCTATGCGCCGGACGAGCTCTGGTCGTGGCTGCGCTTCAATGTAAAGCGCGAACCCGAACCGGAAGAGGAAAAGCGCGCTCCCGAAGCTGCCGGTGAGGCAAATGCGGATCCGGAGAAGACGGAGGAAGCCGCCAAGGCCATTCTGGAAGCGCCGATGCCTGCGCCCCGCAAAAAGAAGAGAAGGAGGAAGAAAGCGGAAGCGCCCGGGAAAGCGGCTCAACGCGATGAGAAGCCCCTCGGTGCGGAAGCCCCCGCAGCGCCTCCCGACGTTGTTCCCGAAGAGGCAAAAGCATCCATCCGGCAGCATCGACGCCGGCGAACAAAGCGGAAAACGCCGAAAGCAGAAGCCTGAAGCTTTTCAAAAACAGCTTCACGTTCCGTCCACAGACCGGTTTCTCCCGACGCGGAGAAGCCGGTCTTTCCGTCATGAGCCTCAGCTTCGGTCGTCCGCCTGACCGCACAAATATTTTGCTTCAAGACCTATTTTCCATCTCCCATTTATGCCACTTTAGTAGGAAAATGCGTATTCGCGACGAGGCTTTCAACTCAAATGAGCTTCCGCTCCTCTCTAAGCCTCTCCCTGAAGCTCCCCGATAAACCTTATTTCAGTCATGCTTTTCCCCGAAAACCAATGCACGGCAGCGCCCGAGTTCTCAGAACTCACGCCGGAACTCCTTTGCGGAGCTCCGGGCGACGACCCGCGCTATTGCTGGCTCTCGGGTCGAAGAGCATCGCTCGCTGCCCCCGAAGGGGACGCGCTTCTCATGAAGTTCGGAGTTTCGGGAGCCGAAACCCTGCACCTCACGCCCTCCGATGCCGCGAAATTTCTTTCGCTCGGTCGCTGGGACGGCGTCTGCGTTGAAGACCCGTACCAGGAGCTCGCGGCCTCCATCTGCGGCCATCTCACGCAGGAAGCGCGTGCCGCAAGGCGCGTGAATCTCCTTCTGCGCGAGGGAGACGGCACGATCTCGGGCGACTTTACGCTGGGAACGGGCCTCTCGAGGCTTCTTCCTTCCCTCGGGGTTGAAATCAGGGACTGCCGGGCGCTCATTCTGACGGATCCGGAGCCTGCCCCCATTGCGGCGGGACTCGGTAACCTCCTCACCTATCTCGGCGCACCGGGGATCGTCCTCAAAGCCATCGCGAGGCCGCTCTCGGCCGAGGACGTCGCTCATCTTCCCGGGATTTCCGACACGACGCTTCTCATCAATGCGTCCTCCTTCGGGAAGGCCCCCGATCTGGAGGCCATGCCGATCGAGTCGCCCGGAGTGCTCAAGCTTTTCCCATCCCTCGCGGCCGTTCTCGACCTCGTCGACGACCCCATCCGCACGCGGCTCGTCTGGAATGCGCTGAGGCTCGGCCTTCACGCCCGAAGCACGCTGGGTCTTCGCGTCATTGAGGCGCGGGAAGCCACCGAATGCTTCACCGGCCGCACGCTTCCCTTCCCTGCCGCACGCTCTATCCTTGCCGACATCCGGCGCGACGCCTCGAACATCGTCCTGATCGGCATGCCCGGGTGCGGCAAGACCACGGTCGGAAAGGTAGTCGCCGCCCGACTGATGCGCGAATTCGTCGACATCGACACGCTCGTTGAGCACCGGGTCGGAAAGTCCTCCCAGCGGATCTACCGCGAGGACGGGGAGGAATTCTTCCGTCTCCACGAAACGGAAGTCATTGAAGCGCTTGCCGGCCAGCACGGCCTCGTGATTTCCACGGGCGGCGGCGCGTGCCTGAAACCGAGAAACCGCATGCTGCTCGCGCTGAACGGCACCTTCTACTGGATGCAGCGGCCGCTCTCGAAGCTCTCCACCTACAACCGCCCCATCCCGCAGGCCCGGGGCGTTGAAGCGCTCTATGAAGAACGAGCCCCGATCTACCGGGACCTCGCCGAACGGATCATTACGGTGAAGTCGGTCGATGCGACTGCAGCCGAGATCATCGGCGAATCGTCAGCCTCCCGAGTCGCTCCATGACTTTCCGGACGGCGCATAAAGACAGCCGTCTGCGCCCAGCCACCGTAAATATCGGCTTTCCTTCTTAACCGAATTCAAGCCGCGGGCTTTTGAGGAAAGATTTTTCCGCATTCTTCCCTAAACTTCATCCTTTTATAAAAGGACTTCTTCGCCCTATGGCAGAAGACTTCCGACAATAAAAAATACTGACACCGCCCGGCGAGGTTCCCCCATCCGCTTCCCCCGCGGCTTCATCGCACCCTAAAGGAATACCCATGGAATCCGCGCTGACGTCGCCGTCTTCAATCGCGCACATTCTGCTCGTCTACGCCTTTGTCATTTCCCTCGGACTTGCGCTCGGCCGCATCCGGATATTCGGCGTGTCATTAGGCGTCACGTTCGTTCTCTTCGTCGGCCTTGCCGTCGGTCACTTCGGCATCGCGATCGAACCCCATGTGCTCGGGTTCCTGCGCGACTTCGGCCTCATTCTCTTCATCTTCTTCATCGGCCTTCAGGTCGGTCCCTCGTTCTTCTCGAGCTTCCGTTCGGGCGGCATCGTGATGAACGGCCTCACCGTCGCCGCGATCTTTCTCTCGATCCTCGTGACGCTCCTTCTCTGGGCATTTTTCGGGGGCTCGATCGACCTCCCTGCGTTCCTGGGCGTCCACTATGGCGCGGTCACCAATACCCCGGGTCTCGGCGCAACGCAGGAGGCGCTCGCCGTCATGGGCTACAAGGGCGAGGACATTGCCGTCGCCTATGCCTGCGCTTATCCCCTGGGCGTCGTCGGCATCATCCTCTCGGCGATTCTCATCCGCGTCCTCTTTCGCATCAACCTTGCCGACGAGGACAAGGCCTGGGAGGCGGACGAAGCCGACAAGAGCGATGCGCCGATCTGCTTTCACGTTGAGGTGGTTAACGCCTTCCTCAACGGCCAGACCCTCGAATCCATCCGCAAATTCATCGGCCGCCCCTTCGTCTGCTCGCGAAGGAAGATTGCCGATTCGGACGAAATCACGAGCCCGGGGCCTCAGACTCAGGTGAAGACGGGCGACATCCTGCGCGTCGTTTCCCAGAGCGAGAACAAGGACGGCATCGTTGCCTTCTTCGGGAAGGAAGTGAACGACGTCGACCTCGCAATGCCGCACTCTCCCGTTCATGCGGAAACCGTCATCGTGACGGATCCTGCGGTTAACGGCCTCCGCGTGAAGGACCTTCACCTCTCTCACTACGACGGCCTCAACATCACCCGCATCTACCGCGCAGGGATGGAAGTCTTTCCGTACCGGAGCCTTCATCTCCAATTGGGCGACCGCCTCAAGATCGTGGGGCCGGAGCGCGCGATTGCGCGCTTCTCCTCGCGCGTCGGGAACCAGCAGGGCAAGCTCGACCACCCGAACATCATCTCGATCTTCGTCGGCATCGCGCTCGGCATTCTCGCCGGCATTCTGCCGATCGCCATTCCGGGCGTTCCCGTTCCGGTGAAGCTCGGTCTCGCGGGCGGTCCCCTCGTTGTTGCGATTCTCCTCGGCCGCTACGGGCCGTCGCTCAAGCTCGCAACCTATACGACCAACTCCGCGAGCCTGATGCTCAGAGAGCTCGGGATCGCCTTCTTCCTCGCGAGCGTGGGTCTCGCTGCGGGCGGCGGCTTTGCGGACGCCTTCATTTCCGGCAACGGCTTCCTCTACATGTTCTTCGGCGTCATCATCACGATGGTGCCGCTTCTCATCGTCGGCTGGGCCGCACGGAAGATCTTCCGCATCAACTACCACTCGATCGTCGGCATGATGGCGGGCGCGACGACGGATCCGCCGACCCTCGCCTATGCGGCGACGCTCTCGGAAAAGAACAGCTCCGCCGTTGCCTACTCCACGGTCTACCCGCTCGCCATGTTCCTGCGCATCATCACGGGCCAGATCCTGCTTCTCATCTTCTGGTCGGCCGCCGCCTGACGACAACTGACGGCGACTGACGGCAGCGGATCAGACTCGTCTTTCTTCCAAAACTCAGGGGCCGGCAAATCGCCGGCCCCTGCTCTTTTGATGTCAGACTCTCTTCAATCCTGAGAGCACTCAGAGATTCGCGCCTTCAGCAGCATTGCCCTTTTTGGCCCCCAGGGTCTTCGCGAACCACGCGACGACGCGGTCGATCACGGGCTTCTGGTACCACGGCAAATCGCCGTGGCCGGCATTCTCTACGAGGAGATAGTCGGCAGGCACGTTCTTCTCGCGAAGCGCCCGGTAGAGCTTTGCGCTCTGCGCGGGGGAGACAAGCTTGTCCTCAGCGCCGTGGAGGATGAAGAAAGGAGGCTCCGAGCCGTCGATGTGGCCGAGCGGGCTCGCGGCCATCGCCTTCTTCGGGTCCGCCATGATGGAAGCACCGGCGTAGTCGCGGAAGGCCGGCCCGTTGACGAGGAGCGCTTCCGTCACTGCAGGCGACTCATGAACCTTCTGCGTCGCTGCGTCAAAGCCTTCGCCGATCGTCATGAGGTCCGAGATGCCGTAGATCGAAACGACGGCCTGCACGTCTGACGAAACATCCGTCCAGTCTCCCTTGTCGAAGGTCTTTTCGCCGTTCGTAGCACCCGCCATCTCGACGAGATAGCCGCCCGCGGAATCGCCGAGAATGCCGATGCGGTTCGGATCCACGCCGTACTCGTCGGCATGCGCGCGGATGTAGCGGACTGCCGCCTTTGCATCCTCGAGGAGCGCCGGGAATTTGGCCGGAACCGGACGGTATTCAGCAGCAGCCACAACGAAGCCGGCTTCCGCGAGCGCGCGGCGCATTTCGGAAAACTTCTCATGGTCGGCAGAGGTGAAGCCCCCGCCCGGGAAATAGATGACCGCGGGCTTCTTTTCCTTCGTGCGCGGGATTTCAAGCGTCATGCGAAGCTGCTTCACGGCACGCGTGCTCTTGACCTGGCTGAAAATAACGCCCGAAATCATGTCGATCTGGGGACGCGTGACGTCAACGCGAATGACTTCCGCGCCTTCGGTCCAGCCGGGAAGCGATGCGTTTGAGGCCGGAGCGCCTTCAGCAGCGGCAATCGATGAAGCAAAGAGAAGCGAAACGGAAAGCGCGAGTACGGGCTTTTGGAGCATGGGAGCAATTCCTTCTTAGTCAGCGGGCTTCAGACGGACGAACCGGCCTCCGGCATGGGAATCCCGAAACGTCCGCACCTTTTGGTTTTGATGGGTCGGCGTCAAGAATACCGGTTTGAAAGCGCCGCAACCATACAAGCACTTGGGTGCAGTCTCACTGCCGGAAATAAAAAAGCGAGGCCTCACCCGGCTTCCCGGGGCCTCGCTCTTCATTCGACGCTTTGACGACGAAGCCGTATCAGGGCATCGGCGTGAGGTGCGTGGTTTCCGGAATCGGCAGCGCCGCAGAAGCGGAAATATGCGCCCTGTAGGTTCTGCCGCCGAGCTTCACTTCCTCGCCCTCGGCAAAGGTCTTCCCGCGCGTAATCTGCATCATGGCGGCATCCACCATGAGCGCACGGATTTCAAGGGGCTTGAGAAGACTCCCCTGAATCTCCACTTCGCGCACGCCGAAGCGGTCGAGCCCGACGGTATAGCCCGAGAGTCCCTCGACATCGTTCTGCTGCCAGAGACCGAAGTAGATGAGGTTGAAGATCGGGAAGGCCTTCTCGGAATCCTGCATCGCAAGCGCGGCCTTGCGGTAGACATCGGGCGCAAAGAGCCTCGAAGCGGCATTGACGGCACGGGCATTGGGCTGCTCGCAGAGGGAGGCGAGCACCTTCATCGCCGTGCGGGCATTTTCAATGAGGGAAGCGCTTTCCGCGATCACAGCCACCGCGAGGTACGCCTGGTGCGCATGGGCGACGTCCGCGGCCTCAGGCCAGTCGTGACAGTTCTTTGCCTGTTCGTCAGCTGCATGGTCCGGAACCGGACGGGGCTCAAGCCCCACCACGACGAGCGACCCGTTGACGCGGAAGATCCACGGTTCGTGCGGCGTCTGCGGAGGCTCGCCCGCATTGATCTGCCAGTCAAGAAGAAGAGACTGCCTCAGATGCGAGGGCTCCCAGGCAGGTACCGAGAGAAGCACCAGTCCGGTCATCGGGTAGTCGGAAGCCCTCAGGGGCGTCTCAGTGTTGGAGCCGGCATGGGCCTCAAGCTGCGTGTCTGTCATTTCTCTTAGAAAAGCGGGAAAAAAGAGAAAGATTAGCCCGAATTGAGAGGGTTCGCAAAGAAAATTCCTTAACGAGATTTATCCTCCGGCTCATCAGCGCCTGCTGAAAGTGTAGGATTGAGAAAATTCGCTCTGCCGCGGCCTTTTTGGGATTTTTCCCTGCCGCATCCTGAGCTGCTGATGTGCGGTGTCTTTCTCTTTTGACAAGAGCAGAAGTCTGCCGCGAGGATTAATAAACGGCATAGTTTGCCGGGCTCAGGAAAACTCATTTTCTTCAAACAGAATTTTCGACTGCTGATGAATACCAAATCGGGGACCAAGCACGAAGAGGAAGAAGCCTTCCTTTCCACCACTCCTGAAACCATCTACTTCGGCCGGCATGAAGTAAAGCTCTCCCGGGCGGCGCGTCTCATGCGCTCCCTCAACCGGCTTCAGATTCGTCACCGGCAGGCTGCCGCGAGCGAACTCGGCATCACTCCGACCATTGCGCTCGAGGGCGAGGATGAGCTCGCCGGAGAAGCGGCGCGCACCATGAATGCGGCGGCCCTTCGTCCGCTTGAATTCCCTGAGGGCTCCGCAAACGCCTTTGAATCATTCGGCACTTCCAACACGGAAGACGCATCAGAGGTCGGGGAGAAGAAGCCCGTGAAGCCCGCCTTCAAGCCGCTCACCGGCTCAACCTTCGCGATCTCGGGGAACATTTCCCTCGAGGGGACAAGGTCCTTCACCTGCAGCGACCTCCGGGACGAAAAGCTTCTTCATACGGCCCGCCCCGTTCTCTCGCTCATGGAAGCCGGCGCTTCCCTCTCGATGGTCGCCAACTGCGGCGAAATGCTCGGACTTCTATCGCCCCAGTGCCGGGGCTTCACGGCCCGTTCAGGGTCTCCGGTCAATCCCTGCTACCCGGAAACGTCGCCTGAGGTCATGTCGCCCCTTGACGCTTCCGCTTCGCTCGTTGCCGTCGGAGCCGTGAGCGCGGCGCTCGTTCTCGGCCGCGCCTCAGACGCGGCCTCCGCCGCCATCCGCTGCGGGATGACGAGCTTCCGCCCGAGCCTCGGCGTCTTTACGTCCACCGAGGGCTTCGTGCATTCCTGGCGCTATGCCGGCTGGGGAACGATCGCCTCGGATGCCGTCTCGGCATCGGTCTTCTCCAATATTGCCGCCCTCAATGAGGGCGTTTCTGACAAACCGGGATGCGGTCCCTGGGAATTCCCGGGCTACCGTCCGATGCTGATGGGCACCGAAGGCGTGGCCGCCTGGCGTCATGAATTCATGACCCCCGTGTCGCCCAAGCGCGTCCTTTTTGCTGTCGGCGAATCCTGGAAGACGCCTGAACGCGAAAAGGAAATCCGACGCCTCTCAAAGGGCTTTGCCGATAAGGGCATAGAGGTCGAATACATTGACGACCTCCCGGAAGAAGCCCCTGAGATCGAGTGGCTCTCCTGGGCTGAATTCGGACCCGTGCTTGAAAACTACTTCGAGCGCGCGTTCCCGCTCTCGCCCGCCATCCGCACCGACCGCTTCCTCATGCTTCTTACGCTCAGCGAACGCGTGAAGCTCGCAGGGTTTGACGCCATGACCCCGCTTCAAACCAAGCGCTTCGTTGAACTCGTGCGCCGCGAGCCCGAGCTCCTCTCCCCCTGGGCCGGAACCATCATCCGCAATCGCGTGATGCCGCTCAAAACCCGTTTTGAAAATCTCTTCCGCGGTAAGGACCGCCCCGATGCCGTCATCTGGTTCGGGGGGTCGCCTGCCGTCGACATGGCTGAAGGCGCGATCTACGGGATTCCGCTTCTGGACGACAAGGAGAAGAAGGAGTTCGCGGGCGCTTTCCTCTTCGGCGCTCCCCGTGAAGACGCCAGGGCGCTCGGTGCCGCCGTCACGCTCGAAAGCCTGAGAGCCCCTGCATTTGCTTCAGGCGTCGGTCGCATCACAATCGATCGACCCGACGTCGTTTTCGAAAAAGATGCGTCCGGGGAAGCCGATGAACCCGAAACGGATGAAAAGAAGACCTCACGTGTTTCGGATGCGGAACTCATGAAGGATCTCTCTGAGATTGCTTCAGGGTCGACTGTCATTCTTCCGGCGAGCGCTGCTGCTCATGCGGCTGACGAGACTCCCGAAGACGACGCGGGGGACGACCCGATGGATAGCGAAGAATTCTCGCAACGGCTCAGGAAGCTCGTCGGAGAATTCCGCGAGGCACTTTCGGAAGCAGCCGAAGACGACCAGGATATTGCTGAGTCCGCAGCCGCCTCCACGCTCCTCGTCAACTCCCTCATGACAGGAGAAGAGATTGATGCAGCGGAAACGGACGCTGAAGCGAAGCCGGAAGCAAAGAAGCTCCCCGCCGTTTCGCCCGAAGATGCCGCATGGCTTGCGAAGTTCATGCCGGACTCCAGAAAGCGCTGCCCCGAAATCGCGAAGGAAAAGTTCCTGCGCGAGATCTTCACGGATCCGATGCCCGAAAAGCCCGCTCCTGATGACTCGGACTACATCCTACAGTTCGGGAAGTACTGGCTCATGCGCCACGAACGCCATAAGGCGCAGAAGGTCCTCGAGCGCATTCCTGAAGCCAACCGCACCTTCGCCGTTGAGGAAAACCTCGTTATGGCGCTCTTCCTCGGTCCCGACGTCGAACGCTCGACCAAAGCTGCCGAAGCGCTGAAGCCCGCGACCGACTCGGAGCGCGCAAGGAAGGAATGGATTCTCGGCCTCAATGCACAGCGCCTCGGCGACAAGGATGCAGCCGTCGAGCACTTCCGTACGTCGCACAACTATGCGCCCGCGGATTCGCCCGCGAATTTCCCGCTTGCGCTCCTCATCCTTGAGCGCGAGGGCGTCGACTCCGACGAATACAAGGCCCTGAAGGAGGCCGTGAAGAGGGAGCAGCCCTCGGCCTATAAGCTCCTTCTCTCCGACGAGGAGCGCCTTGAGAAGGAACAGAACTTCGAGCAGGAGCTTCTTCCCGAGCTCCCCGTCGGCGTCTTTGCAGCGACGCTCCTGATGCCGCGCGAGCATCTCCGGCTCAACAAGGACCGCTTTCTGAGGGACCTCTCGAGCAACTGGAACCTGTCGATCATCGACAGGACGCCTGAAGACCCGGAGACCTTCACGTTCCGGATCGGCTACCTCACGGGCACGCTTAAATGCGAATCCGGAAAGGTTCCCGACACGTCGCTCGAACAGGCGGCGAGAAAGAACATCTATACCCGGGACGCCGAGGCGCTCCTTTTGAACCACGCCGGGCGCATCAACCTGCGGCTCGAGGCCGGCACAACGCCCCTGAAGGACGCAGCCTCGCTCTTCGCGCAGCTCCTTGCCTCCGCCTGCCGCTCGAACGAGCCGCTCGGGGTGTATCTCGCTGGCGTGCTGCAGCCCGCAAACTACTGCATCGACGCCGCGAGGCCTGTTTCGGCCGGCGCTTTCCCGACGCTCTCCGTCGTGAGCATCTTCACGCTCGAGGATTTCGGCACGCCCTACATCTCGACCTACGGCCTAACGACGATCGGACATCCGGAAATCGAAATCGACCTTGACGGACTCCCCTTCGAATCGGCAAGCATGCTCGTTTATTCGCTCCTTGAACGAATCGTGAATGATCAGTTTGAGGAAGAAGCCCAGACGATCCGTTTCGGGCTCGACCCCGAAAACCTGACGGAACTCGACATTCGCCGCGCTCCTGGTCGGAATGTTGCGACCGAGGTTCTTCTCTTCACTCGGAAGGGCGAGGAGGAGGAGGTTCCGCAGGCGTAAACGAACCTCCAGGCAGCAATCGTTCGTCCGGCAGATAAGGTTTTTACAGGCTTTCAAATGCCTGTTGCTTAATGTATACAAAACCATTTTCTGTCGGCCGGATTGTTTTTTATGGAAGTGTTTACAAGGATTTGTAAACGTTCCGCGGCAGCGTTGGAAAGTCCGCAAGAATGCAAAGGTCATATCGGGTCAAACGGGATTTCCCGGTTTCGTTCCGAATGACCTTTACTTCTACTGGGGATTTTCAATCATGAAAAAGACTCTTGCTGCTCTCGCTGTTCTCGGCGCTTTTGCCGGTTCCGCTGCTGCCGCTGACGTGACGCTCTACGGCGTTGTCGACTATGGCTTCCTTTACAACTACACCGATAAGCAGGCCGCTGACGGTACGTCTGCCGACGACAACACTCTCAGGCTTCAGAGCGGCGTTGATGCCGGCTCCCGCTGGGGCGTCAAGGGCACGGAAGACCTCGGCAACGGACTGAAGGTCGGCTTCCAGCTCGAAAGCGGCTTCAATGCCGATGACGGCACGCTCTCGAAGTACAACGAGAACCAGAACCGCATCTTCGGTCGTCAGGCCACCCTCTCGGTTTATTCCGACTTCGGCACGCTGACCTTCGGCCGCATGGGCGCCCTCTCTGCTGCTGCCGGCAGCTACGACATCGTCTATTCGATCGCTGACGCCTTCGACGGCGGCGACAATGACGTCTTCGGCCTCTACGGCGCTTCCCGCTACGACAATACGGTTGCCTACCAGACCCCGAAGTTTGCCGGCCTCCAGGTCACTGCGATGTACTCCTTCAAGCAGGACAGCAATGCGAAGCCCGCAGACTACAGCGGTGATGAAGGCGACTTCTCGAGCTCCAAGCGCTACGCCGGCGTTGCCCTGACGGGTGAATACGGCCCGGCTCAGTTTGTTGCTGCTTACGAGCTCACGAAGTACGGTTCCAATGCTGGTGCTACCACCGCCGGCACGCCACCGGATCGCCAGCTTGACAAGGACGCCAACGTCTTCTTCCTTGGCGGCAACTACGACTTCGGCGTTGCCAAGGTCTTTGCCATGGGCCAGTACTTTAACGGTCTCCTGACGGCTCCCTCTGTTGTTGATGACAAGCTCGTCACCTCTGATGACACCACCGACGGCGTCAAGGGCTTCGGCTTCCATGTCGGCACCCAGGTTCCTGTTGCAGGCGGCCTCATGACGGTCGGCGGCTACTACTCGAACTTTGAACAGGACGGCGTTGTTGCCGGCAAGGATAAGAAGGAAGGCGACTACTACGGTCTCGCCGCCCGCTACGAGTACGACCTCAGCAAGCGCACCATGCTCTACGCAGGTGCCGGCTACGGCGTTGAAACCCGCGACAAGGTCGGCAGCGAAACGGACGACACCGAGAACCAGCTCGTCCAGGCCTATGTTGGTCTGACCCACCGCTTCTAATCAGAGCTTGATGAGGCACTTGCACTGCCCCATTGAAGTTGAGCCCTCGACAGTGAGAAAGGTGAGGTTTCAGAAATCCCAGCCTTTCTTCACTGCCGCAGAGCGATGAAGCTGAAGCCGGAGTTCTTCACGCAGGAACTTCGGCTTTTTTTGCTCTTCACTTTTCAAATTTTTCCTCCTGACAGCAGGCAGCAAAGTTGGCCGTTTCCCGCTCGACTTCCTTACGGTTTACGCCGTTTTTCCACTCATTTCCTTTGTTTTTAAACAAGAATCGTTCGCAACTCCGGGCATAAAAATTGGTGGCGAACTTACAACAAACAACCTTCGCGAAGTCATCCTTTTGGAACTCGCCTTTGTTTTTTATGTGCTTTTCGGCTCTTTTGGGTTTTTACTTAACCGGAATCTCGTAATTTCTGTTAAAACGCCTAACAGATCCATGGACAGGCAGGGATCACGGCTGTTCTTCATGAACGGCTGCTCAGGCTTCGGCGGTGACCGTGCATAAAGCTGCTGCGAGCTTGCCTGTTTAATAAAGCTGAACGGCGGGCGTGCAAACCTCCGTTCGACTTTTGGGAATTTTCCCGATTGTTAAAAAGGCTCTGAAAAATGTTTAAGAAGACTCTTGCTGCAGCTGCAATCCTCGGCGCTTTTGCCGGCTCCGCTTTTGCTGCTGACGTTACGCTCTATGGTAAGGTTGACCTTGGTCTTGGCTTCACCAGCACGTCTGTTGATGGCAAGGATGACGTCAATTCCTTCCAGATGAAAGCCGGCCAGAACGCCGGCAGCCGTTTCGGCCTCAAGGGCACTGAAGACCTCGGCAACGGCATGAAGGTTGGCTTCTCCCTCGAAAACGGTTTTGCTGCCGACGATGGCACGTTGGACAACAATGGGCGTCTCTTCGGCCGTGAAGCTCTCCTCTATGTCCAGGGCGCTTTCGGTGAAGTTTCCTTTGGCCGTGCGGGTCAGCTCCTGTCCGGCAATGGCCGTTATGCCATGTTCACGGGTAATGTGAACGCCCTTGGTACTGGCTGGGGGGATGTCGTTGGTCTCCCGCAGATTTCCGCTTCGGGCTATGCTCGCTTCGATAACCTCGTTACGTATCAGACTCCGTCCTTTGCCGGCTTCACTGTTACTGTCCAGTACTCCATGAAGAACGACAGCGGCAAGGATAAGGATGGCAATACGGCTGATGAAGGCGACGAAAATAAGGCAAACGTTGATCGTTACTACGGCATTGGTGCCCAGTACAAGAATGGTCCCTTCCAGGCTGTTGCGATTGTTGACTCCATCAACTATGACTCGACTCCTGTTGAAGCCACTGGCAAGCAGAAATACGATGATGATGCCCTGAACATTGCTCTCGGCGGCTCATACGATTTTGGCGTCGTCAAGGCTTACCTGGCTGGTACATATTCTGAAAATGCCAAGAAGTGGGGCAAGCTGTTTACCTTTGAGGGTAAAGCGCCTACCGGTAATGACTACAGCGCAACTGTGGACGGCTACGGCGTGATGGCCAGCGTTGACGTTCCTGCTTTCGGCGGAACGGCTAAGTTCGGCGTCGGCTATAGCGAAGCTGAACAGAGCAAGGTTGCCTCCGGCGAAGACAAGCCTGAATTCAAGACCTACACGGTCGGTGCTGGCTACACCTACAACCTCTCGAAGCGCACGATGCTTTACACGGCCGCCGACTACGTCAAGGCAGATTACAACAAGGCCGCTAACACCCCGGATGCTGATGCCTACACCGTCATCGCCGGTATGGTTCATAACTTCTAATCATCTGATCTGAAGCAGAAGAATCTCCCGCTTCTCATTGAGCAGCAGAGATTCGAGCAAAAGCTCATTAAAACCCGCCCGGGGACGCCCGAGCGGGTTTTTACTGCCTGACAGTTTTCAACTCCTAACCATCAGCTAATTCCCCGCGCCCTAGAATCTCTTTCAAGATCCCACCTTTCCCGAATGAGATTCCCGATGCGCATCCTCCTTGTAGAAGACGATCCTATGATTGCCGACGCCGTCAAGGCGGCGCTCTCTGATGAAGCCCACGCGGTTCATCTCGTAACCAACGGCAGGAATGCGCTCGCGCAGCTTTCGGTCAACACCTTCCAGCTCGTGCTCCTCGACCTGGGCCTCCCTGCAGTCGACGGCATGACGGTGCTCCGCACCATGCGCGCGGAGAAGAACGACACGCCGGTCATCATCCTCACCGCCCGCGACGACCTTGAGGATCGCCTCCAGGGGCTCGATGCCGGGGCTGACGACTATCTCGTGAAGCCCTTTCACATGAGCGAGCTCCTTGCCCGCATGAGAGCCGTCATGAGAAGGAGAAACGGCGCATCTGACAACAATCTCACAAACGGCGTCCTCACGCTCCACATGGACACGAAGACCGCTGAAATGAACGGGAAAGACTTCACGCTCACGAAGCGTGAATTTGCGCTACTTAATGCCCTGCTCGCCCGTCCGGGAGCCATTCTTTCCCGCCGCGCGCTCGAAGACCGCATCTATGGAGCCGGCGAAGAACCCGAAAGCAATGCCGTCGAATACCTCATTCATTCGCTCAGAAAGAAGCTTGGTGCTGACGCCATCCGGAATGTGCGAGGCTTGGGCTGGATGGTCGCAAGCCGCGATGCGGCTGCCCGAAGCTGATATGAACTGATCTGTTTTCATTCCCCATCTTCCAAGAGGAGCCCGCCTTGAGCGAAATCCTGAAGCGTTTCAAGGAAACGATCTCTGAAATCCGGACGGCGCTCCGAACGCCTCATTCTGCAAACCCGTCCTTCACGCTGAGGGCAAGTCTCTGCTGCGCGGGGGCGGTCGTCGCGTTTTCGCTCGTCGCTTCAGCCTCCATCTTTGCGGTCTCCTACTTTGAAGCCGCGGAATCTCAGGAAGACCGACTCGAGGAAGTGGCGGGCATCCTCGCGCGCTCGCGAATTGCCTTCAGCCAGAAGGGGAACTCTTTCGAAGCCCTCTACATGGACGATGAGGACTTTGAAGACCGCTACATCGTCGACGAGGATGATCCTCGCGCAGGTCTTCCCGCCGGAGCCGACATCCTCATTCAGACCCTTCACCGCACGGGCCGCGCATTGAGACTCAGGCTCGACCATCCGCTGAAGGACGGCTACCACACGCTCAAGATTCATGGGGCCAACTACCGCGTCTTCGTTCTGACGGTGAATGTGGGCGGAAGACACGTCGTCACCGCGGAAAGAACATCCGCCGTCTGGAAGGAAGCCTGGGCCGATACGATCAACCTCATCATTCCGTTCCTCGTTCTTTCGGTTCTTCTTTCCCTCTGGATCTGGTTCTTCCTCTGGCAGATGATGCGGCCCGTGAAGCGCCTTGCCGCCGACCTCGGCCACCGCTCGGGCGACTCGCTTTCGCCCATGGCGCTTACCGGCATGCCGTCAGAGCTCCTGCCGCTCCTCACGGCCTTCAACGGCCTCCTTGCCCGCGTGGAAACCTTGAGAGAACAGGAAGCGCGTTTTGTGGCGGACGCCGCGCATGAACTCCGCTCACCGCTCGCAGCGCTTTCGCTCCAGGCCGAACGCCTTGAAAAGGAAGACCTCTCGCCCGCGGCTAGAGAGCGCCTTTCCACCCTTCGCGCCGGCATCGACCGCGCGGTACGGCAGGTGAGTCAGCTTCTCACTCTGAAGCGCGCGCAGGCAAAGACCTCTGCCAAATCCTCCGACCAGGATCGCCGTCAGGGCGGAGCCGCCCAGAAAGCCGACATCATCAGCGCCTTCAACGAAGCCGTCCAGTCCGTCTACTGGGAAGCGGAAAAGCTCGGGCTAACGCTCGAGGTCGAGGGCATTGAAGATCTGCCTCCGGGAGCAGAACCGTCCTTGCCGATGAACTTCGACGATCTCTTCACGATTCTGAGAAACCTCCTCGAAAACGCCGTTCGTTATTCCCCGGCCGGCACTGCCGTGACGCTCCAGCTTCTCAGCATGAATCCCCCCGTCATCCGCGTTTCCGACAACGGTCCGGGGATTCCGGCTGCTGAACGCGAGCGCGTGATGGAGCCCTTCTACCGCCGTCTTGGAACAGGCGTCTCGGGTACGGGCCTGGGACTGGCCATCGTGAAGACCCTCTGCGACCGCTGGAATCTTTCCGTGGAGCTCGATGAAGCCCATCCCGGTGAAGGTGAAGCTCCGGGTCTTGCCGTCACCATCCGGGAGCGTTAGTTCACTCAGGCTTCAGATCTTTCCGGGGGCTTTCGCTGCCGTTTTGGGCTCACGTTGTAAACAATCGAACCGATAGTTTTTCCCTGCGGCCGGGAGAGAGTCGCGCAGCTCCCCTGCAGCACGCATCTCCCACTGGTCAGCGCTCCTCTCATTTTCCATAGGAAAGAGTGCGTTGACGGCTCTATTTTCCTGGCCGCACCGCCATCCCTTCCAACCTCTCCCCGGAACGTCCGGAGGTCTATATCCCTTTGAATGCCCTCCGGAAAAGATTTGCTACCTCTTTTCTGCCTTCTCTTACGTCCTCCCCTGCCTCGCGGGTTAACCCGAGATCCCCTCTCTCCCGCATAATTACTCTCCCTTTTCCCCCTTCCTGATCCTTCAATGTCTGCTTCAGGTTCCAATACCCCGCCCAACGATCAAACCCATCGCCATACGGATGCCGGCGCTCAGCTTCCCGAAGGTCCCTGCCGCCAGTGCTCCTTCTCGACCGACCCCACGGCAGCCACGTCCGTTGAGTCGCCGAAGCTCACGTCCGCAAGCCTCGTCATCAACCTCTGGCTTACCTACGCTCAGGCGGCTGCCCTCATTGCCATCGCCGTCGCCGCTGTAGGCGGAATCGGCCAGGCAGCCTGGGAAATGATCGCTGCGAGAAGCATCAGCCTCGGCGACCTCCTGATGCTCTTCCTCTATGTTGAGATTCTCTCCATGGTGAAGGGCGCTTCGCTTGGCACGCGCGAAATTCCGATTCATACGCCGATCGCGCTTGCGATCGTCGCGGTTGCCCGCTACATCGTGGTCGACGTCGAGCACATCAACGCGCTCACGATGGCTTCAACCGCAGGCGCGATTCTTCTCCTTGTGATTGCGCTCTGGATCCTCAAGAAGACGCTCCGGTCGGGCGACGCCTGATCATCAGGTTCTGTTGCGCACGTCATTGCCGGAAACAGCAGCAGAAGCAGCACGGGACGACCGCGCTGCTTCTTGTCTTTTTGGACCCCGGATTCCCTCCCTCAGGCGTGCGGGAGCCCCCGCGCTTCAATGCGCGCGCAGGATTTCCTCACGGCGCGTGAGGTAGCACCGGGAAAGCTTCTCGTGCCTAGCTTCCCAGCCGGATGCGAGCTGCGTGCTTGCGGTGGTCACAATGCCGCGGCCGTAGATCCTCGCGAGTCCGTCGAGCGTTTCCATCAGCGCCCGCCGTCTCTCTTTTTCCGGGTCCGGCGCGTCGCTGAAGAGCGTTTCCGGAATGTCTGAAGCCGCGTCCGGAGCGATGCCGGTAAGAATCACCCCCGCCTTCTGATAAGCAAAGCCTTCGCGGCGAAAGCGCTCAACGAGCCCCACGGCGACCCGGGTGAGAAGGAGCGTGTCTGAGGTGGGAACCGGGAGCTTCACGACCCGCGAGACATTGTGCTGCGGAAGGTCGCCCCGGAAGAAATTCGTATGAAAGAAGACCCCGACCTCGCCCGCAACGCTCTTTTGCTGCCGGAGCGTCATGGCGGCATCGGCCATATGCTGCGACACGGCGGCAGTGAGCGATGCGAGGTCCCTCACCGGTCGGCCGAAGGAGCGGCTCCGGATGATCTGCTCTCGTGGAGCGGCTTCCTCGTCGAAGGGAATGCAGGGAATGCCGTGGAGCTCCCGCCACGTGCGCTCAAGCACCACGCCCCAGCGCGCGCGAATGAATGAGGGATCCATCTTCCAGAAGTCGAGCACCGTTTGGACGCCGAGAGCCTTGAGCGCCTCTCCCATCCGGCTTCCGATACCCCAGACTTCCTTCAGGGGCGTAATCGACATCGCCTTTTCCTGACGATGGGGCGCGAGGTCGAGCCAGTTGATGACGCCCCCGAAGACGGGCCAGTCCTTGGCGAGGTGGTTGGCGAGCTTCGCCAGCGTCTTCGTGTTGGCAATGCCCACGCAGGCCGGGATTCTCTGCCACGCGTAGATCCGCTCCTTCATGGCGCGCCCGAGCGCCGTGGGGTCTCCCGGGATCCCGGTAATGTCGGCGAAGTTTTCATCGATCGAGTAGCGCTCGATCCGCACCGCCATGCCGGACAAAATCGCCGCGATGTTTTTGGAGACCGACCCGTAGAGCTCGTAGTTGGAGCTTCGCCATTCGACCTTTCCCTCTTCAACGAGGTGTCTGAACTGGTATGCCGGCATCCCCCGGCGGATGCCGAGGGCCTTCGCTTCAGGCGTGAGCGCCGCCACGCACCCGTCGTTGTTCGTGAGGACTACCAGGGGCTTTCCTCTCAGGGCGGGATCAATCACGCGCTCGCAGGCACAGTAGAACTTGTTGGCGTCGATGAGGCAGATCACCTGCCGGGGATCGAGCCCCGCGAGCCTCTCCGGCCTCGCGAATCGCGAGGCGGGCGTCTTTGCCGGAATACTCTCTTCCAGGGCGTCGGACGTTCCCTGCAGTTTCCCGAGCGCCCTCAGCTTTTCCATGCGTTCGGGCGATTTGAGAGAGATGAATTCCATGACAGAAGTACCAAAACACTATCTATAATAACCGTCTAACGTGAAAGTTTAACTCAAAGGATTTCTGCCATGACCGAGAAGAAGCCCGTTCCCGAAGAAGCCCCGATCAAGCGTCAGCCCGGACGTCCCAGGAAAGCAGAGGACGAGGTTCAGGGGCGGTTTCTCACGATGCGCGTGAACGAAGCCCTCATGCAGGCCGTCAAGGACCGCGGCGGCTCCCGCTGGGCGAGGGAAGCGCTCATCGACGCCCTTCAGAGAAGCGGCGGCGTGCTCTCTCCCGGCATCAAGCCTGAAACGATTCAGGTGCCGAAGGAGAAAACGTCCGACTGCACGATCCCCAAGCTCGACCTCCGCGCGGCCTGCGGGTTCCCGGCACCTGCTTCGGAAGCGGAAACCGAGGAAACGGACCTCTACGACCTTCTCGTTCCGAAACCCGGGAAGACCATTCTCGTTGAAGCCTCAGGCGACTCCATGGTGGATGCCGGCATCTTCGAGGGGGACCTTCTCATTGTCGAAGTGTCTTCGGAAGCCCGGAGCGGCCAGATCGTGCTCGTCTGCTACGACGGAAACTTCCTCGTGAAGCGCCTCAAGGTGATCGACGGAAGGCCGGAGCTTCGGAGCGAAAACTCAGTGGTTCGCTACCCCGTCCTCAGACCGCGGACAACCGAACAGTTCGTGATCGAAGGCATCGTGCGGCACGTGATCCGCTCCTACCGGTGATCTGAATCCCGCAGCTCAGGACAATCAGCAGCCCGTCTAAACCAAATCAGCCGGATAAGCCATGAATCCCACCCACGCGCCCGAGGAATTGAAGCCGCAGTCTTCCGTCCGCCGGCGGATCGGCCTTGTCTGCCGTCACTCCCGGCGCTATCCGCTCGTGCGCCTTTCGCTCTCCGCGGGCTGCGGCTTCCCGTCGCCCGCGGCCGACTGCAGGGACGAGCGCGTGACGCTCGACCAGATACTCGTGCGCCGGCCGCTCTCGTCCTTTCTGATCGAGGTCGAGGGCGACGCCATGGCGGATGCGGGCATTCTTTCGGGCGACATTCTTGTGATCGACCGCTCTGCCGAACAGAGAAGCGGGAGCATCGTGCTCGCCTCCTATTCGGGCGAACTTGTTGTCCGAAGGCTCAGGTTCGACGCGAAGGGAAAGCCCGAGCTCCATGCCGAAAATTCACAGTACCGCACTGCGGTGATCCGCCCGCGCGAAGGCGAGCAGTTCGACATTGAGGGCGTTGCGGTCGGGCTCACGCGGGAACTCAAATAAATGGACGGGGCTTCATGCAGCGCGCTTCATGAAGAAAGCCCCGGATCGGCCCGAAAAAAAATCCCCTCGCGGAGAGATCCGTCAGGGGATTTTTTCGTCTGGGGTCAACCCCAAAGAGCGTCTCAGTCGTCAACGCCGATCATGACGTTCGACGCCTTGATGATGGCGTAGGCCTTGCCGCCGACCTTGAGGCCGAGCGTCTTGGCGGAGGTCGTCGTGATGGAGGAGACGAGCTTCTCGCCGGCAGCCGTTTCAATCACGACCTCGGTCGAAACCGGGCCTTCCTTGATGGAAAGGATCTTGCCTTCAAGGGTATTGCGCGCAGAAATCTTCATTTTTGAACTCTCAAATAAAACCCGGGGCTCAGGGCTCCGGGTGTTGAATGGCGGCAAGTCTAGCCGGGAAAGGCTGATGAAACTCTGAAGCCGTCCCCAAAAATCGGCAGAAAATGTGTTTTTCTGTTCGAAAAGGCTTCCGGCTGTCCGCTTATGCCTTCGCCCAGCGCTCAAGCACGGCTTCGACCTGCTCGGAAGGCAAATCTCCGAAGGCTTTGGGCGGCACGGGTTCGCCTTCGTAGCTCCCGATCGCCTTTCTGAACCAGCTCACCGAGTGCCATGCTCCGTTCTTCCAGCCCGCGAGCGGATAGGTGCCGACGAGCTCAAATCCCAGGCTCTTATGAAGCTTTTCCGACGGCGGATTGGGCGACGTGACGCACCCGTAAGCGGCCTTCATGCCCTGAAGCGCGAGGAGTTCAAGCAGGAGACTGTAGGACTTCCGTCCCCAGCCCTTTCCCGCCAGCGCGCGCGAAAGGTAAATCGAGAGCTCCGCATTCCACTGATAAGCCGCCCGCTCCATGTGGTGATGCGCATAGGCGTAGCCCACGATTGTTCCCGCATCGTCCTCAAGCACGAGATAGGGAAAGAATTCGGTAATCGAACGGATGCGTCCCGCAAATTCCTCAACGGACGGAAGCGCGTACTCGAACGTAATCGTCGTATCGATGTATTCGCGGTAAATCTCAAGGAGCTTCGGAGCGTCGGCAGGACGGGCAGTGCGAAAGCGCATGAATGACCTCGTTCAGAGAAAGGGTCTCAGAAAAACGAAAGCTCATGATAGGCCGCCGGTTCTTCGCGGCAGGGCTTTCCCGCTCCGCGTAAAGAAGAGCTTTGACGCCTGTCAGAGAGTATTGGCTCTTTGTCGATATCAGGGTTTCTCCACTGGCTAGAATTCACTTACCGACCGGTTAGTCAATAGCGCCGGCAGAAAGTCTTCAAGAAAGAAAAGAAAGCGTCATGGAAGCACACGAATCCAGAGAGTCTCACCAGGGCGACTCGCGGGAAGCCATCCTCAATGCCGCGGAAACCCGCTTTGCCGCAGCGGGCATTGACGGCGTCTCCATGCGGGAGATTGCCGAAGACGTCGGCATCACCAAGGCGGCGCTCTACTACCACTTCCCCGGCAAAGACGCCCTCTGGCTTGCGGTCTGCGAGAGACTCGCCCGGATCCACATCACGGGACTCACGGAAGCGGTGGCGGGCATCCCCGATCCGCGGGAGAAGCTGAAGCGTTTCGTGAGCTTTCTCGTCGACCGGTTCTTTGAAAACCCGAACCTGTCGCTTCTCATTCAGCGCTCCATCCTCGATCCGGACGAGGAGCGCTCCCGGAAATGCTCGGACATTGCCTATCGCGAAACCTTCCGGATCCTTTACGACCTTGCAGGGAAACTCGGCATCACGGAGGACCGCCAGCACTGGGCGCTTCTCGTCGCCGGCATGTGCCTCATGCCCTTTGAAGCGAGAAAAACCCTCGAGTGGCTTCCCGGAGCTGAGGAAGGAAACTTCACGCCCGATCGGATCAAGCGAAGCATCCTCAGAATCCTTTTCCCTGAAGGCTTTTCATGCACGCCGCCCGGGGAGTCGCAAACGAATTGCCGATCAAGCAAAACGTCCGAACCGGGAGAATCCAGATGAGCCGCATGCAGTTCTCCGCTTCAAACTCTCTGAGCCCGATTTCCGCTTTGAGCCGCTCCCTCGCCATACCCCTCGCTATTTCACTCGCCTTCTCTCTTGCCCTCTCCGGCTGCGGGAAGGCTGATGCGCCTCTTCAAAAACCTCAAACGGAGCTCCCCGTCGAAGCCGTTGAGATCATTGCGCCCCTGAGCGTCCCTCAGTCGATCACCGCGCTCGGCGAAGTTGTTCCCGACCACCGCGTGGAAGCCGCGAGCCGCCTCTCGGCCTACATCGAGGCCATTCCGAAAAAGGAAGGCGACCTCGTGAAGGCGGGCGACGTGGTGGCCCGGCTCGACTCCCGGGATGTGGAGGCAGGCGTGCGGACAGCCGCCGCGAAAGTGTCGGCGGCTGCAGCAGCCGCCAGGGATGCGGCGCTCGACCATGAGAAATTCTCCGCGCTCTACAAAGAAGGCCTCGTATCGGAAAACGACTGGCGGAAGATCACGCTCAAAAATGAAGCCGCCCAGAGCGACAAACGTCAGGCTGAGGCCATGCTCGCTGCCGCGAAGGCGCAGCTCGCCTACACCACCGTGCGTTCGCCCATCGACGGCCGGGTCGCCCGGGTTCTGAAGCGCGAGGGCGATCTTGCGCTTCCCGGTCTTCCCATTGTCGTCGTTGATTCGGAAACGAACCCCAAGGTGGAATTTTCAATCCCGCAGAACCAGCGTCAGAACCTTCAAACGGGCACGGAAGCCCTCGTAAGGCTTGAGGGCGACGATTCGCCATTCACGGGAACCATTGAGCGCACGACCGAATCCGCCGACCGGATTTCGAGAACGACTCTTGCGCGCATTGCGTTTTCCGAGGACGATCGGACCAGGGCCGAAGCGCGCCTCAGGCCCGGCATGTACGTCCGGGTTGAAGTGAAGCTCGATGGCGGAGCGGAGCCCGCCTCGCCCTGGATCCCTGAATCCGTCCTCGCCACCCGCGGGGGACTTGAAGGCGCTTTCGTCCTTGAGGACGGAAAGGCGAAGTTCAGGTGGCTGAGAATTGGGAAACGTCAGAACGGTCAGGCTGAGGTCCTCGCCGGCCTCAATGCCGGCAGCGAGAGCGACTCCCTCATCAACCATCCTTACGGAACGCTTCGCGACGGGAGCCCCGTGAAGGTTTCAGAGACTCAAGACCCCTTGAAGGACGCCGCATCGAAGCCTGAAGGAGCGAAGGAATGAAACCCAAATCCGACGCGCCTCAAATGCATTCCAGCGCTCCCAGGGCGGAAGATCTTGCTTCCGCAGAGGATCTCAAAAGCGAACACACGATCACAGGCCGGATGGCCGCGCTCTTCATCGATTCAAAGCTCACCGTAATCGTCATGATCGCGGCGCTTCTCTTCGGCATCTGGGCGATCCTCACGACTCCCCGCGAGGAGAACCCGCAGATCACGATGCCGGCTGCCGCCGTCATTGCCGTGATGCCGGGTGCGGAGCCCGCGGAAGTGGAAGCGAAAGTCGTGAGGCCCTTGGAAGCCATCATCAACCAGGTGAGCGGTGTTGATCACGTCTGGGCGACTGCCAGAGATTCCGGAGCCCTCGTCACCGTTCAGTTCAAGGTGGGCGAAAACAAGGAAGCCTCGCTCGTGAAGCTCGCCGACCGCGTGATGGGCGGCAGGGACGCCCTGCCTCCCGGCGTGATCGGCCCCTTCATCAAGAGCGCCGACGTGGACGACGTGCCGATTCTCGCTGTGACCCTCGTTTCCGACAAGTACGGGGACTATGGGCTCAAACGCATTGCCGAGAGCGTTCTCGACGACCTATCGGGCCTTGAGGACATTTCGACGACCGCGGTCTACGGCGGACGGGACCGGGAGCTTCTGGTCACGGTTGAACCCGAAAAGCTTTCCGCCTTCGGTCTTTCCTTTGCGCAATTGAAGCTCGCGCTTGCCGCCTCAAGCGTCGCCGGGCCCCTCGGGAACATCATGGAGGACGGGAAGGAAGCTTCCGTCCGGGTGTCGGACTTCATCGAAAGCGCCGAAGACCTTCGGAATCTCGTTGTCGGGATGTCGCCCGAAGGCCGTCCGATCCATTTGAGGGATGTCGCCCGCATTGCCGACGGTCCGGATGAGACCCGAACCCACTCCACGCGCTTCGGCTGCGGATTGTCCGGAACGGACTGCAGGGGAAATGCCGGAGAGGTTCAGGCCGGAATCGACGAAAAGGAGAGCGTGACGCTCGCCATCGCGAAGCGCAAAAACGCCAACGCCGTGACGGTGGCGGAGGCCGCCATTGCGCGCATTGAGCGCATGAAGGGCTCCGTCATCCCGCAGGATGTCGGCGTCTACGTCACGCGAAACGACGGCGACAAGGCGAACGATGCCGTCAACACCCTGATCGAGCACCTCGGGATTGCGGTCTTCGCCGTCGTTTCAGTAACGCTCGTTTTTCTTGGCTGGAGAGCCGCCGGGATCGTCGCGATTACGGTGCCGCTCATTCTCGCGATAACGCTGGGCGTCGTCGGACTCACGGGCTTCACCATCAACCGACTTACGCTCTATGCGCTCATCATTGCGCTCGGGCTCCTTGTCGACGATTCGATCGTCGTCATTGAAAACATCGTGCGCCACTACGGGCTCTCCCCCATACGTACCAGAGCGGACAAGATGGAGCGCTCGATCGTGGCACCCGGCGAAATCGGAAGCGCGACGCTTCTCGCGACAATTGCCGTGATGCTCGTCTTTGCGTCCCTCATTCCGGCCCTCACCGGGATGCCGAAGCAGTACTTCTATCCCGTGGGCTTTGCCGTGCCGGTGGCGCTTGCCGCCTCCTTCCTCATTGCCTATACGGTCGCCCCCTGGGCGGCGCTCCGGTGGATGCCGGCCCCGAAAGTGAAGCCGGTGAAGAACAGTGAGGCAGCTTCCAGGGCTGAGGACATTCCGGGCGGAAGGCTCGGAACCTGGTACAGCATTCCGGCAAAGTCCCTGATCGGGCATCCGAAGCGCGAAGCGCTTTACGTTCTCATTCTGATTCTCCTCATTGCGCTCTCCTTCGCGATGCCCTTCTGGCAGCTCGTGAGGCCTTCGGGCCCGGGCGGTCCCTCGCCCGAGTTCGGCGTTGAAATGGGGTTCCTGCCGAAGGACAACAAGAACACCTTCAACGTGACGGTGGAGATGCCCTCGGGAACCCCGGTTGAAGTGACCGACCGCGCCGTCCGGGACGTAGCGGAGATCGTCTCCCGTATCCCGGAAGTCAGAAACTGGCAGAGCTCCTCGGGGCTCGCCGACGTTCCGGACTTCAACTCCATGATGCGGATGAGCCCGGAGAAAGGAAGCACCATCGGTGCGGTACGCGTGAATCTCACGGACAAGAAGACGCGGGAGAGAAGCTCGATCGTCATTGCGGCTGAATTGCGCGAGGCGCTCAAATCCGTTTCCGCCAGATGGCCCGGAAGCACCATTCAGGTCCTCGAAGACCCGCCGGGACCGCCCCTCAAGGGGACGCTTTATGCGGAATTCTACGCGAAGGACCCGGAGCTCCTCCGTTGGCTCGCCGACAGGGTTGAAGCGGAATTCCGCTCGACCTACGACATGGCTGAAGTCACGAACACCGCAAAAGCCGACCGCCCTCAGATCGCGCTCTCGATCGACCGGGAAAAAGCGATCCGCGCAGGCGTCCTTCCAGCCTTGGCCGCTCATGAACTGAAGGCTCTCACCGACGGGTCCGTCATCGGCTACGCCCATGCTCCTGGCGAACGCCTCGCCCAGCCTATCCGGGTGGAAATCGCCAGGGGCGAAGCGTTTGATCCCGCATTTCTATCCGGCGTCACGGTACCGGGGTTCGCGGGCGTGCGCGTGCCGCTCTCGGAAATTGTGACCTCCGTCCCGAGAACGGAGCCGAGGGAGATCGACAAGAAGGACGGCGTCATGACGGCTGCCGTCGGTGGCGAACTCGCCTCCACGACGCCTACCTACGCCGTGCTCGATCTTGACCGGCGGTTGAGCGGCCTCGCCCTCCCTGGCGGCGGCACGCTTGCGACCGGGAACCTCACGTGGGCGGACGAGCGCCCCGACCTCACGCGCTCGAGAGCCGTTCTCCTCTGGCAGGGCGAAATGAGGATGATGCTCGACAGCTACCGGGATCTCGCGAAGTCGCTCCTTCTATCGGTCGGCGCCATCTTCCTGATCCTCGTCGCCTACTACCGCTCCTTCGGTCTTGCGATGATTGCGCTCTCCGCGGTGCCTCTCTGCTTCATCGGGATCTTCCCCGGGCACTGGCTCATGAACGTGCAGTTTTCAGCTTCGTCCCTTGTCGGCGTGACGGCAATCTCGGGGGTCGTGGTGAGGAGTTCGCTCCTCATCATCGACTTCGTGATCGATTACCTCAAGGCAGGACTGCCCCTTAAGGACGCACTCATTGACGCGGGCGCGGTGAGGCTGAGACCGATTCTTTTGACGACCCTTGCGATTCTCCTTGGGAGCGTCATCCTCATCCCGGATCCGGTCTTCGGAGGCCTGGCAATTACCTTCATCTTCGGCACCGTCGCCTCAACCATAGGCACGATCTTCCTCGTTCCAGTGCTTCTCAACTATTACTTTGCGAAGCATCCGTACACGGCTCCGGAAGGAGGCGTAAGGTAAGGAGAAAAACCTCTCTCCCGTTTTGAGGGAAACGAATCGCAGTCGTTTCGGGGATGAGGCGGCATCGCCGCCCCACCCGAACGCCCGCGCGAAGCGGGTGGCCGGGGATGCCGGGATGGGTCAGAGCTTTCTCCGAAGCCCTGCTGACCCCGGCCGACTCCCTGTCCCTTGCCTCACGAAACGGGACGAAAATCAGAAAAGGAGAACCCCTCAACATGACGGCACTTTCAAAGGAATGCTCAACTCCTCGCGCTTCTGTGCGTCCCCGCACGCTCTACCAGAAGATCGTCGACGCCCATACGGTGAAGAAAATCGATGCGGGAACCGTGCTTCTTTACTGCGACGCGCACTTCGCTAATGAATACACGTCGCCCCAGGCCTTTGCGGGCGTGAGGGACCGCGGGATTCCGGTAGCGGTCCCCGATGCGCACCTCTGCGTCGTCGACCACATCATCCCGAGCGAGGACGTCACTCCCCGCGTCATTCACGACCACGCGAGCCTCGTTCAGGCGGAAACGCTCGAAGCCAACTGCCGTCATTTCGGAATCGACGCCTTCTATGGGCCGAACGACCCCGACCAGGGCGTCGAGCACGTTCTCATGGACGAACAGGGGCTCGTCCGCCCCGGAATGGTCGTGATCTGCGGCGACAGCCACACGACGACGCACGGGGCTCTCGGGGCGCTCGGCTTTGGGATCGGCACGTCCGAGATCGAGCACATCCTCGCGACTCAGACTCTCGTCTACCGGCTTGCGGGCAGCATGAGGATTGAGATCAGAGGGAAATTGCCGTCGACAGCGACGCCGAAGGACCTTGCCCTCACGGTGCTCTGCACGATTTCCGCCCGCGGCGCTCTCGGCAAGGTCGTCGAATACACGGGCGAAGCCGTCTCTGCCCTCCCGATGGAAGGGCGCTTCACGCTCTGCAACCTCACGGTTGAAGCCGGCGCCAGAGGCGCCCTTATAGCGCCCGACGACAAGGCGATCGACTGGGTGAAGACGCATGCTGAAGGGCTCTCGGAAGAAGAATTTGAAACCATGGCCGCTTACGCGAAGACGCTTCGAAGCGACCCGGATGCTGAGTGGGATGAAAGCGTTGTGATCGACGCTTCGAAAGTCCGCCCGATGACCACCTGGGGCACGTCGCCGGATCAGGCAACGGCGCTTGATGAACCCATCCCCGACCCAGAAGATTTCCAGGATCCGATCCAGCGGGAAGCCGGAAAGCGCGGGCTCGAATATCAGGGACTTGAACCCGGCCGCACGATGGCGGGCGTTCCGATTCAGCATGTCTTTATCGGTTCCTGCACGAATGCAAGGCTCTCCGACCTCCGGGCGGCCGCAGCGATTTTGAAGGGCCGGAAAGTGCATGCGGGCGTCCGGGCTCAGGTTATGCCGGGATCCATGCGCGTGAGGCGTGAAGCGGAAGCCGAGGGGCTCGACCGCATCTTCAAGGACGCGGGCTTCGAATGGCGTAAGAGCGGCTGCACCCTCTGCCTCGCTATGAACGGCGACATCCTGGGCGACGGCGTTCGGTGCGCCTCCACCACGAACCGCAATTTCGAGGGACGCCAGGGACGAGGCGCGAGAACGCATCTCGTGAGTCCGGAAACGGCGGCGGCTTCTGCCGTCATGGGAGTCCTTACGGACCCCAACACGCTCGAAAGGCTTTAAGGATTGTCCGGAGGAAAAGAAAAATGGAAAAGTTCTCAACCCTCACTGCGGTTGCCGCGCCCATCGATATCGACAATCTTGACACCGACCAGCTGATGCCCAAGCAGTTTCTGCACGGGATCGACAAGTCCGGACTTGCTCAGGGGCTTCTCTGGAACTTCCGCATGAATGCGGATGGAACGTCACGGAACGACTGCGTTCTCAATCGCCCCGGGTTTGAAAAGACGAGGATCCTTGTCTCCGGTCCCAACTTCGGCTGCGGCTCGAGCCGCGAGCATGCCGTCTGGGGACTGATGCAGTACGGCATCCGCGTCGTCATTGCGCCCTCCTTCGGCGAAATCTTTTATTCGAACTGCTTCAACAACGGCCTCCTCGCTGCCCGTGTAACGCCTGAGGACGGAGCGGAGATTCTTTCCGTTCTGTCGGAGACGGAGCCGGTGGAGCTTACGCTCAACCTTTCGGCTCAGACGATTGAAGCCGCTGGCGCGCATAATCCATGGCGCTTCGACATCGCACCGCGCCACAAGCAGATGCTTCTCGACGGGCTCGACATGGTGGATGCGACGCTTGCCGACAAGGCGACGATTGATGCGTTCAGAGCGGCTCATGAGAAAGCGTTCCCCTGGATGGCGGGACTCCCGGGGAAGCGGAAGCGTTTGCGGGATGCGGGGACGCAAGCGTGAGACTATGCGTGCGTTTACGCCATTGGGCCTCAGATGGCTGTTCTTTGAGGCCCTTATGAGAGCTGCGAGATCCCGGGCTGCCGCTTCGACTCAGGATCTCCTTTGAATTCGACTGGTTGCATCGATGAGATGCGGCGCCCTCCATTCGGCGAATTCAGCAAACGGCGTCTTTCTCTGCGGCGAGGAGCTTCGCTTTGTCCATTGGATGGGCTTTTGCCAGCCTTCGGGTGGATTGTCATCACGAAAAGGATGACCCGGACAATCAAAGGAGAATCCACTGAGAGAAGGATTGCTGATTCCTGGTATTGATCGCTGCGCGCGGGGTGGCGCAGTTTTATCCCGCGTTACTGGTGCATTGGCGATCCGCGCTTGAGTTTATCTTCGGCGCAGAGTTCCTCCAGAAAATGCTCAACCTCTTTGTTGGGGCATCCGAGTTCCACCTCGGCCATATTGAGCTTCGACTTGATGGTGAGGCAGCCCGTCTGCACGAGAAGCGCCTTGAGGGAGATATCCTGGCCGGAGCTGAAGCCTTCGAGCTCATCCAACGTGATGCTTGTGGGCTTTTTGAATATATCGGGCGAGCGGAGTGCCTGGCGTTTGATGAATTCCCAGAGGGCTGAACGCTCTCCTTCATTCCTGCACCAATAGTTCTGGAAGCCTTTTTCCGGGTGGCTGAGGAATTGCAAAACCGATTCAGGGCAGAAGACTTGCGTTTCTGCTTCGGAGTCGAAGCAGAAGCCTCCATAATGCCTGCGCATTTCCGTTAGAAGCTCTTCCCTGCTCAGATTAAGTACAACTTCGGCATTCTTCAGATAGTCGCCGAAGTTGCTTTCAATCTCAGCTTCGGTAAACCCGAGCATCGTTCCATAGTCGGGATCGAATGTGATGTCTTCGAGAATGTTGAAGCCGCCGAAGATGCCATTAAATACGATTCTAATCTCGCCCGTCACGAAGAGAAATCGCAGGCAACCTTCGTATTCCTTGATCGCAGCATAGAACTCACTCATGACACGGCTCACTTGAGCAAAGAGCTCGGGATCGTCAAGGGAATTGATCAACGGCACGTCGTAATCATCAATCAGTACAACGATTGAATTGTGATTGAGTGTACTGAGCCATACCTTCAATTGATCGATAAAGCGGATAGAAGTGTTCGTCGGATCGAATTTGAATCCTAATGGAGAGAAAGAAGATGCGATGAAGCTATTGAATGCTACATGAAAACTTTCAATTATCTTCTGATTCTTAAACAATGAGAAATCAAGTCGAACAACAGGAAATGTTCGATCAGAACTGAGATTTTGAATAGCAAAACCAGCAAACTCGTTGACGCCAGATTTGAACAGAATTTCAAAGGCAGAGACAAGCAATGACTTCCCGAACCCACGCTGACGGGATATGAAAATTTTTCTGCAATCAGGGAACAGGGTGCAAATACGTTTTATTTTATCAAGGTCGATTTGGATAAATTTCCCTACTTCGCTGAAGCCTGAGCGCTCCATATGAAACAGTGCATTTTGATGAATTTCTTCCATACCTTAAATTTAAATCTCTTTTTACAATATTAATTACTCAAGAGAACTTCAACAATTTATGCAATTGTATCATTCAACAAACAATCTCATCATAAAATATCAACGCGAGACCATTTATTTTCAAATATTGAAAATTGCCAGGCAACACCAACGCCTAATCCCAATAACTAAAAAGGTTTGAGAGGCCGTCTTGAATTACTTAAATACAAATCACCATCGTCTTCATAGACATCCCCCAGCAATATTCTAAGAGTAATATTCAGTCGTCTAGCATCATTACTGATCACAATCTTCCCATTTTTATAGCACCCCATCTTTAGCTTTGCATCAAATTGCTGAAATTTCTGCATCTTTGTCATTAAATCTTGCTGTTTATTTATCAACCGCATAAACAAACGCCCTGATTGCACAGGCACATCTTCTCTAAATGATTTAACGCTTTCTTCGTCAAAGAAGCTATTAGTCAAAAATTTCTTGATGTCTTCAGATTTTGCCTCAGGAACATAGTAGTCAGCAAAACCCGGTAGCGCAGATTTAATCGTCTGCACACTTACAAAGGATAGTTCACGAGTTTTTTTGTTATAAACACCGGTAATGCTCGACGGGAATGCAAAAGCACTTGAATTTATATGTGCGACTGTATCTCCATCATAGAGACCGAGAAATTTGCTTCGATCGGCGAAATAGTAGCTTGTAAAACGCTGAATAAGGATCAGATCCGGAAGTTGAGGAATGCGAGTCAACAAAGCATTGCATTCTGCCAAGTCATCCACTTTAGTTAAGGTGTCCTTATTGGATCCTGACAAGATGGCATCAAAAACTTCAATTGTCTTATCTGGATCGTCATACCCATCAATATAAAATCGTTCACTATCTTCGGTTTTATAAATATTAGTAAATTCCACCTTAGTTAACTTAACGAAGGTAAAATATTGATTATAAAGAATATCGCTTAACTCTTTTCTAACCTCAGCCGACAAAGGAATGCGCAATGCTTTTACCTCATCGTCTACGCCCAGAAAAGTAACAGCTGACACAAGTTCATTCATATCTCTCACCTAAGCCCATAAAAACAACTATCGGAAATTTTTGCTGCGTACTCTATTGATTTAGGGCGCAATCTTAAATTATCAATAAGCAAAGTGGCCGTTTCTCCATCTGAAAACACCACCTCATAAAACCGTAGGCCACAAATTCGGAGTAAAGGAGAAAACGCAATAGTCATAGAGATCCATGACAATGAGAGCAACAATAAAAGCCCTAAAATCCAACCACCAGGATCCAAAGATTCACCTGACCCCATAAATAACGGCAGGACGTATGGCAAATAAGACAAAATACTATCCGAGCCAAGCTCTTTGTAAGAATTAACTCGAACGGGGGCCACATCTATTTTTCCAGATAAAAATTTTAAAAACTTTACCACCCCAAATCCAATACAAAGATTCAAAACAATTACCACAAAGACCAATAAAAACCGTAGGTAATCAACATCTATCAGGGACTCAGTGAGTTGAGATGAAAGTTTCTCTACGATCCAGTCAGCATACAAATAAGTAAACGTTATACTTAATGGTAAAACAGTTGCCAATGATATGATGGCTCGATATAGATCGTTCATTTTTCAATTCATCTCTGTTTAATTACAAAATTAAAGAAATTAAAATTCATTTCTATTCACTGACAATAATTGTCTCTTAGGCCCAGGTTTTTGACAATGCTCATCAATCCACTTCCTAGCAGTACTCGATGAAATGCCTGTAGCATTGCGAATCTCGCTCCATGAATGTCCGGAGAGCCGTAACCGAATAACATGCTCCCTGACTTCCTGAGGATAGCGATACTGGTTCTCAGAGATTTCCGTACGAAAAGTCCCACGCTTGAAGTCACGACTCCAATCCCGTACGGTATTGACCGAGATGTTGAGAATTCTCGACGCCTTGGTATAGCCGATCCCATGCTTGAATAGCTCAAGAGCCTGAGCACGCTTCTCCTCAGAGAGAGCTCTGGTTTCCCGTCTCTCCGTTACGCGAATGGAATCAATCTTCGGAGGTTCTGGGTTTGTCATTACTACCCCGCTCGTTCTAAAACCATCAGAGAGAAAAAGGCCCGTTCCCGAACTAACGCCGGAAACGGGCCTGAACACGCCTGAGTCGAGAAATTAAATGCCTGTACACTAAATTCCAGAACTCACAATTGAAGCTACTCTTTTCCTCTCTTCCACCTTCGTGAGAAGGCGGAAGAGAGAGAGAACATGAGTTTTGGAGCCCCGGGCATGAGTTGCCTCACTTAAAGCCCGGGAACTCATGCTTCAATGATTAGAAGGCGTAGCGGACGTTGGCATTGAACGAGTTGTTCAGACGATCGTCGCCGCCCGCCGTGAGGCGGTAGTTGAGACCGAAGGTGAACGCGCCGTTCTGCGCTTCAACACCGAGCGTGCCCTGAACCGGGTTGGTGTCAACGACACGAGTCGTTTCGGTAACACCGCCGTAGTAGGAGGCAACCGCATCCTTGTCGCCGAAGGTCGGGACAACAGAGACATCAGCCATCGGAGCAACCTTCCAGCCGTTCGTCTCGAAGGTCGAGGAGACGGCGACGCCGAGCGGGAGCTGGTAGACGGTCATATCGTCGTAGTCAGCACCGTACTTGGAGTCGTCCATCGAGAGACGATTCAGGCGGATGCCGGCGTGCGGAACAACGTTGAAGGCGCCGGCCTTCACGAGAACTTCCGTACCGACACCGACAGTGAAGATGTCGGCATCAAGCGATTCCTTGACGGAGCCGAAGTAGGCGGAAGAAGTCGAAAGGTCGTTCGAAGCCTGGGTGTAGCCAATGTCAGCCTTGACATTGAACATGCCGGTCGAATAGGCGCCGTAGGCCGAGAAGCCATAGTAGTCGGCGTCGTTGTCGACCTTATAGCCCGAGCCGACGGAGTTGCCGTCGCCGGTACCGACATTGAAGGCAACACCGAATACGCCGCCGCAGACAGCGGTGTAGTCAAAGCCGAGAACGGCACCGTAGATGTCGGTCTCATAGCCCTGGCCGTTGCCGTAGAGGCGCTTGGCTTCATTCGTCGTGCCGAAAACGTCGACCCACGGCGTGAAGCCCTGGACGCGTTCAGCATTGACGAGCGAAGTACGGCGATCGAGCGCCGCCGTCACCTGGTCGTTGTAGTCGAGGGCAGCCGTGAAGGCGCCGCCGGCAACAGCCATGTTGGTGGCAGCATGTTCCGCAGCAACGACATCAGCGATGGCGGCATCGTACGAATCTTCAAACAGATTCTCGACATCAACCACCTTCACACCGGCCTCCAGAACTGACGTGTCAACTTTACCGTCTGAAGCCCAAAGTGCGTTGGTGCCTTCCTTAACCAGACCAGCAGCGATGGTTGCATCAAGAGCCTTCTGTTCGGCCGCAGCTTCAAACGCACCCCAGTTCGTGTAGATCGTGTTGGCGATCACATTGCCCTTCGGAGCCGTGTAGGTTTCGACGGCGTTCTTGACGAGTTCGCGCGTATGGAAGCCGGCGTAAACCATGTCGCTGACTTCGGAGTCGTTGACCAGAACGTCAACAAAGCCATCTGCGTCGGCAGTGGCGTTTGTATAGAAAACGTTGCCGAAATCAACATCAAGATTCTTGAGACCCGTACCGAGGTTGAGAGAGCCAACACCGTTCTCACCGATCGTCAGAACATTGGCATTCACGCCCTGAGCCTTGACAGTTGCATAGGCAATAGGCGTGTCATTGTTGTAGATGCCCTGCGTCTTGTCGTAGCCCGCAGTGGATGCGACGTTTTCGAGATCAATGACAACAAAGTTGTTATGCGTGTTGGCGCGAGTGGTCGGCAGGGCGAAATTAGCCTTGGCAGAGGAAAGAATCTGCTGACCAATGTAGATAACGCTGGCCTTCGGTTCATCAGCGGCAAGATCAGACTGAATCGACGCAAGAGCGGAAGCTGCCTCTGCAGCATAATCGCCGAGAGCGAGGTAAGAACCCGCGTCGACGGTGAGATTACCGGTATACGTATTGTCCTTGACATTACCGAAGTCAAGCGCCGTATAGGTCTTGTTGCCAACCTTGTTTTCAGTCGTGGTGCCAAGCAGCGTGAGACCGCCGCCGGAAACCGTAACATTGCCCTCGCCGGCAACATCCGTGAGCGTCCAGTCACCGGCCGCAACCTTGAGGCCGGCTGTGGTACCAATCGTCACAATCTTCTCGAGCCTGGCGCCGTCCGTGGCTTCTTCGCCGAGCGTCACGGCATCGAGCTTGATCGTCTTAACCTTAGATGCGTCAACCGACTTGTCGAACGTGAGGAATTCGCCGTTGGTGCCGCGGATGACAAGCGGATTGGCCGTTGCATCTGTACCAGCAAGAGTAACGGACGTAACGGCAGTGCTGCCGGTCTGCTTAACAACGACAGAACCAATCGTTGTCTTGTTGGCGACCTTACCTTCGGCGGCGGCAGTCGTTGCTGTCAGATCAACAGTAGCCGTCTTAACGTTCAGGCTATCGACATCCTTCAGCTCGGCATTGCCCTTATTGTCAGCGCCAACGAGCGTAGCGGAATCAAAGACGATGTTGCCAACCTTAGCCTGAGCATCCTTCCACTGCTTTGCAGTGATGTTGCCGGCATAGGCGGTTTCATAGGTCGTGCCAGTATCAGCTTCATCGTTGAGAGCCGTGCCGAACGACGTGGCTTCGGTGTACTCGCCGTCAGCCCCTTTTTTGAAGAGGTTCTCGTACGAGGTATAAAGCTTGCCCTTATTCGTAAACTTGCTGGCAACGACATCCGTCGCAACCGTACCGACCGTCAGCTTGCCGCTGTTGGTCATGTTTGCATTCGAAGGAGTGTCACCTGCATTGGTCGAACCAGAAAGATCGAGCGTATCGACCGTCAGTTCGCCATAGGTTCCGACCCTGACCGTACCTTCCTTACCAACAACGAGGCTCTTCAGCGTGTAGGCACCATTATTAATTGCAAAAGTGCCGGACTCCGTTTGCGAACCCACCTTGACGCGATCAACATTGCCCGTCGCGGTGACGAAAGAACCACCGTTCAGGGTCAGAGTCTGACCATTCGTGCCATGGTACTGGTCCTTCGTTGAAGTCTGCGTGCCTTCCGGGGCGTGCGTAGTGCCCTTCGCATAGGTGGAGTTGTAGTCGAGAAGCTTGAACGTACCGCCTGCGTTGACCGTCACATTTGTCGCAGTGAACTCGGCAGCTTCAACTTTCTTCGCAGCGTCAGCAACGACCTTAGCAGTAATGGTCTCAAGAACGCCGCCCTTGCCGATGGTGATGTCTTTAACGGTAAGGGTGCCGTTGTTCACGACAGAACCGCCGTTCGAGATCTCAAGTCCGTCAACATCCAGCTTTGCACCAGCAGCGTTGGTGATGGAGGAGCCATCAACAACATACAGATCACCGCCGACAGTGCCGGCGTTAGTGACCGTCGAGCCGTTCTTCAGGGTGACGTTGTCAGAGCTGAATTTACCGGTAGCCGCCACATTGAGCTTGCTGGCGTCGAAGTTCAGCTGAGTCGTGGAACCCCGAGTTGTATCGCCGAAAGCAACTGACGTGTCTGTTTTCTTCTTATAGGTACCGACAGCCAGTTCGCCGGCGACATCAACAATCGAATTCGAGATGGTTGCCGTCTTCCTCTCGCCTTCTTTAACTTCGGTGCCAAGGTTCAGGACGCCGTAATTCTTATCAGCGACAGTAAGCGTCGTGCCGTTAATGAGAGAAAGCGTGGAGCCAGCAGCAAAGATCATGCCGGCAGTTGCATTGGTTTTGCCGGCGAGCGTGATCTTGGCATTATCGAAGGTGAACTTCGTGCCCTTAGTGTCTTCGGTAGCCTTACCGGCGAAGAAGTTCGCGTTCGTCACAACGACTTCGGCATTCTTCACAACAGTGGCGTTAGCCTTCGTGGCAACCCACTGTCCATCGGCATCTTTGGTTTCAGCAAAAGCGCCGAAGCCATTGCCATCCCAAGTCTTAACGTCCGAAGAACCGGTAATGACCAGCTTGCCGCCATTCACCACGAGGTTCTGAACTTGGTTGAAGCCGTTGACCGTAAGCGTGCCGCTTTCGAGCGTCAAGTTCTTGACAGCAGCTTCCGTGAGATCGCCGGACTTGAATGTCGTATCCTTCGTAATCGTATACGGATCAGTCGTGGTCTCGGCATCAGCAGCCATGACGGCGCCGGCGGAGAGCATGAGAGCGGAAACCGCAGCAGCGACGACCGTCTTGACAGCCTTGCCCTGATAGGAGGAAGCCTTCTCGCTCGTCACGACTGTGCCGCGTGTGAGGGAGCGGGCGACCTTGAATGTCTTATTCATTGTTAGAAACT
>ERZ1034901.93-NODE-93-length-70205-cov-106.030221_pt1 | contig 70205 bp, 62 predicted proteins | sample MGYA00520628_ERZ1034901 | MGnify/ENA primary metagenome ERZ1034901 (study PRJEB33766, sample SAMN09781783) | gut metagenome | biome: gut microbiome | host: Homo sapiens | place: Madagascar | study: EMG produced TPA metagenomics assembly of the PRJNA485056 data set...
CTCAATTCAGTTGTTTGCTTCCCTAATTAAGTTTTCGGACGGCCTCCCCCAGATTTAGAAGGTCTAAAAAGTACTTTTGTGCTCTTACACTCAGAAGTTTTCTATGTAATTACGAAGTGAAAAATGCTCATTTTTAATGCCTACCTTATCCTTATACAAGAACAACTTTTGCTTGATAGCTTTCTCGCTCACACAATAGATAGATGCTAAAGTCTTTTGCGATAACTTTAAACGCAACAGCATCATTAATCGCAAATCTGCTTTAGACAAATTAGGATGCTTCTGTTTTAGTCTAGACACAAACAAATCCTCCACACTATCTAAGAAGACTTCTAACTCTGTCCAATCATTATCGGAAAGCACAATATGCTTACTCTCATTCGGAACACTCGAATTTAATTTTTCAACAACCTCAATCTTCTTCTGTAAATAGTTACGCATTACTGACAATTGTACATCCCTATGCGAGAGTTCTTCTTGGTGTAATTTCTCCATCATTTGCTGCTTTTGGCTGAATATTTCCTGTTCGTGAGCAATGCGTGCTAATGATCGTTTTCTATATGACCAATAAGCATAGAAGACAAACAAAATAATTATCAAACCCAAAAGCACTATCAAGCCAAATACCCATCGCTGCATTTCTGCTTTACCCTGCATCTTTGCCCTTTCACTTTCTTTCTTCAAAAAAGAAGTATAATAGTTAATCTTAGCTTGCAATGCTGATCGATACATATCTTGCAAGCATGAATTTGCAGAGTCCCCAAAAGTCTTAGCCAACATATAATTCGAAGTTTTCATTGCAGCTTGACTTTGCATAAAAAACACGGAATAGCGGTCTTCCGGCGTTTTCGGTGTTGCTTGTTTCAATATAGCAAAAGCTCGCTCTATTGAATCTACAGAAATATATGCAGAAGCCAACATCAACTGACTAGAAAGTCTATCTGTACCATTTGAGCTATAAGCTTGTCGAGCATAAAACAAACAACTATCTTTTTCCCCAACTTTCTCATAAACATTTGCCAAATCTTGGCAAACAAAAGAATACAGATTTCTATCCGCATCTTTCATTGCCAGTTTTAAAGCAATCTGGCCTTCACATAACGCTTGACGTAAGCTATCTACAAACATGAAATTATCACATAACCTCAATCGTGCAGCCACCTTATTATATATATATACATTTGGCATGGAATCATACATCTTCACCAAAGCTTTAGCATAGTTCAAAGCTTTGTAAGGTGCCAGCTGTTCTTCTACTTCAATCAGCTTATCCAATGCCAAGCATTTTAAATTCATATTATGGAGGCTGTCAGATATGGAATAGGACTTTTCTAAACAAGCCTTTGCCTGCTCCATGCTATCATTCAGCAAAAAGCATTTTCCCATATAATACAAGGATGAAGCATAAAGCGAATCGTCCTGATGTTCTCCATACCAATCATACGCTATGCGAATCAAGGAATCGTTATCTACATCCAAGCCCGACTTATCTTGTGCCATATAATAAATGAGGGCATACTTCGCCATATCTTCATCAGAGAGTTTACCTTGATTGATACGGTTCAAAAAGGCCAAGGCACTATCTGGCTTAGACTCTGCCAACGTATAAGCCAAGTCTAACTCTCTCTTATGACTTTGATAACATGATACCAATACTGAAAGCATCACAAAAAACAATATCGTAAACGAAATACTTCTTCTCATATTTAGTATAATTACATTCTGGGCGCAAAAATACAAAATATTTTTCAATAATAGAACTAAATAGGGTCTAAAATACAAAGTCTGCAGAAAAGCACAATATAACTGATTATCAGGTATATATATTATGTTTATAACAAAAGGGGGTCTAAATAATAGTAGTATTTTCGCGAAACCAACTCATAGTTTTATGGCTCCTAAGTCTATGAGTTCCGAGAAGAAAAACATAGAGTTAAAAAGCAAAGAAAAAAACAACACGGACAAATTGAATTTGTCCGGACAAATTGTCCGGCAGTCTATAAAATACTAATATTTAACCATTTACAAGCAACCGGACAAAAGAGCCGGACAAATTCAATTTGTCCGTGTTCCTAATTTAACTTAATTATTTTAACTTTTTGGTCAAAAGCCACCTGTTTTCAGCCTTTCTGCCTGAAAGCAGAAGGCGTGACCCCTCTCATCTTCTTGAAGAACTTGGTGAGATGGGCCTGGGATGAGAAGCCGAAGGTGTTGGCAATCTCCTGCACCGTATGCGTGGTGGTAGAAAGCTCGCGCTCTATCTCCCTCACGATGTATTCATCGATGATTGCCTTCGGCGTCTTGCCGGAGATGCGGCGGGTAACCTGCGCCAGATAACGGCCACTCACATTCAGCTGGTCGGCATAGAAATGCACATCGCTATAGGTGCGGCAGAAGTTATTCACCTGCGAGATAAACTGGTTGTAAAGCTCGGAACTCCTGCCCTGCAGATTACTCTCCCTAGCCAGTTCTATATTGATGAAATCCTGCGCCATCGCCAACGCCTCCTCCATCTTCTTGCCCTGGTTCAGATAGATGGCAAGAGCAGAAGAGAAGCGGTTGATGAGACCATGCGAATTGGCATTATCGAGCCGGTAAATCCTGAGCCCCTGCTTTTCGGCAAGCTCCAGGAGTCGGGAGTTCTGAAGAATGATATCACTCTCCTTCTTTCTTGCCACGACTACCGAACAGAGCGGCAGCAAACGGTATTTGATCTGGCTCACCACATCCTCGGTCATCAGCGCATCGCCCTGGCTCGACCAGATGGAAGGTGCATAGATGATGTGTTCGGGACGATACTTGGTCAAGGCATCGATGAGCACATTCAGCGTCTCTACCTTGCGTATCATTCCCACCTTCACGATGTTGGGCTGCATATCGTTCATGATTGCCTCTATCTGTCCGGAAACAATCTCGGCAGGAATATCGAAGAACTCCTGGATACCCAGGGTATTCTGCACGGTGATGCTGGTTATCGCCGAAACGGCATAACCTCCCAATTCGAATATCGTCTTGATATCCGCCTGCACACCAGAGCCACCGGTGCTGTCGGAACCTGTAATCGTTAATATTGGCAACATATCGTTTGAACTTTAATCCTTATACTTTATTCCTCGAACCTATCCTCTACATTTGAGAGTGAAGAAAAGTTCGAGGGCAAAGATACAAAAAAAGAGCGAATAATCAGCATGGTTTGCTGATTATTCGCTCTTTGAATTATGCTTTTGCCCTTACAGGGCGACTTTGCCGAGTGCTTGTTCCCCAGGGCGCTGCCCTGGGCTAAGAGCTTCTGCCCTTTCAGGGCGTTTGGGGAAGAATTTATGATAGATTCCCCCGGAGCACCTGGCGGGCTTTATTCTGAAAAATCTTTCGATTCTTTGATAACCTCGGCTGGCACCTCGCTGCAACGCTCGTAGCGGCAAACATCGGTGGCATCATCCTTGCCGGTCCAGATCATCGAACCCGAAGCCAGAAGGCGGGTTACGAGATAGCTCTGGTTCCAGTCGCCCATGCCGTAATCATAGCTTCCGCTGATGATGTAGCCCTGGTAAGGATCGTTCTTGATGGCAAACGAACCCGTGATGTGGCGGCCATACATACTGTCAAACTTCTGATACATCTCGAAAGTCTGCTCCTTGCGGTTGAACACGATGTAGCAGTAAGTACCCTCAGGCACCTGCTCACCATTGTTCCACTCCACCAACTTCCATGTGCCATGAAGATTGGCAGGAGTCACCTCCAGTGCAGGCTCCTCCGGTTCATCATCATCGCTGCTGCAAGCTGCAAAGCCACAGGCAAACAAGGCAATCACCAGGAGGGTGAAGAGTTTCTTTAAATATTTCATTGTCTTTATCTTTTCTTGTTTATGAATGAATGGATTACTTATGATAAGGTTCTGGCATCAATGATGCCCAGACTCTGTCATCATTTAATACGGGATACACTCACCTGTATAGTCCTGTCGGACGGACGGGCATCCAGCCCCTCCAGAATAACAGGAAAGGTGAAGGTTTCAGGCATCGTTGCAGGAATCTGGTCTGCGATGATGGTGATGACAAGATCTGCCTCATCACCCGGCTCCAGCACCTCAGGCTCCGTGGTTAGACGGGCATAAGGCGGAAGAAGCAGACTGGTAATGCGGAGCGGCTTGTCGCCACTGTTGCCGCAGAGGATGCGAGCCGATGGCTGCGTGCCTGGCTTCACCTCCGTGATACTTGCCTTCGCCTGCTTCAGTCGCAGCGCCCCCATCTTATGCGGATAGCGAGCCCACACATCGGCTCCCGGCAATACCCTACCCGTCAAGGCAAGCTTCACGGCTGGCTGACCCTCTATCTCTTTCAGATAGAGGAAAGCCCCCGTATTGATAGTGCCCGGATAGCGATTCGGGGTGAAAGTAATCTGTACCTGACAGGTATCGCCCGGCTGCATCACATCACCCTTTACAAAGGAACGGGTACATCCACAGGTGGTTCTCACCTGCGAGATGTGCAACACTTTCTTGCTCACGTTCCTTCCCACAAAGGTAAAGGTGCGAGGTGCATCGTCCTCGGTCATCGTACCGGCATCTATCAAGGGATGCTCAAACTTCAGCAATTCCTTCTGGGCATTCACCGTAACAGGCAAAGCCAAGAAGAAAGCCGATAGGAAAGCAAATATCTTCATATTACATCCAACCATTGTTACCGGCGCTCTTGCGAACAGTTACTGTCACAGTCTGGCTAGTACCGTTGGCTGCAGTTACGGTGAGCGATGTACTACCCGCAGCGAGACCCTTCACAGTGAGCATCTTGCCATCTACGGTAGCAGAAGCCACGCTGGTATTGGCAACCGAGCAGGAGTAGCCCTCGGTCTGACCTGCGAAATAAGCAGCAAGGTTGAGAGAAGTAGTCTTCTCGATACCCACATACATATTAGGCAGCTTCATCTCCGAACTGAGTTCCTTGTTCTGGATGCCGTTCAAGAGCTGAGCCGCATCAATCAGACCCGCACCCATCTTGCCGATATACTTGGAAAGCTCGATGGTCTCAGGCGAAGCACCCACGGTGGTATGGTTCATGTAATAAGTCTTGGTAGCACCTTTCTGATAATGGCTATCCAGATCCTTCACCGATTTCTTCATCAGGGAGATGAAGTCGGCTGCACGATAGTGACGGTTCTGCTTGACAGCATAGGCAAGACCCAAGGCAGCCACACCCGATACGTGGGGACAAGCCATAGAGGTTCCCTCCATATAACCGTATGCAGGCTGACCGTTCTTTACCAAAGTAGAGAGCACGGCACCCTTCTGTTCACCAGTCTCTGCCCAATATTCATCCTCAGTCTCACCAATCTTACCATAGTATTCCAGGTCACCGCCCGGAGCACTCAAGGTTACGAGCGAACCGAAGTCGGTATAGCAGGCAGGAGTATAATCGGCAGCCAACGATGCTACGCTCACACACTTGGAGTAAGCTCCAGGGAATGCAGGATTGCCCGCATACTCGTTACCGGCAGCAAAGACAGCAATACCGCCATCGATTACGCCATTTGGCGAACCAGCATTGTTGATGAAGTAATCCAGCGCTTCCTTCTCCAGCGGATAGGTCTCAGCCCATTCCTTCTCGGTAGCAGGTCCAGGAGTGTAACCACTCAGCTCGCTACTCTCAGAAGAGTTGTAACCCCAGCTGCACTGCAGAATGACAGCGCCATTGTCGGCAGCATACTTGATGGCTCTCGCCTCTCCTGCCAAGGTAACACTGTTCTGACCGGAGAAGATCTGGCAAGACATGATCTTGACGCCGGAGTTTGGAGTACCATCACCACCAGCCACACCACTCACACCGATACCATTGTTGTTGGCAGCAGCGATGGTTCCAGCTACGTGGGTACCATGACCAGAATCATTGGCATCCGACCAGGTGATGTTTCCGCTCTCCTCAACGAAGTTATATCCGTGGAGGTCGCCCTCATAACCGTTTCCGTCGCCATCAGCCTTCTCCCCCTGGGTAGTTTCTCCCGGATTGCACCACATGTTAGGCGCCAAGTCAGGGTGAGTGTACATCACGCCCTCGTCGAGCACAGCCACGATGATGGAAGGATCGCCTACGCAGGTTTTCCAAGCCTCAACGGCATTCACATCACATCCAGCCTCAGCACCAGCCTGATTATCGTTGAGATTCTCGAAGCCATAGTTGCCGGCGCCCAGATTGCGATAGTGCCACTGATAAGCGAAGCCTGGGTCGTTAGGCTCACCAGATGCAGCCGCACGGGTTGCCTTCTGCTGAAGCGCCTTGTCGCTGAGATAGATGCGCTTGCTATCGGTATTGTAGGCACGCTTGATGCGACCATTGGTCTGCACCTTGGTAACTTCGCCCAACTGCTTCAGGCGCTCAGCGGCAGCCTTCAGGTCGGTGCTCTTGTCAAACTTCACGGTGTACCAGAGGTGGAGTCCCGCCTCACGGGTTCTTGCCTCGGTGTTTGCATCAACAGGGAAGACACGCTCGAAGCTGTAGCTTCCCAGGATGTCGAGCACCTCGTCGGTAGAAGGAATACCCGAACGGGTAGCCTTGCCAGAACGAGTCTTGCTCATTTGCGCCTGGTCGAGAATGCTGCTCATCTCTGGGGCAAACTTGATGAGCAACTCACCAGCCTCTGCATCAGAAGGGATGGTGATGTCTGCCTTGCCCTCAGAAGAGTCGATGGTTGACAGGCTGTCAGAACAGCCTGTCAATGCCAAAGCGACCATTGCTATATAGAAAAACTTTTTCTTCATTGTTTGCTTCTATATTAATTATCTACTTACTTTTCTACTTCTCTTGTACTTGGCAAGTGCCTCTTCGCCAGATTCATCTCCGGCAGCCACGTAGGCACGGTAGTACAATGGATAAGCTACGCCTTTCACTTCCCACTTGGAACCTGGATCCTTAGAACCATAGTAGTACTCTGCGCTATAGGTATCCTCAGCTATGTTGGAGAATCCGGCAGCCTCACCTACGGTGTTGAAACCACGCTCCGTCTGGTTGAATACCATGGTAGCAGGGCTCCACAGCACCATGCGAGGGTGGAACAGAATCCACTTAGGCACCGCACCCGTGAAGAAGTTGAGGTTGAGCGCCAGAGAGCGGCACTTAGGCAACACACGTGGCACAGACATCGGATAGACATCCTTGTAAACGATGGTGCCATCCTTCTGCTTGCAGGTTACAGGGTTGTTCCACTTAGAGAGCAACCACTTGCAGGTATCACCCACCAGCTTATCCTGCCATTCTGCCTTGTTGGTAGAGAAGTCGGCAGCCGTATAGCGTGTAGGCTTTCCGGCAGCCTCCAAGGCCTCGTCCATCTCCTCATCGGTAGGAAGTTCACCCTCCAGGAAACAGTAAGAAAGCTCCAGGGCTCTCAGGTTGTCCCAGGTAAGAAGCGAGAGGAATGCCTGGCGCTCTGAATATTCGCTGCTGATATTACCATACATACCGATAGGATAAGTATTGTAGATATAGTTGCCGTCGCTATTCTTGTTCAAGCCGCTCATATTGATGCAGACATCGGAACGGCGCTGGGCATAGAGAATCAGCTCTGTGAGGTGAGGGAAGTTCTGGGCATTCACCACCTTGGTGATATCCGACAGTCTGTTGAAGTTGTTACTTACCAGATTGAGACTCTCCAGTGACTTACCCAACTTCTTGAAGCCCGCAGGCAACTTAACCAGTCCGAACGCCTGTACGGTAAGATGCTTGAGATAAGCCAGCTCGCAGATGTCCTCGCCGAGTTGCATCTCGCGAATCTGGTTGTTGTCATTACTTGCCACAGAGAAACTCTCCAGATACTTCAGGTTCTTCACCTCCTTAGGAAGCGTCTCGCCCGGCTTGAGATTCAGCATGCTGAACTTCACGCTGCGCACACGTCCCACAGCCTCAGGGTGCTGCTTCACGAAGGCATCGGTAGCCTCCCAGAGGGTTACGCTGCTCCAGTTGCGCATGTTGTCGCTTGTATCGTAAGTAGCCATGCTGTTGAGCTTCTGGTTGATCATGATGACCGAGAGAGAGTCACCGGCACGGGTATCCTCAATCTTCGGAGCCGCAGCCTGGCGAACGGTAAGGATCACATCATCCGTCTTGTTGCCGTCAGCATCCACCAGCTCATCATCTGCATTCACAGGAACGAGATGAACCTTAGCCACACGCACAGCAGGAACGATGTTCATATTCCAGCGGAACTTGAACTTCACGCTGCGAGGACGCGCCTTGCGGTCGAGCACGATACCCAGGTTGGTACCGGTCAGCTTATCCTCGTTCTTGGCGTTCAGGAGCCATCCTTCACGCTCACCTTCGTTCTCCGCCTTCTCGGCATCCGTCATATCGCCCTCGAAGGAATACTCGATGCTTCCGATCTTGCATTCCACATTGGCAGAAATCAGACTTTCGAAAGCACGCTCATCGTATGAGCCGGAGTTATCGATTTCCACAACAGGGTCCTTGATATCAATCTGCTTGCCATAACCAAACTGCACGACCGAGACGGTACGGCGCTGGCCGTTATCGCCGATGAAGGCGATGTCGGTGGTACGACGGCCATTGATCAAGGTAGAATCTACGATTACCGTAGCAGTGGTAGAACCCACACCGTTGGCAGGAGTCAGCATCAGCCAAGGCTCAGCCACACTGCTCACCCAGTTCTGAGAGGCAGCAATGGCGAGCTGTTCGCTTCCGCCCTCAGCTCCTATTTCAATCTGCTCCTTGTCGATGGCGAGTCCACCAGGGATTTCCACATCATCATTGTCGCTGCAGGATGCGGTCATCAAACCGGCACCGAGAACGAGGAGCCATGTAAGTTTCTTAATATATTTCATATTATCTTACTTCCTTATAGTTTAATTTTCGAGATCCAATGCATCGCAGCCACGGATGTCCTGGGTCTTGTCATAGAACAACTTGTACATACCTGCCTTGATGTATGCGCAGACGCTGGTTACATCGATAGAGATGTTAGGGTTGTCTGAGATGTTCAGGATATACATGTGAGAGGTCAATGTCTCATCCACCTTACGGATATCGTTGGAACCAATCTGGAACTGAATCAAGCTTGGGCACTTGGTGATACCTGTTGGCCATGTGCGGAGAGGACGGTTGCCCTGGGCATCACGCTGATGGTTGATACCGAACGCACGCAGGTTGGCACTGTTCAATGGCTGGGTAGGAACCTCGCTGAAGCAGTTGTAGCTCAGGTCGATGTTGGTGATGTATGGCATATTATCGCTCAAGAAGTCGTTAGAGAGAGCTGTCAACTTGTTGAAGCGGAAGTCCATCACCTGCAAGAGATAAGCATACTTACCCTTAATGGAACCCTTAGGGATGCTGGTCATCTGGTTGCCGCTCAGATCGAGGGTAATGATTGGCGAACCGGCAGCAATCAGCTCTGAAGGGAACTTGCTGAACTTGTTGTTGGCAAGCGATACGGTTGAGGCATTGATACCCTTGTAACCGCCTGCGCCATCCACACCCGAAATCTCATTGTTGGAGAAATCTACAGACCCCATCACGTGTACAGAGCTTGCATCAAAGATGTTCGGGATCTTCTTCAACTTGTTATAAGAGAAGTTCAGACTCTCGGTATTCTCTGAGAAACCGCACAGGTCGGCAGGAATCTCCTCTATCTGGTTATTGTTGAGATAGAGTGATGAAAGCATGACCTCCTTGGTGAATGGATGTACCTTCTTGATATTGTTGTTGGCAAGGTCGAGCAAGCCCAGCTTCACCATGTTGCGGAGTGCCCATGTGGCAGGGAACTCTTCCAGGTTGTTATAGCTCAGGTAGAGAATCTGCAGGGTCTTACCTATCTTGCAGGTTGCCATCTGCTCCCAGTCGTCACGCAGCTGAGCTGCCTTGATACCCTTGTTACGTGCCAGATTGAACGCCTGGATATTCGGCAGTTTGTAGTATACATCCGGCAGGCGGGTCAGCTTAGGACAGTTGTAAAGCTCCAGGTCGGTGAGAGTGGTCATCTTGTCCCATGCCTCCTCGGTATATTCCTCGGCAAAGCGATGGTACTCTGAATTCTCATCATCGTAGAACTTGGTACAAACCTCATCCGCAGTGATTGGTGAGTTACCAATATAGAACTGCTGCATCTTGGTCAGGCGATAGATTGCCTTTGAGATACCTGTAATCTTATTGGTAGTCAAACCAATCTGGGCATCCTTCAGCTGGATTCTGGAATCCTTCTTGATGAAGTTCTTGGCATTCTTGCTATCAGAGTTGAAACTCTCCACGATCATCTCCGACATGTGGGCACGTGGGTCATACTTCAGGAACTTATTCTCATAATCATGACGCATTGCCATCTTATGAGCGGCACTCAACTTGCTGGCATCGTAGGCGGAGAAGAGGTTGGCACCAATCTTCTCGTCGTGCGAACCGAAGTTCAACACCTGGAGTTCTGTCAGCTGACCGATGGCATCAGGCACGATACCCTTGGCACCGAAGCCGGCGATGACCAGACCGATGACGCGGCCATTGCTGTTAAGCGTAACGCCAGGCTGCTCACCCCACATATCGAGTTCCTTGTTGAAGTTCCAGTTGGCACCGTGGAAGGTAGCATCACCATAGAAGCTCCAGTCCTTGCCCTGCAGAGATTCCCAGATAGCCTTCAATGCCTTGTAGTCCTTGATGTATTCCTTGGTCTCAGAGAGGAGGATAGGCACCTGGGCATTGTCTGTAAGCTTGTTGTCGGTTACCACGAAAGCCTCGCCCTTTACCGGCTGAGTCTCGTAGGTAGTCTTCACCGCGCCGGTCTTGCCGTATGTAGTATAAGAGGTAACCTGATAGGTACCTGCCGGGAGCCATACGGTAGAATCGCAATGGGCAGTAGCCACATCCATATACTTATCGTCTTCGTTGTCCGGATTCTGATTCTCCTTGCTTCCCTCCTTGTATTTCACCTTCAGGTTGGCGAAGGTGAAGGTTTCACGGGTGAAGAGGTTGGTTACGCTCACATCAATCATGCGGATGCTGGAGAAGAGATACTCCTGTTTTCCGGCACGGGTCTTCTCCCACTGCTTGATGAGGTCGAACTGCACCTTACCACGCTCTACGGTCTCAACCATCAGGTCCTGCTTGGTCAAGCCGCCTCCCACAACGGTGAAGGTCTCGCCTGCAGAAGAGGCAAGCAGTTCCTCATCTACGGCATCATAGAGATAGAAACCGATGATGGTGTAAGAACCTGATGCCAGCTGCAGCTTATCACTTCTCAATCCATACTCCGCATTCTCGGCATTGTAGGCATTGAGCGACAATGTCTGCGATACGGTTGTACCGTCATGCTCCATCACCACCTTGATTTTCTTGGCATCGCCGAGCTTCTCAAGCTTATCGATGGCAGCGGCACGGGTGGCTCTCGACGAAACCTTCTTGGAGAGCATGAACTGCACATAACCGTATGTGCCGTCCCAGCCCTCGGTGTTATCGTCGGAGCAGCTTGTCACTACCAGGGTCATCATTGCAACCAGGAGCAACAGGAATGCCTTGCTATATCTTTTGAATTTCTTCATTACTTTCTCTTGCTTCTAAATCCCATATTATTGATAAAGACTACACGCTTGCAAGCGCCCTGGGCATCGTTGAATCCTGCGAAGATAGGGAATGCGAGTCCATCTACGTTCATTCCTACATAGATGCCCTTCTCGTCCTGTCCTACCTCGTAGGTATCCATCATCTTGCCTGCACCATCATAAATCACAACAGAGGCACCATCACCAGGATTCCATCCGTCGATCTGTGGATAGATGGCTACATAGCCACCATAAACAGTTGACTCGAATACCTCGTTGCCAGTATAGCTGAAGAAGCCCTCGGCATACATCTTATAGTCTTCATTGCTTGTCAAGGCGCAATCTGCCTCCATACCCATGCTGGTTACAATAGGAGCAGTAACAGCTGACTCGCCCTTCTTGTCCTCCTTCTGTACGATGTCCATCAGGAAGTAACGGTCGTAATCGCTCTTCACGGTCATGAAGTCATCCTCCAGCATTCCGTCGAGTCCATTCTCCAGACTCTCGAATACGCTCTGTGGCAATGCATAGACCAGGAGCTCACGGCTTCCGCTGCCCAATGGAGCGACTGTGAGCTTCACATCACCCTTCTCGCCCAGCAACTGAACAGCGCCGGAAGCATCCTCGAACAAACCATTCTCCTTGTTCTCGAAGACTACCAGCTGATAAGCATCACCAAAGGTCTTGAGAGTGAAAGGAACGAAGTTGTGGAAAGTAAACGCATTGGTGGTCTCGCCATTCAGGCTTGAACCGTTCTGGGTGAATACCTTGCCATCCAGAGATACATTCCATACTGCCCACTGTGAAGCGGTAGGATATGTAACATCCATGGTGTTGGTGGTCATACCATTATAGATAACCGGTACGGTAACGGCAGCCTTGCCATCCTCAGAAGAGAAGGTAACGGTGTAGTTGGCATCCTTGGCAATGGCATACTTGGCGCTCATGCCCTGGTTCTCCTTGAAGGCTGCACCGCCTACGGCTGGCTTGTTAGGTGTACCTACCAGGAAGCCGCCTTCCAACTCTACCCAGGCAGGCGTGTTGGTAACAGCAAAACGATAGTTTGCCTTGACAGAGAACTTGTTGTAGATAGGCTGACCTGCGATATCCTTGTAACCAACGGTAATACCTGTCTCGGTGATATCGTTGCCCAACTCATCGTAAACCTTGAGCTCGTAGCCGGCAGCCGAACGCTTTACCTCAGCGATGGCAACCTTCTGACCACCCATAGTCAGGAAGAGCTGAGCCACACTCATATCCTTGCTGGCATCATCTGCCGTAATCTTTACCTTGAGGGTCTGCTTGCCTGCTGTACCATTGAGCACGAAGGCATCAGCATTCTCGCCCTGCACCAGCTTACACCAGATGGCAGAAGAAGCGAGGCTCCAGTTCTCGTTGGCATCGAAGGTGAAGTCCAACTCGTCGCCAGCTGCACCTGCGATAGTCTGTACCTGTGGGAACACAGGGTTTACGGCATCGTCGTCATCGCTGGAACAAGCAGTGAACAGGGTCACTGAAACCAGCGCCATGAGTACGAGCCAATATTTTGAAATCAATGTTTTCATTTTACTTTATTCTGTTTTTAATATCCTTGTTCTTTTAATTTCTCTGCCTCTGCATCGCTGATCCATTCATACATGGTGATGAAGGTGCCCACGGTGCCGAAGGATGAACCATCCTTGTTGTCAACACTCATGGTGACATACTGCAATACATAGTTCTGGCAGGTATTATAATAAGAGGTGTAGAAAGATGGCTGGCTGATGCGCAACTTGCCATCTCCATAGATGGTGCCGAACGCCTCGCCGGTCTCACCGGCAATCTGGTCGTCCATCTCTACCTTCGGTTCCAGGATGTTGTCGGTATTGAACTTCAACTTCAGGTTGTAGCCCTTGTAATAGACATCCTTCAGCAGAACAGTATTCTCCTCGCCTTCCACTACCTCTGTCTTGATCAGACGGTTGGTTACGTTGTTCAAGTACTGGCTATAGAAGGTAGATGTTACCATGCACCAGCCAGAGAAGTTGTGGATATCGAAAGGACAAGACTTCTGCATCACCACGTGGGTGTAGTCCTTGTAAAGCTCTGTCCAGTTATACTTCTCCGGAATCACCAGCTTTAGAGTGAAGCCCAGAGAGTCGGTCTTGCCGATGTTATCATAGATACCCTGAACCTGCACGTTTCCTACCATCTCGCCCGCCTTGATTGTAACGGTGTTGTTGAGGATGCGATAGTGCTGTCCCTCGATGGCATTGCTCTGCTTATCTACAACCTCCACGCCGAAGGTGCGGTCGTAATCAACCTTCTCGGTAGCCGAAACAGGAACATTAAAAACCTCGTTGGTTTCCTGCACTGCATACTGATAGAGCGTATCAGAGAACATGATATGACTTGGACCCGAATAGGTGGTATAATCCTGCGAACAGCTCGCAAGAGCGATGAGTACAGCCACGGCTGCCAAACATCCCATCATTATTTTCTTCATGATCGTCTCCTTATTTTATTTGTTACTTTCATTAGGCTCAATCTCCGAACCCGGTGCCTCCAGCTCATGCTGTGGGATAGGCCATACGAAGAGTGGGTCGTCCTTTTCTACCTTCAGGCTACTCTGTACGAAGTTGGCAGCAGGCTGGTCGCTCACCTTGCGGGCGAATCCCTTGTGCCAGCGCTTCAGGTCGTTCAGGCGGAAGCCTTCCATATAGAGTTCCTTCACACGCTCCGACTCGATAACGCTCAAGGCGTTGCTCTCGCTCAAAGAGGTGTTACCACCATAAGAAGAGTAGCGGGCGGTGCGCAGGGTTGAGATATCCTTACCTGCCTTGGTGTAGTCCTTCTTCATCGCATAAGCCTCAGCACGGATCAGATACTGCTCGGCAAGGCGGAACACCATTGGCTGGTGAACGTGAAGGATATTGTTGTTCAAGAAGGTGGCATCGCCGAAATACTTGCTCAACAAAGGCCACTGCAAACCATGCTCATAACCTGTTGTACGGGTGGTGAAGATGGCTGCGGCACGGAGGTCGTTGCTATCGAAAGAATTGATGACCCAGGTCTCAGGCACGTAGTCCGGACGATAACTTACGTAGTTGTAGTTATCGAAGATGGTACCCAGGGCACCACCATAGCTGTTCACCGTGAAGCCTACCTTCCAGATAGCCTCGCGTGAATCACCGTAGGTCCAGATGTACTTGTAATCCTTCACCTGGTTGGAATAGGTGTTGGAAGAAGCCTTCTCCAGGGTATAGAACTTGCTGCCGATTACCTTGGATGCATACTTGATGGCATCGTCGTACTTGTGCATATATAAGGATACGCGCGCACGCAAGGCATGGCAGGTATATTCATTGAAGTAAATCTCGTTGTAGAGACTTCCGGTGAAGTCATCACCTACCTTCAGATATTCAGTAGCCTTATCGAGGTCACTCAATACGAATTCGTATGATTCCTTCAGGGTAGCTCGCTTCTGAACCTCATTGCCCTTATAGTGCTCTGTGAGCACCACGCCGAGTTCCTTCTCTGCCTGCTCATCGCTATCGTAAGCCTTGCAGAAGCACTTGATCAGTTCTGAGTAAGCCAGGGCACGGGCAAAGTAAGCCTCGCCCTCATACTGCTCCAACTTATCAAGCTGCTTGTCATCGGTAGTTGCTGCCTTTACCTTTTCAACATTATCGAGCAGGAAATTGCATCGGTTGATCACATCATAAAGGTCGGCATAAACCGATTCGATGTCGGTGTTGGTTGCCTTGATGTCTTTCCAGCGATAGATGTCGCCGTAGGCATTAGAGTAGCCCTTTACGCAGAATACGAAGTCTGCCTGCAAATCTGGCAGGATAGTCAGATTGCCCGAATACAAGGCGCTGCTCTTGAAACTGTCGTAGATACCGATCACCAGCTTATCCACATCTTCCACCTTGTTGATAGCCTCATCCATGCGGATGGAATCCTCTGGATATTTATCAAGACAGGAAGACAGCGAGAGGGTCAGGATACCCGACAGGATGTATGTCTTTATATTTCTGATATTCATTTTGTTTTCTCCTTTCTAGCTTAGAATTGCAGTTCCACACCCAGAGTAAACTGGCGTGAAGCTGGATACTGCGCCTGGTAAATATTGGATGAAACCTCTGGGTCCAAGCCGCTGAAACCGGTAATGGTGAAGAGGTTCTGTGCCTGTCCGTAGATACGAACCATAGAGAAGAAGTTGGTCTTGCGCAACAAGCTCTGTGGTAACGAATACGACAGACTGAGATTCTTCATTCGGAGGAACGAGGCGTTCTCCAGGAAGCGGTCGTCGAGCTGGGTTACCTCACCCCAACGTGGGATGTCGGTAATATCGCCCGGCTGCTTCCAGCGGTCGTACAACAGACGGTTTGACTGGTTGTAAGCAGTTCCGAAGGTTACACCACTCTCCTCGAAGAAGCGGTCGTTGTTGATGACGTAACGTGTACCAATCCAGCTGAACTGGGCAGAAAGCTGCAAGCCCTTCCAACGGAAGCTTGTGCCGAAACCACCCATCCAAGGTGCATCATAGGTCTTGCCTGTCATCACCTTGTCGCTCTCACGGAACTCGTTGGTTACGTTGCCGTTCTTATCATACCAGAGCTGCTCACCATTTGCTGGGTTCACACCGGCATAACGGTTCAGGAAGAACTCGCTTACAGAGTGACCTACCACATACTTCAAACCGGTGGTTGAGTTTACATACTCGGTTACACCATTATAAAGTTCCTTCAGGCGGTTCTGGTTGTAAGATACGTTGGCGCTTACATTCCAGGTAAAGTCGCGGGTGCGGATTACATCACCGTCAGCACTCAGCTCGATACCCTTGTTAGCCATCACACCTACGTTCTTCCAGCGATAGCCCTCGCCGGTAACGGTGTAAGACTCAGGAACACGCATCAACATATTGGAAGTACGCTTGTAGTAAGCCTCGAAGCTGAAGTTGATTCTATCGAGGAAGCCCAAGCGGAGGGCGAAGTTGTTTGCCCATGTTGACTCCCAACCCAATTCCTCGTTACCACTCTGTGATGGATAGAAACCGGCAGTATCATCGTAGTTGGCACCACCAGAAACCAAAGCCAGGTGATAATAGTTTGGAATCTCAGAGTTACCCGATGTACCTGTACTTACGGCAAGCTGAGCAGAGCTGAGCCACTTTACATCCTTCAGCCAATCGGTAGATTTCACATTGTACATGAAACCGAGTGACCAGAAGGTACCCCAACGATGCTCCTTACCGAAACGTGAAGAAGCATCGGTACGCAGAGAGAAGTCGGCGTAGTAAAGCTCCTTGTAGTTGTACTCGCCACGCATGAAGAACGAGAGGTAAGAGTAGTCAGAAGATGAATCTGCCCAACGGCTGGCACGTGTACCAGAAGATACGTTGGTCAGGAGATCACTGGTCTGACCCTTGGAATATACCTGGAATCCCTCTGAATGATAGCTTACTGCCTCCTGACCCAACATCACGTTGAACGCATGGATATCGTTCAGACTGAAGCGATAGTTGGCGGTGGTAGTCTCTGTCAGGTTGATGGCATCGCTGCTCTGTCGTGCCGCAGTACCCTGACCATTATTGGAAGAGAGACTTGGGAATGACTGGAGGAAGGCTGTAGAGTGAGTGAAATCGGCACCAAACTGGGTGCGGATAGTCAGATTCTCTATCGGATAAACCTCGGCATACATGGTAGAGAGCACCTTGTACTTCTTGTTCTTGATAGGATTCTTGCCCATATAGACGATAGGGTTCTCACTGGTTCCAGCCCAGTTGCCTGCTGCAAGCGAAGCCAGACTGCCATCCTTGGCATACGGATTCCAGTAAGGCAACATGAAGCGGCATGCAGAAATAGGAGTCACGGTAGTATAGCTACCATCATCAGCCTGCTGTGCTTCCTCATAAGCAGCCATGGTATTGGTACCTACCTTCAACCACTTGCTAGCCTTGACATCAGCATTGGTGCGGATGTTGTAACGGCGGAAGGTTGAATTCTGCGCAATACCATCCTGGTCGTAGAAACCACCCGAAACATAATAATTCAAACGGTCGGTAGCACGGTTGATAGAGAGTTCGTAGCTCTGCAGAGGAGCGCGGTCGTTGAACACCTCATCCAGCCAGTTGACATTCACCTTTGAAAGGAGGTTGTAATCCTTACCGGCATCTAAGCCAACTTCCTTTTCAAACTGGATACGCTCGTCGGTATTCATCATCTTCCAGTTGTTCTGAGCCAATTCAGAAAAACCATACTGTGCGCGGAGCGTGATCTTCGCCTTATCCATCGCCAAACCTCTCTTAGATGTAATCACCACCACACCATTTGCCGCACGGGCACCATAGATAGAGGTAGAAGAGGCGTCTTTCAATACCGAGATACTCTCGATGTCGTTAGGACTCAAGGTGTTGAAATCGGAGCTGGAGATAGGCACACCGTCCAGAATAAAGAGAGGAGCCTTACCAGAGTTGATGGAGTTGGTACCACGAATCTGGAAAGTGGCAGCCTTGCTTGGCTCACCCGAAGAGGCGATGACCTGCAAACCTGTACTCTGTCCCTGCAAAGCCTGGTCGAAGCTAGCTGCTGGAACATTCTCAATCTTTTCTGCCTTCACAGCAGAAACAGAACCCGCAATGGTTCCCTTCTTTCGCACACCATACGCCACAACGACAACCTCGTCCATCATCTTAGAATCAGGAGCAAGGGTGATGTTGAGCGTGTTTGTCTGCTCTTTGACTACATGCTTCTGGGTCAGACATCCGACATACGAAAATGCCAGTGTAGCTTTCGAAGCCCCTTTAATTTCGATGGTATAGTTACCGTCAATATCGGTGACCACACCATTTGATGTACCCTCTTGCTTAATCGTCACACCAATCATCGGTTCGTTGTCCTCAGCAGACACAACGGTACCCTTGACGCGGAAACTCTGCGCCAATACGGATTGGATAGACAACAATACAAGAGAGACAAGTAAAAGAGTTAATCTTCTCATCCTTGTTTCTTAAATTGTTTACTATAAATTGATACTTATTTTTTCTTTCTTGTACATAAATCAATTACTGCATCCCATCTTGAGGTGTTTCGCTCAATACCCCTCTTTCAGTTTAGACCAATAGTGCTTGATAGTCCACGCATGGACCTGTACTTCGATTCAAGGTGCAAAATTACTAAATTTTAATAACTTAAGCAAGGATTAAAACATAAAATAACGAATTTTGCCTAAAATCATAACATTTTTCTATAAAGTTATGATTTTAGGCAACATTTTCACTCCTAACTGCGCATAAACTCGGTAGGAGTCATTCCAAACGCCTTGGAGAAGCACTTGGAGAAATAGCTGCTGTTAGAGAAGCCTACGGTGTACATTACCTCCGACACGCTGAACTTGCCTGCCTTCAATAATTTTGCCGCCTTCTGCATTCTCATATCACGGATATACTCCACCGGAGTCTGACCCGTAATTGCCTTCAGCTTGCGGTAAAGCTGCTTGTTTCCCATGCCCATCTTCTCCTGAAGCATCGACACGTTAAAGTCGGAATCCACCATATTCTCTTCTATCATCTCCCGAATCTGGTTGAGCAGTTTCCTATCCATCTCATCCAACTCTACTTCCGGAGCCTGAGGAGCATGGAGATCTACAATCATTGCCGACTCTGATTCGCTGTCGGAAGCATTCACATCAAGATTAGAGACTACCAGATGGTTGACTTCCTCGAACGAACGGTGAGCGGCAGCATTCTTCAGGTCATCGGCAAGGCTGGCATAGAACTTCATACGCGCCTGCACCTGCTCCAGAATTTCCTCCTTCTGCTTTTTCGCCTCCTTCAACTGCTTTCTTACGAAATGGGCATTGATGATCCAGGCTATACCCACAATCAGGAGGGTAAGATAGAACAGCTTGCACCAGATGGTGAGATACCATGGTGGAAGAACGGAGATTTCGAGCTGATAAACTTCATCGCCGATATTTCCCTCGCCATCCACCACATGCACGGTGAGATGATAATCGCCATACGACAATCCATTGTAAGTGATGTCAAGATTGCCCTTGTCCAGATAATGCCACTCGTGGTCGCTACCCTCCAGACGGTAGGCATAGACGGCGGTAGGATGATCGGCAAAAGGCAAATCAGACAGCTGGAGCGTGAAGTTGTTCTCATCATGCTTCAGTACCAGCGTCTTCAGTCCCACAGGCGAAACACCCGGTGTTCCCTCAATGTTCTCGTCGAGCAAAGCATCCTGGGTCTGTCTGCCATTCACCACGATACCCGCCAGGAGCAGCTGCGCCTTGTCGTCCTTCGGCATGGAAAGGTCGGCACGGATGGAGATGAAGCCATCGTTACCACCCATCACCACTTCGTGGTTCAGCTTGGAATAATAGATATTGTTCGGATTCTCCATCGGAATGAAGAATCGGAAACTGTTGTTTCCCTGGTCCAGCACGCTGCAGACATTGCCTGCTACGACCCAGACCTTGCCTTCCACATCGCACATGGAGACCACCTTCGCACCAATCTTCCATTCCTTGCTTTCCACCTCCTTGCCCTTCATCGGCAGGTTCACCATATAGCACTTCACGCTGGAATTATATCCTACCCATACATTGCCATTGTCAGACTTCATCAGATAATTGATGGCATCATTGCCAGGGATATGGGAGATGCGAAGGGTACGGGTATCGATACGGTCGAGATGATTATAAGAGGAAGCCCAGACAAATCCCTTGCCATCGAGTACCAGCTGACCGATGTGCAGACCCGAGAGGGCGTTCTTTCCCTTGTCTGAGAAATGATAATCTGCCACACAGGTGGCTGTAGCAGCAGATGAGAGCGAGATGGCTGCCAGAAGGCGCTGCTTGTCAAGCACGAAGACGCCACCCTGATAAGATGCCATCCACATTCTGCCCATCTGATCCTGAAGAATATCATAAGCCCAGGCAGTAGAATACTTGCCAGTCTTGTCATAGACGATGAAGTTGAGCAACTTTCCCGTACTCTTCTGATAGAGGTTGATGCCGTGGTCTGTACAGATCCATACATCCCCCTCCTTGTCTTCATAAATCTTGCGCACACGGTTGTGAGCAAGAGGAGCCGAAGGATTGTTCTGCTTATACCATACCACATTCTGATATTCAGAAGCTGCACCCTGCACACGCACTCCCTCTGCATAGTGAATCAAGCCGTTGGTTCCGCCCATCCACCAGTCGCCGCTGCGGGTCTGAAGGATAGCATGCAGACAGTTGCCCTCGCCCGAGAAGGTAATCTTATCGAGCGAAGTGAAGCGATAGTAGGTATGGGTAGATAAACGGGAAAGTCCGTGGTCGGTACCGATCCACACATTCTGCCACTTATCCACATAGCAGGACCATACGATATTGTTGGGGATGGTTGCCTCATTGCGCGAGTCGTGAACGAAATGTTCCAGACTGTTGTTCATCGCCATGCGGTAAAGTCCATTATCTGTACCGATATAGAGATTGCCATCCTGGTCTTCGTCCAGACACTTCACGGAGTTTCCATCCAGCGCCGCAATCTTGGAGAAGTTCTGCAAAGCCTGGTCGGCACAGTACAAGGCTCCCTCGGTACCAATCCAGTAACAGTGGCGCTTGGCATCATAAGCCAGGGCATTCACCAGCGGCTGTGCTCCGGGAGTCAGGAGAATCTGGCGCTGGTTGAGACGGAGTCCGGCGAGAGAACCCACCAGAAGTCCCTTCTGCGTATGCAGGATAGCATACACATCGTTGCCGAAGGCATCTTTCCTGCCCTTCATATCAAGCACTCGCAACTCCCTTACCGCCTTTTTCCTGCCCTTGTCTCCATCAGATTCCGTCGCTGGCGCAGAAGCATAGATTCCCTTCTGCGTATCAAACTTCAGCATTCCACTGCCTGTAGCCAGATAGAGCATGCAACCCTCGAAGCCGAGCGAATTGATGCGGATATGACTAAAGGTATGGGAAGCAAAATGACGATAGTCGTGATAGCCATCATAACTATAGAGACCGTTGTCGGTACCCAGCCAGACTACTCCTGATGTATCTTGGGTAATAGCATAGACAGCCTGAGCACCATCCAGGGTGGTGTTGACGAAACGTTGCGCATGGAGCGCTATGGTTATAAAAAGCATAGCTATCGCCATGCTTATTTTAGATAAAGCGGTTAGTGATTTGTTCATAGCTGCAAAAATACACATTATTCACGACAATGCCAAATATTATTAGAGAAAAATAACAATAGAATAAGGAGAAGTTCCGTCCAGGCCTATGGAAAACGGATGAAAGGATAAGGAGAAGATACTCAAAGTATAGAAAGAAGTTGTTGAAAGAATAGGGAGAATTTGTTGGTACCATTAGAAGAAATCTCCGTTCAATACTGCTGAACGTATGTTCAACAGTGCTGAACACACATTCAACAGTGCTGAACATACATTCAACGTCGCTGAACGAAGAATTCCCCTAGGAGCAAGAACTTCTTCTCCTAGGGGAATCTATAATTATCATTAATAAGTTTGTATTATATTGCCTGCAGCGTAAGCGACTTTTCCATATTGCGCTTGCCATTCTTTACTGTGAGGATGATGTCGCCCTTCTGTGCCTTGCTCTGAACAACAATAACGAGTTTGCCAGAGAAGAGTCGCATGTGTGGCTGAGTGAAGGAATCGAGCGAAGTAGCATCACCATTGCATGCTGCCTTGAAGGTTCCGGCACCCTTTACCTCGAAGGTAAGTTCATCATCGGCGAGCGGGCACTCGTTGCCGTCCTTATCCAGGAGGCTCACGGTGATGAAGGCAAGATCGTTGCCATCGGCATTCAGCAGCACGTTGTGCTCATCGGTGCAGCCTTCGACCATGCAGGCGATAGGCTCATGGTCTGGAGTCTCCACGCTGAACTTCATCTGCGCTGGTTCGCCGGCTGTACGCTTCACATCCTCGCCCACCTTGTCGCCATACTGATTGTAGGTAACCACGCGAATCTCGCCTGGTTCATACTTCACATTGTTCCAGCGGAGGCGATAGCGGTCCAATCGGCTTGACTTGTCCTTGCGAACTCTGCCCTGGCTCTTGCCGTTTACGAAAAGCTCGCCTTCCACACCATCGGTGTAGCAATATACAGGGGTAACCTGTCCTTCCCTACCCTTCCAGTTCCAGTGAGGAAGAAGATGGGTGGTGTGCTGATGCTCGTTCCAGCGGGCACGATACATATAATATCGGTCCTTTGGAAGTCCGGCAAGGTCGCAGATACCAAAGTAGCTGCTGCGGCTTGGCCAGTAAGTATCGTAAGGAGTCGGCTCGCCCAGATAGTCATAGCCCGTCCACACGAACTCTCCGATTACCCAACTGTAGTCATCCTGCATCTTCCAGTCATCATCCGGAAGATTACTCCAGGAGCAATACTCCGTGTCATAGCTGGAGCACTGACCATCGGCGTATGGATTGTTGTTGCTGGCACGCACCTGAACCGGGAACTTATACACGCCACGGGAGCTGACGGTAGATGCCGTCTCGGAACCCAGCAGGAAGCCCTGAGGCAACTGCTCGATATTCTTATAATATTTATGTACGCGATAGTTGAAGCCCGGAACGTCCATTACCTGGGCAAATCCACTCTTCAGGGCATCCTCAGCCCTATCCATACCCTGGGTTACAGGACGGGATGGGTCGTACTGATGACAGAGATCCTGCAGATGCTTGGCAATCTCCTTACCCTCCTTGCTCCACTGCTCAGGAATCTCGTTACCGATACTCCACATGATGATGCTAGGATGGTTGCGATGGTGCTTCACCAGATTGGTGATGTCCTTGTCGCTCCAGTCCTTGAAGAACTTGGCGTAGCCATTCTTGCACTTAGGATAAATCCACATATCGAAGCTCTCTGCCATTACCATCATACCGAGGGAATCGCAGATTTCCATCTGCATGGTAGAAGGCATGTTGTGGGCTGTACGGATGGCGTCGCAACCCATCTCCTTCAGCGTCTTGATCTGGCGGATAAGTGCCGCCTTGTTTTCTGCAGCTCCCAACGGACCGAGGTCGTGGTGCAGGCAGACACCCTTGATCTTGCGGGTAATGCCATTGAGCTGGAAACCATTATTCCTGGATACCGAGATGGTACGGATACCGGTCTTCAGCGTCTGTACATCAGCCACCTTCTTTCCTTCATATCGGGTTAACTTCACCTGATAAAGATAAGGAGATTCCGGAGACCAGAGCTGAGGATTTGCTACTTTCAGGGTAGTCTTGATGGCTGGGGTTGCACCCGATACGGTCTGCTCGGCAACCTTTGTACCAGCCTCATCCAACAAGGCGATGACAGTCTTGCCCGATTTTCCTATCTTTCCTTCCAAGAGAGCATTCACTTCTACTTCAGCCTCCTGCCTGTCTGCTTTCAGGGTACGCACGAAGGTATCCCAGGTAGAGAAGTTCTCGTTACCGTAAAGTTCCACGGAAACCGGACGGTAAAGACCGCCGCCTGGATACCATCGGCTGCTTTCCTCTACATTGTTGAGATGAACCTCTACGAGATTCTTCTTGCCGCCAAACTGCACGTAAGGAGTGACGTCGATGCGGAAGGCATTGTAGCCGTAAGCCCATCTGCCAGCCTCCTTGCCATTCACGCTCACCACAGGCTGACTCATCGCACCATCAAATACGAGGACGGCACGCTTGTAGCCCTTCGGCAACTGAAGATTCATCTTATACATACCCTCTCCAATCCAAGGGAGAGCTCCAGAGCGTCCCGACTTCTCGGTCTTCTCCTTTTCGCCATTCTGCTCGATAGCCACCATCTGCAGGTCCCATTTCTTATCGAAAGGACCCGCGATAGCCCAGTCGTGAGGCACGGCTACCTGAGACCACGCTTTGCCATCGCGGGAGAAATCCCACGATGGCAAATTTATTATTTTTCGGCTCTGCGCCTGGCACATAGTAGAAAGAGCCAGGGCGAGAGACACGAAAGTAATGCTTCTTTTGATCATATCTTTTCTTCTAAGTCAGTATCATATTCCATGTTAAAATTCGCTTCTATCGCTCCCAAAGGAAGCGAAGAAAGCTAACTTACCCGATTACTTGAAAGCATCGAGTGCTGCGGTTGGCTTGCCGCTGTTGTCGAAGGCTCCCTTGTCGTAGCCGTTCCAGCCGCTGTTGCACTCAGGCTCCCAGTAGAACACGCCCTCGCAGGTAGAGATTGCCTTGCAGCCATCCACCATCTTCTTGAGGAATGGAGCGGCATTCTCAGAATTCCATACCATACCAATCTCTGAGATGATGACATCGCAGTTGTATTTGCCGGAAAGGGTCTTGATGTTGCTGAGGCAGTCATCAGAAACCTGCTCCCAGGTCTGGTCGGTAATCCAATCTGGATAGAGCGACATACCGATGACATCCCATTTGGCTCCATTCTGCTTCAAGCCATCAAACATCCAGGTATATTGCCCCAGATTGTTTCCCTTATCGAGATGCACAATCACCTTTGCCTCCGGATAAATCGCCTTGACGGCATCATAACCGGCATTGATATAAGCGGCAAAGTTCGCCATGTTCTTAGAGGCACGACCTGTCACCTTCAGGGCTGCATCGCCATCCTCATCATTCCAGAGCATTCCGTCGGTGGTCTCATTACCTACCTGTACCCACTCTACGTTGACACCTCTTGCCTTCAAGGCATTCAATACATCCTTGGTATGATCGGCAACCGCCTGCTTCATCTGCTCGAAATCATAGTTTTTCCAGGCAGCAGGAACGCCCTGCTTGGATGGGTCTGCCCAGGTATCAGAGTAGTGGAAGTCTATCATCAGTCGCATACCGAGCTGCTGAGCTCTCCATGCCTTTGCCACCACATCATTCTTTCCGTTCCATCCATCCTTTGGATTTACCCATACACGAAGACGGATGGAGTTCATGCCGAGGTCGCGGAGAAGCGCCATGCACTCAGTAGCCTTACCATTAGCATTATAGAACTTCTTTCCGTTCTGCTCCATCTCTGTAATCCAACTTACATCGGCTCCCTTGGCGAAGCCACTCATATCGTATGTCTTCTCCTTTTCGGGAGTGGTATTATCATCATTGCTGCAACTCGTGCCCGTGATAGAAAACAAGAGCGCTGTAGCCAGCAATATGGCTTTTCCTAAAATATTCTTCATTGTTCTTTTGATTTTTTGTTTGATTTCGATTGCAAAAGTAGGTTAGAATACCGCAATCTCACGCTAAATATCAGACAAATCTAGCAACAAAAGGGACAAATACCCGAAATATATCGAAGAAAAAGGGAAAAGAAAGAAAAAAGACGCAAAAATCCAAGCCCCCAACATAGCTTAGGGCAACGCCTAGGTTAACATTACAAGATAGTTATGCGCCCTGAAAGGGCAAAAGCCTTATAAACACCAAAAAACCGAACCTCTTTGAAGAAGTTCGGCTTTTTAAGTGGTACCACCAGGAATCGAACCGGGGACACAAGGATTTTCAGTCCTTTGCTCTACCAACTGAGCTATGGCACCATACTCTTACAGATGATTTCTCATTTGCGGGTGCAAAGGTACAACAATTATTTGGTTCCACCAAATTTTTAAGTGAAAAACTTTTCAAAAAAGATAAAAAAGTGCTTTTTTATTTGGTATTATGGAGATTTTGGTGTACCTTTGCACCGTCTTTGTACTCATAAGTACCACAAAACGGGATTTAGCGCAGTTGGTAGCGCACGTCGTTCGGGACGATGAGGTCGCTGGTTCGAGTCCAGTAATCCCGACGGATTTGGGGTTAACTTGTTGAGCATCATAAGGAATAGCCGTGCCGAGCCTAAAAAACTCGGTGAAAACTCGGTGAAGTCGGTTTTTATTGATTATTAATCGGCCATATCTGCAAGAAAATTAAAGATATGGCAAAAAAAAATTATTCTCTTAATTCAATTGACAAAGTGATGAATCAAATCATCGCTTGGAAGACTCCAGTCTTCCATCAGAAATCAGAGTGTTATGTTTCCTTCCAAGCTTACGACCCCCTCAGTGGTCGCCTGAAGACGAAGAAGATTATGCTCGGTCACATCAAGGGCAAGACTAATCAGCGCAAGTATGCTGAGGACCTTATCAAGCGCCTCACCGAGCAGCTGAGTTCCGGCTGGAACCCTTGGATAGAGGCGGTGCAGCCTCTGGAGTATGCGCTGTGGGATGATGTCATCTCGAAGTATAAGGACTATCTTGTCAAGCTCTGCAATGAGCATAGCTTGCGAGAGGATTCATTCGTTGATTACTCCAGCCGTGTTCATATCCTGGAGCAGTGGAAGGTCGAGAAGCGCCTTCCGCTGACCTACGTCTATCAATGGGATAGACAGACCATCACCAAGTTCCTGGACTATGTCTTCATAGAGCGCAACAATACTATCACTACTCGCAACAACTACCTCACCTGGTTGAAGTCGTTCACGTCTTACCTGGTAGAGAGAGGCTATCTCTCGTCTAACCCTACCGAAGGGCTTGGTCGTATAAAGAACAGACACAAGAAGGACAGAGACGTGATACCTGATGATGTCATGAAGCAGATACGAGCTTATCTCTATGAGAAGAATAAGCACTACCTCCTCGCTTGCGAGATATTGCACTACCTCTTCGTCAGACCTCGTGAACTCTCATTCCTGAAGATAGGTGACTTTCATCTGCAGACTCAGACCCTCACGCTCCATGGAGCGCATACCAAAAATGGAAATGATGCCACCATCACCCTGCCTTCACATGTCATTAGATTGATGATAGACCTCAATGTCTTCTCCTACCCTAGTCACTACTATCTGTTTTCGGACAGGTTCTCACCAGGTGAGGCTCGCAAGAGTGAGAAGATTTTCAGAGACTACTGGTGTAGGAACCTGCGCAAGGCGCTAGGGTTCTCGGAGCGCTACAAGTTCTATTCGCTTAAGGATACCGGCATCACGAATATGCTGAAGGCGAATGCCGATGTTTTGTCGGTTCGTGACCAGGCTAGACACTCCTCTATCCTCATCACCGACATCTATACGCCTAAGGACATCAAGGAGGCAAACAAGTATATCATGAACTATAAGGGCATCCTATAATATATATAATAAGGTGGGGAACGGTTGTTCCTCACCTTATTTATTATGATAGCATATAGAAATATCCGGTATAGATTGGCTCGATGGCATCATCTTTCACCTCCATTTCAATCTTTGCGCACACGAATCTCTTGTTGCGTATGATGTAAATCTTGGAAGGATCCGGAATCTCATCTGACTTGAACTTGACTTCCATGCTGTTCTTGTTGTCTATTCTGAGACCATTATTATGAAAGCTTCCCAGGCAAGTCGATCCTACTTCTCTTGTTTTGCGGAGTGATAGCGAATAGGTGTCATGGAAGATGTCTGCAATGCCGCTGTATCTGTAGTCTTCATTGATGCGATAGTCGGTCAAGAACTGTGGCCATCTGGATTTATTACCAACCCAAGAGAGGCTTGTTTGGTTTGGGCCTCCAATTTGCACTCTGCCAGGAAGGATGAAGAATATATTCATGCATTCCTGATCATCTTCGGATTTGTCGAGTGTTGACTCATCATCTATCGCATCCTGCACGGATGTGTAGCTGAATCCGTCATCATCAACATCGCTCTCCTTGGAATCCGGCTCCTTATCATTAGGAATTGATAGAAGACATCGCTTCTCGTAGTATTTATCCTCTAGTAACCCCGTCTTGAAATTGATATCTTCGACGACTTGCGCTGCAGGAGAAATGTTCAGATCAACATAGTCTTCAGAAGATTTGTCCCTGATGAGCGGTGACCAGACGCCAGCAAGCTTCCAGCTTTTCTTCCCGTTTTCGTCTTCCACATATATGTAGTAGTCGCCGAAATTCTCGATAATGGTCTGTCGTTTCTTTTTTTCAGACCATAACATTGTTGTTGAAACAAATTGATTATCTAGACTTATCTCTTCGCTATGAAAATTCTCAAAATTCTCGAAAACCTTTTTCGAGATCACTTCATAGCTGCCTCTATTAGCTGACCCTCCCAAGTTGTATTCCAGGTTTGCTGTAGATGAAGTGGAGATGGATCCATCTTCATCGTAGTCCGTAGTATATTCGTCCATAGGTTCAATCTTGATAGAATCAGTTGTTGTCAGTTCTGAAGCATTGATAACGGAGCACGTCTTCAGTATATCGTCAAAAACGATGGTAGCATTGAAGAGTTTCCGGAATTCCTCAATAAAGGTGTAGCTCGACCAATGAGGAAGCGCCTTGCGCAGCTCTCGCGTCTTGTAGGCTGAAGCGATATACAGAAGGTTCCATGGCTTGCAGTCGAAGTCGTTGCGCTTGAGGGTATATCCCTCGTATTCTACTACCTTGCGAAAGATATGCATCAGGTTTGGCTGTACTGCCAGGTTCATGACAAATGGTGCATTGTAGCCGATGAACTGCTTCGTTTTATCTACTCCCACAAAATTGGCAATCATATCATTTGTTTCATCTCTTACAGGTACGAAGCACCATTTCCCTTCCACTCCCAGGAACTTCGATTTATCATCATCTAGTCTGTAGATGTCATTGATCTTCAGAATGTTCTTAAATCCCTGCGACCAGCCCTTATCAACTGTATAACCAGGCTTGTCAGCGATGCCTAGGTCTAGCTCATCGATGTAGTGCTTGGTCAACTTCTCGTTGAACTTGATGCGCGACTTGCCTCCAACTATCTGCAATTTCACTTCGTTCTGGTTTACAGATAGTATGGTACCGACACCGCTCATGATGATGCGGCTATCAACATATAGCTTGCAATCATCGTATTTTGCGATGTTTTTTGCAACCTCGAATCGGGAGACATTTTTGAATATCTCCCGGTTGGCCAAGATGTCCATGGGGAATGTGATATCATAGGTATATTCACCATCATCGGTGACATACTGATTTGCGTATGTCACCTTGATGGATGATGTGGATATCGGGTATGCCCGATGGCCATTGATAATACATGTAATCATAGGCTACTTGTTGTCTAATATCTTCTGATAATCTTTGAGGCGTCGGTAGATGCCTCTGCGTCCTGCAATAGGCAGCTCCACGTCGATGCCATCCTCTAGCGTCTGATTGAGTCTGCTCACTGCTGAGTTGACTCCGTCCAGAGACTGGCGCACTTCGGTGTTGTCGTTGCTGACGTTGACAACGGGAGCGACAACGGAGGCGTTACCGCCTGCTCCGAGTGCCCTGCTGATGTCCTCAGCGGTCAGAGAGCCAACGGTGTTGGATTTTTGCGCCTTGTCGATGAGGTCGAGAGCTGGACGGATAGAGGTGTTGTTGACCGCATTGTGGTTGGCAACGAATTCACCCTCATGGACAATGCCAGCCTGCTTGCGGTACCTGGTTCCTCCGGTGTAACCACCTTCGTAGTACCCTGCGGCCTCTGCCTGGTGCTGCTTTTTGATGGTTGCAATCTGCAGCATACCTGCTGCGGTTGCCATGCCGGCAGCGATAGGAGCCATGACCCAACCAGTTACAGGAATGCTGGCAGCAGAAGAGTAGGCATTGATGGCAGCCATGGCGGTTGATGCGATTGCCTGAGCGATTTCAATCTTCATGGACTTCTTGTTGGCCTTAGACTTTGCAGCTGCTAACTCCTTGTCACGCTTCTCCTCCAACTTTTTCTTCTTTTTCGAGTTGTTGCCAGCTGCAGCAATCTGCTTCTCATAGTTCTTGCTTATCTTGGCCTGCTCCAGGTCTGAGCATGCCTGAGCGTATGCTGACGCAGAAGAGAGAATATTGTTGATGCCATTGTATGCAGCAGAGGTCTGCTGCACCATGTTGTCGAGGAAGTTGGCGGTTACCTGCGCCTTTGCCTGCATGTATGCGGCATGGTTCTGCTTGTCGTTGCCATACAACTCCTTCAGCTTCTCCATTGTGTTCTGGTAGTTTGAAATCTGCGAGGTGAAGTAGCCGCCAATGCTGCCATTGCCAGCCTGCTGGGAATCACCTGCGGCAGCTCTTGCACTGTCCACCATCTCGGTTGTCTTGTTGTCCACCTTGCGCTGAACGGAACCTGCACCATGGTCCTCGGCATCCTGGCTGGCTCTCTGAGCAGCGAACTGCTTGGAGATCTCCAGCTTCATGCGCTGATACTCCTCCTCCTTGATCAATCCCTGCTTGTAGAGATTGTCAAGGCCATTGAGGTACATGGTCTCCTGTGCCTGTAGGTCTTGCTTGCCGAACTGCTGACGCAATTCCTTCAGCTGGTTCATGTAGGACTCTTGCATCTGCAGCTGATGGTCGATTGATGCCTGCTCCATTTCAGCCTTCAGATCCAGCCATTCCTCGCTTCCCTCATTGTAGAGTGCCAGGCGCTTCTGCATGGCATCTGCATCATTCTGATAGATGGCTTCATCGAGAGCGATGTCATTCTGATAGATAGCGGAGTTGGCATCATTGTACTGAGCCTTGATGCTCGCCTCCTTCTGGAGGCGTTCACGCTCGATGGTCTGCTCATTCATTTTGAGGATGGCAGCGTCATGCTGCTTGACAACGTTGACCTGGTTGTCAAGCAACTGCTTGTACTCGTTGCTCTTCTCACCATATAGCTGCTTCAGCTTGGCAAAACCCTTAATCTGAATGCTCTGTCGGTCATCGATGAACTGCTGGTATGTCTTTTTGCCCTCGGCATAAGCCTTGGCGTTATCAGCGAGCAGCTGATTGGTCTCTGCCTTGATGGAGTCTGCTGCCTGCTTCTGGTTGCGCTTGGCTTCTGCCTGGCGCTTGCGTTCCTCGGCTGCAGCAGCCTTTGCAGCCTTCACCCTAGCCTTGCGCTCCTTTTCTGAAGCTTGATGAGTGCCATTTGTTTTATGCGGCTTAATGATGGTACCATCATTGCCCTTGCCATTGTAGCCATTGTTGCGCCAAGGTTCCGGATCATTGATCTCGAAGTGCTGAGACTCAAGCTGTTTAATCTTATCGATGAGCTTCTGCTGATACTGCTTTTCACGCTCTATGCTCTTGTTCATCACATCTATGAACACTTCTTTGTTGTCAGAAGCTAAGTTTAACATCTTAGTTTTACCACTTGCAAACGGATTAATACGCCCCCAAACTTTTGCCCAGAAACCACGCTTGTCGTTGTCTGCTTCGTTTAGCAAGTCTTCTTGATCAGCCTGCTTTGCTATAGACTCAGCAAGCTTCTTCTGCAAGCCATCGATTACGATTTTCTTCTTCATCATGTCGATGTATCCCTGAATCTGCCTTGTTGCTTGACCGGTGCGCACTGCTTCCTCTGTGATGTTTCCGAGGTGCTCACGCATCAGCTTGCCGTTGAGTTCCTCCAGGGCTGCCTTGCGGTCCGACTCTGCTGTGGTGTTGGACTGGATAGCAGAGACGAGGCGCAAGATGGCTGCCTCCTCGTCTGCAGCCTGCTTGTTGGCATCTGTCACTGCATCATTGTAGTCACGCTGAGCCTGCTCAGCGGTGCTGGTCTCCTTTGATAAGGTAACGATTGCAGCAGTAAGGCCTACGACAACAGCTATCACGGCTGTGATAGGGTTGGCCAATAATACCTTGTTCCACAGCATCTGCGCTGCTGCGGTCAGTTTTATCTCCTTGGTGAGCGCCATCTGGACGATTGCCATTGTCTTCAATGCTGAGGTCTTGAGACTTATCAACAAGGTGTGTGCCTTCTCCTTGATAATCATGATATTTAACCATGCCATCTGCGCCTTGTCAACAATCAGCTTAGCCTTAGACATGGCAGTATAGGTGACGATTGCAGCGGTCAGCACTATCAGGATGCGCCAATAGTCCTTGACGAAGTCAACGAGTGTTGAGAGTGCCCGGACACCAAGACTTGCTGCAGATATGCAATATCTAGCAGCAGGGTAGAGTTTCTGACCTAGCTCTATAGAGAGGTCGAGGAACTTCTTGCTCGCCTTGTCCAGTTGTGCCTGCACGCTCTCATTCTGCGTCTCGAACTCATTGAGGACGGACGTGCCTTCCGCATAAGCTTCGTTGGCAAGGTTCTGGGCAGACTTGATATCATCGAGCTTGTCAGCGAGGACGGTGAGGACACCTGTCGCTCTAGAACCATCCATCTTCATCTCCTCGAACATCGGTGCGAGGTCTGCGAATCCACCCTTAGCTCGCATGGCTGCCAGGAATTGGAGGAGTGCGCCATTGGCGTCCTCCTTTAACGTCTTTGCGAATTCCTTGACATTGAGACCTGCAATCTGAGCAAACTTTGCGGAGTCCTGGAACATCTTGGCCAGAAGGTTCTGCACTGCGGTTGCAGCAGTCTCGTCTTGCTGCATGTTTTGGTCGAGGACGGAGGCGAGACCCATGATCTGCGCCTGCGTGAAGCCTGCCTGCTTGCCGACACCTGCCACACGGGCGGTGAAATCAACGAGATAACCGGCAGAGGCAGAAGAATTCTGCGCCAGCTCGTTGATTGCCGAACCGGTTGCGAGCATGGCACCTCGCAAGCCCATGGTCTTGTCTTCTCCGAACATCTGTGCGAGTTTACCGATTTGAGAGACTGCTCCACCTCCGAGGTCATCACCGAGTGCAACATTGATTTTATCCGCTCCATCGACAAACTCCTCAACTGCAGCAGTCGATGTGATGCCGAGTCTTCCGGCATCTTCGGCCAGCTGGTTGAGCTTCTTTCGAGGAGTTCGGGTGTCCATCTTCTTGAAGTCCTCGTTCATGCGCTCAACCTCCTCGGCTGCCTGACCGGTATATTTGCGGACGTTGGTCATCTCATCGTCCATTTTGGCATACTCCTCCACGCACTTCTTTACGGTGAAGGTGATGCCGGAGATGGCAGCGACGGCTCCCAGGGCGACGCCCTGCATGCGGTTGAACCAGTCCGCAAAGCGCTTGATCCGGGACTCCTGAGCAACTTCCTCGGCTCTGACTGCCTGCAGTACTGCCTTCAGCTGCTTCGCCTTCAGCTCCATCTGCTTGAACTGCTCGGTACCACGCTGCATGCCCCGCATCTGCTGATTGAGTGCCTTGACGGAGTATTCGAGGTCACGGATGGATGAGGTTTTGAGGGTGGCCAAGGTGTTGTTGACGAGCTGCATCCGCCGCCTTGTCTCCTTAATGTCCACGTTGGTGCTGTCAATCTCCTTGTCATACTGCTGCATGAGTGTGACCACTTTCTGCTCGCTCTGTCTGATGCGCTCCAGCTCCGCCTCCACCAGCTTCAGCTGTGATGCTCTGGAGGCATACATGGTCGATGATGGGTCGAAGTCCGCCATCTGGCTGCGAAGTTTGGAAGCTGTGAAGTTGAGGTCATTGAGTGATGCATGCTTCAGGTTTGACATGGTAGCCGTCATTCGGCTGGCTTCCTGGTCTGCCTTGCGTGTTGCACCCTTCAGTGCAAGCATCTGCTCCTTGACTCTGTCTAGCTGTGCCTCCAGCTTGGCGAAGTCGGCAGGGTCGGAGACAGCTTTCATCTGCCCCTTCAGATGGCGGGCAGCCCTCTCCAGCTGCCCGAGGCTCGCTGATGACAGGTTCTCGAGCGTCTCCTTGACGCCCATGGTTGCATTCTTGAATTGCTTCATCTCTCGCTCAGCAATCTTCAGTTCCTTTGCGAGAGATGAGCCTAAACGAATATCGCCCGTCGAGAAGGCTTCCTGTTTAGCCTTCTTCAGACGAGCGACCTTATCTTCAAGCTCTTTGAGGCGGTTCTTCGCCTCCTCTGAATTGAGCTTGATGACTGTTGTATATACTTCTTGTCTTGCCATTAGCGGTTGACCTGTATATAGTTGTTATATAAGATAGTGGAGTTGGGGTTAAAATTGATCATCTTGATATTGTAGCCATCGGTTCCCCATTTCCACCACAGAAATCGATGTTTGAAATTGCGAGTGATAAGGCATTGCAAGCTGTCTCTCGCTCTATATGTAAGCATAGAGTCTGCAGTGTTGAGCTTCACGCTCAACCACTTGTCGCTATACTTGAATAGTGAATTCTCACGAAGCGTCTTGACAGTGCCTTCGGTGACTACCGATGTGCGCTGATCCGCCATTATCTGACTGACCTTGATGTTGAGATCTTTCAACAATTGTCTGTCTGCTGCAAACTCTTTGTACTCTTCAGGAGGCATCATGATGACCTTCTGCGTCACGGTCTTGACTGAGTCACGGATGGTGTCTCGCTCAGCTGGCGCATACTGCAGCTGAAGCTTGTTGAGCTGCTCTTGTAGGTTCTGCTCCGCTCGCTGCTTTTTATGCTCGACGTAAAAGTCTCTGCCTATGCTGAGCACAAGCAGAAATACGAGGAGAAAACCAATTTCTCTTTCTGATTTATAACTCATTGCTAATCTTTTAAATGTCTGCGTATTCCGGAATCGCGTCGAAGCATGGGCACTCCTTGATTCGCTCCCATGGGTCAACGACTCCATTGCCATTCTTATCTGGAGAGATGTCACGGTGACCCATGATCTTTGCATTAGGGTAGCGCTTGCGCAACTCCTTCAGGAGTTCGCGAAGACCTTCCTTCTGCTTCTCTGTTCTGTTGTCGATAGCCTTGCCTGTGCGGGATATTCCGCCCATGTAGGCGACATTGATGCTGTCGAAGTTATGGCCGAACACGCCATTTGAAGGCTTGTCCTCTGTCATGAGTTGTGTACACTTGCCATCGGCAGTGACTACCCAGTGGTAGCCAGGGTAATGCCAGCCCTTGGCAGTGAACTCCTTCAGCAATGAGTTGACAGTCCATGACTGTCTGCTCGCTGTGCAATGCACGAAAATCTTATTAATTTTCCTTGCCATGATTATTTTTTAAATAATTATTGATAATGTCTTTAACCCTCGTGTCGAACGTGAGTGCAAAACCAAAGACGGTTGCTACATACATCAAGCTCTGACCGAAGTACCACAAGACGTTTGAAGTGACGTCGTGAGACATGAAGAAGCTAATATAGACGAGCGCAATGGCTGCTATTAGGACTACTCCAGCGCTGCTGTAGTGAATCCAGTCTTTAGTATTTCTCTGCATCTTGTTGACTTTTTTGCGGGTGCAAATATATATATAATATATGGTATATAAAAATACGGCAGATTAAGCGTCTGCTTAACCTGCCGTACCTGCTAGCTATGTGAGATATCTCGGTCGAGAATCTCGTTGGCCCACTGCTTCGCCTGCTCACGCCATGCCTGGAAGTCCTCGAACTCCTTCTCATGGTCTGCATTGCCGTCTCCATGGTTGCATAGGATGGCTTCAACGTCATTCTGGCTATATTTCATGCGAACGATGCCAGCGACGAAGTCGTTGTAGTTGGCGCTCTCAGCCTCAATCTTGGTAGAGCCATCCGGCTCGTCACCCTCATAGCTATATGCTGTTACTGTTTTGTTATCACCAGCAGACTCGCCTGCGTTGTCTGGGTGATAATCATCTACTCTCTTCTCGTTGAGGTACAACAGATAATGATTATCGTCATACTTCACATAGCTCATACGGAGCAGATAGTACTTTTTGTTCATCTAGATGAATTTATAGAATTTCTTGCCGAATTTATTCGTCAGTTCCGCTGCAACGACATAGAAGTCCTTGCCTAGCAGCGGCCATTCCTTCTTCGCCTGGTCAACCATGATCTCTGAGCCAGTGAAGAGCCACCAGTGTTCCGGCTTCCAGTGTGGGACCTCGATTGCATCGCCATTCTCATCCAACTCATCTTTCTTTTCGACGTAGTCGATGTATCTGAATTTGATAGCTAAGCGGTCTTTGGGGACCTTCTTTGGCACCATATTCTTGTTGCCCTGTTCGTCCACTTCTTCGACCTGCTTGATAGCGAAGTCCACCTTCGACTTGTCCACCTTGTAGTCCTCGATGAGGATGATGTGACTGTCATACTCTTCAATGTTGCGGCAGAGAATATCTTCAGGATGCTTCTTCTGCTGCATGCTCATTCCCTCGAACGGAATCTCACCCTTGCGAGTTTTCACGAGTTGCCCATACTTCTTCATACCGATTTTATTTAATAGATTTGTACAATTTGCGTGTCTTGTGAGGCCGAGTCTTGATGCCGCCTTGATGCGGATCTGCTCGTCTGAATACCCTCGCTTGCGAAGCTTGGCTACCTGCGCACAGAGTTCATGCTTGGTGCGCTTGCGCAACAGGGCATGGTCTGCGAATATTCGCTGACCGCAGAAGTCAATGCCATCGCATGTGCGTTGGATATTCCAGGACTTGTTTATCTGCAGCTTCCAGTCTCTTGCCAGGTGCATGACTGCGAGCTCGGTCATGATGCGGAGGAACACCTTGTCCTCGTGAAGGATAAAGATATTGTCCATGAATCGGTAATAATGTCGGAGTCCTTGTAAGCAAAATCTATCGAATCTTTTGTTAAGTGATTTTACCCCCCCCTAATCACCTTTGCCTGCTGTTCGCTGCGGCAAGTTACGAGCATATCGCTGACATATCTTGCCTGCCAATAATGATAGCGTTCCGGATCCTTCAGGATATCGAAGCACCGTATCGCTAGATAGTCGAATCGAACCAGGAATAGCTGGCCTAGCAGTTGCGTCAGCTTGACACCGAGGACTACTCCGTTTGGATAGCTGTCAACGACTTCGTCGATGAACGCCAGCAACTTGCGGTCCTTGATGTATAGCCTATATTCTTTCTTCAGCAGGTTATGCTCCATGTTCATGAAGTAGTGATGTATGTCCATGGGCATGCAGAACTGCGTCTCCTCTTGGGGAGACGAAAATATATCTTTCTTGACAATATTGTAGAAGAAGTGCGTGCCTTTGCCTTTTGTTCCGGCAGGACAATGATGATGAATCTTTGCTCTCAGCTTATCCTCAACTGGATATAATGCAGAATGCTGGATGACATGATCCTTGACTGGCAACTTGTTGACTATGCGAACCTTCGGTTCGTACACCATCTTCGGATCATATTCTGATGTATGCCAAGTCTGATCAGTATAGGCACTGAGAAGCTTCAGCAGATTTTTCTCTAAATCTGCCTCAAATCTCTGCACGCCTAAACGTGACCTCTTATGTCTGCAATATTCATAAAATGAATTACGAAAGTTTTGTAAAGTTTCGACCTCTTCAGAAATTTTCCCTAGTCTTTTCACTTTTTAAAATTCTATGATTGATAATAAGGTCGGTGTATGTGTCTGTGTAATTATCTGTGTATGTGTCTGTGTCTTATCGGTTGTCTGCTTTTTTAATGTCCTATTTTTCGACCGGATGAGCCTTTCTCATCATCTACTCAATATTCTAGCTTGTGTATGTTCTGCCATGGGGCAAGGTTTGACTCCAGAGTCTCTGCAATATAAGCAAACTAACTTGCAGAACTATATAAAGTTGAGGGCCGCGCCATAGTTCACGTTGGAGATCGAGACATCATTGTTCACGTTGAGCGTCGACAGACCACATTTGCCACCATTGTTAGCGTTGCCACCACGACAGCAAACACGGAACCCGCGCAGGAGTCACAACCTGTTGTTTTATTTCGGCTGCAAAGTTACAAAAAAAAATCGGTATGAAAGAATGTCAAAGAACGAAATTTCAAAAAAAAATCGACCGCCCAAAGGGCGGTATTGACGCGAACTGTGTTCGCGAGGGTGCTCCGGGGTGCCAGAGGCTCCGCCTTGGGTGCTCTCGTTCACCCTTGACCACCCTCGCCCACGCTAGGCCGCTTCGTAATACACAGGCTCCAATGACCACTCGCTTGCTGCTTCGCAGAGGGCCGCGCCAGAGTCCACGTAGGAGATCGAGACACCAGAGTGCACGCTGAGCGTCGACAGACCACACCGGCCACCACCGTCAGCGAGGCCACCACGACAGCAAACACGGAACCCGCTTGTAGCTCCTGACGTGTTCCATAAGTAGCTAGTCCAATATGTCGAATCTGTAGCGCCAATTTGCGTTGGGAAGTTCTCAAGATGATCCATAGACAAGGTCTTGATATAGCCTTCACCTTTTGCTGGAGACTTGCTCATAGCCTTCATGCCAGTCGCATTGCCGATAGTCCACGAGCCATAGATAGATGGTGCTACCAGGTGAGTCAAGGTCGTATCACTGTTGACTTGACAGAACTCATCATCCATCATCTTGAAAAGATGACCGAATCCGTTCTTGTAGCCGAAGAAGCATGGAATCTTGGCTGTATATACAGTTGTGCCTGCGTCATTCTTGACAGCATAGGATGCTTCTCCGCATGAATCGCCCAGCTCGATGCCTGCGCTCATAGGTGCGACAGGTCTGTAACCGTTGTATGACTCCCAGTTAGGCATAGTCGTAAGACCAGTTCCGAGTCCGCCCTGGAAGAGACCATTGGCATCTTTGTTCGCGTTGACAGCATCCTGATCGTAATGCGTTCCGAAAATTATGCCGAACAGAATTGCGACAATGGAGGTATGGCGCATGGTCGTACAGAGCCAGCCCTTTCCATTCTTGCGTGCGGCTGCGCGGAACTGCTCAGTTGTCTGAGCGGTTGCCGGTCTTCCGAGGAGCGTGTTGTTCTTGCCGTCGTATGTCGCATTATTGTCTCCTCCTCTGTAGTTTGCACCATTGTTGATGTAGCTCACGAGACGGCCTGTGCTACGCTCTATGGTAGCGAAGCCTGCAGCAGAGATACTGCCGATAGGTATTTCATAGTTGTACTCGCCTGGAATTGGCTTGAGGCCTATCATCTCATAGTGTAGACCTCCAACGGTCTTGATAACTACGTAGAACTTGCGACCCCAGCCCCATTGGTAGTGACCTTGTGAGCCATCCAGCTTTGCAGGTTCGCCTGTCGCATACTTGTAGTGATCCTTACTATCAAGCTTTTTGCGGCTATGGTCATTTTGCACGAGATATGCACCAAGGCCAAGCGAGTATGGCAGCTCCTTGAGGATGTCAAGGCTGCCGACAACTGCTGCAGCCTTAGGCGTTGCATTGGCAGTATTCCACACTCGGCCGCACCAGGCATGCTGACCGACAGCAAGGTCAGCCTTAAGCGCATCCATGCCGATGCGTGTGACGTTGCCGTCCTTATCGGCCAACAGTACACTCTGGTTGCTGTTGACGGTTGTGACTTCTGTCACGGAGTTGAATTTTTTACCTTCCATTTCAAACTATTCTACTATTTGTTTATTTTTCACATTATGATATACCCACATTGTGTTACCAAGATGGTTCGTGCCGATTAGCTCACACCACCCATACACTTCTATGGTAATCTCTCTATTCAACGAGAAACTGGTGTCAGCCGCCATGAATGCGTCCTTTGTCTGCTCGCCCTTAAGCACTGTTGGCGGTGTACTGCGCGTAATGATAGGATTGAAGACAACGATGCGCATGAATTCTCCATCTGTCAGGTGCGGTAGGACATAGGTTCCGCCACCTCGTATGAAAGAGCCATTTATTACACTTTTCCCATCAGTAACCGTATTTTCGTTGTATCTCAGTCTTCCGACGGAGATATCACCAGAGACGCTGACATTCTCGAATATTCCTCCATTGCAGATAACTTTGCCGTCCTTTGCTAGGAATATGATGTTGTCATTTTCATCCTTCATCTCGATGACCTTGACTCCCAGGTTTTCAACAAGCTGATATTGACTCAAGATGATTTTGGCAATTACCATTTCTATTGGGCTGCCCAGCCTCCAATAATGGTTGTTTTGGTCCTCATCACTGCCTGGGAAGTTGTTCGCAGTCTTGATATGACTCTTGATGCAGCTGTAATAGCCGGAGTTGTAGATAACGACATCTTTCCACTCCTCGCCCGATGCTCCAGACTCGAAGCTATAGCCATTGCCGCAGTTCGCCCAAGATTGCGGGCCACGGAGAGTTGCACCTGTTTCGCCTCTCTTTCCACCCTCGCCATCGGCTATTGTCTTGACAGGTATCGTATACTTGTACGTAACATTCTCGACTTTGACTGCGACAGCTAAATTGGTATAGACATCAATATTCGCTGCTATCACTACAATAACTCTCTTCCCTTTGTCGTTGTTAATCACGCTAGCCTTAACAGAGCTGGCATAATTAGATGGAACTTCCACACTGACAGAACAAGCTAATTCAACTCCTGCTTTGTAAGCTCTCACGTCAACAGCATACGTTCCTGCAAATTGAGATTTCTTGTGGACGATTGTCGGCATTGACATCTGTATGTTGATGGCATCCTTGCCAGGTTCACCCTGCGGTCCTATGCCACCAGTACAGCATATAGGAGTAGTCTCCGTAGAGGTTCCATCTGTGTAGTAAATGATGGACTTAGACCATATGTATTTGTCGCTCACCCATGTTGGCGACTTACTCTTGACCCACTCGCCTCCTGTGATGGCCGTAGGCGATGTCGAAGAGTAGTAGTATTCCTCGATGCGGTCGATGCTCCTGGCTACAGACAGGCACATAGGTGTTGTAACCTTTTCTTCACCGTCTGTGTAGTAGATGTGTGTCCTGCTCCAGATGTAGTACCCTTTGCGCCACTTGGGTGCAGTTGTCTGCCATCCCTCTGTAGGTGCAGTTGTCTGACTTTTAGACTCGGCATATTCCACATCGGTGTTGGATATGCCGACACCGACGCGGAGGAACTTAATCACTCTTGTAATAACACTCATAGGCTATTTAACCGATTGAATTGTTAATGCTACGTTGCTGTAACCAGCGTGAATGCAGTCTGCTCTTGTCACTGCGAACGAACTCATCTGGACTGTAGGCTTGCGAGAGGCCTCGGTATTGAGAACAACACCTGACGCTGACTTCAGCGTGAAATAGAACTTAGACTCAACGGTCTCAGACTTGCCTCTGACAATCAATCTCGGTGTATAGGTTACACTGCCATTGCCTACCTCGTCCTCATTTATAGACTCATCTACCGGAGTAGGGTTAGGCTCAATGTCATAAGGATCAGAAGCGTCGATAACAGTCTGGAAGTCGAAGCCTAACATGTTGTCCTTGCTCATGCTCTTGTCGTTGTACACCTCAACCTTGTACTCACGGGTGCAATCGACTTCAGTTGCCTTGACCGTGATAGTCTTGTCATTTTTTCCTGCAATCTCCTCCCAGCCGGTTATACTGTTAACTGCTCTGTACCACTTGTAATACAAGCCAGTTGTCAGAGTCTCGTTGCCCTGCGTCACCTTTGCTTCAAGCTGGCAGCTATCATCCTTGCTGCTAAGGACAAAGTTATGCGTATCGTTTGCCGGTGCCTTGATTGAGACTCGATAGGCTACACCGGTGTATGGGCCGACTGGTATCTTATATACAGCCTGCACCTCATCGGTAATCTCCTGCTGATTAGATCTCTCAGAGACGGTTCCCACCATCTTGATGTTAATAGCAGAATAATTTGAAGCTTTGACCAAGTTATTGCAGATCTTCAAGCCCCAATAGAACTGTGAAGCGCTAGGTCTGATTATCTCAAAGAGACCGTCGAAGAGGCCTGTTGACTTGCCTGCGCTGTTGAACGGAATCTCCGTATCATTAAAGAAGAACTTCATAGATACAGGCGTTGTAACGCCATCCGCAGTACGGGAAGAGATGATAACGAAGTAGAGCTTCGGCTGCGATTTAGAGAAGTCAGGATAGACGGTGACCACGTCACCGTTCTTCTGATACTCCTGATAGAGATCTCCGTCCGGAGACTGGATAGATGGGGTGAAGGTTCCCATCTTCTGGATGAACGTGATGTTCACCGATTTGCTTGCGCTACTCATTTTCTCCCTCCTCTCTCATGATGAATCTGCTGTCTGTAGCCACTGGCAGCTTGTTGCATACCTCGCCTTTCTGCTCCTTGTATGCTGTCTTGCCGTCCATGGCAATAGCACCTATGTTCGACAGTGTACGCTCGAATTCAATTGGATCTCCGAGTGGCAGAATGTCCTGGCACCAGAGGATGAAGTTGCCATCCTGCAACTCTGTTCTGTCTTCGGTCAGCTGGAGGAACTCCACGACCTTGCGGTTCGCCTTGATGTATCTTTCCATGTCAATGAAATTTAATTAATGAAAAATAAATGGATTGCCGTCTGCATCCACGAAAACCTTGCCGTCTGCGTCCATGGCTAAAGCAAGAGGATTGAGGTCCTTCACTTCCATGGCGAGGATAGCCCCTCTGCCAGGGTCTAGCAGTTCTGTTGATACTGCTGGCTCCATGCCATGGCCAACGAGAACAGGATTTTCGAATTTGATAGAATTATTCGGAGCCATCCACCAGAGGACTTGCAGCTCTCTTGTTGGGTTCTCGATATCGCCTTGATTGTCGAAGATAGTAGCCTTCGGATTGACCATTTTCGTTTCCGGAAGCACCTCGTCAACGAGGTCTATCATATCGTAGTCATAGAACGGGATCCTACGGACGATGTTGACAATCTTGTACGGAGTTGCATCGTTGAGTTCAACGCTAGCTGGATTGCCTGCTGCAGAGTATTTGGCTCGGCAGCGGATGCAGATGCGCTTGCCCATCAGAGAGCGGTCTAGCGTAACGGATGCACCGTCTTCTGATATCTTGATCTCCAGGTCGTCTGCAGTAATTGCCGAGAATTGCCCCCGACTTCTCAGAATCTCCCAAACAAATTGACGCTTGCTCTTAGCGCACTCTTCTGTGCCTATTCGCAAGGAGGCATTGATGATTTGCTTGTCTGTGTCACGAAGCGGATTGTAGTAGCGGTCACCGCTTGACAACAGCAGCGTCGGCTTGTAAATGGTTCCATTCTTGCATCTGATGGAGTAGTCCATTGTGATGTCTCGAACCTTGTTGGTTCGGGTATCCAGGAACTTCGCCTTGAATCTGAGCAATATCGGCTTCTTCTGTGCTCCGTTGATGTACCACAGAAGTTTTCCGGCATCATTGCCGGACGATGTGATAACATACTTTTTTGGTGTAGTTACCAACGCATTACCCTCTACTCCGTTCTCCACCCTGTACCAGGCGATATCAGTCAGCTCGCTGTTGACTCGACCGTTTTTGAGGATGCCATCTCTGTCTATAATGCTGATGATAGGCTGCAATGCGCATGGCGTCAGCTCATAATTAGGAGAATACTCATTCTGGTCAGCATCATAGGTCTGCTCTAGCGTTACACTGCCTGAGACAGATTGTGATAAATTAATCTGAAGAGGCGTGTACTTAATGTCTATTTTCTTGTATTTCATGCTTTTCGCAATTAATTATATTCTACTGTGACGGAATCCTGGTTGACTTCCTTACCAAGACCGTCGCGTAACCTAACTGTAGCCGTGAACCGAATCTTAGAAGGTACTCCTCCGCTATCTATTGATAGGTCCGACTTGGTTAAGACGATAGCCTTGCCAGCCTTGGAGCCTACCTCGACAGCCCAAATGTTGTCACTCGTGACCCTCTGATTTCCGTTGCGGTCCTCTGTATATCGAGTCCAGGCTACATCAGACTCCAGGATATCGCTTGTCACGTCTTGCCCGTATAGGGTAGCGACGATGGTCAGAGGTGCGCGGAAGCAGTCGAAGTCATAGACAGTCTCGTCCTCCAGGAAGTCAACAGAGAATGCCGGATTGCCCTCAATCATTGCCCAGTCGGTGTTGTTCCATCGAGGAACAGTGTGCGTGCCAGTTTTTTGGCATCGCCACTTGCACCCGGTGTACCAGACATCTGAGGTCTCATATTTGCCTGTGTCCGGATTGACCTCTGCGCAATAATATGTAGCGCTAGCATCGAACAAGCCTCTATCTACATAGGTGACTATCGGCTTGCCATGATAGTCAATCTGTATGATGTCCTGAGTGACGATGCCTGCGGCATAGATGTAATCTCTGCCCTTGACAAGCGGCAGGTCCAGTGCCTTGACGAAGTCAGGCAGGTCTCCGAAGGTCATGCCATAGTTGTAGTCTTCGAGAATCGGCTTGGTGACGCCTGTCAGCTTGACGATGCGCCCCTCAGAACTGGATATGTAGAAGCAGCTCTGCAGAGACTCAACGGTCTGATTGCCATACCTGGCAATATTCATCAGCTCGCATGGTGGGAAGTTCTTGCCACCTGGAACTTCGCTGTCAGCGTATAATGTGACCTCGATGTAGTTCTTGGTCGCATTGACGCTGTTGATGCGCATCCATGAGGTGTAGTACTTCGCCTCCGTGCCATTTTGGACTGCTGAGAGGATATTGTTGACGATGCCCCGAATGACATTGCCCTCGTGCTGAGCTGTGAAGTAGCCGTCATACTTGCTCTTGAGGTGCAGGCCATAGGTGTTCTCGCCCAGATCATCGATGCGCTCGATGGTGTCGCTCTCGGTGAAGTACTGATCACCCTCCAGGGCAGACAGCCTGTTGACGATAAGCTCCATGACCTTCATGTAGCTTCGGACGGTGATGCTCTCGACTTCAGCGTTGCCACTTGCGTCTATCTGCGCTCCCTTGCCTGCGACAAGGGAACTGAAGAAGCTGCCGAACTGGGCACCACCTTTGAAGCTCGCCATCTGCTCTGCTATGAGTCCGCGCATGAATGTTATCATGCCTTTTGCTGCATCATCATGCTGCTTGCTCAGATACTTGTCTGAGGTCTCATCAGCGCAGAAGTGAAGCAGGGAGAGGAAGGCGTTACCGATGCGGTATGCAGTATTGGCTTGCAGTCGCCTCTCGTCTCTGATGCCCTCGAACTGTGTCTGAAGGGCATCCTTGGTCTGATTTTCTGCCATTTAATCTTTTTTGTGCAAAGATAATACTTCCATGGAACCGATAAAAATACGCTCTAGAGGTTGCGGGCCGCACCTATGCCGGTGAACATCTCGGTGATGGCTGATGCCATCAATCCCTGATAGCGCTCACCGTAGAACGCTGCCTCATGCTCGTTGAGCTTCATGACAGATGAGTAGTACTTGCGGCTGAACCAGTCGCGCGGACCCTTCGGGTCTCCGCCAGCGACACGTCCGCCCCATGCCGGGCCTACCTTCTTTGGCTTGTCAAGCCCCTGTTCCTCTCGGTATTCAGCACCGAGAAAGTTGAGATCACCGCCATTGATACGCTTAATTTTGACTCCCTTTGTCCATCGGTACCACTCATGAGCAGGTCCTACTCCTGCTGCGACATAGATACCGTACATCATGAAGTTATGTTCAATGGTCGTTGTCGAGCCCTGCTCGATATGCGCCTTGATGCTGCGATAGAGTACTCCGGTGTCGATGGTACGTAGGCGCTCCATGCGCTCACGCCAGAAGTCGCCCATGGCATCAGCCCAACCATGCTCATATCTGAGCAGGTCATCTATTGCTGACTTGTCTGCCATAAGCTCTCATCGTATTGTATGTCTATCGGCTCGTCGGAATTAACCATGAAGTAGAGACCGGTGACTCCGTTCATGCTGTATCTGCCCAACTCACTCGAATAGACCTGATGAAGGTCCAGGAACTCCATCTGACCATCGTATGCCTCCCGATGCTGGTCATGCAGCATTCGAGAGAGGAACTGTCTGAAGATATATCTGCAGATGTTCAGCTTCTCTTCTCTGTCTGCCATGTCATCACGCTTGTAGGCTGCGAGGATCCAGACTGTATAGACGTTGCGGTCGAAGAAACCTCCACCGGCTGAGTGCGTGTTGGAATCGACGGTGTCCGAAACCATGATGAAGTTTGAAGCCTTGCGGAACAACTGCATCACGCCCTGTACGGAATCAGGTCCTGAACACGTCGTTGCGACAAAATTATAAGCCTTGCACGTCTTGTTTTCGGCTGTCAGCTGCTGAAAATAAGCGATGGAATCGAATGTTTTCTCTGTCATGTTGTTTATTTTTTCATCTGTTTGCGGTATTCCTCAGCTTCCCTGGCATTGGCATCCAACTCGCTTAGCGCATCCCAACAGGCGGCATCATAGACCGCCTGCAGCTTGGTGATGTCACCATCGGTGAGTGCTCGGATCTGCGCCTGCATTGCTGGCAGCAAGTCCTCCGGCTTCATCTCGCCACCTTCCTTGGCCGGCTTGAAGAAGTTCGGGAAGTTGAGTGCGAAATATTCCTTGACGCTCGAGAACCACATGAAGACTCCGAGAAGCTCGTAAGGTTCAAAAATGGCGGTTTCATCGGTAGAGCCGCCTTCGGTTCTGTACATGAGGTGCGCCATCTTCTGAAGGAATCTGTCTTCTTTCTGAAGCATGAATAGCTGGTAGTTCTTCTCGATGTTGAGATAATCGAAGAAGCTGATGTCACGAAGCAGTCGCTCTACTGCCTTCAATGAAACACTACTTGCAACCTGAAGAGGCCGAAAGTCCGTAAAGGAGTCGATGAAATCGAAGTTTTTGAGCATTGAGAGAATTTCAGCTGCGCTGATGTATAGAACTCTCTCGCGCACTTTGCCGGTCTCAGGAACGCCATTTCCCTCGATTTCATCGCATTTAACGCTGCATTTCCATCCTGTTCTGGTGTACTTATGCACGGTAAGACCGCAGAACCTTGCGAGCAGGTAGCATTTGATAACGATTTTTTCGTGATGGAGCGCCATGACGCTAAGGACATAGCGCAACTGATCATCTGATAGTTCCTCCCACGATGATGGCGCCTTGAAATTGAACTCTTGTGTACCATCTTCACGAATTGAAAACGAAGGCAGGTTTTGATTTTTCATTCTTGAACTCCTTAAAATGATTTGCTTTGTATGCCGATGAATTCGCATATATTGGGAATTTATCGAGGTTCTCGTCTAGATATGAGAGCAGTCTTGCACGCTCGTTGGAGTATGCAGACAGCATGTCGTTTGCAAGCATAATCATGCAGCGGCTCAGCATGAGGCGCACACTGCCCTCAAACTCATTGCCCTCCCGCACTCCTCTGACTAAGGACATGATATCATCCATCTCTGCATCGGATATCAACTTGCGAAGGATCGAGTCAGCCTCTTGCATGGCTGCCAGCTTGGCTGTCCAATCCTTGGACGAGATGTACTCCTGTCTTGTCAGATAGCAATAACCGGTGATGCTCCACAAGACAGTCTGTATGCTCTGCTGAGCCTGCATGCTGCTCCCCCACCCTGTAATATCGCAGAGATGTGCCAGCATCAAGTCCTGAGCCTTGATGTTGGCCAACCTGCACTGCTCTATGAGTGCTTCCACTCGCCCAGAGCTGGCTGGAGACACTTCGCTGTTAGCCACTACACCGAATCCGGTAGGAGTGAGCACCAGGTCTAGGTGTCTGACTACCTCCAGGAATGCACTCAGGCATACTGCGCTGACTACACTCTGCTTGAGATCTTCATTGGTATCAAGCGCTTTTTCACCAATTTCACCGAGGAAATTCATTTTGATGGCGTTGTATGCGCCATCAAAATGCTTCTTGACGGAGTCATAGACTTCGGAGTGCGAACTAGTCGCCACAAGGATGCAGTCCTCGAACTGCTCCTTGCTGATTTCAATCTTCTTTGCCATTTTCCTTGCCTTTGTTGGTTACTAATGATTTCTGCTCGTCTTTGTTCTGATCGAGCGTTGTCAGCTCTATCATAGGCACATCGCAGGTCACTCCCTGGTTTGCCCATGTGTTGTAGTGTAGGATGACATGCCATGGCTTGGCCATGATGTCATGTTCGGACTTCTCGAGAGACTGCTTCATGATGAAAAGCTCTCGCTTGTCGGAGCCGGAATTGTTCATCTGGCTCTTGCCCGGGGTTGCTCCGATGAGGTTAGGATGGCAGTCGAGTGCGAAGCAGAGAGAGTTGGAAGCTTCGGACATATCGTCTGCCCAGTCTCCACCCTCCTTCTTGCCACCATCGCTGAGGTTGATGATGCGCACCATGCGCTGCTCCTTGCCATTCGGGTCAAAGTAGTAGCCGGTGATGAGTGCCTTGCCTGCATTTTCCGGACCACATACGAAGTTGATGATGTCATCCTTTTCCTTAAGGATGCGCGCCTTGCGTGCCTCGGCATCGATGATGCCCTCATTGTTGCAGAGGTCATCCCAGTAGTCTCGGTGGACTTCAATCTGGATGCGAGGAGCTGACGTGTTCTTGATCATGTAGCGCTTGCCGATGCCTATCAGTCGGTAGATGTCATACCAGGCATCATCGAAGATGGATGCGTAGTAGGGTACCGGGTAGAACTGGATGCCAGGTGTCGGCATGCGGCTGATGATTGCGAACTTGCAATCTTTGCCATCACGAGGTGCCTTGCCCTTGATGCCAGTATAAGGATCCGGAGCCTTGCCCATGCGTGCCAGCAGGTCGCCCAGCGGGTCGTAGATGTCGAGGAGTGGAATGATCTCGCCCTCGATAGAACTGCCGTATTTTCGGAAGTCACCGAAAATGACATTCTCGATGCGGCCGCTGGCATTCGGCTTCTGCAGTCGGCAATAGGACACGTCCTTGTGTCTGATATTGACAATGCGCTTGTGGTCCTTGGAGAGGATGATGACTTCAACTGACCAGTTGAAGAACTTCATATCAGTCGCCTGCTGCATGAAGACCTCGTGAATCGAGTTGCGGAGGCAGAAATCCCTGATTTCATCGGTTGTCACGTCCTTTTTGGACTCTCTGTCCACGAAGCGGATGCCCTGGCCATAGCAGCACTTGACGTTGAAAGCCATGGCTCGCTGAGCCACCATGTTCTTGCGGAGGAGGTTCTGAAGGACGTATGGCATGTTGTCATCATCGCCATAGTTGATGTACTCTATCTCCCTGCCATTGACTTCTGTCATTGTATATCGAGCATCCCCAATCTCTCCGGATCCGAAGAAGCTGGTGTCTGAACCATACTGCTGCTCGATGGTTGAATTGCTTGCCTTGGAGACTCCTTCGGCTACAATCGCATAACGGAGGAGATTGCCGCTTGCGCCAATCTCCTGAAGCTGATATTTATCTCTTTCTTCGCTCATAGATATACTGGTTTTCCTAAAAAATTAAAAATAAAAATGTCCGGAACAGTTCTGACCTCGCCATTGGCAGGATTGACGAGGCGGTGGAATCCGCCTCTCCAGCTGCCACCTCTGACCAGCCACCCTGTATAGTCAATGGTCTGCCCGTCCTGTGTCCACGCCTTCATGTTGACGGTTGCGCCATCGTCCTTGGCCTTGTCGAGGAGCTTCAGCACCTCGTTGATGTGATATGCGGTCTTCTGCATTAATTGAACGTCATGTCAAATGTATTATCGAATATGCGGCCACCACGCTGAAGGTCCAGCACATTATGCTGGCGCTGGGCGTAGGTGTAGCTGAAGGTGAAGCGAGGCATGCTGTCATGGAGGTTGTCACGCTTGGACTTGGAGTCTGATAAGGTGACACGCTTGCCCAGGATAGAATTGCCATGGACGAAGTTCATCAGATAGACCTCATCGGAACGGAAGAGGTCATCAGCCCAGTTGGCCATGTCGGTACCGAGATAGCCTGTATCGGCATTGAATGTTCTCTGCTCCGTGATGCGATAGTTGAGCTTGTAGCCTGCGATGTATGCCGCATCTCTGGTGTACTGAGGGTCCACTTCGTGTTTGCCTGTGCAATAGAGCAACTCCTGGCAGCCGAAGGAATTGGTGAAGAGCAGAATCGGAGCGCAGTCCGGCTGCTCCGGGTCGAGAATGAACGTCATGGAGCGATTGCCTGCCTCTACTATGTAGTAGAGAAGGTCAAGGCCTTCGGCTGTGAAGCGTGCTGGAGATACGTCGAGTGTGGTGTAGATATCATTGCCTCCGACAGCGGTTCCGGTAAACACTTTCGTAGATGTAGTGCCGGAATAATGAGCGGTGATGGTTGCCTCCTCGGTACCCATGTAGTGCAGGTATTCAAGGCGACCGATGGCGGTAGTCTTGCGCCCCTCCAGGAGCGTGAGAAAATGGTTCTGAAGGAACTCTGTGCAGTTGACTCCCACGATGTCAACTGTCGAATAATAGACCGTGAGGTTCACGGTCTTGGTCTCCTCGTTGGTCTCGGTCTCGCCTACCACGCTCTGCTCCGTGATGGTGATGGTTGCATTGACGCAGAGTTTCTGCCTTGCAAGAGGACGGAAAATCTCTGCGAGATCAGCAACGCAGACTTCTCCGCCTGCCGGATAGAGGAGTTCCTCGTAGGTAGGAGTGTCGCCCACCTTGATGGTGACAGACAGGCGTGTTTTGGCTGTGAGAATGTCGATGTCGGGGATGCCTTCGAGGAAGACACTGCCCGACGGAAGTGATTTGATGGTCATATATTATTTTTTTAGTGCAAAGATACATGGCAATTGCCATATATAAAAATACGGCTGACTACTCTCTCGAGCAATCAGCCGTCTAAAAGCTAGTGTTTTAAACTTTTCAAATCTTTCGTGCCGCAAAGGTACGAAAAAATCTCGAAAACAACAAAAATCGCTATTTAAATTATTATATCATTAAGTAATTGGCATTACTCTTTCCCAGATTGCCCACGCCACCGTGCCGTCTGGCAGAGTGGCGAGGACGTAGCCATGCTGCTGCATGTACTTATTAATCTTCTCTACCTGCACACCGCCCATGACGTCGAGCTCACTGGCGATGTCCTGCGTTGTCTTGAACTGCTTCTTGTAGTTAAGTCCTGTCTCTCTGTCCTTCATAGGAAGGTTGGAACGGAACTTGAAGTAAGCTTCTAGGAGGCTGATAGCGAATCCTCCATTGTCGTCATATTCATTCATAATCTCTTAAGTTAAGGGTTTGTAACTAATTATACCGGCTTATCAGCTCCACTTTTCAATCTCTCCTGTGCTTCGTAGTAGAGACAGGTGAAGTATCTGATGCTGTCTATAATGTTCTGATATCGCTGCTCCTGGTGGAGGTAATGCTGCATGAGATCTTCAAGCTCTTGAATCTGCTTATCAGCGAGCTTCTTGAACTTTGAATCTCTTCCATTTTGCACTTCTGCACCGCTATATGCCGCGATGGTTCTCTGCAGACAGAGACATGAGAGGCGGATGCTTGCTGCATCCGTCAATCTCTTGGTTGCCTCAATGATGATACGGTTACGCTGAGTCTGCAGCTCATAGATATTCTTTTTTCTTCTCATATCATCTATAGTTGAAAGTTCTCCACATTGCCAGAGTCATGTTGATAGGCTTCGCCTCTCTGGCACCATAAGGAAGTGCAAAGTATTGCTTGTTGTACCATCTGATGACTGTTTGCTTGTGAGCAGGATCATCACAGAATGTCACTTTTGCAACCACATTGTTATCGCGACAGAAATCTATTTGCACCTTCGCAGCATTAATTCTGCGACCAGTCTTAGCGTAGAACTCACAAGAGCGAACCTCCTCGGCTGTGAGCTTAGCAATCAACTGTCTGCTATATCTTTTCTTCTTCATTGCTCGCCTCCTTTCTTTACATACTTTCTGGCTTCCTTTACGAAGTCTGCTTCAGCTTCATTTCTTTTTTCAAGAACCTGAGTCATCTGTTCCACACAACCAAGCTTTACGCTAAAGGATTGTGTCTCTCTCATTACTGAATTCAATTTTTCAGCCGTAGCAGTTAAAGCTTTCATCTTACAGGTGAACTCCTCGATGAGACTCATCGGAACATTCTCGTTAAATATGAGCTTTCTCGTTTCTTCATTCATCGCTCAATCCTCCTTTCTTTTTTTATACTCCTCGATGATATCCATTTCCTCAGACGAAAGCTTATGAGATCTATGCATGATGTTAGCTAACCTCACAATGTATTTAGATACATTGTATAATTTATCCCCATCTTGTAGTTCTCTGCCTATCTGCTTCACCTCTTCAGCCATATCGTCAAGTTTCTCAGTAAACTGACTCACTACTTCTTCAGGAACATTCAATTCACGTAATCTTCTAGCAGTTTGCTCACTGCTTGTCTCTTCAAACATGTTGTTGCTCTGACCTACGGAATCCACCTTAGACAGCTCGGCTGCGAGCTGAGCTGAAGTGTATATGTCAACGCTTTCTTTGTTCTTGACGATGCCAACTACTGCTGTCTTCTGCATGTCTGCGACGTAGTGAGCGAGGTTGGCTGCCTGAAGAGCGTTGAAAGGAAAGACTGTACCGATGGTCGTCTTGACGACATCAGGGTACTTCTTCTTGTACGTCTCATAATAGTTTACTTTAATTGTTTCCATTTACATTACCTCCCCTCCGAATAAGAAGCCACCGATGAACACGAACGCTAGCAATGCCACCATGCCTAGCATGGTCTTGGCGACCTCACCATAGGTGACGGTCTCCTCACACAAGTAGCTGAAGGTTTCGCTCTTGGTCTTGGCGAACTTCTTGATTTCTGACTTGATGGCCTTGATGCCATCCTCTACTGTGATGCCTGATGTCTGAGACTTCAGTGCATCGCTGATTAAAATTGAATTCTGCATATTTGCATCGTCTTATAAGCGTTAGCAGCGCACTGATATATATATATATACGGGTGGCGGCTGCATTCCCCGTTGCTTATAAGACGATGGCTTATCCGGAAGGACAAATCAAATCTTACGGTTCATGCAGCCGCCATATCGGTACACCTTTTTCCCGATGCCGGGAAAACGATATTTATGGGCAAAAAAAATGCCTGCGGCCACGAAGCCATAGGCGATAACGGTCGCCTTGCCGGATAGTTTACTATCGTCTTATAAGCGTTTGCAAAATTACAGAATTATTTTGAATCAGCCAAATTTTTCTTTCTATTTTTCCATATTACTCTTGAATTTAACATTTAAATATGTTGTAAAACATAAAAAAGGCCATCTATACATCACGCACCGATGGCGTAAAGAATCGTTTTGCTTAATAACTAAAAACCCTTAACCTAAAATTTAATCGACTATAATCTAACTGTTAAAAAAGAATATTGCGGGTGCATGGCATCGAAGCCAGAACCAGTAGTGAGTAAATGTGCGAACTCCTAGACTTCGCACCCTGTTCTGCACCCTGACCATCCACTTCTCACGAAGGGAATAGTTTCATAAACGATTTTTATTCATGATAAATTCTAAGAAACCATGATAAGCCTCCGCTGAGGAAAATCATTTTTTGCATCGGCAAAATTACGAAAAATAATTGGAACGACAAGCGATTTTCCCAAAAAGTTGGGGAAAACCATCACATTTTTACGGGAAACCACTCGCCTTATTAATAAGGTGAGCAAAAAAAGCCCCGGCACGGAATCGTGTCGGGGACGGTGTGTTAAATAAAGATAGCCTAAATAGCAAGGCTAAGCGAGCCAAATTTCTGAGCCATATCCTGCAAGGCACCTCTGAGAGTAACAAGTTCATCAGGAGTAAACTGCGATGCCTTTCCGTTGACTATGTTTCCGTTCATCTTATGTGCCAGCCAAGAGCGAGATTTTCCAAAGTAAGCCTTTGCGATGTAAGCCATGGAAACCATATCTGTTATCTCACCAAATTTCTCTGCCATGGTCAGTTCCTTGACCTTCTGCTCTGTGGTCTTAGCCATGTAGCCCACTGCCACGGCAAAAGCCTTAGGGTCTGACTCCTTGAGTGCATCCATCTGACGGCGAACCTCCGCCTTATCCTCTGCGGTCTTGGCAGCTCTGTTTTGTGCAGCCAAAGCCTTCACCTTATCAATCATCTCTGTATATTCCATAATCTTATATTTTTTAAGTTTAAAGGAATGAGTGCCCCCGAAGGGGCTTTCTCATTTCTTTTTGTTTTTAATTTTGTTTTGCAACTCTGCGATTTCTTTTTCTGCTACCCTCTTGAAGGTATCGGGGAACTCTTGCCAATACTCTAGGTAGAAAAGCAAATCGTCTTCATTTTCCTTGAGTTCCTTAGATTTTCGTCTTGCCATATACTATCTTTATTAACACGATGCAAAGGTACTAAACTTTTGTTGAATAACCAAATATTTTCGTGATTATTTTCAACATTTGTGTATTATTTAACATTTCACCCCCATCAAACACGGTTTTTACCTCTTTTTCTCATCATTCTTGAATGATGTCAAAAAATGTCCCATCCTCTTTTACCCCGGAATGCAATGGAGGGGTCGCCCGAAAAATGGCGCGTTTCTTGTGGCAATTCTGTAGGAATTGTCATAAGTCGCCATTTTTCGGGCGGCAATCGGTTGGAAACCGATTGCGAAAATTGGTGTTTTGCACCAATTTTCCACGGTCATTTTTGTCAACTTCTTGAAAATCATAGATTTTTGAAAAGTTGCACAAAAAGGAGCGTGCTACCCCTGTAAGGGTAGCCCCCACCGCCCTACGCCCGAGCGCAATTGCCTTGGTTTTTTATAGCGGAATATGTAACAACTTTTTCGTGTGGCAATTGCCGAACGACCGAATGAATGACCGCAAACGACCGAATTACTACCGCACGAATGACCTTATCCACCTTCCGTGTACTGGCGGTCATCAGCGAGTATGCTCATCAGATAAGGGCAACATGTTCCCATGTTGCCCTGGCTCCTCCTATAGCTTGCCCTTGTCGTGATAGCTGTAGAAGCTTCCGTCTGTGATGATGACGTGGTCCATGAAAAAGATGCGCATGATTTCACATGCCTTCTTCACCTGCATTGTCAGCTGGTCATCTGCTCGGCTCGGGGTGGCGTTGTTGCTCGGGTGATTGTGTGCTAGTGCCATGATGGTTGCACCATACTTCACTGCTGCCTGCATGATGATACGAATATCTACCGCTGTCTCCGTGATTCCTCCCTCGCTTATCTTCACATGCTTGATAAGTCGGAAGTTCTGATTCATCAGCAGCACATGTGCCTGCTCGACCTTTAGGTCTGCCATCTGCGGCATGAGATAGTTGTAGATGGCTAGACTGCTGCCGAGGTCTGGCTTCATCGGCATGCGCTCTAGTGCTCTGCGCTTGCCTAGCTCGATGGCTGCGAGTACTGCTAGTGCCTTGCAGTCTCCGATACCCTGCACTACCTGCATTTCGTCCATGGATAACTTCGCTAGATTACTGAGACTTCCGTCTGCGATGTTCATGAGCTGCCTTGCTTGGCTTAGGCTCTCGGTCGTTCCTGCTCCTCGGTTGAGAACCATGGATAACAGCTCGGTGTTACTGAGAGAATCGAAGCCAAAATTGGCTGCTTTATACTCGGGTCTCTCGTCTGCTAGAATATTACCATACTTCTTCATTACGCTACATTATTAATATGGTTAGACTTATTGATTTTAACTCCCTGCGGAAAGCATCTCTTTGAACGTGCTACGGCTTCATAGAAGCCTTCTTCCATCTCCTGCAAGATACCTCGGTTGCTGATTGGGCAGTGGTGGATTGTTCGACCTACGAAGATTTCATGCTCGACGTAAGCGCCTGCCCCTTCCAACTGCTTCTTGAAGCTCTCGATGGTCTGACCGCTTGTCAAGAGGTCATCGAAGAGTATCACGTTCTTTCCCTTGAAGAAGTCTGCATTGATGCTGACGTGATAGAGTGCCTCGTTCACAAAGTGGCTTCCTCCGTTGTGGGTAGGCTTGCGCTCGCCATAGATGCTAACTTGCTCGTTTGCGGTTGCGATGCCTGCCGCATTCAAGATGGCTGCGAGATAGCCGAATCGCTTGTTGTACTTCCATTGTGCACTTGTAGGTGCGAAGACCACCACAAAGTCCTTTAATATGGTGCTATAATGTCTTGTCAGATAGCTGATTAACAACTCAGCGCAGAAGCGTGTTGCGGCTGGCTTGCCTGCCTTGAAATCGTAGATGAGTTGATTGTTTGCTCTCTGCTGCTCCTTGTCTACACAAAGATTGATGTAGGCGTTGGGAACGTACTCGATGAAATAATTCTGTTTCATATTTTGAAAGATTTGAATGTTTAAAACTCTATTCTGGTAATGCGAGGGAGTCCAGAGATTTTTCCAACTCCCTGCTTTGGAGTATTTTTTTTAACTCATTCCGTATAAAGCTCGGTTTGCCCTTTCGATTTTTCCTGTGCTTAAAAATGCACCGGGAGAGGCAAACAGGTGTGGGGTTCTGTGGACACAAAAGGTAAAGATTTAGCATCGCGTTAAGAATCTTTGGCTTTTGTTTGCGCAGGTTCATACACAGGTTTGAATCCCCGGATGCTACCTTTGCACAGGAAATTTCGGATGGGAAAACTGACGAGCTGCGGAGAATGAGTTAAAAAAAAGTACGGAAAAGCATCAAACAACCATCGCCCAAAAAGGCGATACCGCTTCTGCAGCAAGAATGCAAAACAAAAAAGGCTGCTACTCTCACGAGCAACAGCCTAAAGAAATAAAACGGGAAAAAAATAAATAAACTTTTAAAACCTATAATAATGGAAACAAAACTATCTAGAAAAATGGCAGCCCATGCCACCGGTATAGAGTACAGCCTGCGGGAACTTCTCTGCGCCAATGCAGACCGTGTCGAAGGCATCGGAGAAGTCGGTGCGGTTCTCCAGCCTATCCTCATCAGTCTCCACAAGCTTCTCACCTCGCTTATCCTTGCCGTTGTTGTAGCAGCCAGCAGACTCAATAGAGATGATGAGGTCATCGTTGTTGTCCTCGTTGATGAGGATCATGTGGTTGGCCTTGCCTTTGAACATGCGATTGATGAGCTCTTGCTTCATGAGGTGGTTCCACGGCTTGCCGATATAGACCTCTGTGACTAACCATCCATTTTTGCGGAGGATGCGAGAAATGATCTGATAGAAGTCCTCGGTGTGAGTAGCATAGGAGTTGCCCACGAAGGTTGCATCATAGTAGAATATGACTCGCTTGCTCTTGATATACTTGTAGTAGTCGCAGAAGTCCTGAGTGAGTTCCGGAAGCTTGCGCTCATACTTCACGTAGAAGGATTTTAGGATTCGAAGCTTCTGGTCTGAACCCACCTGACCGGTCACGAGACAGTTGATGTTGGCATTGGCATCGCAGCCTATTATTAGCGGTAAACCGTCCTCAATGTCGCCATCGGTTCGGCAATCGACCTTGTCTTTTCGCTTGTCGAACTTATACTGCAGGTTGTCCAGGAATGACGTGTTCGGTGCAGTGTAGAAGTTTCTGTCCTCATCGAGACCAGAATAGAATCCGTCTTGTGCGATGCCAACGTGCATGCACATGATGCTTGTCTGGAACGTCATCTTAGGGAGGTCTCGCTTCATCTGCTTGATGAAGTCCTCACCCAACACTGCGAGGTTCTGAATACTGGAGCATCGAGAATAGACAAGCGCATAGGAGCGCAGAGACTTAAGAATCTTCTCATACTTCTGCACTTCCTTCATGTAGTAGTCATATCGCTCTGGGTGAGCAGCCAGCTTGTTGCGGATGCTATGCAGATGAACTATGACCGTCTCCATGGTAGCTACCAACTCCTTGTCCTGCTTTTTCTCCCAGCTCATGAACCAGGAACCTTTTTTGGTTGCAGAGGTATCTGAAGTAATTGTCAGACCATGGTGGAGGCAGCAATCACCGAATAACTGCTTGTTGCCTCGGTTTGCCGGCAGCGTCTCATTGTTCAGTTGCTCCCAATCAATAAATTTCGCCTCGTCGATGAAGACATGGTCGAGAGAGAGGGAGTTGGAAGTACCGCTTCGGTCTTGAGAGATGATGTTGAGGTAGCTGCCATTGTAGAAGGCTACGGTGTTCTCCCAGTTCATTGGCTGAAAGTGCGGATCCTGCCAGTGCAGCGCCTTCCAAGGCTTCTTCCCTACGATGTAGTGGACGTCACGCTTGTATCCCCACTCCTCCAGGTGTACCAGAGCAGAGGGGAGGATGTTGGTCTGACATCGCTTGACGGATGGCGCCACCATGCCAAGGCATGAGCCTGGCATGTGCTGGACCGCATAGAGGATGCGCCCTGCCTCCACGACACCTTTTCCGGTTCCTCGACCCCATTCGCAGACCAGCGTCTTGGGCATGAGCTGAAGGACTCTCGACTGCATGTCGTTGAAGAATAACTCCTTAGGTCTTGCTGCTGTCATCATCTGGCGGAAGTTCTTCGAAGTCGGCATCCTCGATGTCCGGCATCGAGTAGCGTTTCTCCATTTTCTTGATTTTTGCGCGAAGATTTGGTATCTTTTGCAAACCAATGACCGTAGGATCATCTGTCATGCGGAACTCAACAGGAACAATCTTGTCGAATGCAAGCTCAGGCTCATCAGGCGTGTCGGTGCGGTTGTTCTTGATGCGGTTCTTCTGCATCACTGCCAGTGCGCGGAAGTCGCCAGCTGCCTTGGCAGCCTTGCGGTCCTCGTCAATCTCCTGGTTGACCTTCCACCTCCAAAACTCCTTAGATGCCGCATTGAGGTTGCCGAGCATGAGCTGGCAGAGATGGATATCATCGTATGCCTGGGCATCAGAGATGCCGAACATCGCCTTATCCTGGTCCACCATCTCACGGACAGAATAGCGGGGATATCGGAGCCAAAACGCGTAGCATCCCCGAAGTCGCTCCACCCTCGCCTTGACGATAGCAGAGAGGTGGAGATCTTGAAGTTCATCCTCGTTTAGAGGCATGTACTTCATGTAATCGTCAACATTAATTGGAAGACTCATAGCTAACTGAGGTTGGCAACAATCTGAGATAGCTGAGACATGACTGACTGATAAGCACCAGGTGAGCCGACATTGGCGAGTGCTATGTTGTTGGTACGCAACTCATTAGCGGTTTCCGCTAAACCTCTGAGATAGCGCCTGCGATAAGGAGAGCGCGGCTCCTGAAGCTCCATCTGCAGCGCCATGGACTCCTCCGGATCTAAATCCATGAGGATGGGAACCTGCTCCACCGGAGTCATTGTTTTGGCAAGGTCATAGACCGCCTGCAGATAGGTCTCACTCTCCTCTAGATAAGGATATTGTTGTCGAATCATCTATCAGATTATTGAGCATTGATTGGATATCGTGATAGACACCTCTGTCGCAAGAGATGAACGTGCATTCAGCACGGTCACCATAGGTCTGGTTCTGAGATGTAATCACGGAGACTAGCCACTGAGCGTTAGCGACAAGCATCACCTTGGAGTGATTGAGCGTTAGGCGAACCTCGTCAAAAGCCTCTGTCATTAAGGCTTTTAGCTTTAAAGTTTTACTTGAAGCTTTAACGTCAGCGACTAACACTGAGTGGTGAATCAACCCTCGCTTGCGAAGGTTGACAACACCACAAAGGAAGGCATCGGAAGTAGAGAAGGTGGTGACGGTTATGTCTGCCGGACCCGTCTGCTCCAGAATCCATCCCAACAAGCCAAGGGCGTGCAGCCCTTGACCTAGGAAGACCTGCGAGCTACTCTCCTGGAGTGGCTTCAGGACTTGCTGTATCTGCTTCGCCCTCATCTGTCACCTCCTCTTCTGCGCTCTCCGGCTGCTCTGGCTTCTCAGCCTGCTCCTCGCTCTCTGCCTGCTGCTCAATGTTGATGCCAGCCTGCTGAAGCTTCGCAATGGTATCAGCGGTTATCTCTGCCTTGGCAGTGATGAGGAGCTGCACACGCTCATTGACCTTAGCTCGCAAGGCATCAGCCTTGTCGGTGTTGCCTGCCTCCATCAATCCGATGAGCGGGTCAAGGTTCTTGGTGATGTAGGAGCGAGCATTGCCAATTTGCTTGGAGGTGATGGCAGCATCAGACTGCTTCTCTTCCTGCTGTGCCTCGGCATCAGCCTGGCTGGCATGGTCATACACTTCCATGCCCTGCTTGTAGGCATAGTACTCCTCCTTAAGAGTGACAAGCATCTTGCGGAAGTCTTCGTTGGCAGCGTTGAGACTCTCGTAGCGATCGCAAGCCTGGTCAAAAGCCTTGCAAGCTTCAAAGTGCTCTTTGATTTTCTTCCACAGGGCTGCATTGGCATCCCAAATCTGCTGAATATTCTCAGGGAGTTGGTCGTGATCAGCTCGCTTGCCTCTGGCGATGATGGCTGAAGGACCGATGGAATCGGTGATTTCTGCATCTGTCACTGGGAGGTGAGGAATATCTGCTGCCGCTTCGATGTCCGCCTGCTCTGCCTTGTCAACTGCTGCCTGCAGAACTGGAGTGACAACTTCATCGAACTTGCGAACTTCGTCAAGTGACAAGCCCTTCATGCGATATTTGAGGTGTTTGTTCAACTCATACTGCAGCTTCTTCAGATTATGTTGCGGACGCATCATAATCTGCTGATAGAGGTGTCTGTTGTTTGTAATCTGAAGGAGGAGCATTGCGCCCTCACGGATATTGTCGTCAGTGTGTTCGCTGTCGAACCACGCCTTGACCTTGTTGGTGAATGTTATATCGTTCATTTTGTTTTATAAAAAAAAAGCAGGGCGAGCTACTACTAGCTTCGCCCTGCCAAATTCAATGAGATATGAAAAAAGGAATTAGAGTATCCTATATCTAGCGACTCTCACCTGCTGCTACTGCTGTCTTCAGCTTGCAAGTCTCACCGCTGAAGGTACCCTCTTCTGTGACGATGTCACCATAATAGAACGGTGGCATGGTGTCGCAGGCAACAGAGATCTCCAATGTGGTGTTTGCCTCGTCGGTGACGGAGGCACCGGTTGTAGCTGAAGGAGTGACAGACACATGGAAGGCATCGTCACCGAACTGACGGACCTTGCCGTTGCGCTGAGGAACGAGGAAGATGCAGTCATCGTTGAGGAGGATGGATGCAAGAGCCTGCTGCTCCTCTTCGGTACCAGGAAGTACCAGAGTCGCCTTGTTGTTCATGGTCTTGCTCCCCTCTTCGCCCTGAGCTTCCGGAGCGATGCTGCTCTTGTCAGGAAGGAACTCGACCTTGATCCACTTCTTGTCAGCGGCCAAGGTATGTGAATCCTTGATGACAAGATAGTCTTTGAGCGCACTTGCGCTCTCCTTCTGCGGCTCAGCCATCGCGGTGATGAATGCGCGACGAATCAACCAGCCGTAGGCGCGAGTACCTGGCAGTCGCTTGACACCAGGGCAGCGCAGAACGTCCTCATAGAGGTTCGCTGCCTCTGCACATGTTTTCTTTGCCATATATATATAATGTATATGTTATTGAATCAGACGCTACCCCTATGCAGTAGGGATAACGTCATAACCTGCCAGCATACGCTCCTTGGAGATAGATTCGTACTGGCAACCGAAGAACATGGTAGCGACGAAGTCGAGGAGGAAGTGAGAACGGAGACTCTTTTCAATCTCGAAGTTACACTTCTCGCCTTCGGTAGCGATACCGACAAGCATATTATTTTTCGGTGTGATGAGCTTGAAGCCATCCGGAACGCAAGAGAGGCCCACGATTTCGCACTTCTGGTCGCCATCGATGTAGGTCTTGTTGAACTCCTTGTTGTAGTTGAGGTGACCGTAGGTGTTGCGGTATGCACGCTCATAGAGCGTCTTGCTCTTCTTATTGCAGAAGAGGATGGTCTTCTCACCTCTCAGCTTCTCGTCAGCGGCATCGATGAACTCCTCAATGACATCAACTGCATTCTCTGCGGTCATGGCTGTAGTCTTGAAGAGGTTGCCCTTGCTTGTTGCAAGGTTGCCGGCCAGAACCTCCGCATCAGCGATGGTTTTGAAGCCGTTGTACAGCTGAGCGGTTTTATTGCCCTTATCGTCGCGCTTCGCTGTAAAGATGCTGTTGCGGAATGCTTCGCCCAGCAACTTGAAGAGGTACATAGCTACCAATTTGGTGATAGGTGTGTTTTTGAGGGCATCGCCCTGCACTGCAGCAGAGCCGTAGATGCTCTGAACAACTGAAACAGGGTTGAACTCCTTGACGCCAGAGCCCAGGAAGGTCTCCAGCTTGCGGCCAACAATCTTCACCTGCTCGTCATCGATGCGAGTGTAAGAGAATGGACCAATTTCAAATGCACCTGCGAGCTCGCCTACCTCTTCAACATAGCGAACACCCTTGCGCAGCTGCATGTACTTCGTAACTTCTTCAAGCGCCAAGACTGGCATCTGAAGAATATCCTTGCGATAAGTGATGAAGCTCTTGGAGAGCTCCTCGGGTGTGATTTCAATTTTTTTAGGCTCTGCCATTATTAGATATCACATAATGCGTTGTAGCAGTCGCGAGGAGAAGCCTGAGGTGCGCTTGTAGGCTCATCCACGGTCTCTGCACCTGGTGCGCCCTTCAAGTCCTCGATCTCCTTAGTCTTGTTTTCGATAGTCTTGTCTTTCTCGGCTATCTGAGCTTCGAGGTTTTTGACCTTCTGCTCAGCTGTGTCGAGAGCAGTTGACTTCTCATCGAAGTCCTTCTGCTTCTGAACAAGGCTATCCTCGATTTTCTGCATTTCTGCATCGGTGAGAGTAATCTTCTCATCGGTAACTTCAAAATCATCCTTGCGGTCAAGGATGGTCTGAAGGTTGAGGAATTTCTTCTTCATGTTTGAAATTGTATTGTTATTCTTGAACATATCCTTAAGAGAGGCGAATGCCTTCTCCAGGAATGTTTTTGACGGCTCGTCGTTAGCGGTCACTCCCTTAAGTGGAGGAAGACCGAGGTCTGAGCAGTAGGCGTTAGTGAATCTCTTTGCGAGATTAGTCTGACGCTTCTCGTCTTCCTCGTCCAGGTCCCTGACCTCATCAACCAACCCCATCTCCAATGCCTGCTGTGGACTCAGCCAATTGCCCTTGTCCATCTGTGCCAGGAATTCATCGCTTGTCTTGCCCGATTTTTGGGCATAGACGGAGGCAATGACCTTGTCGATGGTGTCGAGACCATCACGCTGCTTCTGCCAATCCTTGATGATTTCATCGAGTTTTGCCTTGTTTGCAGACTCCCAGACTGCGACACCTGTCGAAGCATTATGAATGAGCATGGTACTGCCGACGGACATATCAACATGCTTTGCTCCCATGCAGAGAACAGTTGCGATGGAAGCTGTCATGCCGAGGATATGGACGTTGACATGACCATGGTCCTTGATGAGCTGATAGATGGTCAATCCCTCATCGACGTAGCCACCAGGAGAGGAGACAGCGATATCAACCTCCTCGTCTGGGTGAGCGTCAAGGTAAGCCTTGACATCTTTGGAGCGAGTACCGTAGTTGCCAGTCCACCAGTCGTAGCCGGCTCCAATGGTACCGCAAATCATCATACCATATTTCATGAGCTTTGTTTTTTGTGCAAAGATAATCGGCAATTGCCGATTTTAAAAACACGGAAACTATGCTATTTTCGGTGCTTTTCGCTTCGCAACCCATGAAATCGTCACCTCTATCAGCGTTGATGAGGAGTAAGAATCTGGATGGACATCACTCTCTGTGATGACAGGATATGGTCTCTCTCCTGTACCGATGAGATATTTTCGGCTCTCAATGTCTGTCACGAGGTATGCGTATGGAATCTTGCTAACCATGTCCTCTTCACAAGTTTTGATTGTCAGCTTATGCGTGTAGATGCGCTCGCCATCCTCCAACTTGTCCGTTATCTCCAGCTTTGCTGGCTTCTGACACTTGACTTCCTTCCATGGTATGCTATCAGGAAGCTCAAAGGTTCTGTTATGAAGAAGTGTCGTGAACGGAAGTTCCGTAATAGGAACTCGCTGCACCTTGCAGATAAAACTAAGTCTCTTCATATATATATATAATGTATAAAAGTGAATATTGTGCGCATCTGTTCGCATGCGTTCGCAGGTGTGCGTGTCTGAACATATTAGGGTAGATGGTAGATGAGAATTTTAGCTTAAAAATCCTCTTTTTTACATCTTTTATGATTAAAAAGATTTATGCCATGCTTCTGATAGCTTTTTAGCATTCGGTACCACTTCATGCGGACGGTCTCTGCATACTCTACATCAATGCCGTGCATGCAGCACCATGAGCGGAATACAGTCATCTTCTTGCATGAGGTATCTGACAGGTCTCCAAGCTCCTTCCACAAATTCATGCGGAAGAGATCACTGATGCTCTCAGTGAGTGCCTGCTTAGCAGACTCAGACATATAATTGTATGTTTCCGGGTTCTTATATTTAGAAGCCGGAATGCAAATGCCTATCATTTCCTCTGTCGGCTGCTCTGGATTGATGTTGCCAGGTCTCTTGGAAGTGAATCTGCGGAGTACCGCATTCTCGTTGCTGTTGGCCGGGAACTCTACAGGGTCACCGAAGGAATTTTGAAGCCATTGGCGCAGATATGGCTCCACTTTGATGTAAACTAAGAATTTGCTCATATTTTTTATTTTAAAAACTATGCAAAGTTACAAAAAAGAAATCAAACTCTCCCAAAAACATAGGAGAAAATGCCCGAAATGAGAGGAAAAAACAATTTTTTTTTCGAGCAACCCATTTTTGCCATATTCATTTGTGGCAATTGTGGCAAAAATGATAAGTGCCTGATTATTAATATTATAGTCTTTTTCTTATTGACACAAATATATATAATCATTGCCACATTGCCACAACCATTGCCACACTTTTGCTTTCGCTGCCACAAATTGCCACAATATTGCCACACAGCATTTGCTCTGTAACTATCTGATAATCAACGTTGCCACAATTGCCACAAATGCCACAAGCAAAATAAGGTCGTGCGTATCTGAGGCAATAGCGCACACACATATATACACCTATTGTAAAAAAAAGCCCCTGGAAGACTATCGTCTCCCAAGGGCTCTACACGGATATGATCAAATTAAAAACAAAATTTCTACAGAGGCAATGGGCTATAGCCTGCCTCTTCCAGTTCCTTGTCTGTCATGACTGCAGGATCTTTGGTCTCACCTTCTGTCTCGGTGTCGAGGTCAATGCCATATCTGTTAGAGACCATGACGTAGTCGAAGCAGAGCGGCCTATCCTTATAATATATCTTCTGACGGCCAGTGACATTGCCATGGGCATCCACCTTCTCTGAGGTCTCCGGAATGCCACCAGGGTTGAACTTGATAAAGCGCTCCGGGTTCTTGGTTGACCCGTAGAAGTCTGCACCTATCTGAAGGTAGTGTAGGAGTGACTCCTTCGGCAGAAGGTTCTCGTCCATCTGCCTGCCTAACTTGCGATAGACTGCCATGGTGATGTCCTTGCGAATCATGAGGATGCTCTTCGGCATCGCCCAGTTGTCAATCTTGACCTTATTGGTGGTCAATGCGCCCACTACCTTAATCTTGAAGTCCTGGTCCTTCTTCAGCTCACCCATCTGCACTGCAGCATTGATGATATTCCAGAAGCCAGCGACCTCGTCGGTGGTGTTACACATTGCATTCTGATTTTTTATACCTCTCACTACTACCTGAAGGAGATCCTCGTAGGTATATGGGAAGTCGATGTAGTCTCTTATGGCCAGGTATGCGGCCACTGGTACCTTCCAGTTGGTCATGATGCGGTCAAGGATGCTCTCATTCTCCAGTCTGCTCTCGAGGTCTTCAGATGCTTTTTTCCAGGCAATGCCGAAGGCTGCCTTAAACTGCTCTCGATGCTTCAGCAGTTGGAGTGTGATGTGGGTTGCACCTATCTGGCGGAATCTTTCGAGTTCCTCGAAGTTCTGCTTCTCTTCTCTTGTATGCTCACCCTTGTCAAAGGTGAGATAGATGAGTCGGGAGAAGAGGGCGATGTCCGCAGTCGGCATCTCCTGTCCTGTCAGGATGATGCCGGAATCAACCTTAGCCTGCACCAACTTCTTGTCTTTGTCCATGTTCATCTTAGTACGGCCAATACCATTCCACAAGTCCTTCAGCCACTCCACCTTGTTCTGGGCGATGGAGTTCTTATATTCATCGATGTGTACCAGGGCATCGCTCACGCCTCCGACATAGTCGGAGAGTGCCGGCATGGAAGCATTGGTGATGGAAAGCGGCTCATACTTGGTCTCATATTTATAAAAGAAGTTCATGAGTGTTGCAGCGAACTCAGTCTTACCGCAGCCCTTTGGGCCGAAGGCATTGAGGAGCGGGAATGAACGGCTCTTGCCGATGACAATGTCACGGAAGAGTGTCGCTATGTAGAAGCATAGGCCCACCTTGGCGTTGTCACCGAAGACCTGCACCACCTTGGCGAAGAAATCGCTCTGTGATGTAGGGTTATCCACAATCTTCTCATGCCGGAATTTTTTCTCACTCACGTATAACTCTCGGCTATCTTTATTGAGTTTGCTCATGGCAGGCAGGTAGAACTTGCCTGCGGTCAAGCGCAGAATGCCCATGTCGTCGATAGGAAGCCAGCTGCCATCCTCGATGGCACCATTGCAGAAGGCATAGAAGCCTTCGCGCTGCCAGCCTAGCTGCTTGATTGGGTCTGCAGTCTCAGTTACCTTGCCCAGGTACCCGAGCAGCTTGATGAGCTGCTCATCCTTGGCCATCCAAATGTAATCGCCTATACCGAATAGGCGCTTGCGCAGGGTAGAACTGGAAGTGATCTCATCCATGTTCAGCTCAATGAGGCGTGAAGGTTCCTCTCCGTTATTCTTAATCTCGAAGAGGCGAACAGGGTTGAAATCATCTCGAATATGGAAGAGAGGTTTCAACTTGAAGTTGGACCATTGAATTTCGTCTCCTTCCTTGTTGGTACCCCAATAGCTGTTGTCATGCTCGGTGAATCCAAATTCACGAAGCATCTTGATGTCACCCTTGCGCTCCTTCTCCTGTTTGGCGCTCAGTTCCGACTCCTTAGCTCGCTTCAATGTGTCCATCCATTCCCGTCTATGCTTATACATAGTGCATAAGCCAGTCAGATAGCTGTTGCGCAGATCTTCGTCACGGATCATCATCAGCAGGGAGCAGATATCAGCGATAGCCTTCAGGCGGTCCTCTGTTGTCATCTGCTCGATATCATCAGCAGTTGGCCAATATCTTCTGCGGCAGAACCAATAGATGAACTCCTCTTCCTTCATCTGCTGAAAATGCGCCTTGTCAACAATCCAGGAGTCCGGATCTTCTTTTTTAGGTGCCGGATAGTCAATAGGAATCTCCCGGACATTGACCGTGAATCCGGCTGCTAATGCCTCTCGACCATTAGCGAAGACATTGGCGGTACCTGCAGGCCACTCGTTGCCTGGCTTCAGCGTGTCAGCATCCGGAATAAACGTGACCGTATGGCTGATGTGATAGAGTTGCTTCAGCTGGTTCTCTGTCCACGCTCCACCTAGTGATGCTACTGTATTGAGGATTTCAAGCGATTGAAGCTTGACAACATCAGGTGCGCCCTCTACCAGGTAGAATTTATTTTTCAGTCTCGCCTCCTTTTGGGCGAAATTGATGCCGAAAACAGACTTGTCCTTAGCATATACCAGGCTATTCTTCAGATTGAGATACTTGCATATATCCTTATCATCGGACATGGTTCTGGCCGTGAAGCCAATCACATTGCTCATCTTGTCATATATAGGTATGGTGTAGCGGTCACGAAGCATGGCATATTGGCCACGCTCTCCAACACCGATGAGACCTACCTGCTCCAGGAGGTCAAAGTCAAGCCCCTTTTGCTTCGCCCAAGCAATAAATCCTTCTCTAGGAGCGTAACCTATGCCGAACCTCTCGATAGCGTCTGCTCCCCATCTTCTGCGGACGGTATCTCTTGCCTTGTTAGCAGCAGGATTGACCTCATGTATGCACTGCACATAATACTCTTGCGCATAACTGAGTATTATCTGCAGAGACTCTTTTTCCTTCTGCTTCTCCTCATCCTCCTTGCTCGGCTTGTAATCGTCTTCAATGTCCTCATTGAGATATTTTTTCGCAAGCTCCTTGCAGGCGATTGGAAAAGGGAGATCATTCTTCAGTTTGCGGTAGAGGCTGATAACGTTGCCACCTGAATGGCATCCACCATAACATTTCCATGTGTTGGTACCGGTGTCAACAAAAAAAGAAGGAGTGTTCTCGTTGTGGAATGGGCAACATGCCCAGAGCTTCCCTCCCCGCTCCCTGCTGAAGGTTATACCTTCATCGATTGCGACGTCTCGAATTGAGACGTCGCTTATAATTCTGTCTATGTTCTCTTGTTTGATCATATCTATATTGTTTGTTTTGGCAAAATTACTTTTTTTCTTATGATCTAAAAAAGTACTTGCTTCATATCCTCAACTAATGCACCTTCTGCTTGTAGAAGGTGCATTTAGTCTCTGCCATCCATGTCTCGAAGTCAGTATGACTGACGCTCGTATCTCTGTACAGTTGTCTGAATGTGTTGCGCCAGAACTGGCACTTATTGCCAATATTTCGCTTGCACGTATTGTGACATTCTGTTATAATCTTTTTCGGTCTGCTCATAATTCAATATCTAGAAATTTTATACGCTCTCGGCTTCGCATCCATAAGCTTTCATTCACTCTGAACTTTCTGCCTATTTTGAAGCATTCACCGTTATCTAACCACCAGAATTCCGTGCCATCCTCCAATATTGCAACTGCTAGAATTCCATATTCATTGACAATGTCTAATGACTTGAAGTCAATGACTGCAAGTTCCAATACACCTATTATTCTGCTTAATATCTTATACTTGTTCATAAACAATATACATACTCCATAATACTTGTACTCCACATACACTCTGAACTTGCTGCACCAGGAGCCATTGATGCAGTTGACCTTATATCTGCATAGTTGGCATATCATAGATTGAGCTTATGAACGACTCTGATGAGGTCTCTTGTTGAACTGAGATTGAGACGCTTTGTCATTTTGCGAAGCTGAGCAGCTACCGTATTGACTGATTTGCCAAGTTTCTTGGCTATGTCTCTAGCCACATAACCTGTAGCGTATAGTTTTGCCACCTCCAACTCCTTCGGGAAGAATGGAGACTTAATCTTAGGGCAACAGACAATACCCTCAGATGGACAGATGCCTCTCAGAGGACAATTGACTTTCTCTATGTTGAAGAAGCCATTGTCGATGTCATACTGTAGGGTGTCGTTAGAACCTAGATTGCATCTGATGAAGCGGTCAGTGATGAGGAACTTGTGATAGAGCTTGTTTGGCTTACTCTTGATGTTCTCATCATATAGATGCTTATACGCATCAGGATAGACTCGCTCTATCATGCCGGCAACTTCCTTGATAAGGTCTGCCTGACTCATGTCATAGCGTAGCATGTCACCTGCTTCACCATAAAAATAAACTTCGCCTTGCGAAGACACGAAAAATTCTACTAGCTTTTCCATAATTGTTCTTTTATTACTGTTGAAACTACCAAGAGATCTCTTGGGTTGAACTCACTCTTGCCTGATAACTTCTGCTGTATTGTATTGTAGCGGAAGTCATAATGAACTATCAGATAATTCATCAACTGACTCTTCTCCTTTTTGGAGAGATCCGCATAGTAATCTTGCACTACTATTGCGGTATTTTTTTGCTTATTTTCTTGCATATCTCGATTTTTATCACTAAATTTGTGGGCAAATATACGATGAATTTTTGTATTTTCCTATAATTTTGGGAGAAATCTCCCATTATTGTGGGAAAATTAACTGTTATTAAAAGAATATGGTTTATGTTTAACGGAAATTTAGTAATTAAATTGATGAATGAACGCAACGTCCACGTTGGTGAATTCATGAAGTTCGTGTTTGGAAGGAAGTCTCACACTCCTAGCACCTGGTTCAAGGATAGAGTATTCATAGACACTAGATACCTTGAGAGATTATCGGAGTACTTCTCAATACCGATAAGTGATTTCTTCCTCACTGACGAAGAATATAAAGAGAAGCAAGAGAATGGTGGCAAGGGTGTTCATCACATTAGCAACTCTGTTGTCAATGTGAATTCAAGCCCAGATGTCATGTTGGGTATTATCAATAACCAACGAATCAATCTCGAACAGAATGCGCAAGAGATTGCATGGCTTCGCAACCAGGTTGAAACCTTGCAGGAAACTATCAAGGCGCTTTCCTCTAAGAAATAACAGAACAACAAGAACTCGCAAAAGTCTATTAATCAGACTTTTGTGAGTTCGAAAACTCGGTGAAAACTCGGTGAATTATAGCTAGAAACTAGATATTGGCTTATTGGTAATCAATGACTTATGAGTTTCAGTATACAGTAATAAAGTCCAGTAATCCCGACTCACCTATAAAATCGGAGCTTATGAAGTTCAAAGACAT
>ERZ1034901.95-NODE-95-length-70084-cov-2791.460966_pt1 | contig 70084 bp, 72 predicted proteins | sample MGYA00520628_ERZ1034901 | MGnify/ENA primary metagenome ERZ1034901 (study PRJEB33766, sample SAMN09781783) | gut metagenome | biome: gut microbiome | host: Homo sapiens | place: Madagascar | study: EMG produced TPA metagenomics assembly of the PRJNA485056 data...
CTCCTGTAATGCCTGTCAATGGCGGGTATGGAGACGGTTTTGGCTGTAATGGCGGTGGTATGTAGTTTATGTGGATGATTGCTATCTTTGCTCTTATGGGTGGCGGTGGCTTCGGCTGGGGGAACCGTGGCAGCGGTCTTACTCAGGCAGAGATGCAGGCAGGTTTTAATCATCAGGACGAAATGGGACAGATTCGTGGCGTCACTTATGGACTTTCCGATTCTACGTTTGCTCTTAATAACTCTATTTTGAACACTCGTGCTGGACTGGAAAAGACTATCATGCAGGGTAACTACGACCTTGGCAGCCAGCTCGCAGAAAATAGATTCGCACAGCAGCAGTGCTGCTGCGAAACCAACCGTAATATCGATTCGGTAAAGGCAGAGAACTATCAGAATACATGCAAGATTACTAATGCTATTCACGAAGAGGCGGAGAAGACACGTGCTCTGATTACTGCTAACACAATGCAGGAACTTCGTGATAAGCTGGCAGAAAAAGATAGAGAGTTACAGGCCGCTCAGTTTAACGTCGGGCAGTGTGCACAGACTGCCATGATTGTTAATCAGCTGAGACCATTCCCTCAGCCAGCGTATACTGTAGCTAATCCGTATGCAACTCCAACTGCTACGGCATAACACATAACCTAGGGGGCGGCAACGCCCCCTTTTTTATTTACACTAAAGGAGGTAACATGTATAAGGTAGACTGTGTAACAGCACAGAAAACAGATACGATGACTCGGGCAATTAACGATAGAATTGCTACGCTAGTTGGTTCTGGATATAGAATTATGAATGTATATCCAGTAACTATCGGTGATTCTAGGTATGTCTCTGCGATTATCAATTACGAGACGGCACCAGCGTCAGAGGCACAGTACGTGACAATTGACGCACTGAACGGAATGCTCACAACGTACGCTCAGAAATCTGACATCCCGAAAGTACCTACCAAACTGTCTGCGTTTACAAACGACGTAGGGTACGCAAAGAAAACGGACATTCCAGCTACGCCTACTGTACCAACAAAAGTATCTCAATTAACTAACGATTCTGGGTATATTACTCGTTCTACTGCCGACGGTCTATACATGTCGAAGACAGAAGGAACGTAAGGAGGATTATGCTTATTTGGGACGATATTTTAGCTGTGCTCTCTATTGCCACGTTCGTCAGTGGAGCATTTAATTTCGTTGTACTTAGCCCATTGAAGACGGCTATCGCACAGAATAACAACTTGCTGGAGGAACTTCGCAAGGAGCTTGAACGCAGTGCTGTAGATAGACGTGGTTTGGATAAGCGCATTGCTAGACTGGAAGAGGCACACTCTATTAACAAGACCCGCCTTGATGCTCTTGAGGCAGAAGTTCACAGGCTAGAGGGACGACAATGAACATTCTGAGTACATTAAGACGAACAATCAAACGAACCATTGATATCGGCAAAACACCAAAGAACTATCGGTGGGTGAATGTAATTCTGTGGGCTTACGTATATCTCTTTGTGGTATATAACGTGGCTTGGCTGTGGATGTGGTTTGTGTTGGGGAAGGTAGTGTTGTCAGATTTAATTGCACTGGGTACACTCATGTGTTCACCTGCTGCTATGGCTGCATTACTGATGTTCCTGAAAATTAAAACAGATAACGATGGTAATAAAATACCAGATTTTTTGGAGGGTAAAAATGAAAGTAATCGACGTGAATGGGTGGAGGGAGAATCCAAACCTCGAGGAGGCTCCAGACCCAATCAAAGGGGTAGTTGTCAAGATTAGTGAGGGCACTGAGATTGACGAGGACTTCGATAGACATATGAACAATGCACTCGACCAAGGTGTACCAGTAGGTGTATACTGTTTCACTCATGCACGGAACAAACTCCGTGCAGAGCAGGAAGCTATGGCTCTCGTTGATAAGCTAGACGAGTACGAGGGAGCTGACCTGTCTCTTGGTATTTGGTTCGACATGGAAGAGTCCAACATGCCAGATGGAACTCCTTTCGAGAGAGCAGAGATTGTCATGGCTTTTCTGAATGTAATCACAGAATATACCCATGATGTTCCAGTCGGTGTGTACTCTGGATATTATGGATTGACTGACGACATTGACGTTGGCGCTCTGCCAGATTATGTACAGCTTTGGGTAGCTAACTATAGTAACACTAACTACTGGAACGATGAACACCCAGAGCGTCCAGCTAAGATGTGGCAGTATTCAGATTCTTATAAAATTGGCAATGATTATTATGACATAGAGGAATGGTATGACTAATGAAATTAAACGTGCTATTGTTATCTTCGTGTTTGCTCTTGTCTGTTTCGTCGGTGGCTTCGGCTTCGGATATAACTATCAATCAGAAAGATTGGACAGACTTCAAACAAGACTTGACGCAGCTGAGGAGCAACAACAAGAAACAGCTAGTAACATTGGAAAAGCAGAAACAGGAGTTGACAACGCTAAAGAAACAACTAGACGAATCGAGAGTAGCGTTGACGAAAGCAGAAGAATCGAACAATCAACTTCAGAAGTCCTTGACCGAATCGAAGAAAGAATTGAAAAGGTTGAAGCCGAAAACAGTAAACGCTAGTATCGGCTTGGTGTACTTGGACGATAAAGTCAAGCCAGCTATTGACGTTGAATACCACGATGTCAGTGTTGTTGGCAATAAAGACTTCATTGGATTGTTTTACAAATTACTGTAGGTGATATATGGCATATCAAGTACGTAAACATGAAGCTAAACAGCAGCTTGAGTTTAGCGATAATACGGGTGGCATTAACATCTCGAGAGAGCCAGATAAAATCGCCGATAACGAATGTGTTGATGCCACTAACTTCCAGTTTAATTTTTACTCAGGTAAGTTCTGCACAAGACCAGCTATTGATAACCCAATCGACACAGAGACAGAACCTATCACTTGTCTATGGTACGATGCATCTACCCGCATTACCTTCTTCTTTGTTGGTCGAAACGGGCAGAAGAAAACTATTAAGATGTTGAACGGTACTGGTAACATTACTGTGCTTGGGGAAACTAGCGGAACTATCGACAAACCAAAGTGTTTGAACTTCGGTGGCAACGTGTTCTTTGCCAGTGGACGTAAGCTACAGGCGTACTTAATGCAGCCACCCCCGTGGTTGGTATCGCAGCGTGATAAACTGGTAACGCTTGATGGCTCTAGTGTTGCTGGCGGTATACTTAACAATAGTCCAAACGTAGACGTACTGTACTACAAGTCTGGGCGATTAGTATGTGCAGCCAGTGGTGATGATACGATTTACTATTCAGCCGTTGGTGATGCTCTTAGCAAAAAAGCTATTGGTATTGACTATGACGACCCAGATGACGAATCGTCAGCCAAGTATATCCAGAATGTAGGTGCCGATGACGCTGGTAAGTTCTTGACTATTGTGCCAATGTCTACCGATATCGTTGTATTCAAAACATCTGGTAACGTATACACTATTTCTGGTGAAGCTCCGAACTGGTATATCTCATTGGTTGGTACAAACTCTGATGCTATAGGGGCTAACGCTATTGTTCCATTTGCAAACGACATCGCATTTGTATCTACACAGGGGTTACGTAAGTTGACAAACAGTGCTACTTATGGTAACTACAGTACCGAAGAGTTCGGGCAGAAATGTAACCCAAGTATTATGGATGGTGTATCTAACCCGTGGATTTCAGACCTTCGAGATAGGCGTCAGATGGTAATCGCCAAGAATAACTACGATGACATCTATGTGTTCCACTATAACTTAGGTGCATTTACTAAATGGAACTTTAATAATATTACGGTAAATGATATGACAGAAACACAGAACGGTGTACTTACATGTGGTGAACACGACGGTCAGGGTTTCTTGGCATATCTAAATGACGATATCGTTCAGGACTTTAATACGACACCTATCAATCAATCTTATACTTCTAGGGTTATTCATGATTATGATTTGTTAAACTCTCATATCAATAATGTGAATATCAGTACAAGTATGGGTAATGATAATACAGTTGTTTCATGCAACGGTAATGTGTTCGCTACGCTTGACTCGAACACGACAACTAAACACGTCCGCTCACAGATTCGTGGAGAGACGTTACAGTATTCCTTATCCACGACTAATCGTATTAACCTTGAACATTTATCTGCGACAGTTATTCAAAGCGTGGATGGAAGTGGGGCTAGAAACAATGGAAACACAGGACAGTGGACTTCTCTCGCTGACGCAATTAACTCCCGTTGATTTTGACAAGAAGAAACTACCAGCTAAAATTAAACGGTACGAGGAAAAGACTGGAGAAATATTAAGCGAAGAGTGTAAGAAGTTTAAGTACGTTAAGTTTTGGGATGACGGTAGTTTCTTCTTGTTCAATATTTACGATAAGTATTTGCAGATTGGGCCATCTAACTGTAAATGGCAAGCAATCTGGGAATACGTTTGTACTATCTGTCGTATCCTAAATATCAAAACATGCTATACATTTACGAATAGGAACTACAAAGCGTATACACGATTAACACATAGTAAGTTTATTTCTATGCAAGACGGATACGCTATTATCAGAAAGGACGTGAACTAATGGGTGGTGGACACTCTAAATCTTCTTCCTCTCAGGAAGTAAAACAAAGAGAACTGTCGCAGGAAGAAAAGAATCTTATTGCAGCCCAGACTAGGTATATGCAAAGTATTCAACCAGCTGTCGATAAACTTATCAATAAGTCTAATAGTTCGATTGATAATGTGTATCAGCCAAACTGGAATCAAGCACATAACGACATGGCAAACACTCTGAACAATGCTAGTAGCCAGATTCAGGGACTGAATAGATACACCAGCCAGTTAGACCAGATTAGTAACGGTCAATTACCGCAACAGTATTTGCAGAACATGCAGACGGTGTACAATAACATGTACAAGACCAGCATGGGGGCAGGACTTAATGACCTTGCTAGTCGTGGCGTAATCAACTCTTCTGCACTAAATAGTGCTACCAATCAGATTCAGAAGAACCTGTCTAATCAAATGGCACAGGATTACGCGAATAATCTTAATCAAGCTGCTAACCTTACCAACAACACACTTGGTCAGAATCTTAACCTCATCAATTCGCAGGTTCAGAACGCTAACGATAAGTATAATCTTAACTCCTCTACTCAGGCGAATAGTATGTACTTACCTGCACAATGGCTTGCTCTTGCTAGTGGCGTAAATACTTCTGGCAATAATACGCTTAACTCCGTTGGTAACGTATACAATAACGCATCGTATATTGCGACTAACACAAACACTCGGTCTAAGACTGGGTTATTCTAAGAGAGGTGATATATAAATGATTGTTGCTCCTGTTACTCACAACTGGGAAGTATCTCACGGGCCGCTGGGTGGACTTGGTGGATTGCTCTCTGGTAGTGGAGACGGCTTCCTCACGCAGGTTGCTAACGCTCTTAATGCAGCCAATGGCGGTGACGGAAAGAGTGGATTGATTGGGTTGTTCGCACAAGGACGACATAACCGTGACGATGCTAAGATTCGCTACGATACCAATGTTACTGCCGGACTTAAACAGGCAAACGACATTATCAATGGTGTTGGACAGTACCGTAACGACGATGGTACATACGATGTTGATAAACTGAAAGCTGACCCACACGTTATGGGACTGCTTGCCGACTATGGTATTACGAACGTTGACAACAATAGACTTGCGGACATTATGACTAACTCGAACTCTTGGAAAGATAGATTCGGTGAGCACGCTAACATGGGGTATGCACAGCAGCATACACTGAAGGAATACAATCAAAACCCATATGAGGGTTATAATCCAAATAAGTTTTACCCGAATCCAAACCAGAGTACGTTATCTACACCGACTATTGGAGACCCTGCTCCAGGACTGTTCCCTACTGTTGGTGATTACCCTATGACAAACCCGTTCACTGGTCAGCCACTTACTAACAACATCGCAACACCAGATGCAGGTCAGTTGATGCAGAGTGCTACACAGGTAGACCAGACCAACCTTCCGACTAGAGATAGTACACTGAGTAAAGCGTCTCAGGAAGAAGGGCAGAAAGCTACGCAGGAAGCTGTAAACAAGGGGATGGAGGCTGCTAATAAAGGGCCAGGACTTCTTGGTTCTATGCTTAAAGGTGCTGTCGTAGGTCTTGCTACAGGTGGTTCTGGTTGGGCTGGTGCTTTGAATGGCGCCAAGAACTATGGTCTCAGCCAACTTGGTGGACTTGGGCAATTGTACGGCGCATATCAGGGTATCCACGACGCAACGAAAGGAAACGATGCGGCTGGGACACAGGGCACACAAACTATGATACAGAACCCGATGGACAACTGGCAGAACTATTCCTTGACACAGCCTATGGGATATCGTGTCGGTGATTACACTAGGTCTTTCGCTCGTAATAACGGGTATGGAGGATTGTTCTAATGGCTACACCGGCATATTTTGACGAAGGGCAACAGTACAACGTCGACGCTTTTCTCCAAGCTATTGCACAAAGAGAAAGTGGCGGCGAAGAAGACCCGTACAATGTTGTAGCTGATTCTGGTGCTCGTGGCAAGTACCAGTTTATGCCAGCAACATACGAAGACCTCGGGCAAAGATACGGTCTTGATGCAAACGACTGGTCTCCATCTGGGCAAGACGCAATGGCTCGTGCGTGGGCTACAGACTTATTGCAAAAATATGGCCCACGAGGAGCGGCTCAGGCGTGGCTTGGTGGCGAAGGTAATGTTGGTAATGAGAACTTTACCGACGGTAACGGAACATCTATTGGCAAATACGCGGATGATGTAACACGTATGATGGGTGCCACCCCAGACTCTATCTCCAATAGCGGCTCTCCGTATCAGACAAACCTTATCGGCGCTTACTTAAAAGCCGGTGGTAAGTTTAATGACCCGGACGAACCACTGCCAATGGACTTTATCAATAGGATGGTACGGCAGCCGACCATTAACCCAGAGCGTAGAATCCTCAACGATTATTTAGATAGACAGGCTCCAGAAATTACGGCGGCAGCTATGGGTGCTCATAACCGTAATCAAAATTTCTTTAACCTGATTAACAAAATGTCTGCAGATGCTACTCATACTGGTGCCATCATCGACAACAAGAATATGCAGAAAACAATGGCCGCGCAGTTCGCCGACCAGATTGCAAAGAGTAATAACACCGCTAATATTTCTATCCTTGCTAAACTTGGTGCAGCTCTTACTGGTGTACAGTTCGACCCGAACGGTAAGAAACTTGCAGACCTTGGTGCAATGGTTGGAAAGCAGATGGTGCTCAATAACAATGCATACAAAGCGGCACAGGAACAAGCAAACAAGGATAGAGAGTTTGAGTTACAAAAAGCGAGACTCGCAGCTATTATCAACGGCGGTTCTTATAGTAAAGGAAAAGGTGGTACTGCCTCTACTGGTGGTGCTACTGTCGGTGGTAATCCTCTTGGGTATGTAGTAGAAGATGAGGATAGTATTAAAAACAATGTTGACAAGTTGGTAAATAGTCCAGAGTTTAAGCAAGCTCAGAACATTATCTGGAACCCAAGTTCTACTACTGAGGCTCGTAACCTTGCCACACAGTCCGCATTAAAGAAGATAGCGGACTACGCTATGAATATGGAACAAATTGGTAAAAGAGGTACAGCTAACGAGCTGATTGACAATATCGCCGCGTCAATTATTACTCAGTCCGAAGAGATGTCACATCCAGCCGGTACAAACCCAGCAGACCAAGATGCACAGAACAGCGTAAACCAAGGGTTGCTTGATACATACCTTAACACAATCGTTGGTACTACTGCGGACGGGAAACCTGTGACATTGGGAGACGTACAAAATTCTGTAAATGCGACAGAGAACATGGTATCGCAAGGACAAATTGTAAATAAATTCTTTTGATATATGAAGGAGGTTACATGGCAGTAAGGTTTAATAATTATCAGCCAGGGGCACAGCTCGCTGCTGCGTTAGACCAGGCAGACAGACAATACCAAGATAAGCTGGCTCTTGGTTGGGTTCCGTCTGAACGTGACCCAGACCAGGGTATCTTTGGAAGTTTTTGGGACAGTCTTACAAGCTCTGCCGAGTCTACACTCGGTGGGGCTTTAACTGCTGCTGGGGTAGTATCGGATAGCCCGTGGTTAGCAGGAGTCGGTGGCGACCTGACGAGACGGGCGGCAAGATACTCTGACTGGGCTAATGATTATGACGACAACCCAGATAAGTCTCGTTGGTCTCTTGGATACTTCCTCGACCCACATGGTTTTTACAGCGACGCTGGCACTATGCTTGGTTCGTCTGCTCCCGGTATGTTAGCAGGTGCCGCATTAGCCGCTGGCGGTGGTGCGGTTCTTCCTGCTCTTGCCGTCTTAGGTAGTGCTGGTCTTGAAGTTGGTGCTAACTTCGGACAGAGCTACATGGACGCGAAGAGAGACAACATTGAGGCACAGATTAAAGCTGGGCAGAGACCGACTGGCACTGTATATGATGGAGATATTGACCAAGCAGCATGGGATAGCTTTACTGGAGACCCATACAAGAACGCAGAACTTATTGGTTCTTCCTTCATGGACACTGCGCTTGATGTAGCTACTGGTGCTACTGGTGGTCTGTTCTCTCTTGCTGGCAAAGGCCTTGCAAAAGCTGGTATTGCTGACGCCCTTGCATCTAATGGTGGTAAGGTAGCCGGTGCGGTACTTGGTGATGCTGCGCGTGCAGACACCTTACTTGGACGAGCTGCATATGGTCTGTCTACGGCTAGTAAACCAATCGACTTCATTGGCAATAGAGTTGCAAACGCATTTGGTGAAGGCTTTCAGGAAGCATGGCAACAGCGTGTACAGGACGCTATGGCTAATAAGTTTGACGACAACCGTGCTGACGCTGGTAGTTTCTTCCGCGATATCGCAAATGGTGATTGGAATAACTTCACTGACGACGAAATCAATTCGTTCAACTCTGCATTCTTGCCGACCCTTGTGTCTGGTGTTGGTGTAGCTGGTGCACGTAACGTAGGACGTTACATGTATAACAACATTGATTCTCTTGGCCCGACGGTAGAAGCTAAACGTGACTACAACGACCTGATGCAGACAACTGGTATTGCTAATGCTCTTGCAGATAGCACAGACCTGTCTGACTATATTGGACACTACATCACACCAGAAGCACTGGCTCCTGCACAGGAAGCAGTTACAGACAACTCTATGTCTCTTGCTGGCGATTTTGTGCAACCAGAGTACACAAATGATTCGGAACAACAAGTTAAAGAGGCTCTGCCGTACGCACCAGAATACATTAGTAAAGCGACCGAATCACTGCAACAGTATAACGTTGCACCTTCTACGCAAAATATAGATGCAAATATAGATACACGGACAGCTCCAATGGAAGACCCGATGTCTAAAGTTGTTGACTCTACTAGAGCTAGAATGGCAGACCTGCCAGACATTCTCACTAGAGCGTACAACAACGCCGACATTGATGCAATCAATAAGAATATTTCAGAGGGAGATACAAAGCTCTCTCCCGAATTGTTAAATAAAGCAGTGCAGGGCGACACCAATGCTGCTTACTATATTCTGTCTAACCTTGATAGAAAGAATGTAGTACAGGCTATCAGAGAACGTAACAACGAAAGGAAAGCTCAGGCTAAACAGGCAAAGCAGGAGTTAGACGCAACAAAGAATGATATCAAAAATGTTATCAAAGGTGTAGGCAAGAAAGATGCTGACACAGAAGCTGTTCAGAAAGCACAGAACATTATTCATTCTCTGGCTCCGAACAGTAAAGCTGAAGAGTTGGCAGATAAAATCAAGAGTAGATTTCTGAAGGTTAATCAGCCGCTTCTTGATAGGGCAAACAATGGCGATACTAAAGCTATTCGAGACGTACTTAGAGCTGTTGACCCGAATGCATACATGGCGGTGCAGAATCAACAGAAGGCAATGCAGGGACAGGCATCTGTTGAGGATGTTGCCGATGTACCAGTAGAGCAGCCAGTTGCAGAGGAAACTCCGCAGACAGTACCGAAACCACAGGAACAGCGGACACCAACAGAACAGAAACCCGTTGAGACAAAACAGGAAGCCGTTTCACAGCAAAAGGCAGAACAGCCACAGACACCTGTGCAGACAGAGAGCCTTAATACGTCTCCGCTTGGTGGTATAGCAAGACCGCAGGAAACACAGGTAGCGCCGACGCAGACGGAACAGACCACACAGCAGGTACAACAGCAGCCAGCACAAAATGCTCAAAATGCTGCAAAACAGGGTTATTCAACGGCGGAATCTAACGTTGCTGACAATAAAGGTGTAGTTACCCCTCCGAGACAGGAGAGTGTAAATACGACGGAAAATGCCGTGAGCAATACACAGCGGCAGTCAGCACCGCCTGACCACCCGGACAGTAAGGCTAACGTTATTGCTAATGCAAATACTACGGAAGGTCTACACCGTGCACGCAAAATCTTAGCTAAGTTTAGAAGCGCTAAACACGTAAAGGTAGATAAAGATACCGCAGCTAAAATCGCTAGTAAGGACGAAAACGTATCCAGACCAGTGATTACTAAACTGTTACAGGATATTGATGACGACACTTACAATCGCATCATGAGGATTCCAAAAGGAGAGAAAAATGAAAACACTCAAACATCCGAAAACCCCGAAGGTAGTACAGACAACAAGACAGAAACCAGGGCAGAAACTGGGGGGAACACACATCAGCAGGGGCGGCTCAACGACGATGGGACGAGCAGCAAAACCGAAGGTTCCGAAGCCCGTGCAGAACAAACTGTCTCGAAGGAAGTAAAGCAGGAAGAGAAGAGGAAAGATAATAAAGAAGAAGCTAAACCTCGTAAGCTTCAGTCGAAAGAAAAGAAAACAAAAGAAGAAGAGGAGAGCCCGCTGTACAAAGATGATGGTGGTAACGAGGATGAGGATACACAGAATGAGATTGTTAATTACGATGATGATATTGAGTCTGGTCTTGAAGAGTTACATACATCTATGGCTGCTCTTTCTAAAATGCTTCGGAATCATAACAAGGCAGAAGCACAGGTAGTAGAGACAGATAACAACGACAATGGAACCCTCACGCACCATTTCATTAGTCAGGAATCTAAGGACGAAAAGGCTAACAAGAAGTTCAACGCATACCGCAATGGTAAACTTAAACGCGATATGCAGAGCTTCGTAAGTAAGTATTACGCCACCATGAACAAGATGTCTTTTGCTAACCTTATTAGCATGTTACCAGACGCAAGAACGTACATTAGCTATCTCGGCGGTGCTCATAAATTTGCTACCAAAGAAGAAGAGTTCCGTGCTAAGATGCATTACACTGCACTCTTCGGTTCCCTTGCATCCTTTGGTATTAACGTACTGCGTAACCGTATGTCTGTAGCTACTGGCGCTAATCGTAATGGTATTGTTGACTTCGATAATCCAGAATCGTTTGCACAGGGCTATGCCGATTTGCTTGATATCATCCCTGGTGCTATCCATACAGCCATTGCCACATATGACGGTGTTCGTAAGAGTATGGAAAGCAGCGCTGGGCAGGGCAAAGCGCAAAACGTTGCCAGCCTCAACACTTGGTTCTACTATGTTCTTGAACACAACTACCAGCAGTACATTAGACACCGTGCTGATAGCGGTCTTATCCTGCCAAAGTTTGATTCTAAACAGCTGTACTCTGTAGTTGGCGACTTACTCCCTGGTGCTAATGCAAAGACAAGAGAAGAAAGACGTGCGGCATTGGATGCTATTCAGTGGATGGGATTGCTCCATACACCAAAGGAACTTCATGAATATGGTATCAATACACTTGATGACGTACTGTCTTGGCTGTTACCAGACAATCGTGCACCGCAACTTGGAGTAAAAACCACTGGTCGTATGGAACTTGTACTTGCTATCAATAATGCAATGGTTCGTGGCCCATACGCAGATAAACTTAGAGAGTTGTTACCAGAGGCTGAAAAAACTGGTGACTACATCGGTGAGTATGGTCGTACGTTCATGGAAGCATTTAAGACTGCATTCCTTTCTGTTGTCAATACACCAGAAGGTAGAGCGGCGCTTGACACTTACCAGACTATGCAACATCTTGATAGTGCGGAACAGAAGATTATCATTGACGCAGTAAGCAAAGTATCTCCAGAGATTAAAGAGAAAGCAAACGAATATGGTAAGACCTTTATTACGAAGATGGCGTTTGAATCCCAGAAGGATATCACTGGTCATACTGTTCGATTAAGAGATATTGAGGTTGATGAATACATTAAAGCCACGATGAGCAAACTCGAAGATATGATTCGCAATAATACCTCCTTGACCAAAGAAGGTAAAGCAGTTGCAATATCTAAAGCTAGCATCTTACTTCAGGCTCTTGAGTTAGCAGAAGTCGCTAAGGACAAACACATTAAACCGACGACAGACGCAGAGAAAGAAAAAGCGGAGAAAGAACGTGCCGCAAAACTCAAGTATAGACAGGAGCAGAAAGCTAAGAAAGATGTGCTCGAAGGTGATGACGAGAACGACTTTGGCGACCATAGCCGTGATATGACTGGTGGTGGACTTACTGAGCAGCGTAAGACTGCCGCATCGATCAATTACGACTTCGGCAATAACATTAACCTTCAGAACGAAAGAAGCGTTGACTACTTCCAAGCAGCAGTAGCCGCTCGTTATCTGTCCATCATTTCGTTTGAGCTTCAGCTGTGTAACGAATTAAATAACAGTTACGATAAGCAGATGTTAAAGCAGAAGAATCAGGATGGGGCATTCATCTCCTCTACAGAGAAAGCAAACCTTATGATTGCATTCATCACTAAGACCGTACTGGATAACTATGGTGATGTAGCAGAATCTGAATTTGCTCAGCATAAGAAAGACTCTGACGCTGATGAAGTTCGTGCATACGCTCAATCTCTGATTCAGAAGATTAACCGTATCTTTCCGACAGCGAAAACAAAATTAGCAGGGCAGGAGTTCTGGGACGTTAATATGAAAAACTTTAACGCTAGCCTTGATAAGATTTGTCAGGAAGTCCAGAGCAATCCTATCGGTAAGAAACTCTTCGGGTTAAGCTATAGTAAGAATATTATCAGTAAGATGCGTGTGGAAAGTCAGGAAGTTAATAAGCTCGTTACTAGACGTACTTCTAAATTCCCATGGCTCAATACTAAGACTACTACCGAGATGATGCCAGCAGAAATCTTTGACAAGAGTAAATTTGTTGCTCAGTTTATTAACGACAACAAGTTTAACTTTGACGAGATTAGCATTAGTGATATGTTACCTATCGTAAGCAGAGATAATAAACGTAAACAGGTAGACGCAGAGACCTTCACTCACAACATGAAAGCATTAGGTTACGATGAGCACGTAGCAGAAGGGTTGAATCAGTTCACAGATAAATGGATTAACAATCTTTGGGAAAAGTGCAGTGAGGAACTTCTGGCAAAACTCAAGAAAGGTAAAGTAACTCAAGAGAAGTATGACGCCGCGAAATATGAGTTCACTAACAGATGGGGTAATGCTATTAACAAAGCTAAACGCAATGTACTGGCTGCGGCTATGGCAGGTACTGGTCACTCCTATCCGACTGATAGTGATGCCGCACTTAGACTTGGCTTCGCTCTTGACCGTAAGGTTACTAAAGTTGACGCGGTGCTGTTCTCAAAAGCACTTGAAGCTAAGATTCAGTCTATCGCTAATAAGATGGCAACGGAGCATAACGTGTATACGGAAAGAGCTGTACAGGAACATAGGTCTACAAGAATCAACCCGTTAATCTACAAGTACATCAACGGGGAGAAGAGAGGTAAGATTGCAGCTGAACTCAAGGATAAACGTGTTGTGTCCTACGATGGTCGTCGATATGTACTCACACCAGAGCAATATAAACAGTTCAAGGAAGATGCTGATAAGCTTGACCAGTTCTGTCAGCCAGAGAACATGGTGTCTATTGCCCCACGTGAAGCAACGACCGTTGACGCACTGGCAGACCCGAACGTTATGAACTCTAGGCGTACAGACCCATATGCTATCAAGCAGGGTTCTGATGTCAACAATCCAACATACTCCACCAACACGGGTGAGAATGGCGTAACTTACTTGGTTTCTTCTGGTACTGTAGTTGGTGCTATCGATACGCTGGCTGATGACTACTTCAAAAAGGATGCCTCCGGTATCCCTAATAACGTCATCGTAAAAGCACTGATGGTTCTTGATACTGGGCTTCCGAAAGAAGTTATCATGAACAATGGTATTGAGGAGTATATCAAGCAAGTAGCCAGAAGAAGAAAGAAGAAACAGGCAATTATCCGTAAACAGATAATGGATAGGATTGAAGCTGCTGTTAATAAATTCATGACGCAAGAACAGTTGGAGATTGCGGCGCAGAGCAGAAACGAAGTTCAGAAGAAAATGAAAGACAAAGGTTTGAAGGAGGGCCCGAGTGCTTTACGTGATACCATCAACAAGATTTCGTTAGGCGTTAAAAACCAGAAGGATAAATTCGTATATGTACGTAATGCTCCAAAGTTAAATTACAGCGATAAGCAGATTGAAGAGAGTAAGTACACAAACTCTTGGGTGTATAACGACCTAAGAAAAGCAATCTTTGGTGCCATCGGTTTGATGGATTTCCAAGAAGATGGATACAAAGTAAAACCTCTGACGATTACAGATAACTCTCCGATTAAGAAGGTTAAAGCTGGCGGCATTGATATTCACAACACTGATTCTACGAAGTGGACAACGAAGGACAAAGTGAATATCACAGAGAATCCTATCGCTAACCTGTTACAGTTCTTAGGTTCTATCGACAAGAAAGACTTAAGAGAAGAGTACGGTAAAGACATCCCGTTTACTATTGACGACCTCATGGAAGACCCACACTACAACTACTTGATGATGGCACATAACGACAAGTTAATGGGCAGTGATGGTTTAATTACCTCGTTACACACGTTTAGCTATAGACTTGCACAGAAAGACGCGCTGACGTATAACGATATTGCTAACCTGTGTTCGTTGATAACCATTGCATCGCAAAGACTGAATGGGTTCGACAAGATTCGTACTCTTGCTGACCAGTTAAACTATGCGCTCCATGGTGTACATACGGCACCAGAAGTATTCGAGTCTGTTCAGACTAACAACAGAGTAGCATTTAGAATGCGTTATCATTCTCAGAACTATGTCGGAACACAGCTGCACAAGTTACAGCCACGTAGCACAGAAGAACTCGCAAATTTACAGTCTCAAAACGAGGAGACGCTGGCGAAGACTAAGTTTGAGGTCAACAAAGAAAACAAAGCGTTCTTAGGTACTGAGTTTGCAACGCCGCTAAAAGGTGAACCAGACAACGTGTTTGCTCATCAGCTGTTTGTCAATGTTGCAAGTAAGGTACTTGGTGTAATCCCATATATTAGCAATAAGTTATCTGATAACAGTGGGTATACCGATTCCACTGGTAGGCTGACATCTCTTGCCCAGCGCTCTACCGTGTACCACGAACTGATGCACGCATTCACCGACCAAGCGGTAGCAGTGGATGTAGCAGAAGGTAGGTATAAACTGGCAACGAAGTCTGATACCTATAGAGATTACGACAGCTTCGGCGGTCTCCGTGTAAGTGAAAATGTTCCAGATGTCCCTCGTAAAGAACGTGGCGTTGCTGAGAAAGTTATTCGTGATGCAATTAGCAATGAACTTACTTCTGCTTTTGAAACTTTGAACAAGAGTGATAGTCTGTTAGCAAGACAGATATTGGCAATAACAGACCTCGTAGACGTATCTAAACTCATCCCGACCACGGCAAAGATTTGGGCGCAGTCCAACTTGATAGGCTACGATGAAACGAAGACAGGTAGAGATAGATACATCCTCAAGCTTGGTGCTAAGTCCCTTGGTCTGTTCTACGATAGCTCCGATAAGGGAGACTACGAAGCATTGGTCATGAACATGATGCTTCCTAGCATTATCTTTGGTGCTAAGGTTATCGACCATAAGCTTCCGTTACTCTTTCAGATTAAACAGCTCGTCACGGAAACGTACAGCCATCTGGATACCGTGCCGGAAGAGCTAACTAATGGCGGTAATATCGCGGGGAGTGAGACATCTAACTTCATGGCTTCTTGGTTGTATGAATCTACTAACCTTCTCCACGCATTACAGAGTAGAGACCAAGCGTTCAAGATTAGAAACAAAGACAAAGCTAGAATGAGAAACGAACTATTCAATGCGGCACGAGGTTCTATCCAAGAGCTTACTGCTATGGATAATACAACCATTATTCATCACATGATTGGACAAAAGAACCAGCACGCTGCAGTTGAACAGAAGAAGAAAGCTAAACAAAAAAAGAACGTTGGTACTGGCAAAGGGGCTATCACCACTGTACGCGATGTGTCTCAGGACGCTGGTTCTCCACAGGGTTGGTTTATGCAGTTACTGTATACTATTGCGAACAAACGCAACAAAACGTTTGCTCAGACATCGCCAAGTAAACTTAACCACGCTAAGGATATCAAGCTCGCATGGAAGCCAGGCATGCGATGGTTAGAAGACCTTGTCAAAAAGCCAGACGCTGACCGTCTCTTTGATGAATCACAAAGAGCTATCGCTTGGCAGCAGGAACTTAACGCAAAGAGTGACGCTTACATTAAACAGTTGAAGCAGCTCCTTACGATTGATGGAGACAGACTTCAGACTAAAGCACTGAGACAATATTTCGATACTGAAATCAATGTCAACAGTGATAGAGGTAGAGACCTTGTTGAACTGTTTGACCTTCCGTATGAGGCCGGGAAAGATGAGAGATGTAAGAATCGTTCTGCTTCTGGTAAGAACGCTATGCTTAAAGTATACGCCGATGACGTATTCTTTGTCCTCCATAGTCAGCCAGATAAAGCTACGGCAATGGCTACAATGAATGACAAGATTGACAAAATGAAAGCATACTACAAAAAGAAAGGCAGGAATTTCTACAAGAACCAAGCCTTCTGGTACAGAGAAGATACTGGTACGCTAGTATTCTATGCATGTCCAGATACACGTATGAAGGATGGTAAGTTCAAAAACCTGTTCATTGCACACCCATCTAACGAAGATGGCACTGGGGTGAAGGGTCGAGCCAATATGAAAGTTAGATTACAGAAGCAGGTATTGAAAGAGTGCGAGCGCTTCAGACGCAAAGCCATGGAAGACGCTGGATATGCTCAGCCTATCATTGATAGGTTTATCGCAAGTCAAGCACTGTACCGTGCATTACTGATGAATGCCTACTCAAGAGAACAGAAGAGAGCTATGCAGAACGACGACATCATCAATCGTACCGAGACTGGGTTCTTACATGCATATGCACCAAGATATTATTCCAGATACATCCTTCAGAAAGAAGTATGGAACGAAATTGATGAAGAGCAGGTTAATCCAAAATCTGTCAAGGCAGGTTTCATCATCCAGAAAGGTGGTAAGTATTATCAGATTATTACGTACAGTATTGGTTCTTTTGAAAGTAAACGTGATAGAGCTAAATACAGAAATGAGCATCCTATTGGGAAGAACGAGCGGTACGTAGAAAAGACGCGCGACGAATGGTTGCAAGAACAGGGTGGCGGTCGTACAGATATCGTTGGTAATGTTGATACATCGATTGGTGCGCTCACAGATGAAGATATTGAGAGAGGGAAAAATCGTGCCACTGATGATATCCCAGATAGACTAGCGCAGTTTATTCGTAAGAAATTCAACGCCAGTGAGAAATGGGAAGGCGAAGATAGTATTGAGAAAATTATTGACGCTCTTCGTAATATGGACGAGCAAGACGAAGAAGAGTTCGGTAAATATAAGCCACGTTTGATTCGCACAGCTAAGATGATTCGCGTAAGCAAAAACAAAGTTCAAACATTTAGACAAGTTAGCGATGCCTTAAAAGCAAGTGGTGCACAGTATTTAGCAGCCAACTATTCACGTGAACGTACATCTGATAATGGGCTGTATTCCCATGATGTTATCGGTTCTCTGAAGCATTACTTACACACCGTAAATAGTGTTGAGGCACTGACTCCGTTCTATAGAGATATGACGCAAACTATCTACAAGTACACAGGAAGAAACTACGATAGAACTAAGAGAGATTCTTATTATTCGCCATACAATATTATGTGCGAACTCGTAGATAATATGAACGGCAGAGATAAGCCGGTAGACGGATTCATGAGAAGACTCAGTGTCATGGTGGTTGATGCTATCTATGCAGTTCCTGGTATGCGTAATATCTTGAACGCATGTGGTGTATATCTCCCAGACATGTGGCTTCCTGCACTGCTTCATAACAGTATCGCCGTCAACGTATACCTGAAACTCGGTATGTTCAACGTAAGTACAGCACTCGCACAGTACGCACAGTTAGCTAATGTGTATGCACTCGGGGGAGAAAGCGCGTTTGCTTATGCTATGAAGAAAATGCCTGGCATCTTAGCTAAGGCGCATAAGCCGTCTGACATCTTGAAGAACGAGTTTGATGTAAGCGCATACGGTAAAGAGATTCAGCAGGTAATGGCCGACCTGTATCTTACTAAACAAGGTAAAAGTCTGTTCGAGCAAGAAGGAGAGAACGCATTCCAAGAGGCATTGAAACGGGGAGATAAATCTGCTATTGAATTACAGGCATTCGATGAGATGTACGGGACACTAACAGGTAAAGACAGTGAGATAGCAATCAATGATATGGCTGCTCAGTTAGGTAACGCTGGTAGCGCGTACGAGGGGGATAGTGTTATCGACCTCTTACCAAAGACTGGCAAAAATATTCTTAACTTAGGTATGGGTGGGTTTAGAGGTGCAGACCTTTCGTGTAGATTATTTGCTGCACTGGTAGCACAGCATCTTCTTGACACCAGCCCTAAGTACAAGAAGTTCCGTGAAAGCAAAGCGGAACTTGGTGAAGAAGAGTACAACATGCAGCGTATGCTTATGATTAGAGACTTCGTATATCGCACGAACTTCAACTTCAACAGAGCGACAGACCCACTACTCTTAGCTAAAGGCGGACAGCTCGCTAAGTGTGTATTCCAGTTTGCATCTTACGGGTTCCAGACTTTTGATTTCATGAATTGGATGCTCAAGAATAAAAAGAGCACAGAGCTCAAGAGATTCCTTGGTACAATGATGTTGTTCTCTGGCGTCATCTCTGGTATCCCTATGATGACTATGATTTCTGGTATGGCTCAAGCAATCACAGGTACAAACCCTGAAGACTGGATAAAGGCTTTCATTATGAAGGCAGCAGGTAATAGAAAAGATTCAGTATCTCACGCGATTGGAGAAGCGCTGTGCTACGGCATCGCAGCTCCAGTGTTCGGTGTAGATATCAGTAAGAAGGTGGGGCTTGCCGATATCATGAAAGACCCGACAGACCTGCGTAACCTTGGTGGCCCGTCGTTAGGTACGGCTATTGACTTCAGCTCCGCAGCTGGTGCAAGCTATGATGCTATTCTGTACGACAAGTACACGACAGACCAGTTAATGTTTGCTTGGCTGAAGGCAGTACCAGCAGCGTCGAGATGGTTACAGGCGGCTAGAGGCCAGTATTATTCTTACAGCAAGTTAATGCCTAAGTCGGAATACCAGTCCATGAGTAACGCGGATAGAGCTAAGAACCTTATGGGCTTTAACCCAATCGAGAATAAACTTAACACAGACATCAACAGATATATCACAGACGAGAATCAGGAATACTCTAATAAGACTAAAGACGCTATGGTTGCTTACGTCAACAATCCGACAGAAGCCAATCTCAAGAAGCTGCAAGACTATGGCAAGACACCAGAACAGGCGCACAAGACAGTAGACAAATATATCAAGCCAAAGATTACAGCTGAACAAGCAGAGAAGATGGTAACAAAAGCGAAAGCGCCAGAGGCTGAGATTGTACGTTCTAACGTAAGAGCGTTGAGTGGTTTACTGAATTAAGCAATAAAAATAGGGAGGCGAAAGCCTCCCTTTTTAATTTACTTAACAGTCTCTTCAAGTTTTAGTTTATCTTTTACTTTCTGAAAACCCTCAACGTAAAACTTAACACATCCAAAGAAATCATCAAAACAATCATACCAGTCTCTCTCTTCTTCTGAGCAAAAATCGCTAGGGAGGTAGAGGTCGCCGCCAAACTTACGCACCTCTAAATCCAGAGCCTCTTTGGGGATTAACGTCTTATCTGCAAATGTAGTGACACCATCAAACCAACCTCGATTAAGCTTTTCAACTACGTCTGCATCTGCGATAGTCACAGGTTCACTAGCAATTAAGTAATACAAATATTCTTTTAGTTTCATACTACGCACCTACCTATTTTCATTCCTTAACAATCTCATGGAGTCCAAGCTTATCAGCTACTTCTCGAAACCCTTTAACAAAGAACAGTACGTTCGGGAACGGGCCATCAAATACTTCCGAATCCAAATCGTCTTTCTGGAACATCCATAGATGATATAGAGAGCCACGAAACGTGCTCACGTCAAGTTCAGATATCTCTTTAGGGACTATCGTTTTGTCAAGAAAATGTATCCTATCACACCAATACTTATCACTATCTGCGTCAATAATCGTCACGGGTTCGTCATCGACCAAGTAGTGTAGATATTCTTTCAGTTTCATAGAAGCTACTCCTTCTTTCCCGTGTCACTATTATCCCCATCGTCGTCTAGGGTATAATACCATTCTTCATCGGTAGCGACAATCGCATAGATGAGAATAAATGCTACACCAGCTACCATACAACCCTCCAGAAGTGCAGCCACCGCACCAATGAACGAGGATACAGATGCAACATTACGAGCTACGTTAGCAATATAACCTTTCCAATCAAACATAATATAACCTCCAATTTACCAATGAGCGACTACACAAACTAATGCCAAAAGAGTTAGGACAATCAGTATTAGATATTCCATGCTACACCTTCTTTAAGAAACAACAATATACTGCGAAGGACGTAACTTAGACCGCTCTTCAAAGTTCGATGGTGGATTCTTAATCTTAACTCCTTTAAGTTTATCACAGTACTCGAACATGTTAAGGCAAAATTCACATGACCTCATATCAATGACCCCTTTAATGGTGGTAAGGTTGGTACAATTCCAGAACATGTAGCTCATATTGCTTACCATAGAAGTATCGAAACTGGACAGATCTAACGTAGTAAGGTCAGAACATCCACTGAACATGTAATTCATATCAAATACATTAGACGTATCTAAGTTAGATAAGTTTACCGAAGTAAGATTGACGCAATTACTAAACAAGTCGCCCATGTTGGTAACTTCGGATGTGTCGAGCTTGGATAAATCTACCGATACGATGTCGAAGCGATTAAAAAACATACAGCCCATATCGGTCATGCCCTTGCGTGTAGTAACCATATACGTGCTTACGTTTGAAATTGAACTCATAGCTATTTCTCCTCTCGTTGCTTACACTAGAACCAAAGAACTAATAAATATACAGCATATGCTGCTAAAAAGGTTCCTGTTGCCATTAAAATCAGAACTAAACAGTCCATTAAGGCAACGTAAATTTTTTCAATCATTCTTGTTCCTCCCATCCATCTACGGTAATAAGTAACTCTGGCGTTGGACGGTCGTAAGCGTACCAATCGTAATAATCGAAGTAATAAACATCGGGGTCTACAGAAACAACAGTCAGCTCCGTTATATCCTGCCCTCTCTCTCGGACGTAATCAATAACGGAATGCACATCATCGCAGCAGCATGCCATCCTAGTATCAGAGCCGTCTAAATAAGATAACTCAATCACAGTCTGCTCGGTAATAAGTGGTAACAATTCTGCTAGTTTCATTGTACATTACTCCTTCGTCATATGAACTTCAATATAGAGCTGCGGCTCAACATTAAGCGGAGGCTCTGTATCGCAAAATACGTGTTGGTCTACACAGTAAACCCTAGCACAGGGACTAACGGTAGCTACCCTCATATCTTCAATCATTTCTTTCGTGAGCGCTGTCTTTTGTGCGAAGTTCGTAATAGCTTCTTCTTTCGTCCCATATGAAACGAACATATTCTCTTCTTCGTAATCTGTAAGGCCAATCTTATATTCATCTGGGATCAATTTAAGTAACTTTTTAAGTCTCATTCTCGTTCCTGCTCCTTCTTCTCTTCTGCACACACTCCTTTAAGTCTATTCGCGTACCATTCAATCTTTCCTGCGGTATCGTGTTCGTCTCCTTTACGTCCATACCGATACGCATATTTGATGATGTTGCCCCAAAGAAATCCCTTAAACTGTTCCTGAGTCATGAGATGTTTCATGATATCAATAGCCTCTGGAATACCCCTTACCCGATAATGAGATGGGTTAATCGGGGAATAATCAACCTTTGTAAGACCAGCCATCACTGCTTCAACCTCTCCATCCAATTCAGAATCGACAATACACGAATCTTTATCGGGATAGATGAATGTAATAATACCTCTCTCGTTAGGGTTCAACCATACCCAATCACCAATTTTAAGTTCTTCCATTTGCGTCTCCTTTCTATTCACTTTATCTTTAACCTATGTATAGTGTATCATAAGGTGTAAGGTTTGTCAATAGGTAAAATAGATTTTATTTAAAAGGTAAGGTGTGGAGTATAAATTGATATGTTAGATAATCCCCAGCAGCCGCGAGCTTCACCCCTTGCGAAGGGGATGAACCTCGGAGCTGAGGGAGTGAAGAGGTAGATGCCGCATACAGAACCGTAAAGGTTGCATACTTCACGGTCAGTACGTAGCGTCTTAACAGAGATAATGGAATGAACCCCATCGCCTCGGTCGTTTAAGGTGACAACACACCTAGTTCTCGAAGAACTTAAACCTCACTCAACCCTTGGTAAGTGGTTGTCCGACGCCGTCTTTCGACTTGAGCCTCCTGCCTAAATGTTGTGGGGGTGGATCTTAACCCACCATAAAATTTCTCCCTATAACGGATATTACTTGTGCCTGACCCCCATGAAGTGTGGATGACTTCTGGTCTTCACTGAGATACTAATACATAAAGTACCCTGGTTTCCTGTAACCTTGTCTTGCTACGTGATTGAGTTTCGGTCAACAATGGTATTTACAACACCGTGTTATATTGTCTGAGATGTATTCGCAATATAACGGTTACTCAAATATTTAGTTGTCCACTTTTTTCTACAAAAATATTATACCATAAAAGAGAAACTTTGTCAAGTCTTTCTTTCTGGAATCCTTGAAAAATTTCTGGCAACAATATAATACCATAGCCACCGATTTTTGTCAACAACTTTTCCGAAAAAATTTTTCAAAAACCCCTTGACAAATTTTTGAAACCATGGTACAATTCAAATGAAGTCGGAAAGGGGGTGAGCCGGATGAAGGATAAAGAGTTAATGAATCTTGGTTTTGGTGTATATATACATAAGGCAGATGTACTTGGTTTATATGGTGCAGGAAAGAAGCATACAATGAGACGTATGACAAGTAAAACAAATGCACCTATGCCTAACCAAGTATTGAACAACCTTAATGGTCGTGAGTGTTTGTCCTATGTAGAAACTCCGTTCCATATTTATCTGTGTGCATATCCAGTAGAGGTACTCGTCGAAGAGTATACTGGTGAACACACGGAAGAGAATGATAGAATACGTGAGAGTCTTGACTCAGAAGATTACGTGTCTAACTACATGCAACAGAAGAGTGATACGTACTACGGTCTGTATCTCAAAAAGATGGAAGAAGCAAAAGAGTCAGCACGTAAGGAGTGGGAGAAGATGACACTGGAGAAACAGAGAAAGGAAGCGTCAGATGAGTAGCACATTTACAAACTTACATCAGCACTCCGACTATTCTATTGGAGATGGGTACTGTACTATCGACGAGATTATTCAGAGGGGTAAAGAGCTCAGGTATGAAGCGGTAGCATTGACAGACCACGGTACAACTACTGGACTGTATGCGTTTTATCATAAGTGCAAACAGGCTGGTATCAAACCTATCCTTGGTATGGAAGGCTACTTTTGTCCAGAGCCAGAGATGAGGAGCGGAGAGAATGCTCACATCATACTGTTAGCTAAGGACATTGATGGACTCAGAAACTTATATAGGTTGTCTACTGCGGCGGCACATCAGTTCTATCGCAAGCCTAGAATAGGCATCAAAGATTTAGAGATGTACCACGAAGGACTGATTTGTACTACCGCATGTATAGCTGGGTTCTTCAATCGCTACCCCGATGTTGTTGATGATGTTGCTAAGTTGTTCGGTGATGATTTCTACATGGAGGTACAGCCGCATGAGTTTAGGGAGCAGAAAGAATACAACAAGCGAGTTTACGATTATGCTATGGCTCACGGTTATAACGTGCTTGTTACTAACGATAGTCACTATTCCAGCCCTGCTGATGTTACTTATCATGCTAGGTGGGTAAGCATCAGAGGAACTGGTGACGCCTATAGCAGTAACGATTTTTACATGATGGATGGTGAAGAAGTTACACAGAGAATGATGAGAGATGGGTTCGGTGAAGAACAGGTTAGTGCCATGATTCAAGAAGCCAGTAACATTGTTCATAAGTGTAACGTTGAAATTCCAGAAGGGGGTGACAATTATCCTAAGTACAATACTGAAAACCCTGAAAGACAGGTTCGCGATTGGTGTAACGAAGGATGGAAAAGATTACACATGGGAGCCAGACCGAATAAGAATGATTATGTGGTACGAGTTGAACGCGAGTTACCTGTGCTTCGGCGATGCGATTATCTCAATTACCTGTGCATTATTAAAGATATTATGGGTTATTGCAATGAGCATGGCATTCTTACTGGGTTGGGTCGCGGCTCTGTTGGTGGGTGCTGCACAGCTTATCTCTCGGGTATTACTCAAGTAGATTCGATTAAGTGGAGCACAATCTTTGAACGATTCTGTAACGAGCAACGAGTAACCCCTGCAGATATAGATGTCGACTTCGAGAGTGATAGACGTGATGATGTGATTGAGTATGTACGTCAGAAGTACGGCGAGGTTTACCATGTACGTACTATGAATTACATGCAGGAGAAGGCGGCTATTAAAAGAGCTGGACAAGCTCTCGGGTTGCCGTCAAGTTACGTGAATAAGATTAGTACCAATTTTCAAACATGGGAAGGAGTAAAAAATGAGAGACTCAGAACGTTGGCTAGGCATTTCTTTGGACGCTTACAGTCTTATGGCATGCACGCCAGTGCCGTTATGGTATTCCCTCGAGACCCTGCTGAATGGTGTTCGGTAGAGAAACAGGGAGATGACTTTGTTTGTGCCACCGACTATCACGACCTTGAAGCACAGGGATGTTTGAAGCTGGACATGCTTGGACTTATGCAGTTATCTATCGTACATAGAATGGCTGACATGATGGGCAAGGATGTGCAGGAACTTTGGAATAATATTCCAGAGAAAGACGATACAACATGTGCTTTATTGAATAGTGGTATGACAGAAGGTTGTTTCCAGATTGAGTCCGCTGCGATGAAGGGATTTATCCGCTCTATTTCTATTCATGGTGCGAAAGACTTAATACCAGTCATGGCACTGTGTAGACCAGGCCCACTCGATAGTGGTATGGCTAAGGACTATGTTGATAGAAGAACGGGACACAAGCCAGTCAAGAGTTTGTACCCAGCGTATGATGAGATTACCAAAGATACATACGGCGTAATCTTATATCAAGAGCAGGTAATGCAGATAGCACAGGCTCTGTGTGGGTATTCACTTGGTGAAGCGGATATCCTGCGTAAGATTATCGGACGTAAGATTGCTTCCGAAATGAAACCAGCCATGGATAAGTTCAAAGAAGAAGGACTTAAACGTGGTGTACCAAAGGATGTCATTGACTACCTATCCGATAGTATAAGTAAGTCGGCTAACTACCTGTTCAACAAGTCACACGCAGTTGCATACGGATTAACATCATGGAGAACAGCTTACCTTAAAGCTAATTATCCGGCGTACTATATGGCTTCATTGCTTGAGTACAACAAAGATGATAGAGCTAAGGTAGCTAAGTACATTTCACACTCTCTGCTAATGCAAGTTAAGGTTGAACCGCCGAGTATAAAATCGTTAAAATGCTCAAAAACACCGTTGAATAACGACGTTTTTAAGTATACCTATGTGCCTGAGAGTAATCACATAGTCTTAGGATTCGACATGTTGAAATACGTAGGAAATGCATTTGATACTTTGACGTTCAACAACGATGGTAAGCAGTGGATAGAGGACAACAAGAGTGCTAATCGCAGGGTACTCGAGTCTATAGTTAAAGCTGGTGCAGTTGAAGGCAACAGAGAGGAGTTGTTACAGTACATTGATTGGGTTAAAGATTCAAGAAAGAGCAAGCCACCATTTCAGTTCGTGCATCAGAGTGATGTCCAGTCTAATGGAGAGATGGAGCTTGCCTCTATCGGATACTCTTTTTCTACTGTTGATGATTATGTTTCCGATTTGTGTGATGGCAAAACTACTTTTCTTGTAACAGTAACCAAGCGTAAAGCACACAAGACTAAGCAAGGTAAACCTATGCACTTTGTCACTGGTGTAGTTAATGGTACTGTCAAAGAGTTAGTTATCTTTGATAATAAAGGTAGCACATTAGAAGTTGATAGGACTTATCTTATGAGGCTTCGGGGAACAATGATTCTGGATTTTACCCCAGCCATCAAGAAAGTTTAGGAAAAGTTTAGAAATAAATTGCTTGACAACTTGGTTGAAATGTGATATACTGTTTACAGTGAAGGGGGTGACAAGATGATTGAGACATTTATCGGCTCACTGCTCGGAGCTATTGTTGGCATTATGATTTCCAATACTTTTTTACATAACAAAGGAGAATAAGCATGGCATTATTTGCAGACGTACTCAAAGAATTAAAGAAACCTTTTGACCCAAAGGATGTTGAATGGCGTATTCAGAAGAAGAGTAAGGACGGTACTAAAGGCATGGCTATGGCGTACATTGACGCACGAGCTATCGCTAATAGACTGGACGAAGTAACAGACCGTAACATGATTGATGGGTGGAGCGTAGACTATAGACCAATCGATATGGGTACAGTCAAACGCCAGCGTCGTGGGTTCGATACCGAAGAACCTATCAAGGGTTTTATCTGTGCAATCACACTCTATAGTGGTGGTGAGAAGTACACTAGAGAAGATGGTGCAAATCTCACAGACTTTGAAGCATTCAAGGGCGGTCTGTCTGGTGCGTTTAAGAGAGCTGCATCAGCGTGGGGTATTGGTAGATACCTGTATGACCTGCCTACAACATGGGCACCGATTGATAACTGGGGTAATGTAATTCGCAAACCGAACCTTCCTCTGTGGGCATTGCCAGAAGGATACGTACAGCAGGAACCAGAGACGAGTAATGCACCTATGGATGACGCGATGGTTACAAATTCATTCGATGACTTTGTAACATCGCTTGATGATGAGAATCCGTTTACAGAAGACAACGGAGCTTCCCCAGTAGGCGACATGGTATTCCCGTTCGGTAAACATAAAGGCAAACACCTTAGTGAAGTACCGAAAGAATACATGCAGTGGTGCCTGAGTAATATGAATAGGTTAGACCCGAAACTTAGAGAAGCGATGCAGACAATGGTTCAGGGATAAGGAGTGATGTTGTGAGTAATCTCGAAAGTGTTATCAGAGCGAAAGTAGATTTGGCAGATTATGTTAGTCAGTACACAACACTCAAGAGAACAGGCAACACTTGGAGAGGGGCTTGCCCCATCCATAGCGGAGAGAATGCTTCTGCATTTACCGTGTTTCCGCACGGAACATTCTACTGTTTCTCGTGCGGAGCTTGCGGTAATGTAATTAACTTTGTTGCTGAATACGAGCACATAACATACGAAGCCGCTACTGAAAAGCTGGCTGACATGTTGAACATTGATGTGTCAACTAATGCGGAATACGTAAGACAGAGAGATTTGATTCAGGACTATAGACATAGAGTGGTGACAGCCAGCCGCAATCTTGAATCGAACGAAGAGCTTCAGAGTTATCTGAGCAAGAGAGGAATTGGAGAAAAGGTAGCTAGACTATTCCATCTCGGTGCAGATAAGCAAGCATCTGGTAGTTTGGTTATTCCGATTTATAATGTCAACGACCAGCCAGTCGCTATCGCTAAGCGATACTTCAATGCGAAATACAAGTACAAGAACTCAAAGAACAGTGAAGTGTTTGATAAGAGTGAAACACTATATGGCTTGAACGTATCTCGCAAGATTGGTGGTGGTATTCTTTATCTGGTGGAAGGGTACTTCGACGTAATGTCTGGTACTGAAATGGGATTACCCACCGCTGGATATTGTGGAGCGGAAATTGGTAAGGAACAGATTCAGTTATTGAATAAGACCGTACCACCAAACACACAGATTATACTGGTGCCAGACATGGACGAAGCTGGGTTGAAACATATCGACAGAGTTCGTGAAAGGTTCAATAGTATAACAAACTTTAACGTAAGGGTTTGTCCTCTGCCCGATGGGTGTAAGGATATGAACGATGCGTTAGTTAATGGCGTAGACGTTAAGGGATTACCGACAGTATACATCGACCAGTTTGTTCTTGTTCGTAAGTTGGACGAATGTAATTCCATCGAAGACCAGTATTCATACGCAACAGAGTTTATGAAAACTGTAAAGAACCAGATGGTAAAGGCAGACTTGGTTGATATTCTAGCAAAGCGTTGGGGTAAAGACGCAACCGATTTGAAAGATGCGTTCGACCTTGACGGAGATGAAGTAGATTCTTTAACCGATAGTGCGGCTACACTGTACGATTGCTTAGGAGACCTTGGCAAACTGTACGAGAAGGGGATATTCAAGACGGGTATCGCTGGGATTGATAGCTGCGTTGGTGGTATTATGAAAGGACAGGTGGTTGTCGTGGGAGCGTATAGCGGAAGTGGTAAAACTTCTTTCGCTATCGACTATATCTTAAAGAGTATCTTACACAACGACATGCGAGTTGTATTCTTTTCGCAGGAGATGAGTAAGGGTAATGTACTTGAATGGATTCTGGCTAAGCTGATTGGCTGTCCGTTCTATCAGGTACGAGAACACTTTGCTAACTCCGAAGAAATAAAAAAACAACTTGACAAAATTGGAAATAGGCTTATAATTATAGATAAGAACGGAGTAACCATGGATGAGATTGATAGAACTATCTCAGCTATCAACGCCAAGGGACTGTTCGATAGACCAGTAGACATGGTTGTCTGTGACTATTTCCAATACCTGAAAGGTACTGAGGAGTATGACGGGGCTGCTCAACAGGCAAAGGCGATGAAGAGAATCGCAAAAGACAAAGACTTAATCTTCGTAATGTTGAGCCAGCTTAATCGTCAGAGTAACCAGTACGAAGAACCAACGATGAACCTACTGAAAGGAGCTGGTGATATCGAAGCGAGTGCTGACATCTGCTTACTTATGTGGAGACCAGACCTGAGACCAGGAATCGGACTCGAAGCAGAGCAGAAATGGCACGGCGTTACACGATTTAATCTGGCGAAAGTCAGAGGTTATCAGTTAGGTTCTACTAGATTTATGATGAAGTGGAACAGAGACAAGAGTGTACTAGAAGATTGCGAGGATGAAGACTAATGCCACTTACACATTACAGATGCCCAGATGGAAGAGAATGTCCAGTGAATGAATGCTTAAAGCATTGCCGACTAGAAGGTAAGCTGAACCCTACAACTGGTATGTTATACGTACCATGTGGTCGATGCTTATCTAGGCGAGCACTGTTAGCTATCGCCGCCGAACGTAGATGGACTGGCAGACCTAGTACAACACAGCTACTGAACGGTACGCTGGAAGAATACTTGAAACTGACAGAGCCATACACGATTGACCCGATGCAGTCGGTGTTCGCGTTGCATGGCACTGCGGTGCATGAAGCACTGGAAGATAACACAGAAGGAAATGCAATGACAGAGAAGCGGTTGGACGATGGAGTTTCTACTGGTGCGTTCGACTACTTCGATGAAGAAGCAACAGACGAGGAGAACACTGGCTACCTGTACGATGACAAAACCTATGGGAGTTATAAAGCGGCTAAGGTTCTTGGTGCTGTAAAGCATAAGGAACAGGTTGGTTTGTACAAGAACGGCAAGCCAAAGTACAGAACGTACTTCACATATGATGGAGTACATGGTAGCGGTAGACTTGACCTCGCAATTCAGCTGAACGATTATCGCATGAAGCTACAGAAATGTCTGGGTAAGACAGCGAAGAAGATGATATGTGAGATGATTGTTCGCGATGGTAATACTTATATGGCTGAATCCCGTGGCGTTATGCAGCCAGCATATCTGGTAGAAGTAAACAAGATTAGTGACCACTGGGTTAGCAAATACATGAAAGCGAAAGCAGACAACTTAGTACACGCGATGGAGACAGGGCTACTTCCAAAGCAGTGTAGTTACAGAGAGCGTTGGGGAGGCATGAAATGTGAGAGATTCTGTAACGTAAAAGATAGATGCCCATATGCAAACATGAAGGAGACATAAAATGAATAACGTAACATACAAACTTAACGACAAAAAGGAAATGAACGTTGCAGTAAAAGCTACACTTTCTAGTCAGGGCGTAGATATTAAAGTAGACTCTGATGTAGAAACGCCGATGACTGCTACCGCATTGTTCCTTGGGTTGATGGCTACATACGAAATGACAGAAGATGAAGCTACCAAAATCTTTGAAACGATGGCGGATATGGTAGAAGATTTTAAGGATAAGAGAGGATATAAACATGCAGGACACATCAACTAAGACAGTAACAGTAACGTGGAAAGACGTAGAGGATGGTAGTGCTGACATCAGTTTTGATACTAACATGGATGGTAATGGCGCGGCAAAGGTACTGCTTGGCGGACTTCTGGCAGCTCTTGGTATTGAAGACCATGAACAGGTAGCTGATGTCGTGAGAGTTCTTAATAAGTACACTGGGAAAGGGAAGGTAAAAGAGAATGCGAATTGATAAGCCTGACTATCTGAAGCTCATGGCTATTGTAGCACCTGCTCTTGCAAATCTTTACGCGACTAAGGATGAGCAGAACGATGGTGTAGTTGATGAGGATAAGTCAGTACCGAATGACTTGTATGTGTACTACGATTTCGTAGCAGACCTCTTTGATGATATCCGTGACAAGATTGTCATCAAGGCAGAAGAGTATGTTGGTAGTGGTAACATCCTCGACACCGTATATAAGGCGGCTGCTAGACGTGTCGGTGGGATGCCAACGAGGGATGATGTTCTGCATACCATCTTGAGTATGAAAGACAAGAACGACCTTGCTCTTCTCTATCATGGCATTAACTGTTACGATGTAGAGGGTAAACTTATCGACAGCATCGTGTACGATTTGATGGCACTCTATGCACTCAAGGATAAAGAAGTGTATAGTTATTATGGAGAGGAGTGTACACGTGACACGCCGAAAAGACCCACTAAGAGTCGCAATGGGTAAACGAAACCGACGTAGTGGTAGGACGTTTGAACGTAGGGTACTGGCTCGAATGATTGCCATGGGTTTACCTGTCTACAAGACACCGATGAGTGGCGCACTCAAGTCCAGTGGTTTAATCCCTTGTTTACGTAGTAGCTTGGCGGCTGACCTACAGGTGGAGATTAAGGACGAGAAGTACCTTATCGAATGTAAGCATATGTCTACGCACGAGAAACTCTTTAATGAGTTACCCGACGTAGACTGCTACCACTATAAAGGTTTCTGTTACATGATGAGCGACGAGGCTTTCTTATCTTACTTGTGTGGCGGTAAGATAAATATCGTAGAGAAAGAGGATAAGCGTAACAAATGGTTACATAATTTTTTCAACCAAGACAACAGCCACATAGTTGTCTTAGGTTATAACTATAGAGATAACATTTATTGTGTGAGAGAAGACGTGTATGATATCTTCTATGATTGCAGAAAGGCAAAAGGTGTTTAATATGTTTGTAGTATCCGACAAAGAAAACAAAATGATGAGAGTTGTAGACCTGTACATTAAGGCTATGAAAGACAAGGAAAACAACGAGGTTACGGGGTATATGCTGATGGGTATTCCAGATGGTTCCAGTCGTGGACAGATTCTGGCTATCGTCAACACGTACGAAGATGCACAGAGACTGCTTATGAAACTTGCCGCCAAAGTAAATGCCGTAGAAATTAACAAGCTCGATGTCTGAGAAACAGCAGTTAGCCTTGAACGAACAGCTCGGACACGACGCTCAGAAGATGCTTGAATTACTGGGCGATTTCGATGAGCAGTATACCAAGGCTATTATCTCCAACATCCTGTCATGTGACCCGAAGGACTTTGAGGGTTGGCGGAATCTTCTCAAAGCAAAGGACGCGTTTGTATCCTACCTGAGTGACAAGGTTCGTGACGGCGAGTTGGCTACTGAAAAGATGGCCGAGGTTGATGATAGTATCTATACTGACATGTGGAATAATTGAGGTGACAATATGGAAGATGAACTTCTGAAACAGTATAACGCTGTGAAGGAAAAGTATCCTACCGTACAGGACAACGACCCAGCTAGTGCGTATCGCCTGATGGTTACTGCGTCTACGCTGATGGAAACTTTTGATAGTCGAGTGGCTTGGATGTATAAAGAACTTGCACTCACAGAACAGAAAGCAAAGGCACTGACTGCCGAGAAGTCCTCGGAATATAGTAGTAAAGTTACGGTAGGAGATAGACATACTCTTACGGATGAGGAATGTCAGGGTGCATGGGAGAAGGTAGCTGAAGTACAGTATGCGATTCGATTGCTTGAAGCGGCTATCAAGTTCCTGAATAGAGTATACTTTGATATGAAGAATAACGTAGCGTTTAATCGTGGCGTACCGAGATACGAAACAGAAAAGGAATAGGTGACTTGAATGGCTAGGATTAGTAAGGAAGAAGCAGGAAGAGCAAAGATGTTACAGGAGATTGCGAGCGGTAAGCTAACGCCACTCAAAGCCATTAAGCTACACTGCCTTGATTGTGTATGCTATGACAGGAATGAAGTGGCTCAGTGTGGTAATGTCAACTGTCCACTGCACGCATTCAGATTTGGACGCAACCCTAGACATAAGGGTAGAATTGATAGAGCAGGAAAGAAGGTAGGTACAGAATGATTATTCGAGATGAGAAAGTAACAGGGCTGGAAGAATCAGCGAAGGCTATTGGGTTGTCATACGGTTCACAACTGAGTGCCGACCGTGGCATGAATGTAATGAAGAGCCTTGTATCTAAACCACTGAATAGTGGCGAAGCTAATATGCTTACAGGTGTTAATGTTCAGTTCTCTATCGTTGCTAGTATTAAGTGGTGGCAACAGGCACAGAGATATCACTGGTTCCAGATTGTTATGAGTCAGTCTATCATGCACAATATCGCCAATCCAAAGTTTGTCTTGACACCAAACCATTTTGCACAGAGTGAGGTTGGTGCACTTGGTACAACAAGCCCAGTGATTGATGCCTTTATTAAGTACAGGGAAGACCTGCTTGATAGGTATAAGGGAGTACCACTGCCACCTAAGATTAAGAGAGAGCTAATCTATTCTGTGCCAGTCGGCATGTTGGAAGAAGCTAGAGTAACAACGAATTACTTACAGCTTATGACAATGTACACGCAGAGAATCTACCATCAGTTAGATGAATGGAGATACTTCTGCGCTTGGATGTATAAAAGATTACCGTATTTTAAGGAGTTAGTGGAGGCTAGAGGATGCGACTTACCGGATACGCGGTTGTTGTCTTTGATTCCAGAGGCATGCCCAGATGTGTTGGGCTAGCTGCTGACCAGGATGAAGTAAAAAAACTGGTGGATGATAACGTAACAAACAAAGACCTGCGAGTACATGTGTACCCGTTACCAAAGACAGACGATTCTATTAAAATAATTAAGTACAAGAAAGGGATTAGCGATAGATTATGATGTGCAATGAAGAAGTGACTTGGGCAAAAGATGAAGTAGCATACAATGTATTCCGTGCTAAGTATGCGAAGGATGATATGGAATCCCCTGCTGTATTTTGTCAGAGAGTAGCTAGTATCTGTGACGATAGTATCAGGGATAAGGTTGAAAGCCTGTTAGCTAGTGGTACTTTCTTCTTCGGCGGAAGAACTATGTACCTTGCAGGACGTAAGAATGAGATCAATGCGGCAGGCAGTAACTGCTACGTAGTTCCTATCGAGGACGATACTATCGAAGCAATCTACGAAGCGAACAAACACATGGCTCGTATCTTTAGTAAGGGCGGCGGAGTTGGTACAGACATTTCTATTCTCCGTCCACGTAATGCTAAAGTAAACAACGCAGCTAAGAGTTCTACTGGTGCTGTGTCGTTCCTTGATTTGTTCAACGAGACTGGTAACGTTATCAGTCAGCACGGTAGACGCGGAGCAACGATGGTATCCATTGATTGTTCCCACCCAGATATTGAAGAGTTGCTTGATACTAAGATGAAAGGTGATAGGCTTCAGTCTATGAACGTGTCTATTAAATTCACCGATGAGTTTATGACTGCGGTAGACTGCGACAAACCATACACATTGAAGTTTGATGTGAAGTCTACGGGTGAACACATCGAGAAAACGATTAAGGCTCGTGAGTTCTTTAAGAAGTTCTGTGAATGTCAGTGGAATTGGGGAGACCCAGGTGCATTATTCATTGATGAGTTCAATGATTATAACCTGCTGTCTGGATACGATGATTTCCATATCCTTACAACCAATCCGTGTGCAGAACTTCCATTAGGCGCATGGGGTTCATGTAACTTGGGCAGTATCAACTTGGCTAAGTTCGTAGACATGTACACTGGTAAGTTCTGTTGGGATGACTTCGCTAATACTGTACATGTTGCAGTCAGGGCGCTGAATGATGCGCTTGATTACTCGTACGATAAGCAGCCGTATGAAGAGAACCGTAAGTACATCCGCGACTGGAGACCTATTGGGTTAGGGGTGTTCGGTTATGCTGATATGCTAGTGGAACTTGGACTGGAATATGGGAGTGATAAGGCGTTGGAGTTTACTCGTAAGTTATTCCATCGTTTGACGAACGAGGCTGTGAAGGCGTCGTCTCTCCTGTGCCATGATTACTTCAATACGTTTGGTGAATATGACTACGACAAGACGGCTGATTCTAAATTCTTCCAGTCCCTTGATGATGACACAAAGAAATGTGTGAAGGAACACGGCTTGCTTAACGGACAGATTATTAGTATTGCTCCGACTGGTAGTATTAGCTTGCTGGCTGGCAGATATACTGGTGGCTGTGAACCAATCTATAAACTGTACTACGAAAGAACTACGCACAAACTTGAAGAACAGGGTAAGACGTTCAGAGTCTTCTCGCATTCTATTGAGGACTTGCTTGTACGAAACGAGCTGTCAATGGATACGAGTGCGGAAGATATTAAGAAGATGTTCCCATATGTTATCGAGTCTCATGACGTTGAACCGATTCGGCGTATACTTACACAGGCAACTATGCAGAAGTACGTAGATAACTCCATTAGTTCTACGGTTAATCTGCCAGAGTCTGCTACACCCGATGACATCTTCGCTATCTATGATGCGGCATGGCAGACAGGATGTAAAGGCATTACTGTGTTCAGAGATAACTGTGCGAGAGGTAACATCCTTGGACTGAGCAAGAAAGAAGAGAAGCCTACCATTCTTCATGATAGTCTTAAGCCAGAACGCCGTGGTGATATTGGTACACTTGTTGGCAAAACTTATACACAAGTGATGGGCGATGGTACTAAGCTGTATATCACAGTCAACTGGAAGGATGATAAACTGTTTGAGATTTTCGTAAACAGTGAACGTCATAAGGACGAAGTCGATGGTATCACTAGACTTATCTCACTCTCGATGCGGTGTGGTGTAAGCATTGATGCTATCATTAAACAGTTGTTCAAGCTGAACGCAGATAGCGTAGGGTTTGCAGTGGGCATGACATTGAACGATGCATATACTCTTGACTCGCATGAACCTATTGTGCAGGAAGTAGAAGTCGAGGAGAGGCCAAGAGAAATGGAATGTCCAGAATGTCATAGCAAGAACGTAAAGTTATCTGGTCATTGCTGGCAGTGTGATTCATGTGGTGCGTCGGGGTGCGCGGTGTAAGAGGTGATATGAGTGGCGAAAGGGCCTAACACAGTTAAGTTTATGAACCGTATGATAGACGAGTACCGAGCTGGCAAACTGAATGACAAGCAGGTATGTTCATCTATCAGGAGAATCACTAGACTTAACGAACGGCAATGTGCGTATTGTGAAACACGCATCGCTCTCAAGATGTTCAACAAGATGCCAATGAACTACATGTGCAAGGAACCCTGTGCCCCTAGCATAGAAGAAACTCTAATCGAGGATGAGGAACAGGATATGTTAGACCTGTTTCTCTCTACGGTTAAAGACAGGTATCCAGATTGGCAAGAGCGATTAGGTAAACCATGTACCGAAGAGTACGATAAGTGGATTAAAGATATTAGATGTGACTTACTTAACGGTAAGTATGGTACAGATATGAGACAGTATTTGGAGGATGTATGGCTACGCAAGAAAAAGTTATCCAAGAAACATTAAAACAACACGTAATGCAGTGCAGAGTTGATAGTGACTTTGGCTATCTCGCTGTGTTATCTGACATTCACGAGGGGTTAAATGACAGAGACTATTTCAAGAATGAGATTGAGTTCTTAAATGGTCTACCTGATAACGTGAAGGTTGTAATCGGCGGTGATGCAACTAACACGGTGACAAGAAACAGTAAGGGTAGTATCATTGAGGAAACCTTGAGTGGGGATAAACAAATCTATGCACTCGTTGATGACATTAAACCTTTGTATGATAGCGGTAAACTCTTAGGTATTATATCGGGCAACCATCCAGATAGAGTATACAGCGACACCTATATCAGCGTTGAAGGTGTGGTAGCCTCGCTCTTAGGTGACAGGAATTTGTACAAAGGTAGTCAGGGTATTGTGTACTTTAATGTCAACAAGAATTGCTACGTGCATTATATTATCCATAAACATGTAGTAAGACAGGATGCATACGATTATTTCAATGCTGATTGCGTATGGAAAGAACATAGACATGCACCACAAGCTACACCAAAGATTAGTATTCAGCATAATGTATTTGCTAAATGCCCAGTAGCTAGAACAGTATGGGAGATTAAGCAACCATCCTTTCAGGCGTACCCAGATTACGTTAAGAAGGGCGGCGGTCGCCCGTTACCTATGGGATATTTTATCTGTCAAATGAGTGGTGACACTAAGAATAGATTCTTAAATCCTATGTGGAATGAACAGTTAAAGTTAGCGATGGATGCTGGCATGACTATATAGGGAGGTGATTTATTGTCGGCACTAAAAGAGTACGGAGATAAACATTTCAACCGTAAGGATGGGAAAGCTGGTAGAAAAGGACGAAGCTATCAACGCTACGTCACTGACGACGACATTCAGGTGGTCGAACAGGTATCGGCTGGCGTACCAATTAAGACAGCAAGAGGTTCGATAGGAAAGACAGGCGGCTTAACTCAAGTGCAGAAAGAACTTATTGCGGATAAGCAAGAGGCAATGAGACAACAGTTCCTTGATGATAGCGCATTGATTTATGAGAACTTAAAAGACCTAGCCTTTAATGCACGTTCTGAACTTGTCAGGTTTAACGCAAGCAAAGACATCTTAGATAGAGCTGGACTTGCGGCACCTGATAAGAGAGAAGTTACGGAGAATAAATTTATTTCCACCGATAGTAAGATTACTTACGACTTGTTACAACGCTTTAAGACGCTGGAACTTGAGGGCGATAGCAACAACCCTAGTATCACGACGATAGAAAACAAATAAAAAAGGGGCGCAACTCATACGAGCTACGCCCCTTTTAGTGTGTCGTGTTTATGTATTAAATCGAGATAGGAATACCCACGACTGGTCGAATCCTAACTGCTTACATCGACTGAGAAACCATGTGTATTTATCTTGCAACGTTGGTATGCCATAGCCAGACATATCAGATAGTAAATTCATATTACTCAGGTTAGACATATCATATTGCTCACCTTGTAATGATTTACTAACAGACATGCCGAATACATACTGGGTGAAACAACAGAACACATACTCCCAGTATACATTCTCGTTACCTTTCACTTGCGTATTAGCAAGCAACCAATCGCGCGACATCTCTGCGATTGCTACCGTAAATTCATCGGAATAAATATCCATGCCGAAGTATGGCGATGTGTCTATACTACCATCTTCAAGACAAGCAAGGACACTAGTAGGTAAATTACCAAGATAATATCTTCCATCTTTCTTATCCTTTCCGTCAATAATATCATCGGCTATTGCAGACTTCCATCTCATTTGTTCTAGTCGATACCTATCATAACTGTTTTCCATAATCAATGCGAACACTTCTGTAGTTTTAGTTTGCCCTCGTCTTGCACACCTAGCAATAGCCTGTTCGTATATCCCTTTAGTCCAAGGGAACTCTGCGAACACAACTCTATGAGAGCGAACTAAATTAAGTCCGCAAGCAGCACAAGCTAACGAGCATAGGATAATATCGGCGTCACCATTCAGGAACTTCTGTACGTTCTGTTCCTTTTCTTTGTACGTCATACCACCATACACTACAGTGCTATTAGGAAACACCGCACTTAATACGTCTATCATTTGCCGATGATTAGCGAACACCACCAGCGGCTCATGGTGCGTATCGTAATCCCTTTGAATCCAGCGTACAACTAGAGGCAACTTACGTTTCATTACCTCAGTCTCTACCTTCTGTATGTTTGTGATGTTGACTGACGATAATGGAGCGTTAGCAAAACTACCTAGCGTAACTTCTGTTTTCTTAATCGGGTATGTTGGGCGGCGAATGTCACACCATCGACGACGACAAATAAAAGGTTCTATCTTTTCGTGTAGCTCATCGAGGTGGGCAAAGTTACAATAGAAAATGGCATTATCTTTTTCTACATTGGGGATGTATCGCCGTGTGTATGCATCAATACCACCGAACTCTGATAGCTTGCCACCAACGTACAATAGGCCTAACAAATCGTTAGGCCTATTCAGTATTGGTGTGCCTGTCAACATCATTGGATTACCAACTTTATCGACAAGACGTTTAGCTTCATACGTTCTACCAGCGTATACATTTTTAATCATGTGTGCTTCGTCAAATATTACCCCCTTAAAATTATACACATAATCACCAATCATATCTATCATGCGTCCTACTTTCTCGTAGTTAGTCACAATAATATCCCCCGTGTAGACGTCGGGTTTAACTGTTATGCCTAACCAGTCATTGAGTTCGCGACACCAGTTAGATTTAAGAGAAGAAGGACACACTACAATAAAGTGACAGTCGGTAGTTTGTTTCATGTACTCGATTGCTTGTGCAGTCTTTCCCATACCCATACTGTCAGCTTGTATGAAGGTGTCCTTTCTTTTCATAAGACTAACGCCATCTAGTTGGTATTTCTCTAGGAGCAAATACGAGTATCTACATGACGGTTACTTTCCTCGATAGCTTCGGCGAACTTCGGGTCTTGTAACAGGGCGGCATATCCTTTATCACGAGCTCTTGTCTGGATAAGTCCGAACGTAATCGGATTGCCTAACGTTGCTTCAGTAGACAGTTCCGTCAATACGTCAACGAACTGGATGATACTATGCATACGAGTTATACTCAGCGTACTTGCAAATGCTCGAATCTCTACCGTTGAAGCATTACTCAGGTTGACTACAGAATAATGGTCTGTAGTTCCACTGTATCTTTCGTACATATCCTGCATTGCTTCTTCGGTATCTCCTAATGTTCTTAACGTTGTAGAGATGGTTTTCTTTGTAGCAGATGGAGACATGTAGCTATGTGTCCAGTGGTCGAACGTTTCTTCCTCTCTATTCGCATAGAGTCTCAGCGCTTCCCTGTTCATGTCGCAGAATGTAATTAAGTTTGCAATGTGACAAGCTCCACCATTGTTTTCCCAATACTTTCTCGATACATGTACATGAATACCGCTACCATTACGAGCGTGATAACGCAACGTGCGGAGCCTTGTTAAAACATCAGTCCACAAATGTGTTAAGTGCCAACCAACAGTACATGGATGTGATACCAATTCCATACCGTTCGTCAATGAACCGTCATGTTTCGCATACAGTTCCTCATGGTTACGGCATACTTCTTTTGCATTGTCAGAACTTTCACCGCCATCCATAACTTCAAGTTCAATTCCGAAAAACTTGTGTGTGTTCTCGTCATTACCCTTAAAGAAGATAGGCTCTGGCTTGTAGAAATACCCATTGATATGAGTGCAATAGCGTTCAGTGAGAATGTATCCTCTAGGCGTGAAAGCAAGGTAAAGCGCACCATCTTCATCGTCTACCAGCTCCCACTGTTGTGTTTCGTGGTTCCATACTGCATACTCGTCGACAAAACCCTCTTCTTCACCAGGCACACGTACCCACCATTTTGACAACGTATACTCCCCATCACAACCGCATACGTCACAGCCATTTATGTGCAATACGCTACCATCTTCAATCGGAATATCCAGTGGATTACCATCGAAAAGAGTAGCCATACAACGGTCGCACATTGCTTTGTTGTATTTTTTCCCATCAATGAAATAGGTGAACGTATATCTATTACTTAACATAGTCTTTAAGTGGCATAACGGGCATTCTACGCACTGGATGAATCGACTATGCGTAAAGATGTCGAGTGCGCTTCGTGAAGCTCTTGGTGGAATATATACGGCATCATCCGCACGAATCCACGCGGAGTTTCTGCCGTCCCACCGATAGCTTTCCCCTTCGTACTTCATAAGACAATTCCGTATTGTGTTAAACGGAACATTTCTCAGCATGTTCATCACGAATCCGTCATCGAAGTTTCTGTACACCTTATTGCCATCTTCGTCAACGGACATTGAACGAAGCCACACAGAACGATGAACGCCATCTTTAGTCACAAAATTGTTTCTGAACGCTACCTCTCTTGTCGGTATTCCGTGGCACAGTGTAGGACGCGAGCCATACGTAAGAGTGTCACCGTTCAAGCAGTCTACGTACTCATCATCAATCGTATTGATGTTGTATGTATCAGACAATCTGCTACAGAACGCAGAAGGTGATACACCAAAGGCAGACATAATAGGGACTCTGTACTTACGTGTAAGTTTGCAACCGAAAATATCTTGGTAAACTGGCGTAAGGGTCATGTATACTTTGGTGCCATCCTCGTGAAGGACAAGCTGTCCGTACACCCCAGCTCGTGGATACGAAAACGTCGTGATCTCTTCGTTTCCAATAAGGAACACATGGGTTGAAAGCACTGACTCTATGACGTAGCTATTGTCGCCATGGAATACGAATCGCGAGTTCAAAAATGAACCGTATGGAACACGAATATCATTTGGACAGTTAATTGGTGGTCTTACGATTACATAATTACCGCCACGAACAGTTACCCAATACCTGTCCTCCGAGAGGCGCCTTGATGCATCGCTATCCCCAGTGCGATAAACAACGAGACAATCAGGTGCAACATCAGAGAGAACTACCTCAACAGTGTTACCAGTTTTCTCAAGATAAATCCAACGACCATTCGAGTCTCTTGTGATAATATCCAAATTCTTCGTAATACCTACCGAAAACTTTGGCATATCTAATGCAGGGACAATCGGACTAGTATCCGTCGTAGTTGGGCGTGTTCTCAATAACTCGTTCGCCAAATAGGGCCAGTTATGTTCGTACTCTTCGCGAGTACACCAAATGAAGTTATCTGGCAGGAACTGGTGCTGGTCAATACAATCCTGTACGTCACACAGAACAGTTCTGACGTTATGGCTCAATGAACGACTACGAGAACTAACAAGTCCGACTCCTACAATCCCATGTTCGTGTGGCATATTAGCCAAGGAGCGATGGAATCGGACATTCTCTGCGAATTGACAATATCTAGGCATGTATTACTCTCCTTTCTAATCACGCAATGACGTCAAAATCAACATCCGATATTGCGACGTCTACGCTGACACTATGTAACGAATCGTTGCTTTCCCATACGTCACTGAAGGTTTTCCCTTCGTAGACGTTGTAGAACTGTGCGAGAGCGTCATCTGCATACATCATACATTCGACCGTGAATGTCATAGAGTGTTCTCCTACAGCCGAGATATTGAGGTCGAGACCATAGACGTTATACGCTTCCAGATTGTCCAAAACAAACTGTTCATAGTCGTTACGGGTGTAACCAGCAAGTCCATGGTCTGATGGATTAAACGTAATCTTTGCGATGAAACTGACACAAGAGAATCCACCTTCCTCTTCTTTCACAATAGTGGCGCTTTTGGAATCTTTTGTGTCTTTCCTTTTCGATTCTCTCTTGGGTACGGTTGTGTTCGTGTTATAACCGACGTGATAGTATCCGCAAGTATCGTAATACCCACCACCGTAGGCGTACGATTTCCACAGGCTTTTATCGTAAGAGTAAGAGCCGTTGGAATACTGAGCACCACTGACTGTACTCGTGATGAATTTCCCCATTGTAACGACTTCGTGGTCATTCATGATAGCCATTCTGTCGCCATCAATAGTCGATTCAATCATCACGTCGATAACTGGGTCGAAAAGGTCAACATGTTTCCGAACCAAATGGTCGAGAACTTCTTTACCAAAGACCATTGTATCAGAGAACGGAGACTTCATCCCTTCTTTAGGCGTGTAATCAGTCAGCACACCGTTATGAGCGTAAGCGACTGGAACTTTAATCTCAGTCTGCATCATTGTCTTGAAATCGTTTGCGACTGGGAATGGATGGCAGCACGCACCACTTACCTTACCAGACGTAGCGATTCTGAAATGGAGCACTCTATCAACGTCTGTAGGAAGAGTTTTCAGGAACTTAAAAAAGGCCTTCTGCTTCATGAAACCCTTTTTGATGTGGACTTTACCACCATCCTGCCACATTACACCTGCTCCATCGGGATTATTCTTGAAACAGTTTTTCAATTCGCCATTGTTAAACGGCAGACCCTTCGGATAAAAAGCGATAACGCACATAAGCACCTCTTTCTGCTACTTCTGTAGCCACTAAATACTACCCCTACTAAATAATGGGGCTATTAGTATGGGCAACAGAGTTACCTACACTCAATAGGCTCACTATTCTTCGTCTGCTAATGTAATGTCTTTTTCTGCGTTCGGGCCGTCCTCATAGTATTGTCCGTTGGATGTAAAGCAGTCATAATACCCAAAATATACAGGGTTTTCTACCCACATTACTTCGATTGGAACAGTGTTTTCCATAGGGTAAACTTTCGTTACAATACCGAGACCAAACTCACGAGAACGGACTTTATCTCCTACGTTGAATTTAGTTTTAGTCATTTGTCACCCCCGATTACCAATCGTCTCTAAAAAATCAACCAATACAGAATTAAGCCACCAATAATAAAAGGCAATGCACGAAGAACAGCGGTGCACACTAAAACAATCAATGTTCCAATAAGGCACACCAAGCCCTCAAACCAACTCATACAGTCACCTACTTTCGTAACAATAGCCTATCTCATCAGTAGTGGTGGGCTAGTTCCACTAGACAAGGGGATAACCCCTTGTTTCGATTACTAGGGATTCCCCTAGCGTACATCATTTACCAATCGTCATCTTCGTCATAATCATCATCTTCGCGATAGTTGTAGTCGTTAGATGCATGAGTATCCTTTGGCGGTTCATACATCAGGTTGGCTGCGATTGGATTACCAAGCTCCAGCAGCTTGTTGTGCATAGACTCGATACTCATATCGTAACTATCTGTATCTGCTAATGTCCATAAGGCATCAGCAAAATCCAGAATATTACGCATATCCTCAGCTTCCAGCGTAGAGTTGAAAATTCTCAACTCCCACGTTCTGTAAGAACAGAAGTTGACAGCCTGGTATCTAGTATTGTCAACCCGAATATTGGATGTATATTCCCATCCAAAAGCACTATAGTCGCCGTTTTTGATTTCATCAAGGTATTCGTCGATGTCATTGTAAAACCGATATGGAGTTCCACACCAATTATCCCACTGACTCTGAGAACGACGTGCAAATCGACGAATAGTGTCCTCGTTTTCTGTGATAAACGCCAATGCGTTTACAGCCGCTTCAAATGGATGATGAAGCGACCGGCGATTCACATGTACATGAATCCCAGCTTTATCATACTCGTTGAAATCGGTCTGCTTATAGTCGGCATTCCGAAGCAACTTAAAGAAATCTTCCCAATCAAGTCCCCTCAGCAGACTCATGGTCATTGGAGACGTTACCATCTCGAAATGATTGCCCGCTAAAGAGCAATCGTCTTTAACCTTAAACAAGTCTTCGTTAATACTATCGAACGGCGAGAAAAGTTCGTTGATAGCATCGTAAGCGGTCTCTTCATCCACGTAGGAGTGATGAGCATAATCGCATGCCTCAATTTCGACACCGAAATGGCGTCTCTGACGACCATCATCCAAAAGGGAGCAGTTTCTCCCTGTAATGATTCTCCCCAGTTTGCTTGAGAAATTAGCGAACATAAGGTCTGTAGTGTTTGGCATAATTAACCCCTTTCTGCCAATACGTTAGCGTATGTATTCAGTCCATGGACTACGCTATCGTAAGTGGGCGGTACGCCCATAATATCGGCTAACATATACATGAAGCCTGGAATAGAGTATTTTGTACGAGACTTTCCGTCTCGTACAATCACTCTGTTGTATGCAACGGTCGCCGTTCTAGTGCGAACGTATCCGTTACGGTCAATAAAATAGCTATCTGCACAACCGTGCAGAATAGCCTTAACGAAAGAAAGTTTGGAGTATTTCATAGAAATACCCCCTTTCTTACTGGATAGCAGAGAGCATGCTTACTACATGCTCTTTAATGGCTTCGGTGATTTCCTCAACGGAAGCGTCTTTCATTTCGGCCGCTTTATCTGCGCTGAGCTTTTTCAGCGTAGCGAGCAGCTTCTTCTTAGCTGCGTCATCGGCAGACTTCCATGCTTTCATTGGCATGGAGAGGTCAAAACGATAGATTTTGCCTTCATACTCGAGGCCAGACGTATGAGCGATGAACGCTTCATACGAATCACCAGCGGCATGACCACGACCATCACGGGCATACTGACGTGTTTCTTTCGTCAGTTCTGCTACTAAGAATAACTTTCCGTCTCTCTTTTCAATTTTTGCGTTTGCCATGATAATGGCTCCTTTCTGCCCCAATGGGCAAAACATATTTTTTGAGGGAAGCTCCCCATGGAATAGGGCTGTTTATGGCACAACCCTTTAGAAGCCTTAGCGAGAACGAGAATTGGAAATTGAATACGTTATTGCGTCTGAAATCAAATCTTATGCACGATGAACGTTATTCTTCCCATAAAGCTCCTTCTTCTCTTCGAGATAGTAGTTATTCACTTTCTGCATCTGATAGCATTCGTGAACAATATCGAAGTGAAGTAATTGAAGCTCCACATCCAAAGCAGCGCATGCGTTCACTAACGCAATCAGTGCTGAGGACATACCAGTGACTACACAAAAGAGTGTGTCACCAAAGCCGTAGTACGGCTTAATCTTTTCCAGGATATCTTTCTTCATCCCATACATATCCATGGGATTAGTCAGACACTTGGGAAATAACCCACCCATATTAGCGATGGGATTATCGTGCCGAGATTGGCACAACTGCCATACGGGGGCATCTACTTCCACAATGCTCCCAACGGTGAATTTCTGCGCTTGTGTAAGCGTAGTGGTGACAACGCCACCGATTGTCACAAAAAAGTGACTGTTCTGACAGCCAGTAATGGGGTATTTCTGACGAATAATGCTCATTATTTTCACTCCTATCTCAACACTGTATTAACGAAGAGATGTGCTGCTGCACAAATGGCCATACCAGACAACGAACCGATAAGAAGAAGCATAAAATTATCGTTATGCTCTTCAAGAGAGATTTTGGTTTTCTTTCTCATGTTTCTCACCCCTTTCATAATAACACAGGAATTAAATAAATGGAAGTGGGCTTTTATTAGAAAAACACCCACTAGAAAAACTGAATACACTACCAAGTATTGGTTTAGGTGTACACTCACTGTTGCTCACTCACCCAGAACAACCAGGGTTTACTAATAACTTATCCGTAGGCAGATTTGGAGAGTATGCTCCACCCCTACTGTTTGGGCATTATTAGTTGGCTCTGTTGACGTTCCCTTATGACCTTTATAAGGGCTATCTCAAGCTCTCATCCCGAGTCTGTCTCCAGTACTAGTTATCTCTCGGGATATTTAGTTGTCTGTCGTTGGTTGACGGCTTGTCAACTTTCGACAAATCATCGTGTCAGGTCAAGTGCACAAAAGCCCCATCGGTAGATTGTCAACCTCCCAGTTTTCCCCATAGTTTCGTGCACCTGCACTACGCACTAGTGAGGATAAGTCATACGAAGAAGTGGCTAGATATAAGGGCAAAAAGTCCGTGTTTCTTCGTGGGAAATCGAATTTAATTCGTGAGTGAAAGCTGGCGGAAAGCCTAATGTAAAACGAAGAACAAGCAAGTTGTTCTAAACATTTTCCTAAACGGAAAACGGCGAAAGATTATTTATTAGCCCACCTTTTAAGTATTAGTATATAGGGAGTAGCAGTATATAGTAGTATAGCGGTATACGAGTAGGAAGTTGTGATTGTAATTAGTTAGCCATATTCAATTATTTATTATATTATGATTATGTTGTGGTTTTCCTCTACGACTATGTGATTGCCGATTCTGAATCCAAAAAAGCCTAAAAATACCCTAAAAACCTATGAAAAACCTATTCCTATTCCTTCTCCTCCTATATACCTTCCTCACCCTGCGTGGCACGTGTACACTGCCTCATGTCTATCCCTAGCCTAAGAGCTGGCCCTACGCACGAGACGCGTCGCGCGTTATAGTCAGCGGGAAAAATTGGTAGAAGAATGGCTGAGCACAGAAGAAAAATTTTATTTTTTATAGACACGAAAAAAGGGGCGTTTCCGCCCCTCTCTCTTGCTGGCTTTACTGTTTCTGTGCCAGCAACGCCATGATGGCGTCCAGTTGTTTCCGCATGGCGTCGATTTCCGCCTGTGCGGATTTCCGCCCCGTCTGGCGTTTCACAACGTCCCCCGTCGCATTTACGACGGTAAACACATGAGACGCCCCGCGCCCCGCATAGATAAACGGGGCAATTCCGTCGAATTTGACGACGTTGCCACTTGCGGTGGGGAATTGTTTCGCCCCGTCTAACGGCACTACCATGATAGCCGTTGTCACGTTCCCCGCTTTGGTGGGGAAACGCTCGTCCACCGCAATGACAACGGACGTTTTATAGTACGTCACGCCGTCGGCGTCACCTACCTTAATCGGCTTTTCAGCCGTCACCTTACCCAATTCGGGTAACTTTGCAACCTCAATACTACGTTCGATATTCCCCATAAAACCCGATTTTTCAATAGTAGCCATGATAGCCTCTCTTTCCCGTCACTCTTGTGACGAATAACTTTTGGAAAGGATTGATTTGTTCCTTCCTTCTGTATCATTTTATATAGTTAAGTGCACAACATGGGCGTGCAGCCCTCATGCCACCCCCTACCCCTCCCCCACGGGGGTGGGGCTTCAGTCTGACGCACCCGCGCTCGCTCGTGGCCGCGTAGATGCAAGTCTCAAGAAAAATATAAGTCCCTATCTACATACGTTCTCAATTCTCAAGAAAAATATAAGCTCCTACCTACATATTCCTTTATCACACTAAAGGAATCTCCATATCTCTCTCTATCTCTCTCTTCTTATATCACTTAGGAGGTGTAAAATGTATACTTATAAACCTAATAGTGTGTGTAGCAAAGAAATTTCCTTTGATATCGAGGGCGGTAAACTCAAAAATATCTCTTTTGTCGGCGGTTGTCAGGGAAATTTATCTGCCATCGCTAAACTTTTAGACGGAAAAGACGCCAAAACCACTGCAATTATGTTTCTAGGACACAAATGTGGGACAAGAAACACAAGTTGCATGGATCAATTCGCCCGTTTTATCCTAGAAACCTTAAAGAAAGGGGTGTAAAACTACCATGAGTCAGCTAGAAGAGCTGCAAAAAGCGTACGAAGCAGCGAAAAATAACCTAGTTGCCTTCAGAAGACTGTTCCTACCACTGGATGATGACGTAAAATCCCCTTGGTATCACTATAAATGGAGTGAAATCCTGCTAGATGGTGATTCCAACTACGCTGTAGAAGGATTTCGACAGTCAGCAAAGTCTTCTATCGTACTCAGAGCATTCCCACTCTACTGTCTTGTGTTCCCAAACAAGAAAAGACAGTATGTAGTTCTTATTAAAAGTACACAGAGGGGTGCTAACGCACGACTAAAAGAAATCGCAGACGAATATCTGCACAATTCCCTACTGAATCTGAACCTTCGTAAAGTAAATCAGCAAAGTCAGGACGTATTTGAAGTAGAAGTCTACACTGGTGAAGAGGTTGACGGGGTAAAACAGACAATGACTATTCATATGGAAGCATATGGTAAAGGTTCTTCTGTCCGTGGTCTTAACTGGCATGACCTTAGACCTTCTATTGTAGTTATCGACGACCCGCAGGACTTGGAAGACTCTATGTCTGATACCGTACAGGATAAAGACTGGGATTGGTTTCTGTCTGATATCTTCTCCCTTGGTAAAGACTGTCGTATTTTTATGATTGGTAACAACCTTGGTGCTAAATGTATCATCGAACGTGTAGCATTACAGCCTGATGAACTGAACTTTACGTTTATGCGTGTACCTATTCTTAATGAAGCAGGAGAAAGTAACTGGCCAGAGATGTTTCCAGTAAACGATATCGCTAATGAACGTGATAACTTTACTAAACTTGGTAAGTTGGACATCTGGGAACGAGAGAAAATGTGTATTGCATTGTCTCCAGAGATGGCTATCTTCAAAAAGAAATACTTCCGTTACTTCGATTTGTCTAAGTTCGACTGGCATAACTGTAATATCTACATCACGATGGACTTAGCTGTTAGTAAAAAGGAGACTGCCGATGATACTGTTGTACTGGTTACTGCTGTCAATTCTGCTAACCAGTGGTTCCTTATTGATTGCACTGCTGAACGCATGGATCCTTCTGAGTCTATCAATGTTCTGTTTGATTATGTATCCAAGTATCACCCTGTATCGGTGGGTATCGAACAAGTGGCCTTTCAGGCGGCGATGAAGCACTTCGTAGAGAAGGAAATGCCTAGACGTAACATTTGGTTCTATATTGAGAACCTTGCCGCGAAAGAAAAGAAGGAACTTCGTATCCAGTCTGCACTACAGCCAAGATTCTCACAGGGGTCTATCTGGTTCCCTGTTGGTATGGACTGGGTTACTAAACTACAGGAAGAACTTCTGACATTCCCGAAAGGGTTACACGATGATATTCCAGATGCCTTGGCATATGTAGACCAGATTGCAACAGCTCCTTTGTCTGCTTGGGAGAATGTAGCAGATGATGACATCGAGCTTGCGGGTGGTTTGTAATTCTTATATGTCTAGGAGTCACGAAAGGAGGTAATATAAATAGACCCTGAACAGATTACTGATATCACTGACTTGAATGATAACATTATTGAAATCGTTAAGTCTGATATCAAAGAAGCAGAAGATTACCAGAATGCCGTCATTATTCCTACCATGAAGGAGCGATACCAGATTTACTTTGCCGATAAGGAATATTACAAAAGAATGTTCCCAAAGCTCAGTAAAACATCTTCCGTAGTATCTACCGATGTAACAGATACTATCGAATGGGCATTGCCATCCCTCATGAAGGTATTCACTGGCGGCGATGATGTAATCAGTATCTCTGGCGTAGATGCACAAGATGACCATAACGCAGAGATTATGCAAGACCTTATTTCTTTCCAGTTGCAGAGACAGAACCACTTCTTCCCGATTCTGTATAACTGGATGAAAGATGCCCTTATTACTGGTCTTGGTGTTGTTAAATGTTACTGGGACAGAGAGGAGGGCTATGAACCTGTACAGTGTGTCCTCAACTTTCAGAGCTTGCAAGCCCTAATTAACACTGGCGTAAAGGTCGAATCTATCTCTGCCCCAGATAAGTATGGCGATTATACTGTTGTTTACGACTCCACATTTTATTTGAAGAATGCTCCAAAGATTGAAAACATTCTTATTTCCGATTTCTTATATTCGCCAGACGCAAAGACTCTTGACGAAGCAAACTTTGTTGCCCACAAGAAACGGGTTACTATGTCTTACCTCAGAAAGATGGAGCAACAGGGCGTATACGCTAACGTCGAAGAGGTAAAGCCAGAGCATTGGCACTCCAAGTATGGGCTTGATGAAGCTGATACTGAAATGGAAGAAGTGCTTGGCGACCAGTATTACGGTTTCCACTCCGCCGCCGAAGAAGCTCGTGAAGAGGTAACTCTATACGAGTGCTACACGAAGATTGATATCAACGGTGATGGCATTCTTGAGGATATGATTATCACACTGTGTCAAGACCATATCCTGCGTTGCGAACCGAACTATATGGGTAGACATCCATTCTTCGCGATTTCCCCAACACAAGACCCACACCGCATTTGGTCTAAACGTTCTTATGCCGAACTCGTAGGCGAAATCCAGAATCTGAAGGTGGCGCTGATTCGTCAGATTATCCACAACCTAGCGCTGACGAATGACCCCAAAATGATTCTGGCACCAGACGCAATCAATGTTGATGACTTCAACAAAGGTCGTGCCGTCATTCGTAAGAAACCAGGGTACCAGATGAATGACGTTGCGATGTCTATGCCTGTCAACCAGATTGCTCCTTATACATTCAACTTCCTTGAATGGACTGAAGGACAGAAGGAACAGCGTACAGGTGTCACGCGATATAACCAAGGTCTTGATGCTTCCAGCTTGAATAAAACCGCAAGTGGTATCAATGCCATCATGAACGCATCCAATCAGCGACTGGAGCTTATTGCTCGTATGTTTGCTGAAACAGGTGTATATGAACTATATCGTTTTCTTATATCTTTGAACCAAAAGTTTATCGATCAAAATACTGTTATCCGACTAACAGGGGAACCGATGGAAATTAAACCAGATGACTTGTCTGGCTCTTTCGATTTGATTGTAAACGCTGGTCTCTCCATCCAGAGTAAGGAAGCTATGAATACCCAGCTTCAGACGCTCATGACCGCTATCATGCAGGTGAACGCCGCAGGTGTTGCAGTTGCAACTCCCCATAACATCTACAACATCGTTAAGCGTTGGATGGAAAACATGGGTATGAAAAATACAGGTGACTACATTACTGACCCTGTTGTTACGCAACAGCGTGCTATGCTCGAAGCGCAGGTTATTCAGACTACACTTCAGACTCTCCCCCCTGATATTGTGGCTTACTACTTCCAGTATGGCTCGTTACCGATTCAGATTCTCTACTCACTCCCCCCCTATGTGCAGGTAGTATTCTTGAATCATACATTACCGACAAACACTAACAACACTGGTCAGAGTGCAGTGCCTATGCAGAACGCATCTGCACCACAAGGAGCAGGAGGGGCAGTTACTTCCACTGTGCGACAAGGCAGTGACGCCCTCTCTCCAGACAAACAAATTGGTCAGCAGCCCGCGGATAACAGGGTTCCTAACGGGGCTCCTGCTGAACCGACTAATGGAGTAGGAGGTTATTAATGGCAATCAATTACACGAGGCGTATCCCTCGACAAGATAACATCCAGAGAGGTCAGGCGGCTACAGCTCTCGCCAATTCTTATAATATCGCAGCTGGCAGACAGCCAGACGCCCCTATGTCTGAGTATGACCAGGAGCGAGAACGGCTCCGTAATAAGTTTCAGGCACCGTTGCACGATAATAGCAACGCTTGGGTACAGTCTGCTAACCGTGGTCGTGCCGCTATTGATAGCGGTAATGAAATGAAGCCGACACCAGCAGCAGGTTCTTATGAATTTGCTACACGTACTCTGCCGTCTGGCACTCCTAATGCACCGCTGACATATGCAAACACTGGTGATACTATCAACGATAAAGGTATCCAGCTTATGAAAGATGCAGGATGGACAGATGAACAAATTGCTAACCGCGATAATACAGGAGTGAACTGGGGTTTCCATAAATACCTTAGTGACAACGGTGGTATTGACCACACACAGGCAGAGTATGAAGCGTATGAAAGGGAGAAGCGTCGTAAACAGATGGAGTACGAAGCGGCTATGCGCCAGAACTATGGGCCAGTAGCTACTCAGGATGCTATGGCACTTGGCGTACCTGACGACTCTGGTTCTACTGGCGGCTTCGATATGACGGGCCCGTCCGTAGCAGACTTCTATTTTCTTGATAGTCAGGGATATAATGATGCTCCTAGCAGCCCTGCCCCAGATAATAACGGTGTTTATGTACGCGATAGACCTAATCACGAAGCACTGAACATTAACCCGTGGTCTAATCTAGTGGCATACAATCAGAGCCTTCGTTAGTTTTCTTATACAAATAGCGATACGGGTTTAGCCAAGCGGTGAAGGCGGTAGGCTTTGACCCTACAATACGCTGGTTCGATTCCAGCAACCCGTGCCAGTTAGTTTTCGTCAAAACCGTGCAAAACCTCGTTATTTAACGAACAAATTTTGCATGGCTATTGACGTATATATATTTTATTGCACCAACCTTTACGGAGTGCAAAAGGAGGAATTTATGGAAGATATTCAGAACGGAATGCCAATGCCAGAACCAGCTCAGGAACCTGTTCCTGCAACACCTGCACCAGTAGATAATCCAGACGTGCAGACTGCACCACAGGGCGATGACGCTGACGAACCTGCATTCGGTATTGACGAGAATGGTGACATCACTTTCGCTGACGCCTTCTTCGGAGGCCCAACAGACGACTATTATGATGAACTAGAACCCGCCCCAGAACCGCCGCAGAATGCACCACAGCCACAGCCCCAGCCGGAAATGCAGACTGTCCGCGTAGATGGACAGGATGTACAGGTTTCCATGGACGAAATGCGTAATGGTTATATGCGACAGGCTGATTATACTCGGAAGACACAGGAACTCGCAGCTCAGCGTCAGGCTCTCGAACAGCAGCGACAGATGATGATGCAACAGTTTGCGAACAACCCTCAGCTCCAGAATCCTCAGCCCCAGCAGCCGCAGATGAGTCCAGAGGAAGCACAGCAGCGCGCTATGGCTGACCAGAGAGCATACCTCGACCAGGTTGATACTTATTGTAAAGACCGAGTTAAGCAGCTCTTTGGTGAAGATTTTGACGAATACAACAGTAAGCATATGGCAGCATATGTCAACGAAGTGGGTAATGTCAAGGCAGCCACCCTACAGAGGGTTAATGAGATGAAGCAGCAGGAAGCTGAAAAGGCAGCTGCTTCTCAGAGAATCGCATCGGTAACTGCTAAGTATAGACAAGACCCCAACTTCGACACGATTAACCAGCTTGCTCTGAGTAGTCTCCAGAATCTCCCGTACAAAATGTACGTGGAAGTACAGGACGCTCTCAAGACTGGTAACGCGGAAGTGCTTGACAATTACATGCAGGCCGTATCGAATATGTACTATCATCGTGGCAACCAGCCACAGCAAGCTCCGCAGCCTATGCCTCGACCTGTACAGCCGCAGGTACGTCCACCGTATGTCGAACCGACAAATAACCGTGGTGCAATGCCACAGGCACAGAAAACAATGGACTACGCTGCGCTTGGTCAGATGACTAACGACCAACAGGCGGCATACGTATCTAGGTTTGCGAAAGAGCTTGGCGTATAAATTGAAAGAGAGGTAACAACTCAATGGCAGTAGGTATGCCAGCTACAGGTGCAGCAGCCCCACATAATAAAGGTTCTGCCCTTCGCTCTTATAACGTCGTTGGTACTGTTAGAGATATGTCCGATTTCATTACCAACCTCGACCCAGATAAAACTAAACTTACTCAGATGTTTGGCAAAACGTCTGTAGTATCCACTAAACATGAATGGCTGAGAGACTCCCTCCGTCCGGCAATGGTCAACAAGCATCCTGAAGTTATCAACTTCGATACCACGGAAACCGTGCCAAGACGTTGGATGTACAACACCGTTCAGCAGTTCATGCACGGGTAAATGTTTGCCCGTATAAAAGTTATCCATATGCAGGAAACCCTTAAAGCCCTTCTTACCAAAGTGTAAAAATAGAAAGGATATGTATCATGAATAGGAAACCCGCAGATAAGACGTACGCTTATTTACTCGGTTGCTACTTTGGAGATGCTAGTGTTGTCAAAAGAGGAAACACATATGCATACTCATTTGAATGTATTGATAAAGAATTTATTGATAAAGTTGCTGATTGCTTATCACGTTTTATCAGTAGAGACGTTCGAGTCCATCAAAGAACGGGGACTAATAAATACTATCTTCAAGTATGTTCTAAAGACTTTAAAACATTCGTTGACGACACTGCTGGATGTAGATATATTCCAGACTATGTGTATCAATGGGACAAAGAGTTGAAAAAAGAGTTTTTAGAAGGTGTACTTGATTCTGATGGCTGGGTCTCGCAGCGTTCCAATCCAAATGGTAATACAAGATGGATGATGGGATATGGAACCACGTACTCTTGGACATACGACATAAAAAGGATGCTACAATCCCTTGGTGTTTCGTGTGGAAAGACAAGAGAAATACAAACAAAAAACAAAGTACAACTGAGTTTCACCATGAACCTAAAGTCATTTATAGAATCTGGTTTAAAGTTTAATATTGTTCGTAAACAGAAAAGGTTAAATAATTACCGTGAAAAGCGTATGAAATCCCAACGACTATACGATAACACCGATTAAGTATAATATAGTCTGATCTCATATGAAAGTATGAGCTAACACAAATGATAACATCTCTGATATCACTCAGGCTATCAAGAAGTACGGTGTCCGTGACGAAGTAGCGTACCAGTTCGTTAAAGCAGGTAAGGAAATTGCGGGCGACCTTGAATACGCTATCGTAAATAACACTACTGCAACCCCGATGTCTGAAAACGTTGCTGGTACTTTCGGTGGTATCCCGTACTTCCTTGAAGACGAACTGAAAGGTGCAACCGTAGCTGCTGGTGTGTTCACTCTGAATGACCACGGCTTTGTAAATGGCGACGCCCTCATCGTTCGCGGTGGTACTGAATGTAAAGAAAACGTTGCCTACTACGTAGCAGTTAAGGACGCTAATACGTTCTACCTGTACGATAGTCCAGAAGGTGCTATGAACTCCGTCAAGTATGACGCGAATGGTCATGGTGTTTCCTCTGGTGAAGGTAAGGTTGAAGAAGCTGCGATGACTTCCCTCACCTTCCAGAACTGCATTGATGCAGCGAAGGATGTCGCTAAGGGTAATCTTACGTTCGACCTTCTGAACGATGCAATGCAGCTGACTTGGCAGCGTGGTGGCGACCCGACCGTCGCTATTATGTCCGCACGTAACAAACGCGGATGCGCTGACTTCACTCAGGGTGCACTGCCGATTCGTCAGGCAGGTGACAAGAGTATTACCACCTCTCTCGAAATCATCGAGACTGACTTTGGTTCTCTTCGTCTGGAAGCCCACCGTATGTACTCTGACGATGTGGTTGACCTGCTTGACCCGCAGTATTGGAAACTTGGCTACCTTATTCCGTTCCATACTGAAGAGCCGCCGAGAGTCGGTACTTACAAGGAAAAGGTAATCACTGGCGTAGCATCTATCGAATGCACTGCACCGAATGCTAACGCTCGTATTAAGAACCTGACTGGTAAGGTTAATCCGAAACCAGTTGTCGTGGAGACCATTACTCCAACCGTTGCACCGTAACGAAGGTTCTCGTATAGAAGATTGGGGAGCCACTAGGCTCCCCTTTTTTCTTATATCAAAAGGAGATAACATGAGTAATAACATTGTAAGACAAGACGTCGATGTCGATAAACATGGTAACTGGTCACTGACTAACACTTGGGATGCAACTGATATTATGCGTTCCTGCTACGAGGATAGAAAGAAAGACCCGTATCTTGGGAAGCATAAAGGTGGGCGAAGGCTTGGGCGTATCCCCTATGAATGCTGGAACGACCCGACAGAGCTTACACTCCAGTGTGCTAAAGAAGCTATGGCGTGTGGCGACCACGAGAGTTTCAATAAGTATATCAAACAGTGGCTGAAGGACAACCCAGAGTTTATGACAGTTGACCACATGTAAGGAGGAATTATGGAGTACATTCGTGCAAGAAGGTTGTCCAATGACATCCTGATGGGACTCAACGAATTGTATAATCGTAGTCACTCTGATGAAGAACTTGTGACAGCTATTAACCATGTACTAACATATGTGAATCTTGAACTTGTTCGGCTTGACTCTCCGTATGTTAAAAAGGAAGTAGCCGTTAAAGCACGTAAGTATGGCGTAGAGTTGCCAGACGATTATATCAACTTCTCTGGGTGGCTGTCTGACGAAGAGCTGTCGGAAGGTGAACGTAAGAAAATTAAGTGGCACATCCGTGGCACAAAGATTTACACCGACACCGACGACACTATGGTTTATTTTAGACACGTTCCATTGATTCATCACTTGGATGAAATTATTGAACTTCCTTATTTCTTTTATCTTCTCTTGGTTAGATTGTGCATTGGCTATATCAACGGCTCTATCTCTGACGACGATATTGCTAACGCCGTTTCCGCTGAGACCAATGGTCAAGCCAATGACTATGAAATCACAAGAGAACTTCCATTCTATTTGTAAAGGGGTGATTGAATGACAGTAAACCAACTACTGATTAAGGTACGTCAGAAACTTAACGATATGTCCAAGTTGAAATACTCTGACGAAGAACTCATCTATTGCCTTAACAACGCCATTGATACGGTGTCTCTTGAGTGTTCGGATAGTAAAACTCCAGAATTTGTTAAAGAGTTTCAAATTGAAGCTGGGCAGACAATGGAACGTCCAAGTGATTTCATTGAGTTTGTGGGGCAGTATCCTATCGCCTTTACTGAAGAAGGGGAGACGGTAAATATGGAATTGTTAGACCAAGAGTATCCATGCCCTATGATTGTTCGATATTTCGCTATGCGTCCGAAGATTAAACTTCTGACAGACAAGGTTTCATTCTATAGAGACTGGCAACTTAAACGCCTTATTGATGCTACTGTCCTTGAGGCAGACCCTATGCAGGGACAGGCGGAACAGGGGGCTGGTAGCTAATGGCAGATAATCCAGGGTTGCCTACGGATACCGAGAACCCATCCACTACATTTACTGGAATTACTGGCGAACAATTCTTAACTCAGTACGCAATTAGACAGCGAATCTCAGATGCTATCGAAACTGGTTATACAGATAACGAGCTTCTTGCATACATCAACGACGCTATCAATATGGCATGGGGTATTATGATTCAGATGGACTATGATGAGATTGCTGGATACCTAACGATGAACGAGCGTAAGATTGAAATCCCAAAAGATTATTGGATGCCAACTGGTAAACCTCCAGTACAAAGACATAATCATATGTTGTACTGCTATGGCGATTTACCGTGTACGTTCAGGTACTGGACAAGACCGAAGTTTCTCCGTACACTGCAGGATACGTTGCCGCAAGGTATGGCCTGGTTCAATCCTGCTTTACTGAATATGGTGGCGCAGATGGTAGTAACATTGGCTATGCAGAATCATGGATTTGATATGGGAGCCGAGATGGACTTCACGACCAGTATCGCCAAACTGCTTCCGAAATGAGGTGAATAAATGGCAACAGACTTCAATAAACAAGCAGCTAGGCTTGTAGCAGCAATTCCAACAGACTCCCAAGGTGATGGTCGTAAGTTTGCTGATGCAGTTCGTAAGTCCTTGAACTATATCGCGACCTATGCTGGTACTGGCAATGGTTCTGGTGGGGGAGGTGGTGGTGGCGACACTACTGTTACCACTATTAGTAACCAGTTGTCAAACGTAAAGATGACATATGAAAGGTCTGGTGACTATTATAATCTGATAGTTACGTGGGAGACTGGCAACTTTAATGATGCTCGTGTTTATAAGTATGCCTTGTTAAACCTTCAGCAAGCTCCGCAGAAAGGTGACACATCTGTAAATTGGAACCAGGTAGGGTCACGCATTTACCAGTCAAAAGATGGCGCGACAACTGCTACCATTCCAAATGTGTTACCTGGATATCGCTATAGGGTGGTTGCTATTGGTGTTACTGATGATGGTAAACGTTCTGAAGAAAGTAAGGCACCTAGTGCCATTACATTCATTCCAGTACAAGTTAGAGATACGACACCGCCAGCGTCGTTGACCACTACGGCGACTGCAAAAGGTCTTCTAATCGAATGGACACAGCAGCCGAACGCCTTTTATACGTATACAGAGTTACGTGATGGTAATAATAATTTCGGCGTTGATGACGGGTTACTGACTAGATCTCGTGGCAAGTCTTACTTGTATGTACCTAAAGAACGTAATGGTACAATCTATGCAGCCAACTTTGGTATTAGCGAGAAATACTCTACGTCTCTTGATTCATCTTATTCGTTCCAGCAGTTGACTACACCAGAGGCACCTACTGTAACGGTTGACACCGACGATAACGAAGACCAGTATAAAATTACGGTTGCGTTTAAAGCACCTACGTACGGTCTCGGGACTAACGTGTATATCAACAATGTAAAATTTACAGTTGATTATACACAGCATTCCTTCACCTATTACACAACGAAAGAACACGACACCATTAGTTTAACGTACTTCGACTGTATCGGTGAGTCCAATCACTCTACTTCTGTAGCTATTGATGTAAGTAACCCACGGCATTCTGACTTAAATACATTCATAGATATTCATAGTAACAGGATAACAAGCAAAGATATTACTACTAACGATATTAACACAAAGTCTTTACATAGTAATACTATCGAGGTAGACTCTCTTACTATCAACGACACTATTGTAGCCGATGCCGTAGAGTCTAATCGAATCAAAGCAAAAGAGTTGAGTGCAGATAGCGGTTCTATCCGTGACTTCACTGCTGACACTATCAATGCAGTTGATGCTACATTAGGGACGGCTGATGTTAGTACGCTAACGTATATGAACATGTCCCCGACAGATGGGGCTGATGGTATGATTACCGCAAACCGTATTATCAGTAACGGAACTATCAGCACTACCGGAGAGGTAGATGCCAATAAGATTGTATTTACAGTTAATGATAGCACCACAGAAAACCCCAGTGTTGGGAAAGAAACATGGCAAGATAACGGCTCAGAAACTTATGGTCTTGTACTAAGGGGTAGAAAGACATACTTTAATGGCATTGGGAAAGAAAACAAAGCATGGATTAACAACGAAGACGGTAGCGCGTATTTTGCTGGCAATGGCACCTTTGATGGTAGTGGTCACTTCGGAAATGGAGTTACTATTGATGGTGACTTAAATGTAAATGGTGCAGTATATGGTAGTGGAGGACTTGGGGCACCGTACAATAAAAACAATTACCATGACATAGTGAGTTCATCTTTTGACTACAGCAACGGATACGTTTATAATAATAACCCATATATTTACTTAGGAAAGATGAAAACAAGTATTCATTGTCGCCAGAATTGCATAGGCGATACTTATGGAGCCGTAATCAGTCCGATGTTTCCGAATGGAACATACACATTATCAGATATTATACAAAAGCTATTAGAGAATGCGGTCAAAGTTGAACAGGTTAGAATTGGGACGTGGACGGACTGTGACTGTGACTGCTCGGATTGAGGTAATAAATGAGATACATTTTATGGAGCGGAGGCTTTGATAGCACATATTTACTATGTAAATGTGCCAGAGAAACAAGCGAGGAAATTCAACCAATTTATATTATATTCCCAGAAGCAGTAGCTAGAGGAAGTGCAGCAAAAGAAATGGAAGCACAAGACGAACTGTTGCCATTGATTAAGATACAAGACGGCATTCAAGCGACTATTTTAACACCAGTTCGTATTAAAGAGGAAGATTTACCGATAAGGCCAGACTTTGATGAATCATACGAGAGAGTACAGGGAAACGAGTTCCTGTCTCGCAGGTATATGTATAGGGCGCTAGGAAGGCTAACAGGTAAGTATCCTAACCTAATGGTCGGAATTGAAGCCCCCCCTGTCGAAATGAATAGAGGGAGAGGTATGACGGTAAACGCGCTATCGGAATGTGGTATTGATATTCTACAAGACGGTACTGTGTCGTTGCGCAACGGTGGAGATATAGACATGTATAATGTCTTTAAGGGGCTACGATTCTGTATGATTAACACAACAGCCAGAGAAGAGCTAGAAGCGTTTAAGAAGTGGGGATACGAAGACCTAGTCCCATTATGTAGGACGTGTTGCACAGGATTAAATCAAGCTTGCGGCGTATGTGCTGCGTGCAAGACAAAGATGGAATGCGGAGACGATTTTAAGCGTTACATGCCTAGAGGATATGTCAATTATCAAATTAAAGAATATGTCAGTCAATTCAGCGAACTTGAAGCCTACTATTTCACGTTGTTTGTCTGGGGCAATGGGATTATACGAACGGGGAAATTTCAGGTAAATATCGGGCGTTGTGTACACGATATGTTTATATCTTCTAACACAGCGAAAAAGTATGAAGCGTGGTTCAATGCACTGCTTGATAACTACCCCAACTTTGACAAAGTAGACAGAGTAGATTATGGAATTGGATAGGAGAATGTATGTTACCAACTATTGACATGAACGTCGTTAGCGACAGTACCGGACGATACGTAAGAACACACAATACACCCATTAAGCAGGTGGAGGAAGAACTGACAAAACTCTATGAAGGGTGGCGTACAGTTTTGTGCAACAGTGGTCAGGAGGCTATTGTAACCCTCCTAGATGTTTTGCAGCCAGATGTAGTTATTGTCGACGATGAGACGTATTTTGAGACACGTGACTGGCTGCACTATAAGAATATCAATACCGTTCAACTAAAGGATGCTGGTCAGTTGTCTGACCTAGAAATTGTTTTAGCAGCTTCCAAAGGAACTGTGTTGGTGATTATTGATAACCCAACCACATTTGCTAAGTGGTATGATGTACAAACATTGGCAGATACAATTCATCGTTATGGTGGCATCTTAGCAGTAGACAACTCAATCGTTTCTCTCCATTACTCGAATCCAATTAAGAATGGAGCCGACGTATGTATCGAATCGTACACAAAATACGTATGCGGTTACGGCGATGTAATGGCAGGTGGTTTATGTTTTGCCGATACTATGCAGTGGCTGGAGCAGAAACCAGTTCCACTCGCAAACCCAGGACAGGATAACTTGTCGTGGGTTATCGCCCATCGCGGTAACTGCGTATCTCCAGATAAAGCATACATGGTTAGTCGTGGGTTGCAGACATTGACATGCAGAATGATTATGCATACAGATGGTGCAGCATATATCTATGATAAGCTTAAGGAAGCTGGTGTAGATTGTTTGTGGCCTGGATGTGGTGGCTTGATTACATTACCAGGAAAAACGGAAGAGTTCTGCAAGCGATTGAAACAGTTTAAGACTGTCGGAACTTTTGGGTGTACTTACTCTATTGCTGATTTCTTTAGAAGTAAGGAACGGTATCCGCAAGGGTTCTGTGCTAGACTTTCTGTTGGACTTGAATCTCCAAAGTTATTATGGAATGATGTTGCACAGGCGTTAGATTTATAGGAGGACATATGTATAGAAATATTGTAGTCGCTATTGTATTAGCACTTGTGTTAGGTTTTGGGTTTGGAGACATTACATGGTTGCGGTATCCTCTTAAAGAACTGGGAACAATTTTTACATCACTGCTTAAAATGTGCGTAGTTCCACTGGCGTTCACATCTATCGCGAAAGCAATCATCGACATGCATAATGGAGAGCAAGTATCTATGCACGCATGTGGCTTGATGTTTGGTCTAAGTGTGATTGGTGTTGCGTTGGGATTAGGATTGACATGGATGATTGGTGTACCAGCATTTGTTGTAACCGCTACTGATACTGTTGCGGTACATGCTCCTACGGTACTGTCGTTCATTAACAGTTGCATTCCTGTCAACGTAGTGCAGTCACTGGCGACAGGTAATATGCTGCAGATTGTAACGTTAGCAGCTGTAGTAGGTTTAGTTGGGCGTAAACACCCATGCAGAGACTCTATCTCGTATGGGCTTGGAATTATCCAGCGTATCTTCTTAAGTGCAGCTAACTATATTATGCTTGTTGCTCCTGTCGGTGTGTTTGCTTTGCTGTACCCTATTGTAGTAAAGTTCGGGCTTGGAGTATTACAGAGTTACCTGTGTATGTTCAGTACGTTAGTTACTGGAGTTTTCTTATTCACTTTAATCGTATCACTGCCTGTTCTTTACTTATATAAAGTAGATGGCATTTCATTTTTAAGAACGGTGTTCGTAGAAGATATCGCCAACGCTATTGCTGGTGGTGCTTCTAATACCATGGGGAACCGTATGGTTCTGCTTAAAAAGAATACAGACATTCCACATGAAGTGATTGATTATCTTACTCCGATTGTTTCCGTACTGATGCGTGTCGGCTCGTGTATCTGCGTAGGCGTATATGTTATGTACGCTTCGTGTATCTTCGGCGTTCCACTCGGACTGTCTGCTATTATTACCGTACTACTTCTGACTACGGTAGCCCTGATGTGTGCGCCCGGTATTATCGGTGGTACACTAATGGACTGCGCAATTATCTTTGCCGCGGTTGGCATTCCACTTGAAGCCGTCACGTTCTTGTTTGCCACTGATTATATTATGGATTTAATTCGTACTGTCCTTAATATTCAGGGTGGTGAAGTTATCACAGCTTGCGTAGGTAAGACGTATGAAACTGTTCATAATTCTAGGGAATGATTGCAACTTACAATGCACATACTGTTGTCAGAGACAGATTAAAGAAAGACAAATCCCGAGGGTTATTAAACCAAAGTTCTGGGAATACTTTCATTCAATTCCACCGAAAACGTCTGTAGTATTTTTTGGCGGTGAACCTTTGCTGTACTTTGGTGCCATTAAAGAAATCATGTCCCACCGTTCTGACTTATGTTACGGTATCATAACAAACGGCAAGTTACTAGATAAAGATAAAGTAGAGTGGCTGAATAAATACGATGTCGGTGTGACTGTATCTTGGGATGGGCCGATTAGTAAGAAAACCAGAGGATACGATGTTCTTCAAGAGAACCCAAACATTAAAGACATCGATAGCTTATGCATATCAGCAGTACTAACAAAATGGACAGTCATACATGATGTAATCAATCGTATAAACGAACTGTTACCAAATAAAGAGTTTAGCTTAAACTTTGATTTCCCTCTGAATTTTACGAGTAGTCAATTAGAGTTCGAGGAAGTCGATGTTGACCAATTGTACAAAGACATGTGCGCATGTACAGAAAGGTTCATTAACGGTACGGCAACAGTACCAGAAGCATCGATGATATTCTCAACTCTGTATCAACTAGCAGGTCAATATAATTATGGTAACAAGTGCGGTAACGGAACTACGGTTATTAACATAGACCTAGATGGGAGTTTGTATAACTGCCATGACGAGAGTAAGCCAAGTGAATATTCTCGTGAATGGGATAAGACGATTAAAAGACAGCAGGGTATGTGTGCGAAATGCGATATGCTTAGGTTCTGTGGCGGTGGGTGCTCGTTAATGTCTGACGAAGCAACATTACGTAGATGCCCGATTGTACACGCTTATTACGGAGGAGTGATAGACACTTTATATAAAAACTATGGAGGTGAACAATGCTCAGACATAACTGCGATAATGCAACACCGCTAGTACCAGTAGTTGATATTGTTATTGCTCAGGGGGCAGACTTTGATATTCAGTTTGAACTCCTTGAGGGAGAAGAAGATACTCCTATTGATATTAGTGGTTACAAGTTTTATGCTAGTATAAAGGCGTCAGCCGAGGATACCACGGTTATCGCGAAGATGCATCAGGTAGATGTAGACCCTAAAAATGGTATCGTTAATTTATCACTGTCTGCGGAAGAGACTGCTTCTATTGATACTGGTGGTAATTCTTATAAAGAATGGGAAGAGCTTTATTGGGATGTCAACATGTTTGACGGGCATGATGTTAAACGAATCTGCAACGGTAAAGCATTTATTTCCCCAGGTATTTCTCAAGGAGGTAGCATGTGAATCATGTAACTGTATCCAGTTCTCCTGTCAAAGTAACGTTACGTTACGGACAGAAAGGGGAACGTGGTATCGGTATCTCCAGTGTAGCACTAGATGACAAAGCTCACCTTATTGTCACATATGATGACGGTAAGACGCAGGACGCTGGTGCCGCACTTGGTGACGTTACTTCCATCAAGGATGGCATTGACTCTACTTATAAAAAGATTCAAGCCTCTGAAGCGAACGTAACGAAACTCGAAGCCTCCACAAAGACAAATGCGGAGAAGGCACAGCAAGCACTACAAGACACGCAGAGCGCTAGTACGTCTGGTGTAAACACCATCAATACACTGGTCTCTGAGAAGATGACGTACATGACCAGTACATTCAACTCTTTGCTGACACAGGCTAAAGCTAATATCGACCAGTGGGAACGTGACGCTGAAGATAAAATTCATAAGGTGCGTACCTACTCTCTTGAACAAATCAAGACTGCACACGACGATGCAATGGTTGATATCGAACGTAGTGTCAATAAGGCTGAAGCATGGGCGGTATCTGAAACCACTCCAGACAGAAAGCCAGACTTTGAATCTCCTACTGGACTGACACAATCCTCTCGCTCTTGGGCTTTGTACGGCAAAAACAAAGTACAAGAAGCCGCAGGAACTTTTACCGCTATCAATAAGGCAAAGCAGGAAGTGGAACAGATGAAGGCGGATACATCTGCCCTCCTCAACAAAGCTAAACTGGCAGAAGCTAATGCTGCTGACTCTGCAAGTCAGGCACACAGCTCTATGACAGAGGCAAAGAAATCTGAAACTAATGCTAACGACTACATGGAGGCTGCTAAGTCTGACGCCATCAAAGTTAATAAAGCTATTACGGAAGCGAAGAATATCGCTAATAATCTACAGGCTCAGTTAGACAATCTTGACAACCCCGTAAAAGAAATTACTGGCGAAGCTAAGGGTGCTCTTCATATCCTGTACTTTGATAACACGACTAAAGATGTCACCCTTGCTCAGATGGGTGCTGACACTTCTCAACAGGTTACTGCTAAAGTGAATGAAGGTGTAAGCACCTCTAAACTGTATACCGATAGTAAGGTTGCTGCTCTTATTGGTGGTGCCCCAGAAGCACTCGATACCCTGAAGGAGTTGGCTGATGCCCTTGGCAATGATGCTAACGTAGCTGCCAACGTTACAAAGAAGATTGGTGAACTCTCCAATAGTCTGGCTAGCGAGGCGAATACTCGTAAGGCGTCTGACGATGAGATTAACGCCAACATCAAAACGCAGGTTGATAAGCTACAGGCTTCCGACACGGCATTGTCTGATAGGTTAGATACCGAGGTTCAGAATAGAGAGACTGGAGATATCGAAGGGTATACTAAAGCTACTGGCTATACTGACACGAAAGTTGTTCAAAACAACACTACTATTATGAAGTATGTGGATGGTGTTACAAACAACATCGCAACTAATGATGATATTGATTTAATTTTTGTAGAAAGGTACTAATTTAATGGCTGATAAATTTATTAAACTTGCCCAATTGTCTCACTTCTACGATAAGACTAAAGAAGTCTTTGTTGCAAAAGAAGCTGGCAAAAAGCTTTCCACTAACGATTATACCACGGCAGAAAAGACTAAGCTCGCTGGTATTGCAGACGGTGCTAACAGATATGAACTTCCGACTGCTAGCGTTTCCACACTTGGTGGTGTTAAAGGTGGAGGTAATGTAGTCATTTCTTCCACTGGTGTTATGTCTGTTGACCTTTCGTCTTATCAGACGGTTGCTGCCGCTGATAGTAAGTATTACACCAAGACTTCTGCTACCTCTGCCCTTGCTGATAAGGTTGATAAAGTGGTTGGTAAAACTCTCTCTACTAACGACTACACTACGGCAGAGAAGAACAAGCTGGCTGGCGTTGAAGATGGTGCTAATAACTATACTCTTCCGATGGCAACTACGTCTACTCTTGGTGGTGTCAAGATTGGTGCCAACCTGAGTATTACGTCTGACGGTATCCTGTCCGCGGTACAGGGCAATATTGATACCTCTCTGTTTGAAACTAAAGCAAACGCCGCTAACGCCTACCTGTCTAAGGCTTCCTTCAATACTGAGATGACTAAATACGCTCTCAAGTCTGATGTATCTACGGCCGTCATTAACCGTGGCTCTGTGCAAACTTATGCAGACCTTCCACAGGCTGGGCAGAAAAACGGTGATATGTATAATGTAAAAACCGCTGACGCTACTCATGGCATTAAAGCTGGCGATAATGTTGTATGGGATGGTACTGAGTGGGATAACTTCGGTGGTATTTTTGCTATTGATTCTGCAACTGATACCGACATCGACGGCTTGTTCTAAGAAATTGGAGGAACCTTATGTCATATATTACACTGGGGAACCTGACAAGGTTCCTCAATAAACTTAAAACTTATATCGATAATAACTACTTAAAACTCACTGGCGGTACGGTAACTGGGAGTGTGAATTTTATTAGAGACATTACAGCAAACAGCGTAAATCTTAGAAGCGTAGCACAGGAAATTACGCTTATAAGCAATGACGATGGCAATATGGCGAAAAAGCAAAAAGAGAAGTTCTATGCCTTTTTAGATGAAAAGAACTACACAGAATATGTCCCGAAATTAGATGGCACTGGTGCTACTGGTACTTGGGGTATCAATATTTCTGGTAACGCTCTTAACGATTCTAATGGTAATAAGATTGTAGATACTTACGCAAAGAAATCGGAGGTCTCTGCGCCAGACCTTACCCCATACATGAAAAAAAATGCAGACAGCGACCTTACGATGAATAATCACATAATTGATATTGGCGATTCGAGCATAGATGGTAGTACTGGCGATTTCGTGATTCAAACTACTGGCGGCGTAGAAATCATTACGGGTGGCAACAACATGCATCTGAATGTAAATGGGGATGCCGTAGCCACTCAAAACTACGTTAAAGCAAATTATGTTCCGTTATCTAACGGTCATATTAGTATCAACGGGAGCGAGTTATGGATAGAATAAAAAACGCCATCATACATTGGTTAGGCGGATGTACTGCTGAAGAAAAGCACACCGTCGAACTTCAGCGCGACCGTCTGTATGCAGATCTGAAGGCGAACGAGCAGGAGCTAGCAGAGGTAAATGCAGAATTAGACAAGCTGAAAGCCGTTAATCGTGATACAGTGTTGGATATTGACGGTAAAAAAATATGGGTGGACTAGGAGGACACGATGGGGACACTTACAAAAAAACTTCACATTCTCAAAACAGGCGGAACGGAAGAGACCTGTAATATTTATACAACAGCCGAAGAAGTAGGCGGCAGTCCTTACCTCGCTCTTGAGGTTGACGGAGCAAAAGGGTATGTAAAGCTAGGGAGCACCACGGATGCCAATGCAACCCATTTAAGAGTAGAAAAAGACGGTGTGATCTATGCTGCATGGAAAGAAGCCGTCACTTATGTCAATGTAACGATTACACAAAGTGCTAATCAGACGATTCATGTATACACGCCGCAAAAGAGCGGGGGTACAGATCACACATCGTCCTTTACTATCCCAAAGGGTACATCCTATGAAGCAGAAGTTATCGCTGCTGATGGCTATACCGCAGGGACATTAAATGTCAATGCGGGGGGGGAGGATCAATAGCAATATGACATTTAGTGCTAGTGGAGCAGTCGAGAAAGAAAAATCCTTTATTGTAACGGCAGAACACTATACTAACAGTGATGTGGAGGCTATTAGTGAGACAGCTCACGATGTTTATGGTTTCGGTATTACACCAGATAACAGTCAGTCTCATATTGGAAGTATAACGCCACAGGAGATTGATGGATTCAAAATCTTGAGGTTAATGGACGACCATGAGACTATATACAGTTTAGAGACTGGCGAAGAAGAGCATAATAATTGGTTTATGATACTAGTAAATCGCAAATGTGTCTTGCACATTAAAGGAAAAGACTATCGCGTAACTCACGAATACCCTGGTGGCCTTTACGAATATGCGATGTCCAACGGAGCAATTGGTATTAAGGACAAGGAGCAGATAAAAGTTACATACACATTATTATAACCGTAAAGGAGGGAAAGAATAATGAAATCAGGAACATTTACAAATAACACATCGTTTTCAGCAACGGCTGCAAGTGTAGCAGTGCCGAGCGGAAGTACCACTATCACTGTTAAAGGTTATAATTTAGCCTCGTTTACCGTGCCTAATGGAGTTAGAGTAGTCAGTGTAGATGGTCGTTACGTTGGCGTAACCCCTAATAAAACTTACAGTCTTGGCGGATGGATACCGTTTATGCGTCATAGTGGTGAAGAGGGCGAACCATTTTTGCAAAGTTCTAGCGGCGTCTACTGGTATGGAAGTGCGCCTGAAGATTACCCAGACAAAGTGTCTGCCTCGTTTACTATTAGATGGAGTACAGAAATCAATAACAGTACACCAGACGTTACCGATTATTAAGGATTGTAATTTGATTTTACTATAGGGGGTTAATATGCTTACTGCTAGGGAATATCTTGATATGTCTTCGGACGCCTCGGACGGTACGAAGACTCGCGAATTGCACAATGCTATCTGTGAATATTTGGATAGTCTTACTTTGGAAACCGCAGACCCGAAGGCAAAACACCTACTGCTCAAACTGCATGAGCTGGACTGCGGCCCGTACTTTGATAACGACATTGCTATCAAAGCGGTAGCAAATATGGAAAATGTTGATGGTACTACTGGCCCGCACTGGACGTTTGCAGAGGTGGAGGAGGAAGCCAAGAGACGTAACATTGACCATCCTGCAGATTTGTACTACGCGATTAACATGTTGTATAGCGACCTCTCTAACGTCTTAGGCAAAGACCCTGAAAAGTATATCGCGGTGGCTAAAGCTCTCTATTGGGACGACCCCGATATGCCGGAGGGTAAACTGTTCAAGCAGTATGTAGCCACCATCTAATTCTTATATCAATAGAGAGGGTATAAGAAAGGAGTGGTAATATGTACTTTGATAGTTATGTCTATCCAAACGCAAATTATGGTTATGAGGTCATTCAACGCGTCCCGAATATAGACGCAGTTTCTGCTTGTCGTGTTCCACTGGACGGACGCGTATCATATTTTGTGCTGAATGATAACAGTGCTATTTGTACTAAGTTTATTGATATGAATGGCAAGGCTGTGATTCGCAAATACGTTCTGCAGGAAACTCCATCTAATAACAAAACAATCGAGGAACGGATTGCGAACCTTGAAAGTATTGTTGCTCAGATGAAAGGAGTGGATGTAAATGTATCAACAGCAGCCAATGAATCCCCAGCAGGTGATGTACAACCAGTTCATGAACCGAGTGCAGTCTGACCCCATCGCCAAACGAGTATTCGACATGTGCCAAGGCAAGTCTCCTCAAGAACTTGCTAACATTGCACAGAACCTAGGTAACAGTGCTGGGATGAGTAAGGAACAACTTAATCAGTTTTTATCGCAGTATGGCTTAAACCTCTAGCTAGGGTTTATATATAATTCCAACCTTTATTTATCTTGAGAAGGTATGCTTATGGAAGGTACTGGGATTACTCCTGTAATGCCTGTCAATGGCGGGTATGGAGACGGTTTTGGCTGTAATGGCGG
>ERZ1034901.96-NODE-96-length-69866-cov-36.809700_pt1 | contig 69866 bp, 66 predicted proteins | sample MGYA00520628_ERZ1034901 | MGnify/ENA primary metagenome ERZ1034901 (study PRJEB33766, sample SAMN09781783) | gut metagenome | biome: gut microbiome | host: Homo sapiens | place: Madagascar | study: EMG produced TPA metagenomics assembly of the PRJNA485056 data set...
TTTAAAAATAATAAATAGAATAATATAGGTGAACAAAAAAATGTCATTCAAATTTTTAATTTTTTTATTTGGTTTTGGACTTACTGTAATTGGTTTATCATATATAATAATATATTTAAATTTATTGAGTATTGGGTATAATTTTTTTGAATATGTTAACTTTATTATTAGACGTATAGAATGTTTAAATTTTGTTTTTGGAGTAATTTTTATGATTGTAAGTTCATTTATAGGAGGAAAAAACAATGAATTATATTTATGATATTACACTTAATTTTAATAAAAATAATCTTTATGAATTTTATGAATGGAAAGAAGAAGATGACGCTGAATTTATTTTAAAAATACCAATGTTTAAGGTAAGTACTGAAGATATAGTTAATATTAAGTATGGGGATATTATCGTTAATAAGAATTTTTTAAAACAAATTGAAGATAAAACAGAAGTGTATGCACCTAATGCTGTAAATATAATTAGATATGCGTGTATATTTTCTAGTGAAGAATCTAGTATTGCAATAGAATTTGACGCTAGTGGATTAAGTTATATGAAAAGTAATTTAAGTATTGATGAAGAAGATGAAGTGATAGAATGCGCTAAACTTATAAAGTATACTATTTTGGATTACAAATTAAAATCTAAAAAAAGTATAAATGTTGTGTCTTCTACAAGATATGAAAGAGAAATGAGTAAATATTTGGTTAAATCATTAGAAAAAATGAATAAAAATAATGAAAGTTCTAAGTTAAAATATATATTTTATGAGATATATAATGAGAAATGTGATGATATAGAAAAGGTATATAGTAAGCTTATAAATATAACAAAAAATAATGATAATAAATTTATTAAACTTAAAAATTTGATTGGACTTATTGAAAATAAGAAAATTATGAGCAATAACTCATAATTTTTTTTAAATTTATTGATTTTCTCCTAAAAAAATGGTTTAATTAGTATATATAGAATAATATGGAGGGATCATATGGATACTATAAAAAAAATTATGTTTAAATATAAAATAATTATTGGGATTTTGGTATTTTTAATAATATCTTTTGGCATATATTTATTTGTTTCTGCTGAAAATGATATTTATGCAAATCAAATAGAGGTAAACAAGGCAAGTGTTAGTATTGAAGACGGAACACCAAATAATGATGGTAATTTTGATTCGGATGATACTTCTGGGAATGATTCTTCTATTAATAATAAGATTGTTAGAAGTTTTGATTCAATAAAATACAATATTACTTATAATTTAGGTTATAAGAGTAATTCAACATTAGGTGAGAAACCATCTGGTATAAAAAGACCAGTTATAATTGATGTATTACTTCCAAAAAATGTTACTGCACAAGTAAAGGAAGGAAATACATCTAATTCAGAAGGATATCTTAATAAATCAAATATAAAAATTGGTAAAGTTGATTATATATATTATACATTTGAAGTACAGGGTGATGTATTAGACAGTAGTTCAAATAAAACAAGCATAACAATTGATAAAATTAATATGAAAAATGATTCAAAAATTTTACCTATTATTAGAATAAGAGAAAAAACTGATGAAAGTTATTCTGATTATAATAATGGTTCACAAATAGGTAATACTTTAGAATTATCAGAGGTAAAAGTATCTGCGAAAGATAATTATAATGTTAAATTATATAATGGTATAGTAAAAGGAAAAGAATCAGGTAATGCAACTTTACCTATAGGTATAGCAGTATATATTCCTTCAAGTACTAATAAAGGAATAAAAGGTGTTCAAATACCAGATACATTATCATTTAATATTTCTATTGTGCCTAATCCAAACGATTCAAGTATAGTAGGGTTACCAACAATAGATAAATATATAAAGAAAGATGGTAGTGATGTAATTATTTCAAATTTGCCATATTCATATGAGAATAACGGTACAGTAGGCATAGAAGCTGTAGAAGGCGAAAGTAATATGTATACATTAACATATAAAGGATTAACTTATCATGATGGTGTTATAAATATAGGAACAGATGATAATCAAAATAATGTTAATTATATATCTACAAATGCATTAGTTGTTAATACAACTAGAAATACATCAAAATCTAATATTACATATACAATATCGGCACTTGGTCTTCCAAACACTGATATTTCTACAAGCAATAGTATTACAATGCTTGATAATTATACTGCTTTTGTTGGTGATTACTCAACAAAGGTAGACTTCATAGATTTAAAAAATATTGAAAGTTCATCTTCATCAGAACCTGTAACAACAAAACCAAATTCGGCAGTTTATAATTATAATGAAGAATTTTATATTCAAAATAAAATTGATTATGGTACTATAGGTGATGATTTACCTAATGGACTTATAAATTATCTTAAGATAGATAATACTGCGATTAAATTACTTGATGTTTCTAATTTATCTGAACAAGATAAAGATTATTATATTGAATTTAGTAATCAAAAAAACAAACCAAATTATACACTTCAGTATGCAGTTGGTGAGTGGAATTCAAATTATTTTACAGTAAAAACTAATGCACCAAGTTATTGCCCAACAAATTTATCAAAAGTATCAAAAGAACAACTCATGAATTTATATGGAGGACCTTGTATTAGTGAAAATTCATCTGTTAAATGGTATGATTCACTATTAGATGCTGGAAACACAAATGAGGAAAATCTAAATAAAATAATTGCAGTAAAATTAAATATTACAGATAAATATGAAACAGGATTATCTACAACCTTAAGATTTAAAGCAAAAATACAAGATAATACATCATTGATTGGAAATACATATCAAGTTGTAGCAAGAGGAATGACAAAATTTAATAATGAAGATTTTTATATGTATGAACCATCTGATAAAAATCAAATTCCTGTAAATTTATCAAAACAATCAGCCGATTTAAGTTATAGTAAGACTGTATATAATAATTCTACTCTTACAGTTACTCAAAGCGAAAATCCTACTGGCAAATTTGGTAATAGTATAATTGTATCAAGTGCTAAGGCATCTATAAAAGAAATTACTGTTTTAGATAGTAATGGTACTGCATCAAGAGATACATATTATGTAGGATCTAGTGATCCACTAGAAATAGACGTAAAACCAATAATATATAAATCAGATATGGACGCCACTATTGATAGTGCAACTATAGATGTATATCTTCCAAATTCGTTAGTAATTAGTCCTCAAGTAAGAGATAAAATGTATTCATCTACAAGAAGTGATACATTAACAGAAAACGGAATAACACATAATTATACAGTTTATACATATACATATACTTCTGATGATATAAAATATGATAATAATTCTCCATCAGGAACTATTCCAACACTTAAAATACATGCAAATATTGGTATGAATACTGTAACAGATTCAAACGATTCAGGATTAGAAGCAAAAGTATATTCAAGAATATATGGTACAGTTTTACCGGGTAATTCTGAAACTTCTATAGCTATTAATACTCCAGAAAAATTTAGAGTTGAAGTAACAAGTTTTAATATAAAAAATAACAATGCAATTGGAACACTTGGTGTAAGTAGTCCAACATATATTGATCCAAACGGAAGCTATACATATAACATGAAAGCTGCAAACATAGCAGAAGATAATGCAGAATTAGAAATGCTATATATATTACCATTCAATGGTGATGGTGTTTCAAATACAAATGGTTCAACGTTTGATGGAACACTTGGAAGTTCTATTGTAGGAACATTACCTCAAGGGTACACAGTATACTACGCTACAGATAAATCTAAAACAATACTTAGTAATGAAATTACATCGACTTCTTCAGTAGATTGGCATGAATGGACAAATTATAATACATCAGTTCCTGGAATAACTGCTATTAAAGTAGTATCATCTTCTGAAATAAAAAAAGGTAATTATTTCTTAGATGGTAATGGATTAACAGTTAAAATTACAACTAGTGGAAATAAAGAAGGAAGTACATATTATAATATTTTCTATATGTTACATAGAAATAGTTCACTATGTAATGATTATAACGAAAATGAAGAATGTTCAAATTCAAAAGGATTAAAAATATATAACTCAAATGTTTCAACTACATCGGTATATAATAGAAGTATTTCTGGATTAGTATTCCAAGATGATGATTATAATGGATTTAGCACATATGATGAACCAAAATTATCAGATGTAATTGTCGAATTATATAAAACAGATGCAACAGTTTCAAATTCTAAAAAGCCATTAGATGTAGTAAGTGATAATGATAAAAAAGTTGCTGAATCAGTAACAAATTCAAGAGGTGAGTATAAATTTAGTGGATTAACATCAGGCAATTATTACGTTAAATATACTTTTGATTGCGATAAATATACGGCTACAGAAAAAAATAAGCAAGATTCTACATTAGGTGATATGTCTGAAAGTGATTCAGATGCTGTAATGCAAGCTGGAACTTGTAGTGCTGTTTCAAACATTTTGACCCTAAATAATGAGAAGGTTAATATTACACATATTGATTTAGGTTTAAGAGTAAGACAAATTTTTGATGTAACATTAAATAAATATATAACAAATGTTAAAGTAAATTCAAATAAGGGAACTCAATCATACGATTATGATAATGCTAAAAAGGTAAAAATTGATGTTAAAAATTTACGTAATACAACATTCCAAGTAAGTTATTTAATAGAATTAGAAAATACAAAATATTTCCCAGGAACAATTGGAAATATTATAGAAACTATACCGGATGGTATGACATTTAATCCTGATCTCCCACAAAATAAAGGATGGTATGAAAGTGATGGTAACTTATATTATTCTGATTTAAGTTCAACACTATTAATGCCAGGGGAAAAACATTATGTAACTATAGTTTTAGATTTATCAACAAATAGTGGTGGAGATTACATAAACTTTGTTGCAACTTCGGATTTAAGGGTAAAATCTATTGTAAATAGTTTTGTAGAGTTGCCTGAAGATACAGAAACAACCATTGATGAAAGTACAGAGGTAGGTGAATAATATGAAGAAGAATTTAAAAGTATTTGGAATATTTATATTATTCTTAATAATAATGTTACCAATCAAAAATGTTTCAGCTTGGCAGTATTCAAGAAAAGTAGTTCAATTAAGTGACTTTACAAATGCCAAGCTTGGTTACTATCAATTAAGTAAATCTATACAATATGAATTTAGAGGTAGATTTTGGTTTCATCAAATAAGAAATAATGATAAATATTATCACGGTTATTGCTTACATGCTGGTAAGCGTGTTTATAATGAAACAACGGTTACAATGTATTCTGGCTTTGCTAAATTAATTAGTCAAGAAACTGGTAAAACATTAACTGATTCTCAACAAGAACTTTTAAAAAATATTGTTGCAAGTGGTTATCAAAATGGTGAGAAAAAAATTGAGGGTTCAATAGTTAATCCGTCAAGTTCAATGGATACAACTTGTAAAAGTAGAAGTGCATGTCAAAATGTTTTAGTAACACAAATACTTGTATGGGAAGTAATGGAATATGCAAGAACTAATTATAACTATAATCCAAATAATTTATCTAATAATACATATAAATTTGTCAGCAGTGATTCAGCGTTAAAAAGCAAGTATGAAAAAATACTAGATACTGCAAAAAATTTATCAGATCCTGGAAAAGTACCAGCTGCGTTTGGACAAACATATACATTAAAATGGTCTGATTCAAAAAATCGTTATGAATCAGGCTTAATAGATGTTGGTGATTATAATCTAGATAAATTACCAGATGGTGTAAAGTGGTCCAAAGAAAGTGGAAAGATTAGATTATATACAACAAGTGAAATTTCAAAAGCAAAAGAAGTTTCATTTAAAATGGTAAAAGGTTCTACATCATCAGAAAGCTTATCTTTTAGATGGTTTAGATTTTCTCAACCAGGTCAAGATGTACTTATGGGAGATTATAAAAGAGAATTTACACAAAAACTAAAGGTTATAACTGAATCAGGACCATTTAAAATATATAAGAGGGATAATGACACAAAAGAATATTTAAAAGGTGCACAATTTAAAATATATAAATGTTCATCAATATCAAAGTGTTCAACTAAAGCTTCTTATACAGCAGATTTAACACAAGATTATAAATCAGAAAAGTTTGAATTAAAAAAATCAGGTTTATATTTATTTACTGAAACAAAAACTCCTGATGGATATGCTACTATGGAAGATTTCTTTATTAAATTTACAATTAAAAATGATAATACAGTAACTGCTAGTATGTTACAGTCAACAACATCATCAAGCTCATCAAGTGATTTAAGAACATCTATAGTAAAAATTTCAAAGGCTGATCCATCATGTTTACATATAGTTGTGTACAATGAATCGAAAAAAATTTCTGTAAAGAAAGTAGATGGTGAAACTAATAAAGCTATTAATGGTGCTACATTTAAAATTAAAGATAAACAAGGAAATTATTTAAAATTTAATAAAGTTAATGATAGTTATATGTATTCATCAACTGGAAAGATAGATACATTATATGATGCTTCAAAAAGTTCTTATACTATAAGTGCTTTACCAACAGGTAAGTATTATGTAGAAGAAACAAATGTTCCTTATCCATATATTTTATCTGGTACTCAAAAAGAAAGACAGACTGCATTTAAAATTGATTCAAAAAATTATTTAACAGTATATAACTATACTAAAAAGAAATATGAAAAATCACCAGATGCATCTATAACAATAAAAAACTATAAGACAAAAGTAGAATTAGTAAAAAAAGGTAAGAAAAATGCTAAATTACCATATGTAGAATTTGAATTATATAATAGTGATAAAACAAAACAAATTACTGTAACTAAAACTGGTGATGGTATTTATACTTATCCTGAAAATGGTACAGGTACACCAATAAAACTTATTACTGGTTCTTCTGGTAAAATTACAATATATAATTTACCAGTCGGAAAATATAATATAAAAGAAGTAAAAGCAGCAGATGGTTATTTGATAGATCCATCAGTTGAATGGAAGGAAATAACTGTAGAAGTAAAAAGAGATGGTCAAACAAGTCCTATAGGTTTATTTGAATGGCCAAATACACAAGGTGAATTCTGTTTCTATAAAATGGATGAAGATGGAAATTATATAAATGATGGTAAATTTAAAATTCAATCATATGATGAAAAAACAGGAAAATATAATGATGTTGCTTTAAATTATGATTCAAATGATAAAATGTATTCTATAGATGAACAAGGGAAGAGTAATTTATATGTATTTTCACCAATAGAAAATGGAGAAACATGTTTCAAAGATGTTAAAACAAAAGGAAAATACAGAGTAGTTGAAATAGAAGCTCCAGCAGGATTTAAATTATCAAGTGCAAGTGAATCAAAGGCTGAGTTTATTGTAAATTCTGATGGATATGTTTTAGGTAACACTACAATAATAAATAAGAAAGATGAAACTGGCGAAGGTTCAGAATCTCAAGCAGAATTAATAATAAATATTTCAACAGGACAAACTGTTGTAAAATATGGTTTAATTATTTCTGTTATTGCAGTAGCAATCATTGGATTATTAATTTTAAACAAAAAAATGAGTAAAAAATAATTACTCATTTTTTTTATTTTTTGAATAAAAATTTTAATTCTAATCAAAATATAAAAAGAAGGAGGATTTATATGAAAAAAATATTTTTAGCATTATTTGTAATTCTTTTATCTGCATGTACATTAGGCGCTGCTACTACACCAAAACAAAAGGTATCAGAATTTTTAGATAAATATAAAAATGAAAATTCTGATATTATAGAAGAATTAGTTGATACAATTAAAACTGATATTAAAGTAGCAGATCATCAAGAAAGATATAAAACTCTTATGACAAAACAATATAAGAATATGAAATATGAGATTAAAGATGAAATAATAGAGGATGATAATGCTGTTGTAGAAGCAGAAATAACAGTATATGATTATGGATCAGCTATTAGAAAAGCAAATGAATATTTAAATTCACATCCAGATGAATTTAAAAAAGAAGATAAAAAAACTGCTAAAGAAGAAGATACTGTAACTACTAATGAAAAATCAGATGGTGCAAGTGTTACTAATACTGATTATGATGAAGATAAATTTATGGAATATAAAATATCTGAAATGGAAAAAGTAACTGATACAGTAAAATATACTATTGAATTTACTTTAACAAAAGTAAATGGTGAATGGCAATTAGATCAATTAAGCAATAGTGATATTGAAAAATTACATGGAATATATACTTCATAAGACTATTTATAGTCTTTTTTTCATATAGTTTATTAGAGGTATAAATATGAAGAAATTTATAGTTTTTTTAATTACATTTTTTATAGGTTTAAATACTTGTTTTGCTATATCGGTACCAAGTAATAATGCTATACTTATTGATCAAGATTCAGGCAGAATATTGTTTTCTAAAAATATTAATGAAAAGCATTTAATTGCGAGTACTACAAAAATAATGACGGCAGTACTTGCAATAGAATCTGGTAAACTAGATGATATGGTTACTATTAATGAAAGTATATTAAAATCACATGGTTCTGGTATATATATTAAAGAAGGGGAAAAAATAAGTCTTAGAAATTTAGTATATGGACTACTTCTTAGAAGTGGAAATGATGCTGCGCTTGCTATTGAAGATTATTTAGGTGGTCATGATAAATTTGTTAATAAAATGAATGAAAAAGCAGAGAAAATTGGTATGAAAAATACTGTATTTAATAATCCATCTGGTCTTGATGATGATGAAACTGGTAATTATTCAACTTGCTATGATATGGCACTTTTAATGAAATATGCAAATAATTTATATGATTTTAAGGAAATAGATAGTACTAAAAAAATAATGGTTGAGACAAATGCAAATGTATATTCTTGGACTAATAAAAATAAGTTATTATTTTCATATAAATATGCAACAGGTGGTAAAACAGGTTATACAGTAAAAGCTAAAAGAACACTTGTAACAAGTGCAACAAAAAGGAATGTTAATTTAATTGCGGTTACATTTAATGATAGAGATGATTTTAATACACATAAAAAATTGTATGAATATGGGTTTGCAAATTATAGTAATTATTTAATTATAAATAAGGATAAAATAAGGATAAAGTCTAAAAAGTATAAAAATTTATATGTAAAGAATAATTATTATTATCTAATGCAAAATAATGAAAGAGATAATATTAATACTACTGTAATTATGTATAATAAAAAAGATAAAACAGATGGTTCAGTTGGTTATATTGAAGTATTCTATAAAAATAATAGTGTTCATAAAGAACCAATATATGTAAGATAAAAGTTATTCTGTTAAAGTGGATAACTTTTTTTATATAACATTTGCTAATTTTATCTATTCATGGTATACTTTTTTAGCGAGGAGGAATTCTTATGGTTAGATTACAGAAAGCAATTGCGGATTCAGGTTTTTGTTCTAGAAGAAAAGCAGAAGAATATATAGTAAAGGGAAAAGTATTTGTTAATGGTGAGAAAATTACTGAATTAGGATCAAAAGTAGAAGGTAATGAGGAAATTATTGTAGACGGAAATGCTATATCAAAGCAAGATAAAGAGTATTATATTTTATATAAACCAAGAGGAGTAATATCATCTACAAAAGATGATAAGGGAAGAAAAACAGTAGTAGATTTCTTTAGTTCAAATAAAAGACTTTATCCAGTTGGAAGACTTGATTATGATACAACAGGTATTATACTTTTAACTAATGATGGTGAATTTGCTAATATGATGCTTCATCCAAAAAATAAAATCCCTAAAGTTTATATTGCAAAACTAGAAGGAATTATAGATGGTTATTCAATTAAAAAAATAAAAAGTGGAATTGTAATAGATGGTATAAAATGTATTCCTGATAGAGTAAAATTAAAAAGTGCTGATAAAAAGAGTAATACATGTATTGTTGAAATAACTATTCATGATGGAAGAAATCATGAGGTTAAAAGAATATTTGAAAGTGCCGGATATAATGTTATTAAATTAAAAAGAGAGTCAATCGCATTTTTAACACTTCAAGGTTTATCATCTGGTGAATTTAGAAAACTTACTATAAAAGAAGTAAAACAATTATATGCATATACTAATGACATAAAACGTAAATAAGTTTTATGTTTTTTTATTTTGTAAGTGTTGTTCCTGGATAATAATGAGATAAAATATCTTTATAACTATATCCAGCATTTGCCATACCATTTGCGCCATATTGACTCATACCTACACCATGACCATATCCTCTAGTTGTAATATTTGCATTATTATCACTAATACTAATATCGAAGTCAGCACTTCTAAGACCCAATAGTTCTCTTACTTTTTTACCAGAAAAGTTATTTCCATTGATATTAATTTCCTTTATGTTACCTCCATCTGTATAACTAAGAATACTTATTACAGAATCATTATTTAAATTTAATCCAAGTTTATTTGATATTGTATCAAGTGGCATATTTATTGTTCTTAAATAACCTGATGCATTTTTATCATATTCGGATGATACAGAAATAAGGTATGGATAATAATTTCCAAATACATCAAGGGATGATTCTGTTTTACCATTATTTGTAGAGTGGTATAATGCTTCAATATAATTTCCATTATAGCTCAAATATTCTCCATTTGTATTTTCCACAGCATTTTTAATTTTATTATAATATGTATTAAAACTATTTTCCCATTTATTTTTCATTTGATCTATGTCAATGTAACTTTGAGTACTTACTGTATCTGTTAATTTTTTTCCAGTTTGTTTTGCTTTTAATGCATATGTTCTAGCAAGCACACTTTGTGCTTTCAATGCTTCCAAATTAAATGATGCAGGCATCTCAGATGATACAACTCCTATTAAATAATCAGTCATATTAAGGTTAATTATGCTTCCATTTGACCTATAAATGGTAATTTCTGACATACTAGAATTAGTTGTATTATCAGAGTTTGTGTTTTCTATAATCTTTGGTTCTTTGTTTACAGAATTTTCTACATTTTTACTAATATCTTGACTAATATTGACATTTTCTTTGACTTCTTTTACATCGTTATTTACTATTATATTGTCATCTGCTTTTTCTTCATTATCATAATGCGAAATATATGGTATACTTATATCAATATTTGGAACATATTTCATAGATACTTCATCATTAAAATTATTATTTGTTAGTATAATACTTCCAATTATTATTCCAGAACAAGTAAGAACAATTTTATTAAAATTTATTTTTAAACTATTTAAAAATTTCTTTAGTTCTTTTTTAAAATTTGTTTTAGTATTTTTAAAGTTCCCAAAGTCATAATTAATATTTAAATCTATATAAAGTGTTTCATTTTTTACTATATAACTATCAAACATATTTATCACCATTACTAATTTGAACACTTTTTTCTTTTAAATACTTGTTATTTAACAAATTATATGTTATATTAATAGAGTAATTTTTATGGCGGAATTGGTGAAGTGGTTAACACGGCAGATTGTGGCTCTGTTATGCAAGGGTTCGACTCCCTTATTTCGCCCCATTAATGAAATAAATCCTTTTTAAGGATTTTATTTTTATATTGAAAGGAGAATTATGAAAAATTTATTAATTGCGGGAGTCGCTAAATCAGGTAAATCAACAATATGTGAGAAACTTTGTGAAGAGAAAAGATATAACCATATTCCATTTGATTATATAACTGCCTCTATGAAAAGAAATTATCCAGAATGGGGAGTAAAAAGTGATGTAATAATTAATGATACAAGTAAAATATTATGTACACTTTTTAAAACAATAACGGATATTATTAATGATACTGATGAAAAGTTTATTATTGACTGCGCTCATATATATCCACATGATATAGTAAATAAATTAGATTTAAATAAATGGAAAATAATTTTTGTTGGGTATCCTAATATTGATGTAGATGAAAAAGTTAAGAATATTAGAAAATATGATATTAATGGATGGACTACAAAAAAGAGTAATGATGAGTTAAAGGCAATAATAAATAAACTAAAAGATATAAGTAATATTATTAAACAAGAATGTGACAAGTATAATTTTACATTTATAGATACAAGTAATAATTTTGAATATGTTATAAATAATATATCTTTATAAAAAATAATTAACTTATGTTATAATTATTAAAAATAGAGGTGATTATTTAGAGGAGATAACAAAAAAAGTTATAATTGATTCTTTTAAAGAACTTGCTAGTAGAAAGAATGTATCTGATATAACAGTAAAAGAAATAACTGATAAATGTGGACTTAAAAGACAAACATTTTATAATCACTTTAAGGATAAATATGATTTAATAAAATGGATATATTTAAATGAAGTTATTTTAAAAATAGAAAATGCTGATGATTGGACAGAAAAATATAAAGAAATATTTAAGTATTTTATTGAGAATAAACAGATGGTATTAAATATTTATAATTGTGAAGCACAAAATTATTTAATTCATTTTATATTAAGGCAGTCAAAACCTATAATTGAAAAAGTAATTAATGAAAAAAGTAAAAATACAAATATTAAAGAAGAAGATAAAGATTTTTTATGCTTATTTTATTCAGGGGCGCTCGGTGCATTAATTATTAACTGGATAGAACTTGGCATGCATGATGATATAGATACATTAGTAAATAAAGTAAAAATATTATTAGATGGTAATATAAATAATTACATAAATATGACAAAATGTGGCAAGTGTCAAAGATAATGACACTTGTTTTTTTATGCATTTTAAAATTTATATTATAGATTTTATAATTGAATTGTAGGGTAAAAGGATGTGGTACAAAATATATTGAATAAATATTTAAATATTTTACATTATATAAAAGAAAGGAAGATAAAAAATGAAAAATAAAGAATTAGAGGAAAAATTAAATAAAATAAATGATGAGTTAAATAAAATAAATGAAAAATTAAAAGACTCAACAGATACTATGGTTATAAAAGGCATGTATGCTAAAGATGAATTAGATGATAAAATTGAAGAAACTAAAAAAAATCTTGATGAAGCAAAGGAAGAATTAAATAAGAAAAAAATTGATACTAAAAAAGTTTTTTCAAAACATTTAAGTAAAATTGAAGATAGTATTAATGAAGCAAAAGAAAAATTAGAAGATAAAAAAGAAGCAAGAGACAAAGAAAAATTAGAAAAGTATATTGATAATAGACTTGAATATACATCTGATTGTATTGCTCTTGCATTAACTCTTGCGAGTGAAGCAAAATTATCGTTTTTAGAAGCATTAGAAGCACAAGCAGAGTTAGATGAAAAATAAAAAAGTAAAAGTTCTTACAGTTGTAAGAGTTTTTTTATGCTATAATATTTTTAGGAGGAATAGTTATGAAAAAGGAAAAAATAGATGCAAAAAAAGCAGTAACAACAGAACTTAGTGAATTTAAAAAATTTATATCAAGAGGTAACGTAGTTGATATGGCTGTTGGTGTTATCGTAGGTGGTGCTTTTGGTAAAATAGTAACAAGTCTTGTTAATGATATATTAATGCCTGTAATAGGAGTATTACTTGGTGGACTTGATTTTACAGCACTTACAATTAGAATAAATGATGCGGTTATTCATTATGGTTCATTTATTCAATCAATTGTTGACTTTCTAATTGTTGCTTTCTGTATATTTATTATGGTTAGATTATTTGAAAGATTTAAACATGAAGAAAAGAAAGAAGAAGTTAAAGCAAAATCTAATGAAGAGGTATTATTAGAAGAAATTAGAGATATATTAAAAAATAAATAGTATATAAAAACTGTAAGAAAAATTGTTCTTACAGTTCTTTTTTTAGTTCATTTAAATTTTCTATTGATAGACCGGTTGCTTTTGATATGTCTTCAAGTGGCATATTCATTGATAATAAATTTTTAGCAACTTGAGATATACCTTCTTCTTTAGCCTCTGAAAGCAAACTATTTTGTATTTTCTTTTTGTCTTCTTCACTCATATACTTTTGAAATTCTGGATCATCATTTACTATTGTTACATTTGTTATATACTTATCTACTATCTTATCTTTTGGCATATTTTTTAGCTCCTTTTTATCTAAATCAAGCATTATCATATATTGATTCTTCTTGATTTCTTCTTCATTTTTACTATACCAAATTTTATCATAATAATCCATATTTATTTCATATATTATGAAATTTTTAACATATAATTCACCCTTTTCATTCATTATCTTATATATTTTCATTTCATCGTTATTTCTTCCTAATCCCCATGTTAGATTTACTTGAATTATATCTGTTTGTTGATTATATTCTTTACCTACAAGTGTATGAGACTGATATGTATTACAAATATAAGCCATATTTCTTGGATTAAGATACTTTTCATATTGTGAATTAACCTCTATTTCAATCTTTTTATTACCAGTATGAACTATTGCATCTACTCTTTTATCTTTAATATTTACATTACCACTTAATAATTCTGTTTTTTTAATTTCTAACTTATCAATTTTTATTTTAAGAATGAATTCAAGTAATGCCTTTAGTAAATCACCATTATTAGGATTTAAGAAAACCTCTTTAAATGCGCGGTTCATTTCTGCATGTGTAAAATTCTGCCATTTTTCCTCCTTTCGCTAGGATAAGAATACTTTTAAAATATTCTTTCACTTATTTTATTCTCTCTTTTTAGTTAAAACTCCACTAAATATATAAAAATATATTAAAATTTTGTCTCTTTTTTAACTTTATTAACAATTTTATATATGTTTTATTTTTGCAACCAAAAATTTACAAAAAGCAACTCATAATTTATAGATTGTAAAGCATAGTATGTGTTATAATCATTTTGTCAGATAGGAGAAATATTATGATTAAATTAAAAAATGTATCAAAATTTTATTATAGTAAAGGTGTGATTGCTAGCGGATTTAATAAAATAAATCTTGAATTTAATATAGGTGAATTTGTTGCAATAACAGGTGAATCAGGTAGCGGTAAATCAACACTTTTAAATGTAATAAGTGGACTTGATACATATGAAGAAGGGGAAATGTATATTGATGGAAAAGAAACAAGTCATTATACAGAAAAAGATTTTGAAGATTATAGAAGAAAATACATAGGAAATATATTTCAAAACTTTAACTTAGTAAATAGTTATACAGTATATCAAAATATAGAACTTGTTTTACTTCTTAATGGTGAAAAGAAAAAGAATATAAAACCAAAAGTGTTAGAATTAATTAAAAATGTTGGTTTATATAAATTTAGAAATACAAAAGTATCAAAGTTATCCGGTGGACAAAAGCAAAGAGTTGGTATAGCAAGAGCGCTTGCGAAAGATACACCTATAATAATTGCGGATGAACCAACTGGTAATCTTGATAAAAAATCTGCAGAAGAAATAATTAAACTTCTTAGTCAAATATCAAAAGATAAATTAGTAATAATAGTAACTCATAATTATGAACAAGTAGAAAAATATGTAACTAGAAAAATAAAAATGCATGATGGAAAGGTGTTAGAGGATAAAAAAATAAAAGATGCTAATCCAGCACCTATAAATAGTAAAATAGATTATAAAAATATTACGTTCTTAAATAAATTAAGATTAGCACTTAGAAATACATTTAATATAATTCCAAAATTTATACTTATTTTCTTAATCTATCTATTTATGACAGTATCAGTAATTAGTGAGTACGCTGAAGAAGAAAAGAAAACATATGAAGCAAGTACACAAGGTAATAACTATATATTTAATAATACTAGTGATAAAAGAATAGTAATTAAGAAAAATGATAAAAGTGAATTTACAAGTGATGATTATGATAAAATAAGTAAATTTTCAAATGTTGATTATATAGTTAAAAATGATGTTCTTTTAGATTATAATGCAAGTTTTACAGACAACAAAAATTATTATATTTCACCTACTATAAATGAACTTAAAAATTTTAGAGGTAAAGTAGATCTTGGAAAAATGCCAGAAAATGATAATGAAGTTATATTAGAAGGAGATAAAGATGACTATTATATAAATGAAAGCATTTTAAATAAAGATATATATGCTCAAAACTATGATACAGGTGAAATAGATGAAAATAAAAAGATAAAAATAGTAGGTATTAAGTATGTTAAAAGTGCTTATGGAAATAGTGTTGTATATTTAAGCGATTCACTTTTAAATGATTACTTATATCAAATAAATCAGTCTTATAGTAAATTAAAAGTATTATTTCAAAATAAATATTATGATGAAAATACTGAAAATTTTAATATAAAAACAAATGATAATGTACCAGTTAATAATGTATATATTTCAGCTGATTTAGAATATTCTTGTCCTAAAGAAAACTGTATAAATCAATCATTAAATATAGAGGCTAGTAATTTATATTACACTGAAAATTTATCATTAAATGTTAGTAAAGTTTATAATAAAAATAATATGAAAAAATTACTTGGTCTTGATTTTAAAGAAAATAATGGTAATATTTATATAAATTCTGAAGATTATAATAAATTATTTAATAAAGGAAATTACCAAAGTAGTGTATTTGTTAAAGATGTACAAGATGTAAGAAATACAATATCTTCTCTTGAAGATGCTGGTTTTAAAACTTTATATATAAAGGATACTTTAGTAACAGGTGGATATGAACAAGTTACTAAAATAATGGGAACAGTTACAAAAATAGTTTTAATAATAACAATATTCTTTATTTCATATTTTGTAATCAATATTATTTTGAAATCTAGAAATGAATATTTTGGGGTTATAAGAATGCTTGGTGCCACTAAAAAGGTTTCAAAAGAGTTACTTATAATTGAATTACTTACTGTTTCAAATTTGGCGTTTTTCTCATTTATGATATTTATTTATTTAAATAGTATACACATAATAAATTTTGAGTTTATAAATACAATACTTACTTATCTTAATTTTAAAGATTATGCAATTTTATATATTGTACTTATAATGATGTCATATTTAATTAGCCAAAAATTTTCAAAAAAATTATTCAAAAAAAGTGCGATAAGTACGATAAAAGAGGAGGTATAAAATATGATTACTTTAGAAAATGTTAATAAATATTTTAATAGGCATAAGAAAAATCAAGTACATGTAATTAATAATATATCTCTTAACCTAAAAAATAATGGATTAGTCGCATTTCTAGGACCATCTGGATGTGGTAAAACAACTCTACTTAATGTAATTGGTGGTCTTGATAAGATAAAAAGTGGTAAAATTTATATTGATAATAAAAAAATAAGTTCTAAATGTTCATACAAAGTAGATAAAATTAGAAATATAAATATTGGATATATATTTCAAGACTATAAATTAATAGATAATTTAAGTGTTTTTGATAATGTTGCTTTAGTTCTTACTATGATTGGTATAAAAGATAAAAAAGAGATTAAAAAAAGAGTAGAATATGTACTTGAAAAAGTAGGAATGGAAAGATATAAAAATAGACCATCATCAATGCTTTCGGGTGGTGAAAGACAAAGAGTCGCAGTTGCAAGAGCAATCGTAAAAGATCCAGATATAATCTTAGCGGATGAACCAACAGGAAATTTGGATAGCAAAAATTCACTTGAAATAATGAAAATAATAAAATCAATTTCAAAGGAAAGACTTGTTTTACTTGTAACTCATGAAGAGTCTTTAGCGAGATTTTATGCTGATAGAATAATTGAACTTAGTGATGGCAAGGCAGTAAAAGATTTTGAAAATACACAAAATGATGAATTAGATTACGAAATAGATAATAATATATATTTAAAAGATTTTGAAAAAATAGATGAGATAAAAAAAGATAATACAGATATAAATATATATAGAAATAATAATGATAATATAAAAATAGATATAATTGTTAAAAATGGTAATATTTATTTAAGAAGTAATGAAAATAAAAAGATAGAAGTAATTGATGATAATTCTAGTATAGAACTTATTGATGACCATTATAAAAGTATTGCTAAAGAAGATATAGATAAGTATAATTTTGATTTTAAAAATGTAATAAATAGTAATTTTAAAAAGAAATACTCATCTATATTTAATCCTATTACTTTAATTAAAAATGGTTTTAAGAAAGTATTTGATTATCCTGTTTTAAAGAAAATATTATTACTTGGATTTTTTATAAGTGCAATGTTTATAATGTTTTCTATTAGTTCAATTTGTGCATTATTTAATATTAAAGATGAAAATTTTGTTAAATATAATAAAAACTATTTAATTGTTAATTTAAAGAAAATAAATGTAGATGATTATTTGTCATTCGAGCAAAAAGAAAACATAAATTATATTTTACCAGGTGATTCACTTGTAAGTATGAAAATTAATATAAATGATTATTATCAAACAAGTAAAATGGAAAATTCTATATCAGGTTCATTATCTTCTTATGAAATGATTAATAAAGATAATTTGATTTATGGTAGAATGCCAGAAAATGATACTGAAGTTGTAGTTGATAAAATGATTATAGATAATGCATTTGATAATGATTCATCACTTCAAATGGCAGGTATAACAGATTCAAGTAAATTACTTGATATAACGTTATCAGTAAATTCATTACCTGATTTTAAAATAGTTGGTATATCTAATACTAGTAGTCCAACTATTTATACAGATAAATCAAAATTTTTGGATATAATATATAATTCTAGTAATACATCAAATAATATGTATTCTTCAGAAACAAAAGAAAATAATTTTATGAAGTATTCACTTTTTACTGATAAAATAGAACTTAAAAAAGGTAGAGCACCAGAAAATGATTATGAAACTATAGTAAATATATCTAATAAGGATGATATGCCTTTAAATAAAGAAATAAATGAAAAAATAAATGGAAGAAAATTAGTAGTTGTAGGATACTATGATTCAAAATATAACTATAATTATTATTTTGTTAATGATAATACTATAAAATATAATTTAATAAAAAATACATCTGATTTAACAATTTATTCATCTGATAAATTGAAAACTTTAGAAGAGTTTAGAAGTATGAATCTAAACATAAATGATAGTTATAATTATAGTAAAGATAAATATCTTGATGAAGTAAAAGATAATATAACAAGTACATTAATACTTTCTGGAATAATACTTGCAATATCACTTATAGAAATATTCTTTATGATTAGATCATCATTTATGTCTAGGATAAAAGAAATAGGTATTTATAGAGCAATAGGTGTTAAAAAGAGTGATATTTATAAAATGTTTTCATCTGAGATATTTGCAATTACAACAATTGCGGGTTTACCAGGAATAGTATTTATGGCTTACATACTGTATAATTTATCTAAAATAAAATATATAAGTGGTATGTTTTTGATTAATGCTAATATAATTATAATAACTATAGTTTGTACATATTTGTTTAATCTTATTATTGGTTTATTCCCAGTATTTAATGTGCTTAAGAAAAGACCTGCTGGAATATTATCAAGACATGATTTATAGAATATAAAAAAATTAAAAAAAAGTACTTTACAAAAAATTAATATAATGTTATAATCCTATTTGCCCATAAATTTAGAAGTAATCCAATTTTAGGATTGCTTTATTTTTTTATAAAAAAGAAAGGAGAAGTTTATGAATAATATATTAATAAATGAAAGAGAAGTATCTGAATTAATGCTTAAATATAATTTTGCTCTTCAAATGCTTGAAACACAGTTTAATATACTTATAAAAGAATTTGAATTTAAAAATAAATATAACCCAGTTGAACATATGAAATCAAGACTTAAAACTGAAAAAAGTATTATTGATAAACTTAATAAAAAGGGTTATGAAGTAACTACTAAAAATATGATATCACATGTACATGATATAATTGGTATAAGAATAGTTTGTTCTTTTTTAGAAGATGTATATGATATTGTTGATATAATAAAAAGTTCAAAACAGTTTAAAATAAAAGAAGAAAAAGATTATATAAAAAATCCTAAATCAACTGGATATATGAGTTATCATTTAATTGTTTTAGTTCCAATATATTTAAATGAAACAGTTGAACATGTGGAAGCTGAAATTCAAATAAGAACAAGCGCGATGGATTTCTGGGCTAGTATTGATCACAAGGTACAATATAAATTTCCAAGTGAAATACCAGAAGAAGTAAAAAAAGAAATGTATAATTGTTCACTTGACATAAGAAAATTAGATGAAAAAATGCAACAATTAAATGAATTTGTTAATAAATATAATAAGGAATAAAGCTTACTTTTAAATAGTAAGTTTTTTTAGTTTTTAAAGTTACATAATTGTTATTATTTTGTAAATATTATATAATGATATATAGTAGAGGTGTGATGAAATGGCAAAAGAAATAAGTAATAAAGAAATAAAAAAATTAGATGAATATTTTAGAGCGGCAAACTATTTATCAGCATGTCAATTATATTTACTTGATAACCCACTTTTAGAAAGAAAATTAAAAAAAGAAGACCTAAAAGCAAATATAGTTGGACATTGGGGAACTGTTCCAGGACAAAACTTTATATATACACACTTAAATAGAATAATAAATAAATATGATTTAGATATGATTTATATATCAGGACCTGGTCATGGTGGAAATTCTATTGTATCAAATGTTTATTTAGAAGGTACTTACAGTGAAATTTATCCAAATATAACAGAGGATAAAGAAGGATTAAAAAAATTATTCAAACAATTTAGTTTTCCAGGTGGAATATCTAGTCACGTTGCTCCTGAAACACCAGGATCTATAAATGAAGGTGGAGAACTTGGATACAGTTTATCACATGCATTTGGTGCGGTATTAGATAATCCATCTTTAATCGCTGCGTGTGTAGTAGGTGATGGTGAAGCAGAAACAGGTCCACTTGCGACAAGCTGGCATTTAAATAAATTTTTAAATCCTAGAACAGATGGAATAGTATTACCAATACTTCATTTAAATGGATATAAAATTGCAAATCCTACAGTTCTTTCTAGAATTTCAAATGATGAACTTTTAAATTATTTTAAAGGTTGTGGTTGGGATCCATATTATCTAGAAGGAAAAGATGAAATAGAGCTTCATAAACAAATGGCACTTATTATGGATGAAATAGTTGAAAAACTTCAGATAATAAAAGCAGATGCTAAAAATGGAAGAATTAGAAGACCTGCTTATCCTATGCTTATACTTAGGACTCCAAAAGGATGGACAGGACCTAAAGTTGTAGAAGGAAAACAAATAGAAGGTACATTTAGAGCGCATCAAGTTCCAATTGTTGTAAATAGTACTAATGATAAAAACTTAGAATTATTGGAAGAATGGCTTAGAAGTTATAAACCAGAAGAGTTATTTGATAAAAATGGTGTTCTTAGAAAAGATTTAAAAGAATTAACTCCAAAAGGAAATAGAAGAATGGGTGCCAATATGCATGCGAATGGTGGGAAACTTTTAAAAGAACTTAGAACTCCTGATTTTAAAAAATATGGTGTTGAGTTTAAAAAACATGGAAGTATAGTTGCTCAGGATATGATGGAATTAGGTAAATATGTAAGAGATTTACTTAAACTTAATGAAGAAGAAAGAAATTTTAGAATATTTGGACCAGATGAAGCACTTTCAAATAGATTAAATGCTATGTTTGAAGAAACAAATAGACAATGGGTAAATAAGACATATGAAAATGATGAATTTTTAGGTGTTGATGGAAGGGTAATTGATTCATATTTATCAGAACACTTTTGTGAAGGTGCTTTAGAAGGATATATTTTAACAGGAAGACATGGTTTTATACATAGTTATGAAGCATTTGCTAGAATAATAGATTCAATGGTTTCACAACATGCAAAGTGGTTAAAGGTAACAAAATCACTTTCTTGGAGAGAAGATATTTCATCACTTAACATAATTTTATCTTCTCATATTTGGCAACAAGATCATAATGGTTATACACATCAAGATCCAGGTTTTTTAAATCATTTAGTTACTAAAAAGGCAGATATTGTTAGAATGTATTTACCACCAGATGCTAATACATTAATATCAACATTTGATCATATTATAAAAACTAAAAATTATATAAATGTAGTTGTAGCGTCAAAACATCCAAGATACCAATGGCTTTCTATGGATGAAGCAATTAAACATTGTACAAAAGGTATTGGAATATGGGATTGGGCATCTAACGATGAAGGAAAGAGTCCCGATATAGTATTTGCGTGCGCAGGAGATACACCAACACTTGAAGTACTTGCGGCAACTTCTATATTAAATAAAGAAATGCCTAAGTTAAAAATTAGAGTGGTAAATGTAGTTGACTTAATGCGCCTTGAATCAAATGATAAACATCCACATGGATTAAATGATTCTGATTATGATGCAATATTTACTAAAAATAAACCAATAATATTTGCTTTCCATGGTTATCCATCTTTAATACATCAATTAACATATAATAGACATAATAAAAATATGCATGTACATGGATATCAAGAAGAAGGTACAATAACAACTCCATTTGATATGAGAGTACAAAATAAGATAGATAGATTTAATTTAATTATTGATGCACTTAAATATACTAAAGATTTAGATAAGTCATCTGAATTAATTGAGTGGTGCAAAAATAAATTAGTTGAACACAATGAATATATTCGTGAATATGGAAAAGACATGGATATTATAACTAATTGGAAATGGGAAAAAGATATATAAAAATAATGTTATTTTATTGACATTATTTTTTCTTCTGTATATAATTGTTATGCACCTAACAAAATAAGGAGTAAATATGGAAAAAAATAGAATTGCATATGAAATAATAACTCTAGATCATAATATACGTAGATTCTTAATAAATGAAGGTAAATGTACTCCTATTAAAAATATGCCAAGTCAAGTACAAATGAGAATTGTGCATTATTTAATACAGAATAAAGATACTGACATTTATCAAAGAGATTTAGAAAAAGTACTTAATCTTAGAAGATCTACAATATCTGGAATATTAAAAACTATGGAAAAGCATAATATTATTATTAGGACGGATTCAAAGATAGATGCAAGAAGTAAAAAAATAGAATTATCTTCTACTTCTTTGAAATTTTATAATGAATCTAGAAAAGTATTTGAAAAAGTAAATACTATATTAACTAAAGATATAGATACTGATGATTTAGAAATATTTTTTAAAGTTGCAAAAAAAATGAAGGAAAATTTAAATGAAGAGAAAGAGTGAGAAGTTATGTTAAAATTATTAAAAGAATTAAATAAAAAAGATTGTTTTTTTGCTTTTATAAGTTTTATTTTAATAATTGTTCAGGTATGGCTTGAACTTAAGATGCCAGATTATATGTCTGAAATAACTAAACTAGTTCAAACAAAGGGCGCTCTTATGAGCGATATATTAACTCAAGGAGGATATATGCTTCTTTGTGCATTTGGTAGTTTAGTTTCAGCAATTATTGTTGGATATTTAATATCAAATATTGCAGCATCATTTTCAATGAGAACAAGAAAAAGTTTATTTGAAAAAGTTGAAAACCTATCAATGGAAGAAGTTAAAAACTTTCAAGCGAGTAGTTTAATTACAAGAACAACAAATGATATTACACAAATTCAAATGTTTATTGCCATGGGACTTCAATTATTAATTAAGTCACCAATAACAGCAGTTTGGGCAGTAACAAAAATTTTAGGTAAGAACTTAACATGGAGTATGATAACTGCAATTGCAGTAGTTATATTACTAGTAACTATTTTAGTACTTATGATTATAGTAATGCCTAGATTTAAAATAGTACAAAACTTAATAGATAAAATAAATGGAGTAACAAGAGAAAACTTAACAGGTATAAGAGTAGTTCGTGCATTTAATGCTGAAAAATATCAAGAAAATAAGTTTGAAAAAGTAAATAATGATTTAACTAAAAATCAATTATTTAATCAAAAAGCTTTCTCAGTTATGCAACCAGTAATGTATCTTGTAATGTACTTTTTAACACTTTCAATATACTTTATAGGTGCTGGATTAATAGAAAGTGCTAATATGGCAGATAAAATATCATTATTTGGTGATATGGTTGTATTTAGTAGTTATGCAATGCAAGTAATTATGTCATTTTTAATGTTAGCAATGATATTTATGATGCTACCAAGAGCCAATGTTTCAGCAAAGAGAGTTAATGAAGTGTTAGATACAGTAATTAGCGTAAAAGATGGTAAAGGAGCTAAAGCAAAAGAAGTTGGTACAGTTGAATTTAAAAATGTTTCATTTAAGTATCCAGATGCTGAAGAATATTTACTAGAAGATATATCATTTAAGGCAAAAAAAGGAGAAACAATCGCATTTATTGGATCAACTGGTAGTGGTAAATCAACACTTATTAACTTAATACCAAGATTTTATGATGCAACAAAAGGTGAAGTATTAGTTGATGGAGTAAATGTTAAAGAATATAAGTTAAAAGATTTATATAATAAACTTGGTTATATTCCACAAAGAGCAGTTATGTTTAATGGAACAGTATCAAGTAATATTGCTTATGGTGAAAATGGAAAAGGTGAAATAACAAAAGAAAAAATTAAAGATGCTGTAAAAGTTGCTCAAGCAGAAGAATTTGTTTCAAAAATGGAAAATACATATGATGCTCATATTGCACAAGGTGGAACTAATGTATCCGGTGGACAAAAACAAAGACTTTCAATCGCAAGAGCAATCGCAAGAGATCCAGAAATATATATATTCGACGATTCATTTTCAGCACTTGATTATAAAACAGATTCTGTTTTAAGAAAAGAACTTAAGAAATACACAAAAGATGCAACTATATTAATTGTGGCTCAAAGGATTGGAACAATCATGAATGCAGATAAAATAATTGTTCTAGATAATGGTAAATGTGCTGGAATAGGAACACATAAGGAACTACTTAAAACATGTGATGTATATAAAGAAATCGCATTATCACAATTATCGAAGGAGGAACTTGAAAATGAATAATGAAGGAAATAACAATAGACCTCCAAGAAGAAGACCAGGTCATGGCCCAGGAGCAGTAGAAAAACCAAAAGATTTTAAAACATCAATATCAAAGTTATTTAAAAGTCTTGGTTCGTTTAAAATCTTTATCTTAGTTGCGTTAATTTTAGCGATGGGAGGGGCAATCTTATCACTTAGCGCACCAAATAAATTATCAGATTTAACAGATGAAATTCAAAAAGGAATTGTACTTAATACATCTAATTTAAAGAAATTAACTAATGATATAAAAGATGAACTTAAAAGCGATGATTTAAAAAATAGATATAGTGAAATACTAAATATAAAAATGGATAATGAAACAATTACAAAAATAATGTCATCAGATAATGTAAGCATGACTGATAAATTAAGTTTTCAAAATAGTATTCAAAATATGAATAAAGAAAATATGATGAATACTTTATTAGAATTACCTGATAGTATTCAAAATATTATTTTAGAAAATACAGAATATAAAGGTGAAGTAATAAGTACAGATGATAAAAGAAAATTACTTTTAATGATGACTAGTGGAATGGATGAAAAGTCATTAAATGATATTCCAGATTCAATAAAAAAAGTTTTATTAAGTAATAGTAAAATATCAGGTCAAACAATTACTTCAGAAGAAAAATTTGAATTTTTAGAAAAAATGAGTGGTCTTGATAGTGATAAGGATGTAAAGAAAATATATTCTAAAGTTGATGAACTTCCTAAGAGTATAAAAACTATATTAAGTCCAAAAATGAATATGGATAAAATAAAAAGCATTTCACTTTTCCTTGTTATACTTTATGTATTAAGTGCTTTATTTACATTTATTCAATCTATATTAATGACTGATGTCGCAAACAAATTTGCAAAGAAATTAAGAAGTAATATATCTAAAAAGATAAACAAATTACCACTTAAATATTTCGATAAAAATTTATCCGGTGATATATTATCTAGAGTAACAAACGATGTTGATACAATTGCTCAAAGTATGAACCAATCACTTGCGTCATTAGTAAGTTCAGTTACACTTTTTATAGGTTCTATAATAATGATGTTTTATACAAACTATATAATGGCCTTAACTGCAATTTTATCTAGTTTGATTGGTTTTGTATTTATGATAAAAATACTTTCAAAATCACAAAAATATTTTACCGCAAGACAAGTTGAACTTGGTAAATTAAATGGTCATATTGAAGAAATATATTCTGGACTTAATGTTGTTAAAGTATACAATGGTAAGGATGAATCAGATAAAAAATTCGATGAATTAAATAAAAGTGTTTATGAATGTAATAGAAAAAGTCAATTCTTATCAGGACTAATGATGCCTATTATGAACTTTATTGGTAACTTTGGTTATGTTGCTGTATGTATAGTTGGAGCATTATTAGTATCAAAAGATATGATTACATTTGGTGTAATAATTGCATTTATCACATACGTAAGACTATTCACAAATCCACTTTCTCAAATTGCTCAAGGACTTACTTCACTTCAATCAACTGCGGCTGCATCAGAAAGAGTATTTGAATTTTTAGAAGAACCAGAACTTGAAAAAGAAAATGTAACTAAAACGTTAGATAAGGCTAAAGCAAAAGGAGAGGTAGAATTTAATCATGTTAAATTTGGTTATGATTCTGACAAGATAATTATTAGGGATTTTAATGCAAAAATAAAACCTGGACAAAAGGTCGCAATAGTTGGACCTACTGGTGCGGGTAAAACAACTATGGTAAATTTACTTATGAGATTTTATGAAATAAATAGTGGTGACATAAAAATTGATGGAGTTAACATAAAAGATTTATCTAGAGAAAATATACACGATTTATTTACTATGGTACTTCAAGATACTTGGCTTTTTAATGGTACTGTAAAAGAAAATATAGTATATAATAATGAAAATGTAACTGATGAAGAAGTTATTGATGTATGTAAAAAAGTTGGAGTACATCACTTTATTAAAACACTTCCAAATGGTTATGATTCTTATCTTTCTGATATTGATAGTGTTTCATCAGGACAAAGACAACTTCTAACAATTGCAAGAGGTATGATAGATCATAAACCATTATTAATACTTGATGAAGCAACAAGTAATGTTGATACAAGAACAGAAGAACTTGTTCAAAAAGCAATGGATAAATTATCAGAAGGTAAAACATCATTTATAATCGCACATAGATTATCAACAATAAAAAATGCTGATTTAATTCTTGTTATGAAGGATGGAAATATAATTGAACAAGGAAATCATGATGAATTAATTAAAGAAAATGGTTTCTATGCAAATCTATATAATTCACAATTTGACAAAGCCGAATAAGAGTATTAAAAATGCTCTTTTTTTGATATAATGTATTTAGGAGGTTAAAATGAAGTATGATGTTGTTATAGTAGGTGCTGGACCTGCCGGATTATTTTGCGCATATGAACTTACACAAAAAAATCAAAATTTAAAAATATTAATGTTAGAAAAAGGTAGACTTGTTAAAAATAGAGTTTGTCCTATGAATAAAAATAAAACAGAATGTAAAAATTGTAACCCATGTAATATATTATCAGGTTATGGTGGGGCTGGAACTTTTTCTGATGGTAAATTAAATTTTATCCCTAAATTAGGGAAATCGGATTTATTTAGATATATGAAAGACGAAGAAGCATATAAATTGATAGATGAAACTGAAGAAATTTTTAATAAATTTCATATGGATGCAGAAGTTTTTCCTAGCAATATGGAAGAAGCAAAAGAAATACAAAAAAAGGTTACAAGATTAGGAGATAGATTACTTTTAATAAAGCAAAAACATTTAGGTAGTGATCATTTGCCTCAATATATTGAGGAATTTAGTAATTATTTAGAAGAAAAAGGCGTAACTATTAAAGAATGCACTAATGTTACTGATATAGAGAGTATAAAAGAAGATGAACATATAATTAGATATGAAGAATTAAAAGAAAAAAAAGAAGTAAAATCTAAAAATGTTGTAATCGCACCAGGTAGAACAGGTGCAAAATGGATACAAGAACTTGCTGATAAATATAATATTCCATATTTGTCAAAAAGTATTGAAATTGGTGTTAGAGTTGAAGTTAGAAAAGAAGTACTTGAGGAAATATGTAGTGTTATATATGATCCAACAATATTTATAAAAACAAAAACATACAATGATGAAATAAGAACATTTTGTACAAATCCTGGAGGTTTTGTTGCTAAAGAAAATTACTATGGATATATATGTGTAAATGGGCATTCATTAAAAGATATCAAATCAAATAATTCGAATTTTGCATTTATTAGTAAAGTTAATTTAACAGAACCAGTTACAAATACAAGGGAATATGGTGAATCTATTGCTAAAATTGCAAATATTTTGGGTGATTCAAAACCAATAATTCAAACACTTAGAGACTTGAAAAGTGGTAGAAGAAGTAACTTTGGTAGAATAAATAAATCATTTATTACACCAACTTTAGAGGATTGTGTAGCAGGTGATTTAGCGCTTGTACTTCCTCATAGAATAATAGTAAATATATTAGAAGGATTAGAAGAACTTGATAAAATAATTCCAGGTGTGAATAATGATGAAACACTCCTTTATGGACCAGAGATAAAGTTTTTTAGTAATGAAATAACAACAGATGATAATTTTAAGCTTGATAATTATAATGTATATTTTATAGGTGATGGTGCTGGTAAAGCAGGTAATATAGTTACAGCAGCAGCAACTGGACTTGTATCTGCTAGAGATATAATTAAAAGAACAGAGTAGTTCTTTTTTTTCTATATGAATAATGATATAATATTTTTTAAGGAAGTGGTATTCTTGGATTTAAATAAAAAGGTAGCTTTTGTAACTGGTGCGTCTATTGGACTTGGAAAAGGTTTAATAGAAGAGTTATCAAAAAATGGATGTAATGTAATAATTGGATATAATAAAAGTAAAGAAAAAGCAGAGTGGCTAAAAAAAAATATAGAAGAAAAATATAATGTAAAATCATTAAGTATTAAATGTGATGTAACAGATGAAAATTCTATAAAAAATACGATAACTTATATTGTGGATAACTTTGGTAAGATAGACATTGTTATAAATAATGCTGCTTATGCACAGGATAATTATATTTATGATAAAACAAAAGAAGAATTTATGAAAGTACTTGAAACAAATTTGGTTGGGCCTTTTCTTGTTTCAAAATATGCATATAAATATATGAATGATGGTATAATTGTTAATATCTCATCAAAAGATGCTGTTAGCACATATAATGATATAAGTATGGATTATTGTGCGAGTAAGGCTGGACTTAATTCATTAACTAAAACTTTATCCATTGCACTAAAAAATGTTAAAGTAATTTCAGTTATGCCTGGGTGGATTGATACAGAAAGCATAAGGGAGATGAACCCAGAATTTTTAGATAGTGAACTTAAAAGAATAGGTCAAGAAAAATTATCCATAGTAGAAGATGTATCAAAGCAAATAATTAATATTATAAAAGATGAACAGATTAAAAGTGGTATGATAATAGAGTTGGAGGATTAGTATGGACGAAAAAATAATAAAATTAGTAAATGATTCAGAGAAAGAATTAGATGAAGAATTTAAAAAAATAGATGAAATTTGTGAATATAATAGTTTGAAAGTTTTAAATGCTTTTTGGAATAATAAGTTATCAGAAGCGCATTTTTCACAAACAACAGGTTATGGATATGATGATATTGGTAGAGATGTAATAGAAAAGATATATGCTGAAATTTTTGGCGCAGAGGATGCTCTTGTTAGAAGTCAATTTATATCAGGTTCACATGCTCTTACAGTTGCTTTATTTGCGTATTTAAGACCTGGTGACACTATGCTTAGTATAAGTGGACTTCCTTATGATACGCTTCATGAAGTTATAGGTATTGTTCCAAATGATAGCTCATTAAAATCATTTGGTGTAAATTATGAACAAATTGATTTAATTAATGATGATTTTGATTATGAAAAAATAGAAGAAAGATTAAACAAATCAAAAATAAAGTTAATTGAAATACAAAGATCAAAAGGATACTCTACAAGAAAAAGTATATCGAATTCAAAAATAAAAAAAGTAGTAGATTTAATTAGAAATTATGATAAAGACGTAATTATTATGGTTGATAATTGTTACTGTGAATTTGTAGATAAGGTTTCACCAATTGAAATGGGTGCGGATATAATAGTTGGTTCACTTATAAAGAATTTAGGTGGAGGAATTGCTCCTAATGGTGCTTATATCGTTGGTAAAAAAAGATTAGTAGATTTAGCGGGTGAAAGGTTAACACTTCCAGGTGAAGGTAGGGAAGTAGGTCCAACACTTGGTATTAATAAACAAATTTTAGAGGGGTTATTTTTTTCACCAAGTGTGGTTGCATCAGCACTTAAAACCGCTGTACTTGCAAGTAAAGTATTAGAAGAATTAGGATATAAAGTAGAACCAAGATACAATGATGAAAGAGTAGATATTGTTCAAAATATTGAATTTGGAAAAGAAGAGGATTTAGTTAAGTATTGTCAAGGTATTCAAATGGCATCACCAGTAGATTCATTTGCTATTCCTATGCCATGGAATATGCCTGGGTATGAAGATAAAGTAATAATGGCGGCTGGTACATTTACACAAGGTTCTTCAATAGAACTTTCTTGTGACGGACCAATTAGAAAACCATATATTGCATATATGCAAGGTTCTTTAACTTATGAATATGGTAAAATTGCTATAATAAAAGCAGTTTCTAATTTGACAAAATAAGTAATATAATCTATACTAGCCAGTTAGTTGATGCTTTAAAGGGGGATTAATATGAATTATAATAAAGAAGTAAGAAAAAGTATTAATAGATTAAATGAAAATTTCAAAAATACTTTTGGACCAAATTTATACATGGATGGATCATTTGATATAAAATTTGATGGCTCTTTAGATACTGATGAAGATAAAATTGCTAAAGTTTTTGATACAATGCTTAAAATGACTGCATATAATGATTTGTATTCAAAATATGCATTGATGCAAAAATGCAATACATTATCTGAATTTGATAGTGAAGTATTTGAAATGTTAAAAAGTATATCATCTTTTGACGAATTTAATGATAAAATTTCTTCTTCAACAGAATTATTTTCTTTAGCAATGAAAGAAATGATAGAATTTTATAATTCTAGTGGTTTTCATAAAATTCTTAGAAGAAAATGCTTAAATGAAAATGATATTGATAATATTAAAAGAATAAATACTTTATTTGATTCTGATTTAGAAAGTTACAATAAAGATGTAGATGCAGAATATATTGGTAAAAAAGTATCATCTTGTATGAATTTAAAATATTCTGTAGAAGATTTGTTAGATGAATCCGCAATATTCTTACATACATTTTTATTGCTTGATAAAAAATCTGCTTAAAAAATCCTTCTAGAGATGATTAAAAATAATGTTTTAATAATAAATTATATGGAAAAGATGAATGAATTATATAATGATGAACTTTTAACTGTTGAAGTAGAAAGTGATAATTATAATTTAGAATATGTAAAAAAATATTTGGAAAATCATGATATTGATAAATTACCTTATGATTTAATTTATCAGATAAATGCTAATAATGTGATTTTCTATAAGTTAAATAGTGAAAATTATAATATAAGTGTATCAGATGATAAAGAAAAAATACTTGATTCTGTGAAAAAATATGAATTAAAGGATAAATAATATGTATAGTGATGAAGAAATAAATGAAATAGCAAAAAAATCGATTTATGATAATAAACTTAATAAAATAAGTGATAATTTATATTTATCGAATAGACAGATAGAAATTTTAAAAAGATATGAAATTGATTATAAAAAATTTAATGATATAAAGTCTTTAATGTACGAAGTAGAAACAGCACTTGAAGAAGTTTATGATGCGGATGATTTACAAGCACTTTCAATTGAACTTTCTGAATTTAATTATTATCATAATACAAATAAATAGGAATTAATTTCCTTTTTTTATTTCGTCAATTTCTTTTTGCAGAGCATCCATCATTTTTTGCATCATAACTATTGTTTGTTCACTATCGCTTTTAGTATTATTAAGGCCACGTTCTTGCATAACTTGCTTATAAAAAGCATTTGTACAAAGAATTTGTGCAACAAGCATAAGCCAGTTTCCAAGTGCATTTTGTTCATTTGCCGTTGTATCATCTATTAATAAATAACCAACTGCAACAGCGCTTAAAGAAAATAATTTTGGTGGTATGTTTGGTATTAAATTCATAGTAAAACTCCTCATTAAATTGTATGAAATGTGATTGATATTCTTTATAAAATATAATTCATAAATTTAAAAAAGTTATTAGTGTATATTTTTTAGTAATTTGTGATTATACTAGTAAAAAAAATAAAAATGATGTATTATTATAATGATGAAAGGAATTAATTGTATGGATGAGAAAAAATATTTAAATGAAGAGAAATATCAAAAAACTGAGAAAGGTATTACTGTATTTGCAATATTAATTTTAGTAGTTGGTTTATTTATAGGTGGTTTTTTAATATATCGTGGTATTGCAAAGCCAGCGACTTCAAAAGTTGAAACTCTGGAAAAGAAACTTGAAGTAAAAAGAAATGAACTTATAAATAAAGGTATAGAGTATGATGAAAGTTCTGAATATACTGATGGTGAAAAATATGATTTATATATTATAACTAAAGCACTTGATCCTAGTTTTCCACATTGCGAATTTGATGAATACAAAAATAATTCTATAACAAAAGAATATTGTGCTGCTAAAAATAGTATAAGCGAATTTTCAAATATTACTTCAATCATGTTTGGTGCATTTATTTGTTTTGCAACAATTGGTATTTTTGTTTTTGCTTTGGCTTTTGCAAAAGGAAGACATATTCTTGCATTTACAACACAACAAACTATGCCTGTTGCTAAAGAAAGCATTGATGAAATGGCACCAACTATTGGAAATGCAGCTGGTGAAATTGCAAAAGGTGTTACAAAGGGTATTAAAAATGGCTTAGAAGACGAAAATGATGACAATTACAGATCGTAATTGTTTTTCTTTTATTGAACTCTAAAAATATATTTGTATAATTCTTATTGGTTGTAATTTGTTCTAAAAATATAAATAATTATTTTTGTTAAAAAACTATCGCTATTGACTTTATTTGAAATAAACTTTATACTAAAAGTATATATAGATTAAATAATATTAATATATATAAATAAAAATCATGGAGGGAAAATATGGAAAAATTATTATTTTCTACTCTTGGATTGATTTTTGGCGCACTACTAACAATATTTGGTGCAGTACTTATAATGAAGTCAAAAGAAAAGAAATCTGATAATATAATTGAAAAAGCAAAAAAAGAAGCAGAAAAATTAAAAAGAGATACTATCTTAGAAATAAAAGAAGAACAATATAAATTAAAACAAGATGTAGATAGAGAAGTTAAAGAGAAAAAACTTGAAGTAAAGGATTTAGAAGATAGATTACAACAAAGAGAAAATAGTATAGATAGAAGAGATCAAATTCTTCAAGATAGAGAAAATTTATTATCAGAAAAAGAAAACAATTTAGTACAAAGACAAAAGGATATTCAGGCGTTAGAAGAGAAAACTGATGGGGTTTTAAAAGAGCAACTTGAAAAACTAGAAAAGATTTCTGGATTTTCTAAAGAAGAAGCAAGAAAAATGGTCATGAAACATGTTGAAGAATCAATGACTAAAGAAATTGCAGCATATATAAAAGACAAGGAAGCAGAAGCAAAACTTGATGTTGATAAAAAGGCAAAAAATTTATTAACACTTGCAATGCAAAAATATGCGTCAGATGTTACAAATGAGGCTACGATATCGGTAATTAATTTACCAAATGATGATATGAAAGGTAGAATTATTGGTAGAGAAGGAAGAAATATAAGAACAATTGAGGCAGTAACAGGTGTTGATTTAATTATTGATGATACACCAGAAACAATAGTACTTTCTAGTTTTGATCCACTTAGAAGAGAGATCGCAAAGGTTACAATTGAAAATTTAATAAAGGATGGAAGAATACATCCAGGTAGAATTGAAGAAATATATGATAAGACATGCAAAGAAATAAATGCAAAAATCATTGAAAAAGGTGAAGAAGCAATATTTGGACTTGGAATATCTAAAATTGATCCTGAATTAGTTGAAATTATTGGTAAATTACATTTTAGAACAAGTTATGGTCAAAATGCGTTACAACATTCTATTGAAGTTGCTAATTTGGCAGGACTTTTAGCTGCAGAAGTTGGGGAAAATGTTTCACTTGCTAAGAGAGCTGGGTTACTTCATGATATTGGTAAGGCAATTGATTTTGAGGCTGAGGGAAGTCATGTAGAAATTGGTGAAAAGATTGCAAAAAAATATGATGAAGATGAAGTTGTAATAAATGCGATTGCATCACACCATGGCGATACTCCTGCAACAAGTATTATTTCTTCATTAGTTGCAATTGCAGATACAATTAGCGCATCAAGACCTGGTGCAAGAAATGATTCTTTAGAAAACTATGTAAAGAGATTACAGCAATTAGAAGAAATTGCAAATTCATTTGATGGCGTAGAAAAATCATTTGCAATGCAGGCTGGAAGAGATTTAAGAGTTATTGTAAAACCTGAAGATATGGATGAATTAACATCTATCAAGGTTGCCCGTGATATTAAAGATAGGATTGAAAATGAAATGCAATATCCTGGTACAATAAGAATAACTGTAATAAGAGAAACAAGAGCAGTAGAAGAAGCAAGATAATGCTTCTTTTTTTTTGCATTTAATCATATATTTATGTAGGTGAAAGTATGAAGAATACCATTAATTTTTATTATAATATTTTTTTAGATGAACTTATAAAAAAAGATAATTGTTATTATTTTTATTATGGTGGTGATGAATATTATTTTGTACCATTAAATAGACCATATGATGATGTACAGAGTATATATAAGCTTAATCTTGAAATGAAAAAGAGAAGATGCCTTGTTCATGAACTTGTTTTAAATAAAGACAAAAGTATTATAACTGTAGTAAATGGTATTTCATATGTTCTAATTAAGCTTTGTAAGTATAAAAATGATAAGGTATTTTTAAATGATATAAATTATATTCAAAATATGACTGTTAATATAGAATGTGATAAAAGTTTGGTGAGGAATGATTGGATAAAATTATGGAGTGAAAAAATAGATTATTACGAATATCAGATTAGTCAGGTGGGGAAAAAATATCCATTGTTGTGTGATAGTTTAAGTTATTTTATTGGAATGGGTGAAAATGCTATTAGCTATCTTGTAAATAATTTGGATTCCAAAACTAATGTAAATTTAGTTGTGAGTCATAAAAGAATATATCAAGAAAGGGGAAGTTTAAATTTTTATGATCCTTTAAACTTTGTTGTTGATAGTAGAGTAAGGGATGTTGCTGAATTTATAAAGGAAACTTTTTATAATAAAACGTTAAACTTATATGATTTAAAGTCATATTTTAATATGGCAAATTTAACTAAAAATGAATATATTCTTTTGCTTGGAAGACTTTTATTTCCAACTTATTATTTTGATATTTATGATGATATAATAAATAAAGGTAAAAGTGAGGAACTTGTTATAAATATAATTGATAGAACTGATGAGTATGAATCACTTTTAAATACTATATATAAATTTATTTTATATGAAAAAAAGGCTCGCTTGGAACCTATTGAGTGGTTACAGGATAAAAATTAATCTCTGTATTCTTCTACCTTTGTAACTTCTGGTATTTCTGATGTTAATATTGTTTCTATTGTTTCTGACATAGTTAGGTCAGAATATAAACAGTTTGCACAGTTACCTGCCATTTTTACATATGCAGTACCATTTTCAAATTTAACAAATTTCACATCTCCACCATCGTTTATTAAAAATGGTCTAATTTTTTCTATAATTTCTTTTATTTGATCTTCAACTTTCATAGTAAACCTCCAAATAAATTATACATATATTTTAAAAAGTAGTAAAGATAATTATAAAAAAAGATATTATATGTTATAATAAATAATATAAGAGGTGCATTATGTTGTATAAAAAAGATGAAATAATTGAAGTTGAAATTACAGCACTAAAACCTTATGGCGCATTCGCAAAGGTGGATAATGAGTATGGTGGACTTATCCATATATCAGAGATTAATGGCCTTTTTATAAAGGATATAAATGATGTGTTTAAAATTGGCGATAAAAAAAAGGTAAGAATTTTAGATGTGGATGAAGAAAAAAAACAAATAAAATTAAGTATGATTTTAGATAAAAATGGAAAAACTAAAAAAAGAAAACGAACTAAATTGTCTGATACAAATTTAGGATTTGATTTGTTTGACGAGATACTTCCAGAGTGGATTTCTTGTAAAATGGAAGAGATTTCTTGCAAAGAAAATAATAAATTGAATAAATAATTAAAAAAATTTCAAAATTCCATTGACAAATTTAAATATCAATGTTATATTTAATCATGTCAATGTCACTGGATTCTTAGCTCAGTTGGTTAGAGCACCTGCCTTACAAGCAGGGGGTCACAGGTTCGAGTCCTGTAGAGTCCACCATTTATGCCGAAATAGCTCAATTGGTAGAGCAACTGACTTGTAATCAGTAGGTTACGGGTTCAATTCCTGTTTTCGGCACCACTTGGGGAGATAGCGAAGTGGCTAAACGCGGCAGACTGTAAATCTGCTCCTTAGGGTTCAGTGGTTCGAATCCACTTCTCCCCACCATAGCTTGCCTAGTAGCCAAGTGGTAAGGCATCAGACTTTGACTCTGACATGCGCTAGTTCGAATCTAGCCTAGGCAGCCATGTTTGTGTTGTTATATGTCCTGTTAGCTCAGTTGGTAGAGCATTTGACTTTTAATCAAAGGGTCATGCGTTCAAGTCGCATACAGGACACCATTTAGTAAGTAAACTCGCAGTAATGTGAGTTTTTATTTATTTTTTTGTATAAAAATTAGAAGAAAATAAAAAAAAGACTTGAAAAATTATTAATTTTATTATACAATTAAGAAGTCCAGTGATATTGGACATAATTGGTGCTTGCCTTAGTGGCGGAATTGGTAGACGCACAGGACTTAAAATCCTGCGTGAGTTAAATCACGTGCCGGTTCAAGTCCGGCCTGAGGCACCATTATGGAGAAATACCCAAGTCTGGCTGAAGGGACTGGTCTTGAAAACCAGGAGGTCGGGTAACCGGCGCGGGGGTTCGAATCCCTCTTTCTCCGCCACTAATTTTTTACATCGCGGGATGGAGCAGTCTGGCAGCTCGTTGGGCTCATAACCCAAAGGTCGTAGGTTCAAATCCTACTCCCGCAACCAATATTGATTAATGAAGACTGCTCAGTCTTTTTTTTTATTTTCTTCATATTATATAATAGGTGATAAAATGAAAGTGTATTCTCATAGAGGTGAATCAAAATATGCTCCTGAAAATACTATGAGCGCCTATTATTTAGCATATTTAGTAGGTAGTGATGGTATAGAAACTGACTTAAGAAAAACAAAAGATGATGTACTTGTACTTATACATGATAAATCTGTTGATAGAACATCTAATTATAGTGGTAAAGTAGCTGATTATACATTTGATGAATTATTAAATATGGATTTTGGAGATGAATATTATAAGGGAGAGAAAATTGTTAGATTAACTGAGTTTTTAAAAAATTTTTCTGAAAGAAATGTAAATGTATATATTGAATTAAAAGAAACAGGTTATGAAAAACTCATAGTAGATACATTAAAACAATATAGTTTGAAAAATGTCGTGCTTATATCGTTTAAATATAATTTGCTCAAAAGAATAAGAGAAATGGATAATTCAATTAAACTTGGTTGGTTGATATATGATGTTAACGATTCAATTATTAAAGATTGCAAAAATATAAAACTAAACCATGTACTTTGTACTGCAATTTGCCTTAGCAAGGATGAGGTTACAAAGCTTAAAAACAATAATTTTATTGTAAGCGCATGGGGTGTTTTGGGTAAATCTGAAATAAAAAGGTTGAAAAATATTGGTGTGGATAGAATTATATATGATAGTGGTTATGATGTGAAAAAATTTCTAAAGAAGGAAAGAAAGAATGTATAGTTTTCTTGTTTCAATATTAATTGGTATAGGAGTTGTTTTACCGGGTGTTAGTGGGTCTGCAATAGCAATACTAGTTGGTATTTATGATAAAGTTTTAACTGTACTTAATGATTCTAGTATAAAAGCATTAAAAAAAATCATTATATTATTTCCCATAATAATTGGAATTATGGTTGGAGTGATTATTTTTGGTAATATACTCCTTAAAATATATGAATATTATGAATTCCAAATGAAATATATATTTATAGGATTGATATTTGGTGGAGTGCCTATTCTTGTTAATGAGTTAAAAGATAATGGTGGGGTTCTTAAAATGAAAACTTTAATTTTTTCTGTTATTTTTTCATTATTACTTATTGTAATTCCAAGTGTTATTAGTTATGATAATGTTTCTAATTTAAATCCTATAAAACTTTTTATAGCAGGTATTTTATACATTTCGGGTAAAATTATTCCAGGCATAAGCAGTTCGTTTTTTATGATGCTACTTGGAATGTATGAGAGAGTGTTGCTAATGTTATCTAAACCGTTTAGCTTATCTTATTTTGAATGGATATCATTTATACCTTTTATAATCGGTATCGTTGTTGGCGTAATAATCCTAATTAAGGTTGTCAATTATTTATTTAATAAACATTTATCTCTAACATACAGTATTATAATTGGATTTGTGTGTGGATCTACTTTATCTATATTTCCAGGGCTTGAATTTAGTTTTAGAGGTATTTTATCAATGATTTTTATGGTAATTTCCTTCTTATTAACAAATTATTTGTCTAAAAATAAGAAAAAAATCACATAAGTGTTGACAATTACCTAGAAAATTTAGTATACTTAAATAGCAATTTGAGTATTTTTGGTTCTGTGGTGTAGTGGTTAACACGTCTGCCTGTCACGCAGAAGATCGCGGGTTCAAGTCCCGTCGGAACCGCCATTATTTTTTTTGGCTCTGTAGCTCAGTCGGTAGAGCAGAGGACTGAAAATCCTCGTGTCGGCAGTTCGATTCTGCCCGGAGCCACCATTTATGTTTATTAGGTCCGATGAATGCGCTCGTAGCTCAGCTGGATAGAGCGTTTGGCTACGAACCAAAAGGTCAGGGGTTCGAATCCCTTCGGGCGCACCATATATTATCGGGAAGTAGCACAACTTGGCAGTGCACATGGTTTGGGACCATGAGGTTGCAGGTTCAAATCCTGTCTTCCCGACCATTTTGTTTATAATCCCTTATTTAATAAGGGTTTTATAATAGATTAATATCTAAAACCCTTAAAAATCCCTTATTGATTTTTAAGATACATTTGATTTTCATTAAGATTATAGATTTTCAATAACATTAATTACTTTATCTTCGTCTTCTGGAATTAAATGTGTATAGGTATTAAGCGTCATTTGAATATTGGAATGTCCTAACCTTCTTGAAATCGCGGTTATAGGAACTCCTTTAGAAATTAATAGGGATACATGACTATGTCGGAAGTCGTGTATTCTTATTTTTTTTACATTTGAAATTTCGCAATACTTATCTCTTTTTCTACCTATTGTAGTTGGAGATAAAGGATTAATTCCACCAAACACAAACCAATCATCGTTAAAATCTATAATGTTTTTGTAATATTCTTTTAATTTTTGTAATTCTTTTATTAAATTTTTATCTATTCTTATTTTCCTTATTGAACTTTTTGTCTTAGGTGTATTTATTATATATTCATCGTTAATCTTTTCTTTTGATATTGTTTTGTAAATATCAATATAATTCTCACTGATATCTTTCCATTTTAATGCTAAGCACTCGCCTTGTCTTAATCCAGTGAAATATAATGTTTCAAAAAATACTTTATATACTAAATCATCAACACTATTAATAAATTTATTAAATTCTTCATATGTCCAAAAATCAACCCTACAAGGTTTTATATTACTCTTTGAAAAACCTCCGACTTGACTTGCTATATTTGACTCTAGTCCAAAGAATTTTACAGCATAATTTAGTATAGTTACCATTGAACTATGAATGCTTGTTAAATATTTATAACTAAAACCCTTTTTCTCTAATTCTGCTTGCCATTTAGTATAAGATGATATATCTATTTTATTTATTCTATAATCTTTAAAATATGGTAGAATATGATTTTCAAATTTACTTATTGTTTTTCTATAGGATTGTCTTTTTTGTTTTAGTTTGATATAACTCTTGTATTCATCCCAAAGTTTTGAAAATAATATTGTTTCATCATTAACCTTACCTTGTCCTATAAAGTTTCTTTCAGCAGCCTGTGCATCTCTTTTTGTATTAAAACCATTTCTTTGAAATTGTTTTCGATTACCATATATATCATTACAATAACACCTAAAATACCAAAGTTTAGATTTTTTATCTTGGTATACTGGCATTTTTAAATTTCCTCCTTTCCACTATAATGATAACACTTTTTTTTGTTGTAGTGCCATTTCTGCAATATAATTTGGATCTAAGTTTAAATATTCTAATACTAATCTTGTTGGAACATATTTTGTTTTACATTGAGGAAGTGTTTTTCCAGAACTGATTATTTGTTGTTCAATAAGATTTCTAATTTTTATTGCATTATCTCTTCCGCAACTTGCAATTTTTTTAATATCATCCACTTTTATCCATGGATTGCATATGATTTCATATAATTCTACATAAGTCATATTATTATCACCACCTTTCTTTTTTATATAAATGATAGACTAGGATTTGAATTTGCTTCCACGAGGATTTTAGATAATCCACAACTCCCGTACCAATAGGGATATTTTTCCTTGTAATTATTTAACGAGTCGACATATATCGGAGATTTTCAACTCTATTTAGTTTTTTTTATATTAATTTCTTAATATTTACATTTTATCCTCCTTTCTGTTTCAAAATTGTTTTAAATTACATTAAATGTTGCAATTTAACAACATTATAACATTAAAATTATAAATGTCAACCTTTTTAGCAAAAAAAATATAGAAATGTTGCAAAAATGCAATATATGTGCTATAATCGTTTCGAAAGGAAGGATAATATGGCTAAAACGAAAGTTGGAGAGTTAATTCAAAAGGGACGAGAAGAAAATAATTTATCAATGCGTCAACTTGCTGAATTGGCGAAAGTTAGTTCTTCAGATATATCAAGAATTGAGTCAGGTGAACGAGAGGTCCCTAATCCTAAGTTACTTAGAAAGATAAGTAAATATATTGGTGTTAATTATAATGATTTAATGTATGCTTCTGGATTGGGTGCTAAAGTAAGTCCGCTTAACCCATATTTACTTGAACACTACTCAAAATTGAGAGGAAAAGAGTTAAAGGAAGCGATGGATAGTATAGAAAGTTCTACCGCTAATAATAATATAGTAATAGAGTCATTAAAAAAATCATCTGAAAGTGCAGATGAAGAAAAGAAAAATATACTTTTAGAAACAATAGAAGATTTGGAGTATCAAAACGAAACAAATGAAGAAATTATGAAATTGTTAAATAGCAATGCGATAGAGGAGTTTAGAAATGGTAAATAGTCTAAAAAGATTAAATTTTATTCAAGTTATAAGTATGATATTATTGATTGTTTCGTTTATATTAGTTTGTTTTGGTGTATATAATAGTGAAAATTTATTTTGGGTTTGTCTTTCATTGAATATGTTAGGTTATGCTAAATTTGTGATTAAATGGTCAAGAGAGGGAAGAACTAGAAATAGAAGATTAGATAAAAATTATAATAAAAATTTTACGAGAAAATCATCCGAATTTATATTTATTCTATTAGTTGCATATTATTTACTTATCTGTCTATGTATAATTTCTGATATATGGATTAAGAATTTTACAAATGAATTTGGAACTATATTAGGATTATTAATAATTTCGTTTATATGTAATTTTTTATCATTAGAAATTGTTGATAGAACTTCAAAAGAAGTCAATATGTTATTAAATTCAAAAGTTATAACAAAATAACGCAAAATTGCGTTATTTTTTTGTTTTACCACATAGTTTACTTAATGAAATATTAAATTCTTTTGAAAATTTGTATAAATTAGAGGTAGATATACAGATTAAACCTTTTTCATATCTAGTTATACACGCTTGTGTAACACCTAATATATTTGCTACATTTTCTTGAGAAAATCCATTTTTAATTCTAATTTCTCTTAAATTGTTTCCAAGTATTTTCAAATTAAGTGATTTATTAATAATTTTAATGTTTTTATTGTTGGTTAATCCAAGGACATAATCAATACTTACATTAAAATAATCAGCATAACAACATAAGTACTTTAGAGGAATAATATTTATACCTAACTCCCATAATGAGTATGTTGATCGATTTACATTAAGTATATTTGCCATTTCTTTTTGGCTAATATCATTATCTTCTCTAATATCTTTCAATCTTTTAAAACTAATCATAGTATCACCTATAATTAATTTTTACATTAAAAATCTTTGTATACTAATAAATGCTATTTTAAGTTATAATTTTTGCTATTATGTGTTATAATGAAGATGTAAGTATTTAAAATTATGAATGGAGGGAAATGTATGGAAAAAGAGAACTTTAAATCAGATTTTTTAGATTTCGCGCTTGAAGATGAAAACTATGTGCCAACAGAGGACGATATTGCATATGATAAAGAAGCAACAGGAATTAGAAAGTATTACGATACCTTATTACTTACAGAGTTATTATACATAAATCATAAGTATCCAGATAGTGTATATTCAGATAAGGATTTATACATATTCAATACTTTATTTGATACTTTAGCATATACAAATGATGAATTAAATCAAATGATAAAAGATGCAATTAATATTGTGAAGATAAAGTATGATATGGATATTGATATATTCGAGGCTGAATAAATATTCAAAATAGTTCTATAAAATTTATAGGACTAAAATGTCATTTTAGTAACACACTACGATATTGGCAGAGCCAATAACGATGTGTGCCAAGGGAAATCCCTTTGGAAACCCTCCAAACAATATATTACAAGCATTGCAAGTAATATATTTATAGACCTAAACTGAAATCATCATTTTTATCCTTATTATGTACTTTATTATTTCTGTAATAATAAGGTACATTTGAATAATCAAATAATTCATCTTCCTTTGTTGTTCCTTTTGATATATTGTATACATCATTTGTATCAAAATCATTGTTATCGTAATAATTTTTTATTTCTTTGGTTGTTGCTTCTTTTGTATTTTCGTTACCGATTTTCAACAGATGTCTAAAAAATTTTTTGATTGTATTTAAAATTGACTCTATATATAATTTCAAATTATTATTTTCTTTCTTTAAATTTTGATTTCTAGTAGTTAATGATTTAATTTCTTTTTGTAAATTATTGTTTTCTTTTTCTAGTGCTTTATGACTTTTAGTAAAGGTATTTACCTCATTAAATAATTGTTCCATTTTTGGTTGAAAATTCATAATGTTTTTTGTTTCTTTGATAATATTATTCATACTATCAAATGTTTCTTTTTCTAATATAATATGTTTTTTATCAAAGGGTATATTTTTAGTTGTTTGCATTTTATCTTCAAAATTATTAATTGCATTATCTAATCTACAATTTAGATTATTAACTTTTTGTTCATAATATCTAGTAGTCTTTTTAAATTCTTTTACCTTTTGATGTTTCGTATCACTTCCTTTTATTCCTCTCTCTAAATCATAACCTTTATTTACTAATCTAGTATGATATTTATCTTGTAATTCCGATAAATGATTTTTATCTTTAATATATTGTTTTTTTGATATTGTGTATCTTTCAGTATTGGTTCTTTTATCAAATTTTTTTATTAAAGGTACAACTACACAATGAAGATGAGGTGTTTCCTCATCTAAATGTACTATTGCATGTAATATTTGTTCTTTTTTATAACCTAAATCTTCATAAACAAATTCCATACAGGTATTAGCCCAATTCTTTATATCCTCATTACTCATATTATCAAAAAATGTATGTGATGCAGTAAATATTAATTCATCTGCTATTACATTTTTAGATTTATTTAACATTTGATTAAAGGTTCTTTTTCTATCTTCACGCTCTGTTTTCATTCTTTCATCGTGTTCTTTTTTATATTCTTTTGTTAAATTATAAAAACCTTTAATATATTTTTCCGACAAAGGTACTATGTCTATATTATTTTTGCTTAATTCTATTTTGATATTTGGATTAGAATTATATGCTTTTTTTTCTCTTTTATTATGTGATCCAATTTGTGCTAAATCCTGTAAGGTATAAATTGGTTCACTTCTAAATATAGCATAATTAATATTCATAGTTGTCATCCCAATCTAAATCAATATCGCAATTCAATTTTTCTAAGTTGTTTATTAATGCTTCTTTATAATATCCATATTTATTGATTATAGTATTATTGTTTTCATCTAGTCCTTTGTGCTTATCATATAAATTTATAATATAACTTGTTATCTTTATAACCTGTAAAAAATCATACTTTGATAACATAAGTCTTATTAATTCGTCATATTTGTATAGTTCTAAATCATCATCACTTACATAATTTTTATCAATTAATTGTTTTAAAATTATATTATTATCTATAATTATTTTATTATTAATCGTATTATTATTTAGTGGAGTAGTGTATTTATCTATTTTATCTTTTTCTTTTGTATTTATTATATTAGTATTTATTTGTATGTCCTTTTCCACTGATGGATTACCCACAGGTAGATTTTGGGGGTTTGGATATAATTTAGGTTTTTCGTGAATTATATATTTATAATAAAATCTTCCTTTGATGTCTTTTAATTTTTGTCTTGTTAAATAATTATGTTGTTCTAATTCTTTAATTGTGTTAGTTATAGATTTTTCTTGTTCTTTACTAACCGCACATAATCCTTTTATTGTTAAAGTCCAATTGGGAGAATAACTTAATAGTTGAGATAATAAACCTTTTGCTTTTAGTGAAAGATTTTTATCGTGTAAATGATAGTTGCTCATAACTGTATAATTCTGATTTTTTATTTCTCTTTCGAATGTTGTATTCATATATATAACCTCCCTTAAATTTGCCCTTAAAAACTTGCAATAAGGGGGAGTTTATACAGAATTATAAACTATATTCCGTAGTATTTATAATAAATTGTAAATGAATAGAAATATAAAACTTAGGTCCTGTCTTCCCGACCATTTTGTTTATAATCCCTTATTTAATAAGGGTTTTATAATAGATTAATATCTAAAACCCTTAAAAATCCCTTATTGATTTTTAAGATACATTTGATTTTCATTAAGATTATAGATTTTCAATAACATTAATTACTTTATCTTCGTCTTCTGGAATTAAATGTGTATAGGTATTAAGCGTCATTTGAATATTGGAATGTCCTAACCTTCTTGAAATCGCGGTTATAGGAACTCCTTTAGAAATTAATAGGGATACATGACTATGTCGGAAGTCGTGTATTCTTATTTTTTTTACATTTGAAATTTCGCAATACTTATCTCTTTTTCTACCTATTGTAGTTGGAGATAAAGGATTAATTCCACCAAACACAAACCAATCATCGTTAAAATCTATAATGTTTTTGTAATATTCTTTTAATTTTTGTAATTCTTTTATTAAATTTTTATCTATTCTTATTTTCCTTATTGAACTTTTTGTCTTAGGTGTATTTATTATATATTCATCGTTAATCTTTTCTTTTGATATTGTTTTGTAAATATCAATATAATTCTCACTGATATCTTTCCATTTTAATGCTAAGCACTCGCCTTGTCTTAATCCAGTGAAATATAATGTTTCAAAAAATACTTTATATACTAAATCATCAACACTATTAATAAATTTATTAAATTCTTCATATGTCCAAAAATCAACCCTACAAGGTTTTATATTACTCTTTGAAAAACCTCCGACTTGACTTGCTATATTTGACTCTAGTCCAAAGAATTTTACAGCATAATTTAGTATAGTTACCATTGAACTATGAATGCTTGTTAAATATTTATAACTAAAACCCTTTTTCTCTAATTCTGCTTGCCATTTAGTATAAGATGATATATCTATTTTATTTATTCTATAATCTTTAAAATATGGTAGAATATGATTTTCAAATTTACTTATTGTTTTTCTATAGGATTGTCTTTTTTGTTTTAGTTTGATATAACTCTTGTATTCATCCCAAAGTTTTGAAAATAATATTGTTTCATCATTAACCTTACCTTGTCCTATAAAGTTTCTTTCAGCAGCCTGTGCATCTCTTTTTGTATTAAAACCATTTCTTTGAAATTGTTTTCGATTACCATATATATCATTACAATAACACCTAAAATACCAAAGTTTAGATTTTTTATCTTGGTATACTGGCATTTTTAAATTTCCTCCTTTCCACTATAATGATAACACTTTTTTTTGTTGTAGTGCCATTTCTGCAATATAATTTGGATCTAAGTTTAAATATTCTAATACTAATCTTGTTGGAACATATTTTGTTTTACATTGAGGAAGTGTTTTTCCAGAACTGATTATTTGTTGTTCAATAAGATTTCTAATTTTTATTGCATTATCTCTTCCGCAACTTGCAATTTTTTTAATATCATCCACTTTTATCCATGGATTGCATATGATTTCATATAATTCTACATAAGTCATATTATTATCACCACCTTTCTTTTTTATATAAATGATAGACTAGGATTTGAATTTGCTTCCACGAGGATTTTAGATAATCCACAACTCCCGTACCAATAGGGATATTTTTCCTTGTAATTATTTAACGAGTCGACATATATCGGAGATTTTCAACTCTATTTAGTTTTTTTTATATTAATTTCTTAATATTTACATTTTATCCTCCTTTCTGTTTCAAAATTGTTTTAAATTACATTAAATGTTGCAATTTAACAACATTATAACATTAAAATTATAAATGTCAACCTTTTTAGCAAAAAAAATATAGAAATGTTGCAAAAATGCAATATATGTGCTATAATCGTTTCGAAAGGAAGGATAATATGGCTAAAACGAAAGTTGGAGAGTTAATTCAAAAGGGACGAGAAGAAAATAATTTATCAATGCGTCAACTTGCTGAATTGGCGAAAGTTAGTTCTTCAGATATATCAAGAATTGAGTCAGGTGAACGAGAGGTCCCTAATCCTAAGTTACTTAGAAAGATAAGTAAATATATTGGTGTTAATTATAATGATTTAATGTATGCTTCTGGATTGGGTGCTAAAGTAAGTCCGCTTAACCCATATTTACTTGAACACTACTCAAAATTGAGAGGAAAAGAGTTAAAGGAAGCGATGGATAGTATAGAAAGTTCTACCGCTAATAATAATATAGTAATAGAGTCATTAAAAAAATCATCTGAAAGTGCAGATGAAGAAAAGAAAAATATACTTTTAGAAACAATAGAAGATTTGGAGTATCAAAACGAAACAAATGAAGAAATTATGAAATTGTTAAATAGCAATGCGATAGAGGAGTTTAGAAATGGTAAATAGTCTAAAAAGATTAAATTTTATTCAAGTTATAAGTATGATATTATTGATTGTTTCGTTTATATTAGTTTGTTTTGGTGTATATAATAGTGAAAATTTATTTTGGGTTTGTCTTTCATTGAATATGTTAGGTTATGCTAAATTTGTGATTAAATGGTCAAGAGAGGGAAGAACTAGAAATAGAAGATTAGATAAAAATTATAATAAAAATTTTACGAGAAAATCATCCGAATTTATATTTATTCTATTAGTTGCATATTATTTACTTATCTGTCTATGTATAATTTCTGATATATGGATTAAGAATTTTACAAATGAATTTGGAACTATATTAGGATTATTAATAATTTCGTTTATATGTAATTTTTTATCATTAGAAATTGTTGATAGAACTTCAAAAGAAGTCAATATGTTATTAAATTCAAAAGTTATAACAAAATAACGCAAAATTGCGTTATTTTTTTGTTTTACCACATAGTTTACTTAATGAAATATTAAATTCTTTTGAAAATTTGTATAAATTAGAGGTAGATATACAGATTAAACCTTTTTCATATCTAGTTATACACGCTTGTGTAACACCTAATATATTTGCTACATTTTCTTGAGAAAATCCATTTTTAATTCTAATTTCTCTTAAATTGTTTCCAAGTATTTTCAAATTAAGTGATTTATTAATAATTTTAATGTTTTTATTGTTGGTTAATCCAAGGACATAATCAATACTTACATTAAAATAATCAGCATAACAACATAAGTACTTTAGAGGAATAATATTTATACCTAACTCCCATAATGAGTATGTTGATCGATTTACATTAAGTATATTTGCCATTTCTTTTTGGCTAATATCATTATCTTCTCTAATATCTTTCAATCTTTTAAAACTAATCATAGTATCACCTATAATTAATTTTTACATTAAAAATCTTTGTATACTAATAAATGCTATTTTAAGTTATAATTTTTGCTATTATGTGTTATAATGAAGATGTAAGTATTTAAAATTATGAATGGAGGGAAATGTATGGAAAAAGAGAACTTTAAATCAGATTTTTTAGATTTCGCGCTTGAAGATGAAAACTATGTGCCAACAGAGGACGATATTGCATATGATAAAGAAGCAACAGGAATTAGAAAGTATTACGATACCTTATTACTTACAGAGTTATTATACATAAATCATAAGTATCCAGATAGTGTATATTCAGATAAGGATTTATACATATTCAATACTTTATTTGATACTTTAGCATATACAAATGATGAATTAAATCAAATGATAAAAGATGCAATTAATATTGTGAAGATAAAGTATGATATGGATATTGATATATTCGAGGCTGAATAAATATTCAAAATAGTTCTATAAAATTTATAGGACTAAAATGTCATTTTAGTAACACACTACGATATTGGCAGAGCCAATAACGATGTGTGCCAAGGGAAATCCCTTTGGAAACCCTCCAAACAATATATTACAAGCATTGCAAGTAATATATTTATAGACCTAAACTGAAATCATCATTTTTATCCTTATTATGTACTTTATTATTTCTGTAATAATAAGGTACATTTGAATAATCAAATAATTCATCTTCCTTTGTTGTTCCTTTTGATATATTGTATACATCATTTGTATCAAAATCATTGTTATCGTAATAATTTTTTATTTCTTTGGTTGTTGCTTCTTTTGTATTTTCGTTACCGATTTTCAACAGATGTCTAAAAAATTTTTTGATTGTATTTAAAATTGACTCTATATATAATTTCAAATTATTATTTTCTTTCTTTAAATTTTGATTTCTAGTAGTTAATGATTTAATTTCTTTTTGTAAATTATTGTTTTCTTTTTCTAGTGCTTTATGACTTTTAGTAAAGGTATTTACCTCATTAAATAATTGTTCCATTTTTGGTTGAAAATTCATAATGTTTTTTGTTTCTTTGATAATATTATTCATACTATCAAATGTTTCTTTTTCTAATATAATATGTTTTTTATCAAAGGGTATATTTTTAGTTGTTTGCATTTTATCTTCAAAATTATTAATTGCATTATCTAATCTACAATTTAGATTATTAACTTTTTGTTCATAATATCTAGTAGTCTTTTTAAATTCTTTTACCTTTTGATGTTTCGTATCACTTCCTTTTATTCCTCTCTCTAAATCATAACCTTTATTTACTAATCTAGTATGATATTTATCTTGTAATTCCGATAAATGATTTTTATCTTTAATATATTGTTTTTTTGATATTGTGTATCTTTCAGTATTGGTTCTTTTATCAAATTTTTTTATTAAAGGTACAACTACACAATGAAGATGAGGTGTTTCCTCATCTAAATGTACTATTGCATGTAATATTTGTTCTTTTTTATAACCTAAATCTTCATAAACAAATTCCATACAGGTATTAGCCCAATTCTTTATATCCTCATTACTCATATTATCAAAAAATGTATGTGATGCAGTAAATATTAATTCATCTGCTATTACATTTTTAGATTTATTTAACATTTGATTAAAGGTTCTTTTTCTATCTTCACGCTCTGTTTTCATTCTTTCATCGTGTTCTTTTTTATATTCTTTTGTTAAATTATAAAAACCTTTAATATATTTTTCCGACAAAGGTACTATGTCTATATTATTTTTGCTTAATTCTATTTTGATATTTGGATTAGAATTATATGCTTTTTTTTCTCTTTTATTATGTGATCCAATTTGTGCTAAATCCTGTAAGGTATAAATTGGTTCACTTCTAAATATAGCATAATTAATATTCATAGTTGTCATCCCAATCTAAATCAATATCGCAATTCAATTTTTCTAAGTTGTTTATTAATGCTTCTTTATAATATCCATATTTATTGATTATAGTATTATTGTTTTCATCTAGTCCTTTGTGCTTATCATATAAATTTATAATATAACTTGTTATCTTTATAACCTGTAAAAAATCATACTTTGATAACATAAGTCTTATTAATTCGTCATATTTGTATAGTTCTAAATCATCATCACTTACATAATTTTTATCAATTAATTGTTTTAAAATTATATTATTATCTATAATTATTTTATTATTAATCGTATTATTATTTAGTGGAGTAGTGTATTTATCTATTTTATCTTTTTCTTTTGTATTTATTATATTAGTATTTATTTGTATGTCCTTTTCCACTGATGGATTACCCACAGGTAGATTTTGGGGGTTTGGATATAATTTAGGTTTTTCGTGAATTATATATTTATAATAAAATCTTCCTTTGATGTCTTTTAATTTTTGTCTTGTTAAATAATTATGTTGTTCTAATTCTTTAATTGTGTTAGTTATAGATTTTTCTTGTTCTTTACTAACCGCACATAATCCTTTTATTGTTAAAGTCCAATTGGGAGAATAACTTAATAGTTGAGATAATAAACCTTTTGCTTTTAGTGAAAGATTTTTATCGTGTAAATGATAGTTGCTCATAACTGTATAATTCTGATTTTTTATTTCTCTTTCGAATGTTGTATTCATATATATAACCTCCCTTAAATTTGCCCTTAAAAACTTGCAATAAGGGGGAGTTTATACAGAATTATAAACTATATTCCGTAGTATTTATAATAAATTGTAAATGAATAGAAATATAAAACTTAGGTCCTGTCTTCCCGACCATTTAGTAATCAAACAGACTTTATAGTCTGTTTTTTTATGCCCCAAACCATTTATTAAACTGACCTGACCTTTTGATTCTTAAACTATTCTAGTTCTATTTCATCGAATAAAAGTTTTATATTTTCTTTTCTTATACTAAATTGTGTTCCATGATCATGCATTTTACCGGATTTACTACCACTTTTATATACACCTAGTGTAAATGATATTCTAATCTGTCCTCGTTTTAATAATCGGATAAAATTACTGAATTTTTTTAATTTATAAAACTTATATTTGTCGTATCTAACATATAGTACATTATGTGAAAATTTTTTGTCGCCCTCTACTAAACATACATAATTTAATTTCCTACATAATTTTTCTTCTAATAATTCAAAAGACCATGATGATAAATTGTCTATCAATTCATTATCTTTATTATATATTTCCATTATTACTTTTTTATTTTTGTAATCGATTCGTAATTTTGCAGAATATTCATTATTTATTGGTTTCAAAAATTCCCCATATAAAACAAAATTAAGAATTTTATAATTATTACTATCTAAGTAACCATATTTATCATATAATCTTTTTGTTTCAAGTACATAACTATCTGGTGTTGCACAAAATAAATCAATATAATTTTCTCTTTTACTCACTTTTGATTTAATCTCAATTGTATTATAATCAGGTATTTCAAAATTATCAGGATTTATTTCTAGTAAATTTTCAAGAGTTTTTCCTGTTACACTTTTATTTTTATTTTTGCATTCTATCCATCCTAAATTTTTAATTTTATCAAGTTTTTCTTTTAATGCTAATATATCACTATTCATAAAAATTTCCTCCTATATATTTTATTATCCATAAGTTATACAAAATCCCCTAAAAAAACAAAAAAATCTCATTTTTTGAGATTTTTGTAATAATTATAGACAAAAGGATTTATTGATACAATTTCAATATAACTTGACATGTTTTTTGTAACATTATATGAAATAGTAGAAATGTTATTAATATATTTTTTGTTAATTAAAGAATTAATAAGGTCATCAAAACTTTCATTATAATTATTTTTTTTAAGAAGTTCATTTGAAATTCTTTTTGCTTCATTTTCAATGCTTTTTTTATTCATTGTTAACCACCAGTATAATTATAACAAATTATATCGCTTTTGACTAGGTGTTATTAATAAAAAATATAAGTATACTTAATTAAAAGTGGTGATGTTATGGATGTAAGTACTTTAGATAAGTATATATTAAAGGAATGTTTTGCGATAAATTTGAAATGGTATAGGTTTAATAAAAATTATACTCAGGAGCAACTTGCTGAACTTTCTAATTTGACAGCAAAATATATTAGTGCTTTGGAAAGAGGAAAATTTTCTCCAAGTCTTAGTAAAATAGAAGCAATTGCTAATGCACTAGAAATTGAACCATATTTGTTATTAAAACCAGATCATTTAAGTTCAAATGATTTTGGAAAAATGTCAGGAAGAATTTATAAAAGATAGTACAGTTTAAAAATATTTTTTTATTATGTATAATATTTATATTCTTTATGATATAATACATATTGTGGAGGGAAAAATGGAAAATATAGAAGAAAAAAAATGTGAATGCGGTTGCGATAAAGAACATTGTGATGATTCTTGTGATTGCTGCCATGATGAACCAATGGTACTTGAAATGGAAGATGTTAACGGTGAAAAGGTAAATGTTCAAGTTGTTGGATCATTTGATGATAACGACAAAAGTTATGCAATTGTAAGTGATTTAGATGATGGAGAAAGTTATTATATATTTGAAATTCAAACTACTGATGAAGGTGATATGCTTGTAAGCATTGATGATGAAGATGAGTTTGATAGACTATGTAAAGTAGTAGAAAGTAAATTAAGTGAAAATAACTAGTTGACTTTTGTATAGTTAATATGCTATAATCTATTTGCAATAATTTTTTGCAAGTAGTCTTGGGGCTTTAGCTCAGTTGGCTAGAGCATCTGCCTTGCACGCAGAGGGTCAGGGGTTCGAGTCCCCTAAGCTCCACCATGATGTTAATTAATCCTTATTCATTAAGGATTTTTTTAATGTTAAAAGAAAAAGTGTACATAATTATTAAAATTGCACACTTTTTTTATACTTTTATGGAGCTTATGTTTAATATTATTCCAATAACAATCATATAACTCATTAAACTTGACCCTCCATAACTTATAAAAGGTAAAGTTATACCAGTTATTGGCAACAAACCTATATTCATTCCTATATTCTGAATTTGTTGAAATAAAAGCATTGCCAAAATTCCACACACGATATACCTATATTTTCCTGTTTTGGAAAGTGCTACTTTAATTATTTGCATATCAAAATATAAAATAAGTAAAATTAATACCAGTGCAGGAATAAAACCAAAATTACTTGTGAAAACAGAAAAAATAAAATCAGTCTGAGGCTCTGGAAAATATATTGGAGTATTACCAAAACCATATCCAAAAAGTCCCGCACTACCTGTCGCAGCAAGTGCATTAGTTAGTTGCATTCCCGCACCATTCTTCCAATCTAAAAGTCTGTCCATCCTATAAAAAAAGTTAGTACCAAATATACTTATAAAAAGATCTTTATAGTTAAAGAACAAAACAAGAAATCCAGAAAGTAGCCCACCAACTATAATAAAAAAGCATATGAACCATCTAAGTCTTATTCCAGAAGAAAAAAGTATTACCATTAAAATAGACAAAAAAATGAATATTATACCTGTATCCGGTTCTAGAAATGCAAGAATGGAGGGCACTAAAACAATCAAAAAAGATTTTAAAATAACTTTCAATTCATTTTTGAATGTATTTTTTTTATGTTCTTTATTAAATCTATCTAATACATTGGCAAGGACTAAAATCATAAATATTTTAACAAATTCACTTGGTTGAAAATATCCTATTCCCGGTATCTTAAACCAACATTTTGCACCATTTGATTCAGTTCCGATAAACAAAACCAGTACAAGTAAAATATTACCGATTATATAGAGTAAAAAAGAGTGATCATATATAAATGTATTCTTTGATTTATAAATTATCCACATAATAATGAATCCAATAACATACCATATTAACTGCTTTATGTATAAATTGTTATAACTTGAAGATAATAATTTTTGACTACTATATATACTAAGTAAACTTATAATCATAAATATTAATATAATAATAACAATCTTTATATTCAAATAAAAGTTTTTTTTATCTTTTTCCATATAAATCACCATTTTTAGTATAAACAATTATTTGGTAAATATTTGTCACATTAAGCATAAAATTTATAAAAAGGAGTGTTAAAATGAAAAAAAAATTACCAAATATTTATAAGGGGATAGTAAAAAATACTAATCAAAATCAAAAACAGTCATTAGTATCAAGTAGTTTACAAGAAGAAAAAGAAGCAACTAATAAAGAACAAAGAACAAACCTTAATGGTAAAAGCGTTAATAGACAAATAAAAGATGTATTTTCATCACCAAATTTTGTTTACAAAGCAAATGTATCAATAAAATTAACTGATGGAACCACACAAGAAAAGACTATCATTGGAAGAACCAATAATAGTCTTATAACGATAGATGATGAACTTATAGATGTTAGTAAAATAAGCCAAATTGACTTTTTAGACTAAACATTTTCTATAAATGTATCACCTAAACATCTAATACTACAAATACATTCTAAGTTCATTGTAAAGAATGATTCAGTTGCAGTGTATGTTCCATCTTCGTTTGCGATTAAAACTCTAAATGTGCAGCAGCAGTTATCTATTTTTTCAACTCTAAATACTGACGAAGTAGTAGTTGGTTCTGCAACTCTAGATGTTGGTGCGCTCCATGGAGTTGCACCATTACTCATACAAGTATAAAGCATAACTGGTCTTGTGTTGTAATATAAGCATGAGAATTGGCCTAAACTAGGTTTGTCACAACTTAAAATACAATCTTCCTCTTGATCAGCATTTTTTTGTAATAAATAAATAACTTTTAATATATCACTAATGCAGTTACAATTGTTTTTACACATAATATATTCCACCCCTTTTATTATATTTTCTACTATAAGATATTCGTAAGTTTATTAAAAGTGTAGGTTTATTGCTTGTTTTTTTAATAAATTATAGTATAATTATAATAGGTGATTAGTATGAATATAATGAATTTTGAGTATTTAATTGATATGAACATAATGAATTATCAATATTTAATAATTTTAGCAGTGTTAATTTTTATAGTTATAATAGTGTTAAAAGCAAACAAAAAGGATTTTTACATAGAATCAAATAAATTAGTTGATTATTTAGGTGGTAAAGATAATATTATTGCGATGGAAGTTAATATGTCCAGATTTAAAGTAACACTTAATGATGTATCGAAAGTTAATAAAGAAGCAATTCAAAAAATGGGGGCAAAAGGTATAGTTGAAATTGACAACCAATTAAAAATTATATTAGGACCAAATGCAAAAACATTACTTAAATATATTGAAGAACTAAAAAAATAGGATTTATTCCTATTTTTTTAATATTCTATAAAGATTAAATGATGGTTTATTCAAAAATCTATAATCAAATTTTGTAGTACCCACACCACTTGATATATAAAATAAAGTATTATCTATTTTATAATATGGCTTGTAGTATTCTTTAGCGTTTTCTGTAGTAATAACTGCTCCATAAACAGGTAATGCAATTTGTCCATTATGTGAGTGACCGGCAAGTACTAAATCATAGTTATATTTTTTTATATTGTCAAATTCATCAGGATAGTGCATAATATTTATCTTATAATTTACTTTATTTTCATTTATAACTTTATCAATAAAACTTTCATCTGGCTTAACAGAAAGACCAGTTATTAAAATTGAGCTATTTATATCTTTATATATAATATCAAATTTGTTATCTAAATTATTAAAACCGGCTGAATCCATAATTTCATAATACTTATCTAATTCAACATCATGTTCCCCAGTAACATAATATTTCCCATACTTACTATTTATTTTTGATAATTCTGTGATTATATTGTTAATATCATTATCACTTAACTTCTTTGTTTTATCAACCAAATCTCCAGTAAATACAACAATATCAGGCTTAGTTAGATTAATTTCTTTGACTAAATTTTTTAGTTCATCTAATTTTATTACTCTACCATAATGTACATCTGAAAAGTGTGCAATTTTAAATCCATTAATCGATTCTGTTATACTATCACTTTCTATTGGATATTCTTTTATAGTAAGACCACTTGTTGCAATATATCTAGAGTATATTATAGTTAATGCAATAATTAATATAAGTGTAAAAAATATTTTTCTAAAAATACTTGGTTTTCTTTTTTCTTCGTTAGTAAACTCATCATCATTATCATCGTCTTCATCTAAAAAATCATCGGAATATTTTATTTCAATATCATATGATGTATCATCCATTTTATTCTTTTTTTTCTTCTTCATATTAACCTCCAATAAACTGAATAATTAAAAGTATTAAATTATGTAACATGTGAAATCCAATAGTAGAAAATATTGTGTCTGTTTTACTATAAATATAAGCAAAATCCAGCCCCATAATAATATAAGGAATAATCATTAAATAGTCATTTATACTAGGATTGATATTTAAATGTACCATTCCAAACATAACCCCACTTACTATTACAAATAAATATTTATTATCTACTACATTTTTTATAATTTTTCTAAATGTAATTTCTTCTACAATAGGCGCATAAATTACTGTTGAAAAACTCATATATATAGGAAGTAATTTTATATATTCTCTTACACTTGATTCATTACTTGAAATATTCATATTTGTAAATCCAGAAATAATTGTATTAGTAACTCCCATTAATACAACTCCTAGAACATAAACTGGCAAATATTTTATAAAGATTTCTTTAAAGTTTTTCTTATATTTTTTAAAATCTAGTTTTAATTCCTTATAATAGACCAAAACAACAATAATTAAATATGATAGATTTGACAAAATTAAATATAAATTTTTTTGAAATAAGTTAAATTTACTAGAATCAAGTCCCATAACTTCTAAAAAAAGTATAGGTACTATTTGCCACAAAAAATACATAAAGAACATAATCACATTCTTTGTAATTTTAATATATTTATCTTTATTCATGTTTTTATCACTACTTTCTTTATAATTATAACAAAAAAATCGCTTAAAAGGGTGTAAAAGTTAAAAAATTATGATATAATTAACTCATCAGCAAAGAGTGAGGCAAAAAACCTCGCTCTTTATATATAATGGGAGGTATATATGCTTGAAAAAATAAAAGAGATGTTAGTTGAACCATTAAAAAAAGAAAATATAGACATTGTAGATGTTTTATATGAGGATGAAGAAGGAGTAAAAAATCTATATATAATTATAGATAAAAAGCCATATGTTGATATAGATACATGTGTGCTTGCAACTAATATAGTTAATCCAATATTAGACAAAGCAGATTTAATAGAAGAAAGTTATGTATTAAATGTATGCTCAAAAGGAGGAGAATAAGATGAACGGATTAGATTTTATAAGAGCAGTTAAAGCACTTGCAAAAGAAAGAGGCATTAGTGAAGATGAAATATTTGAGTATATGGAAACAGCACTTCATGCAGCTTTCAAAAAAAATAATAATGCAACAAATAGTAAAGTAAAAATAGATAGAAAAACAGGAGAAATAAAAGTAGTTGCATACAAGGTAGTTGTTGACGAAATAAATATGGAAGATGAAGAAGATGCACAAATCTTACTAGAAGAATTAGGAGATAACCCTAACCATTTAAAAGTAGGAGATGTTATTGAAGAAGAAGTAACACCAAAAGATTTTGGTAGAGTAGCAGCATCAACTTGTAAACAAGTATTTACACAAAAAGTTCGTGAAGCAGAAAGAGAAAGCATCATGAAAGAATTCGAAGACAAAGAAGGAGAATTAATGGTAGGTACTTTAGCAAGAGAAGATAAACAAAATTATTATGTAGATCTTGGTAGAGCACACGGAATCCTTCCAAAATCAGAAATAATTCCTGGTGAAGAATTAGTAATGGGTTCACAAGTTAAGGTATATGTTTCAAAAATAGAACTTGGTCAAAAAGGTGGCCCAGTTATACTTCTTTCAAGAAGTCATTATGGATTTGTAAAAAGATTATTAGAAAAAGAAATTCCAGAATTAAATGAAGGAATAGTTATTCTTTATAGCGTTGCAAGAGACCCAGGAAGCAGAAGTAAAATAGCAGTTTATTCAGAAAATGAAAAAGTAGATGCAGTAGGTGCTTGCATTGGTGAAAAAGGAATAAGAATTAATAATATTTCTAAGGAACTTAACGGTGAAAAAATTGATGTTGTAGAGTATAGCAAAGATTTAGTTCAATTTATTAAAAATGCTTTATCTCCAGCAAAAGATGTTGAAGTATATATATTAGATGATAAGAAAAGTGAAGCATTAGCAGTTGCTGAAGGAGATAATTTATCATTAGCAATTGGTAAAAAAGGACAAAATGTTAAACTTGCCGCAAGACTTACAAAATGCAAAATTGATGTAAAAACAAGGGAACAAGTTCAAGAAGAAGGAATAAATATTTATAAATATTACGAAGCATAAGGAGGTTTTTAATGAAAAATAAAAAAATACCACTTAGAACGTGCGTTGTAACAAAAGAAAAATTAGAAAAAAAAGATTTAATTAGGGTTGTCAAAAATAATGAAAATGAAGTTTTTGTTGATTTAACAGGTAAAGCAAACGGTAGGGGCGCATACATTAAAAAGGATATAGATGTTTTAAATAGAGCAAGAAAATCAAAGGTTTTAGATAAACATTTAGAAACTACTATTGATGATAGTGTATATGAAAAACTTGAAGAAATAATAAATCAATAAAAACGGTATTAGGGGGTAATATTTTGTCGGATAAAAGAGAAAACTATTTATCTTGGGACGAATATTTTATGATGAACGCACTTTTGATATCTGCAAGAAGTAAGGATCCACATAATAGAGTAGGTGTATGTATAGTAAATTCTGATAATAAAGTTTTATCAGTTGGTTATAATGGTCTTCCAAAAGGTATGAATGATGATACATTTGACTGGGCATCAAGTGGTGAAATAACAGGAATAAAAAAAGATGTTAAAGACTATTATGTAGTACATGCTGAAAGAAATGCAATATTAAATTATAGGGGTAGCCTAGATGATTTAAAAGGCAGTACTCTTTATGTAACTTGGTTTCCTTGTACAGAATGCACAAAGGAAATAATTCAAGTAGGTATTAAAAAGGTTGTTTATTTAAGAATGTATTCAAAAAAAGAATTAGTAGATATAAGCAAAATAATGCTTAATCATGCTGGCGTAGAAGTAGTTTGTTATGGTATAGATGATATTACAAAAGAAGAAGTAGAAAGTGTAACAGATGATGTATTATCACTTGCTAAAAAACTAGAAAGAAAAAATTAAAAGGAGGCGAATAGCTTATGATGAGTGTTAAAGAATATGCTTTAGATATAAATGTTACAGTTGAAGCAGTAATTAAAAAAGCACAAGAATTAGGTTATGATATTAAAAATGCAGATGATATGTTAGATGAGGACCAAATAATTGATTTGGACAATACTTTAACTATGAATGTGAATGAGGAAGAAGAACCAGAATATATAGATGAAATAACTGAAGAAAAGGATTATGATTTAGATGCAGAACTTGAAGATAAGGCTGAAGAACTTGCAAGTGCATCTCATATTAGATTTGATGATACTGTAAAAAAGCAAAAATTAAAGAAAAAGTCTGAAGTTCAAAAAGAAGATATGCATGCAAAAAGAAAGCAAATGTATAAGAATAAAGAAAAACTTATGCAAAATGAAGCATCTCATGATGATAATATTATAGTTTATAAAGAAGGAATGACAGTTAGCGAACTTGCTAAAGAATTAAATGTTAATCCAACTGAAGTAATAAAAAAACTAATGAATTTAGGTATAATGGCTAGTTTAAATAATTCACTTAGTTATGATGATGTTGAGATGATTGTAATTGATTATGATAAGACATTAAAGAGCTTCGAATCACAAGACAAGACTAATTTTGAAAAATTTGAAGTTAATGATGATCCAGCATCTTTAGTAGATAGACCAGCAGTTGTAACTATAATGGGACATGTTGACCATGGTAAAACAAGTTTACTTGACTACATCAGAAATAGTCATATTACAACTGGTGAATTCGGCGGAATTACACAACATATTGGTGCATATCAAATAGAAAAGAATGGTAAAAAGATAACATTTATAGATACTCCAGGACACGAAGCATTTACTGAAATGCGTGCAAGAGGTGCTGCTGTAACAGATATAGTTATTATAATTGTCGCAGCAGACGATGGTGTAATGCCTCAAACGGAAGAAGCAATAGATCATGCTAAAGCTGCAGGCGTACCAATAATAGTTGCTATAAATAAAATGGATAAACCAGGTGCAAATCCAGAAAAAATTATGACTGAAATGGCAGCTCGTGGTCTTACTCCAGAAGAATGGGGTGGAGATGTAATATATCAAAAAATATCTGCATTAACAGGTGAAGGTGTTAGTGATTTATTAGACAGTATTCAACTTGTTGCAGAAATGAGTGAATTAAAAGCAAATCCAAATAGATATGCCCTAGGTACAGTAATTGAATCAAAACTTGATAAAAATGTTGGTTCAACAGTAACATTACTTGTTCAAAATGGAACACTTAGATTAGGTGACCCAATTGTTGTTGGGACAACTTATGGAAAAGTTAGAACTTTAAAAGATGATTTAGGAAGAGAAGTAGTTGAAGCACTTCCATCTACACCAGTTGAAATAACAGGTTTAAGTGACGTTCCATCATCTGGTGATAGATTTATGGCTTTTGAAACAGAAAAAGAAGCTAAAACTATTGCGGAAAATAGAAAAGAACAAGCAAAACTTAAAAATAGTAAAAATAATAAAGCAATTTCCCTAGATGATTTATTTGATAAAATTAAATCAGGTGTAAAAGAAATAAATGTAATACTTAAAACTGATGTTAAAGGAACAGAAGAAGCAGTTAAAAATTCTTTATCTAAGATAGAAGTTGAAGGTGTTAGAGTTAATGTAATTAGAAGTGGTGTTGGAACAATTACTGAAAGTGATATAGTACTTGCAAATGCATCTGATGCTATTATAATTGGATTTAATGTAAGACCAAATGCAAAAACTTTAGAAGTTGCAAAAGAATATAATGTAGATATAAGACTTCATAATATTATCTATAAATTAGTTGAAGAAATGGAAAGTGCAATGAAAGGTATGCTTGATCCAGAATATGAAGAAAAAGTAATTGGTTCAGCAGAAGTTAGAAAATTATTTAAATTCTCTAAAGTAGGTACTATCGCAGGATGTATGGTAACAGACGGAGTAGTAAAATCAAATGCTAAAGCAAGATTAATAAGAGATGGTGTTGTTGTCTATGATGGTGCAATTAATACAATTCAAAAAGAAAAAGATCAAGCTAAAGAAGTTAAAAAAGGATTTGAATGTGGTATTACTCTTGAAAATTATAATGATATAAAAGAAAAAGATGTAATTGAAGCATATGAAATGGTTGAAATAAAAAGATAGTTATAAATACACTTTTGGGGGAAGTTTATGGAGAAGTTACTAAGTATAATAGAAGCACAAAGAGAATTATTAAATTTTATTGGATATGATATAGATATAAAAAAAGGTGAAATCCCATTATTTGAAAGTATAGATATAAAAAAAGGTAATACAAAGGTTGGAACATTTGATATAAAAAAATCTAATTTGTATTACCTTGATAAAGATGGGTATTTAATTGGAAATATAGTAAAAAATCCAAGATATTCAAGAGAAAAAGAAAAAAATATGCACACTATGTGTCATATATGTATAAAAGATGGAAAAAACAAATTTGATTGTTATAATGGTATAAAAAATAAACATTCGGATAGAAATATATTAGATAGATGTGCTGTTATGTTAAATGATGAGTATATTTTGGTTAAGACATTTAAAGAACAAACACAAGATTTTTCTATAAATTATGATAATGATAAAATTTCATTTTTCTTTATTTGGACTTATGAAGAATCAAAGATAACAATTAGAGTGAATGATATTTTTATATGTATCTTATCTAATCAAAAAGATGAAAATTCTTCATATATAGAAATTAAAAAAGGTAAAGAAAATACAAAGGAAAGTGGTGCACTTGAAGAACTAATAGAAGATAATAAAGAACTATTAAGTCATGTATCTAATTTAATAAAAGAATCAACCAAGGTAGATTTGTTTAATAATTCTTTAAACTATATAAAACAAAGAAAAAATGTAAAATTAGACGAAAGTAAAACAAAAGTATACAGACCAGAATAAGAGGTGTTAAAATGAGTATTAAAACAGAAAGACTTGCAAATTTACTTGTTAAAGAAATCAGTTCAATTTTAATGACTGAAATAAAAGATGAAGATATAAAATTTGTAACAATAACACATTTAGATTTATCTAGCGATTTATCTTATGCAAAAGTTTATTGTACAGTTTTAAATGATGAGAACAGAGATAAATGTATTCATGATTTAAATGGAGCAAAAGGATTCATTAGAAGTGAACTTATGAAAAGAAAATTAGAAATGAGAAAAATCCCAGAACTTCATTTTGTATTTGATGAATCAATAGATTATGGAAATAAAATAGAAAAGATAATAAAAGAAATACATGAAAATAATTAGTATTGACTAAATGTTATCTTTATAATAAAATATAATTGTAATTTGATTGTGATTAATATATAAGTAATTATTATTTATGAAAAAAGAGACTTAGTGGTTTGCTGAAAACTAAGCATAATAATAATGAAATTACAATATTATGAATTAAAGCGTAAATTCATGCGTTAAATGAAAAAAGAGCATAGAAAAGTCTATGAAGTAAGGTGGTACCGCGTTTAATCGTCCTTACATCATGGACTTTTTTTAAGTATTAGGAGGAAAAATTATGAATTTTTATGATGAATTAAAATGGAGAGGTCTAATAAAAGATGAGGCTGGAGATGATTTAGAAAAAATAATAAACGAAAAGAAGGCATGTTTCTATTGGGGAACAGATCCTACTGCTGATAGTCTTCATATTGGACATTATTCTAGTTTAGTAACTGCTAAGAGACTTGCAAAAGTAGGATTTCATCCAATATTATTGGTTGGAGGAGCGACTGGTATGATAGGTGATCCAAGACCGACATCAGAAAGAGAAATTATCTCAAAAGAAACAGTTTTAAATAATGTAGAATCTATAAAAAAACAAGTTGAAAAGATATTTGATGGTAATGTTGAAGTAGTTAATAATTATGATTGGTACAAAGATGTTAATATTCTTGATTTTTTAAGAGATACAGGAAAATATATTAATGTTAATTATATGCTTAATAAAGATATTATTAGTAGAAGACTTGAAACGGGTATAACTTTTGCAGAGTTTACTTATACATTATTACAAGGTAATGACTTTGTACATTTATATGAAGAAAAAAATTGTATAATGCAAGCTGCAGGTTCTGATCAATGGGGTAATATTACAACTGGAATTGAATTAATAAACAAAAAATTAGGTAAAAAAGCATACGCATTTACAATGCCTTTAATATTAGATTCAAATGGCAAGAAATTTGGAAAATCAGAAGGAAATGCATTATGGCTTGATATAAATAAAACATCAAGTTATGAAATATATCAATATTTAATAAATAGCAGTGATGAAAAAGTAGAAGAATATTTGAAGGTATTTACATTCTTGAGTAAAGAAGAAATTGAAAAAGTTATGAGTGAACATAAAGAATGTCCAGAAAAAAGAATGGCTCAAAAAACACTTGCAAAAGAAATTATAACTGATTTACATGGTACAGAAGAATATAATAAAGCATTAAAAATAACAGAAGCATTATTTAGTGGTGATATTGCATCACTTTCAGAAAATGAATTAAAAGATGCATTATCTGGAGTTCAGACAGAAACAATAACAGAAGAAATGAATATTGTTGATATGCTTGTAAACACTAAAATTTTATCAAGTAAAAGAGAAGCAAGAGAATTTATTAATAATGGTTCAATAAGTATTAATGGAGAAAAAATAAATACTACTGATATGCTTGTAAATAAAGAAAAAGCGTTATATAATAAATATATAGTAGTAAGAAGGGGAAAGAAAAAATACTACTTAGTTATATTTAATTAGGAGGAAAAAATGGCAAAATTATTTTCAAAAGAAAAAGATATAGTTTTAAAAGTAATTAACTCAATACTTGTAATATGGCTTATTGCGGCTATTGTAATTACATTTGGAGTAGGGATAAGGATATTTAATAAAGATGTAACATTATCTTATTCTGATTATTCAAAACAAATTTGTGATTTAGATAAAATCCCTATGGAAGAAATTGATCAACAAACAATTAAAGATAATTGTTATGCAAGTTATATTGCAGAAAAGAAAGAAAATGAATCATATAATAAGGCAAATGTTAATAATATTCTTGTATCATTATCAAATATTGTTATAGTTGCATTATTCTTGAGTTTATTAAATAGAAAATATAAATAAAGACTTCAAGGTCTTTTTTTTTTGTAAATAAATGTAAAAAATATGGACTATTCTTTCTTATTAGTATATTATAAAGATTGGTTAGTTAAAATAGGAGGAAATAAAAAATGTTTAGAACAACTTATGAAAACAATAAGAAAGAACTTGATATAGTTAGGTATGGTACGTTTGAAGGAGACGAAAAAGATATAAAAAATGCTGGTATAGAGGAGCTTGAAAACATTATTGATAGTTATTTAAATAGAATAAAAAATTTAGAACAAAAGAAAAATGAATTCGAACTTAGAAAAACATATTTATCTAGAAATGAAAATAAAGAATTGCTTTCTTTAGATGATCAAATAAATAGATGTAAAAAATATATAATGAATTTAAAGAAACAACTTTATGGTTATAATTCGGAATATATTAGGAAGCGAGTTATTGAAGAAGAATTAATGATTGTAATGAGTTATCAAAGAAATAATAAAACAAAAGAAGAAATTGAAAAAATGCAGAAGCTTACCAAACCATTTATATTAAGTAAAAAGAAAATAAAATTAGAAAAATTAAAGGAAATAAAGAAGAAAATTTCATTATTTAAAACAGGTGTTAAAAATAGGATTAATGAAAAAACTTTAACAAAAAAAATAGAAAAGATATAATAATTGTTTATTTAATATCTTTTTATTTTTACTTTTTTTCTTTAAAAATATGGACTATTTTGAAAGAAAATGGTATGATATTTATATATAATAAGAAGATTATAATAGAAAAGGGTATGTTTATGGGTGAATTTGAAATAAATATTAATGGTATTGATAAAATAGCGCATATAGTTACTAGATTAGAATTAGAAAATACTGACATTGAATATATCTATTATAATGTTGATGGTGAAAAAAATACAAATAATGATTATTTGTTATTTTCATCTAGAATTAAAGTAAATGAAGATGGAACAGAAGAAATTATTGAAATAGAAAATGAGGAAGAAAAAAAGATTGCTTTTGAGCTGTTTTCAACAGCTTTTAAAAATTTAAAAATATAAAAAGGAGGCAGTTATGGAAGATTTAGAAGAAACAAATTCAAAATTGGCTGAAAAGAAAAAAGAAATAGATAATCTTGAAAGCAGTATATCTGAATTAAAAGAAAAATATCCGGAAATTTCTGCCTATGACCTTGCATCTAAAAATAATGCAAATGAATATATAGAGAAAATTAGAGAAATTAAAAAAAAGCAAATTCAGTTAAAGTCAAAAAAATTGGAATATGAAAAGTTAAACAAAGAAACAGATAAAAAAGTAAATAATAATGAATCAATAAATCTAATAGGTATAAAGGTAAATGAGCCTAAAGTTAAAGTTACAAATAAACCTAAAATAAAAAATAAAATTACGAGCGTAATTGCGAAGGGTAAAGATTCAACTATTAATGAAATGAAATTCGAATTTAAATCATCAGTTGGAAAAATAATTGGGTATGTTCAAGATATACATCAAAAATTATGTGATCTACATAATGATGAAATGAATGAATCTAAAATTTTAAATCAACGATTATCAGATTTAGAAAAAAATTATAAAAAACAAGAAGAAAATCAAAAAATAAATAATATTAAAAGTTCAATAAAAATTCAAAAGATATATAGGCAATTATTTGAATCAAATAATCAGGAACAAAAAGAAACACAAATTATGTCAATGTAATAATTTAGGAGGAATAAAATGGGAGATAAATTTGAAATAAAATTAAAAAATGGCGAAAAGAAAGAAGCAACTTTAATTACTAGAATTAATACTGAAAATACAAAAAACGAATATATATATTATTTTATCAAAAATACAGATAATAATAATGTATCAATATATGCATCTAAAATAGTAAAAGAAGATAGTAAAGAAATAATGAAAGATTTAGATAATGAAGATGAAAGGCAAGAAGCATATAAAATCTTTTCAGAAACTTATAAGTCTTTAAGGGAAAATGATAAATAAGATTGAGAGGTGAGAATCATGGATATTACAAAATTATCGGATGATGAACTTGAAGTTTTAATACAATTGTATGATTCAAAAAAGGGGGTTCTTTTAAGAAAGAAAGAACTTGAAAAAAAAATTATAGAAACATTAGATAAAATAAAAAATATCGAAAAAGAATTATTAATTTTAAAGAATGAATATCAAGAAGGTGGCGAAAATAAAAAAATTATTTCTATTGATGAAGTCCAAAAAAAGCATGATATTTTAGAAAATATTAAACCAGAAAGGAAACAAAAAAAAGACTTGATTGATATATGTTCAGTTTTGCTTAAAGAATATGGTGATATTATAAATGAAATCGAAGAAATAGATAAAGAAATAGATAAAGTATCTACTATTGAAGAAATTGAAACATTGAGTACAAATCAAGGAATGAAGGTTGAAACATTGAATACAGTCGTACATATTCAACCAACTGATTTAAATGATATTATCCTAGTATTTAATTCAATTGAAAATTCTATAATATCTGAAACGACTATAAATATAGTTAATGAAATAATAGAAAAATTTAAATCGAATGAAGAAAAAGTAGTAGAAAATGATAATCCATATGAAATGTTAAAAAAATTATATAATAGTAACAATATGAAAAAGGAAGAAAACGAAGAATTTTTGAGTAGAATTCCAAAATTTATAGAAAAAGATGATACTAAAGAAGAAAAAATAATTGGTGAGGAAGAAAATGTTAATGAATTAAAAGATAATGTTAGCAAAATAGATACAAAAGAAAATCAAATTGAAGTAATTAATGCCAATGATAATGAAGATGCAATTAATAAGGGTGAAAATTCTGAAGATTTAAATGATGAAAGTCAAAATATAGTTAATATCAATACAGATGTGGAAGAAATTAATAATAATTCAGAAGAGTTAACAGAGGATGATTCAAAAGTAAATTTACAAGTTGATTCCAACATAGAACAGAATGTTGGTACAATTGATGAAAATTTAGATCAAACTACTAAAGAAACTATTGATTTAAATATTCCTGTTGAAACAGTATCTCAAAATTTAAATAATGAAAATAATGTATCTGAAGAAGAAAATAAAATTGTTGGAATGCCTAGTTTAGATTTATCAACATCAAATTTAATTAAAACTTCAAATACTGAATCAGAAGTAAAAGTTCCAACATTTGAAGTACCCGCGCCAAATATTCCAGTAAATATAGAATCAAAAGTTGATGTTAATAATAATGTTCCTCTTAATGAGGAAGAGGTGAATTCAATACTTGATGGAAATAAAATTGATGAACCAGTATCTAAAGAAGAAATATCAGAAGTAATTATTAATGAACCTTCTGAACCAGCTAAAATAGCAAATTCTACAGAAGCAAAAGTTCAAACAATATTAGGCGTATGGTCTAAATATAAAGTACCAAAAACAATAATCAAATACGATATTAAAAAAGATGAAAATGTAGTACCTTTAGATACAATATTATCAGGCTCAGACAATTCTAAAAATACTACACCAAATAATATACAGTCATTTTTCTCAAATGCAGCTTAAATAAGTGCTGCATTTCTTTTATTTTTAAAGGAAAAATATAAAAAAGTATTGTAAAAATTATAAAAAGATGGTATCCTATATTTATAAGCATAGTATGCTTATTAATAAGTCAAAATACGGAGGTTTATAACATGACAAAAGCAGAATTAATCGAAGCAATGGCAGCTAAATCTGGATTAACAAAAGCAGATTCATCTCGTGCATTAGAAGCATTCATGAGTGCAGTTGCTGAAACATTACAAAAAGGAGAAAAAATCACATTAACTGGATTTGGATCATTTGGAGTATCTAGAAGAGAAGCTAGAGAAGGAAGAAATCCAAAAACTGGATTACCAGTTAAGATTGCTGCTAGAAATAGCGTTTCATTCAAAGCTGGAAGCAAATTAAAAGAATCAGTTAATAAATAATTAAAAAACCATTCATATTGAGTGGTTTTTCTCGTTTTATGATATAATTTTTATGGTGGTATTATGTATGAGAATGCGATTAAAATATTAAATATATTAGAAAATAATGGTTATAAAGCATCTATTGTCGGTGGGTATGTTAGAGATAAAATACTTGGTATTGAATCTAATGATATAGATATTATTACAAATGCTAAACCAGATGAGTTAAATAAAATATTTAATAAAAAATGTTCAAATAATTATGGGTGTATTATTTTACCATATAATGGTTATGAATTTGAAATAACGACTTTTAGAAAAGAATTTTATAAGGATAACAATAGAAGACCATATAAAATAGAATATATTAATGATTTAAAAGAAGATTTAATTAGAAGAGATTTTACTATAAATTCTATTTGTATAGATAAAAATGAAGATTATATAGATTTATTAAATGGAATTAATGACATTAATAATAAGGTTATACGTGTAATAGGTGATTCTGATAAAAAGATATATGATGATCCATTAAGAATACTTAGAGCTATTAGATTTGCAAGTATATATGATTTTGATTTAGATAATAATTTAATTTCTTCAATTACTAAATATAAAGATAGACTAGAGTATATTTCCTTTGATAGAATAAAAGATGAATTAAATATTATTTTTAGGCATAATAGAGCAAATAATGCATTTAAACTTATAGATGGTTTAAAATTAGGCAAAGTACTTAAAATAAGCCATAAAAATATGATTATTGACTGTGATAATTATATTGGAGTTTGGGCACAAGTTTTATATTCAGATGATTATAATTTTTCTAAAAAAGAAATGAATGAAATTAGTATAATAAAAAGTATTATAGAAAAAGGTTACATA